>WNFY01002752.1_pt1 | contig 17358 bp, 16 predicted proteins | sample 5400091 | NCBI WGS metagenome assembly WNFY01 (sample SAMN13153364, study PRJNA577476) | soil metagenome | isolation source: 60 cm soil or saprolite under grassland replicate 1 | place: USA:California | collected 2016-06-15
GACAAAAGGAAGATTTTAAAATTACTGGTAAAAGAGATATTTGTGGGTGCGGATAGTATTGAAATTAAACATTCAATTTCCCTGAAAGAAACAGAAAATGTAACCCATCAAAAAAGTTGGCAACTGTGTACAAGGAGTATAATGCTTTTGTTGTGTCACTCACTTGTACGCTTTGAACATTGAGTACTCATAATTGACAGTTTGTTATCCACTATGTTATTAAAGAGTCGAACCATAAATCCCACATATATAAAGGAACACAATGAAGATTCAATCAGGGATACCAGCTTATACTCTAAAAAATAATTAACTTACAACAACTGCTTTACTTGTTTTGTTAATTATAGATAACTACAAAAATTATGGCAACTCCAAATATTGAATTGATTGTTGCGTTAAGAGAAACTGCCACTCGCTTAAAGAAAGGTACTCACTATGCATGGGGCAATCATGGTGCTTGCAATTGTGGAAATTTATTGCAGGTACTAACACATTTGACCAAAGAAGAAATTTTGCAGTATGCACATTCGGGTATTGGTGAATGGTCGGAACTTGCTGAAGATTATTGCGGCATTACTGATGCACCTGTTAGTCTCCTCATTTTCAAATTAGAACAATTGGGATTAACATCTTCAGACATTCATAACCTTGAATATCTTGAGGACAAAGATGTACTGAAACGATTGCCGGGCGGATTTCGTTGGTTAAGCCGCAATGTGCGTGAAGATGTAATTATTTATTTTGAAACATTTGCAGATTTGCTTGAAGAAAAGTTATTGCAACACATAGAAATTCCTTATCACTATTTTGAAAGAACCAATGCAGTAACTGAAGAAGTAATTATTTAATTCCACGTTTAATTCATATTAATCCTTAAATCTTGAGCCTTGCTTCTTGTAACGTGAACCTCCAACCTTGTAACTTATATTTGTTTTATTTTAGTACAAAATCGAACTGCATTGAAATCTATATTAACCGAACAACAGGTTGCACTCAGCATCAAAAGACTGGCACATCAAATATTAGAAAATCATCTTCAGCTGGAAAATACTGTGTTGATTGGCATGCAGCCAAGAGGAATTTATGTAAGCGACCGTATAGTTAATGAATTAAAGGAACTTTCTCCCGGTAAAATTGCTTATGGCAAATTAGACATTACTTTTTACAGGGATGATGTTCGCAAAGAATTAAAGATCGCCAACAAAACAGACATACCTTTTAGCATAGAAAACAAAAACGTTGTCATTATTGATGATGTTTTGTGGACAGGCAGAACAACCCGTGCCGCTTTAGATGCACTCCTTGATTTTGGCAGGCCAGCCAAAGTAGAACTTTGCGTATTAATTGATCGCCGTTTTAGTCGCGAACTTCCTATTCATGCAGATTATGTCGGAAGAACAATTGATACTTTCCCCTCGCAAAAAGTAAAGGTACACTGGAAAGAAAAAGATGGGAGAGATGAGGTGGTTTTGATATAAGGCTATCTTTTTTATGCTCGTTTCTTGAAGCTTGTTTCTTGTATCTTTTTTATTCTATCTTCGCTCTTTAATGAAACTTTCCACGCCACACCTGTTGGGTATTAAAGACCTTACACAAGAGGATATCCTCCTTATTCTTTCCACGGCAAAACAGTTTAAAGAAGTTTTACAAAGACCTGTAAAAAAAGTACCTTCTTTACGCGATGTAACAATTGTAAATCTCTTTTTTGAAAACTCTACACGTACAAGAATGTCATTTGAGCTTGCAGAAAAAAGATTAAGCGCTGATACGCTCAACTTCACTGCCAGTGCTTCGTCTGTAGCGAAAGGTGAAACATTGCTTGATACGGTTAACAACATTCTCAGCATGAAAGTGGATATGGTGGTGATGCGTCACAGTGCATCAGGCGCTCCGCACTTTCTTTCCAAACATATACCTGCTGCCATAATAAACGCAGGTGATGGCATCAACGAACATCCCACGCAGGCGTTGCTTGATGCGTTTTCGATGATTGAAAAGAAAGAACGACTTGAAGGTCTTAAAGTAGCAATCATCGGTGATATAATGCACAGCCGTGTGGCGCTTAGCAATATTTATCTGCTTACAAAAATGGGTGCAGAAGTAACTGTTGCAGGTCCGCCAACATTGATTCCAAAACATATTGCCGAAGCATTGAATGTAAAAGTTGAGTACAATGTAATGAATGCTCTTGAGTGGTGTGATGTTGCCAATGTATTACGTATACAACTGGAACGACAGAACCAGCCTTTATTTTCATCATTGCGTGAATACAATCTTGCTTATGGTATTAAGCGCAGCATGCTGGAAAAATTGGATAAAGAGATTATGATTATGCATCCTGGCCCAATTAACAGAGGAGTTGAATTAGACAGTGATGTAGCAGATGGCCCTTTCTCCATAATTCTTAACCAGGTGGAGAATGGTGTAGCTGTGCGAATGGCAGTACTATATTTGCTTGCGAACAGAGAAAGCTAATTCTAGTTACTCTGCCAACTGACTCATTCAGGCGGAGATTTTGTGATATCCGATTTACGGTTTAGCTTGCCTGCCTAAAATTCTTTCAAATCGTAAATCGTAAATGCATGTCTCGCATTTGTCTTTTTCCAGGCACATTTGATCCAGTAACACTCGGGCATATTGATATTCTCAACCGTGCTCTTCCCTTGTTTGACAAAATAGTAATAGGCATTGGTATTAATCCCACCAAAGCACCGATGTTTTCCCCTGAGCAAAGGATGCAGTGGTTCCAGGAGATTTATAAAAATGAACCAAGAATAGAAACAAATATTTATGAAGGATTAACTGTAAGTTTTTGCAAACAAATAGGAGCTAAATTCATCTTGCGCGGTATTCGTTTTGTTAGTGACTTTGAATATGAAAAAACAATTGCCGACGCAAATCGCACTCTCGATAAAAATATTGAAACAGTTTTTCTTACCGGCGAACCCCAATACACTTCTGTTGCTTCGACTATTGTTAGAGATATTCTTAAACATGGAGGTGATGCATCTCCGTTTTTGCCGGAAGTTGTAATCAAATCGTTGTATCACTACACTCAATCAAAAGCATGAGTATCTGGTTTAAAAAAGATGTGTCAATTGCTGATTTTGAACATTGGCAAAAAGATACATTGAGTGAGCATCTTGAAATAAAGTTTACAGAAGTTGGTGATAATTTTTTAAAAGCAAGCATGCCGGTTGATCACCGCACGAAACAACCTTATGGTTTATTGCATGGAGGCGCTTCTGTCGCATTGGCTGAAACACTTGGCAGTATTGCATCTGCTTTGGTAATTGACAGAAAGCAATTTATATGTGTGGGCATGGAGATCAATGCTAATCACGTACGAGGCGTACGCACCGGTACTGTAACCGGAACATGTACACCACTGCATCTTGGCGCAACAACTCATGTATGGGATATACGCATACACGACGAGAATAAAAAATTGATCTGTGTTAGTCGCTTAACAGTTGCAATCTTAAAGAAAGAAAAATCTTAATGGAAAAGATTAACTGGTGAGCAACTATTGTTGTTTAAATTTTTCAATAATCTCTGCAATATTCTTGTAGGTATTTTTCAAACATTCCTGTAACTCCTTTTCATCAGCCCAAATTATGGTTTCAATATCTTCTTCTGTTTGCGGACTTAATTTTGTTTCACTATCTGCATCCATGGCAAACCAATGAGTTTCTTTAAGTACATTGTCATTTAATTGTTTTTCGAAATATTCATGATAAGTTATTCCAATCAAATTCCCTAATTCCAAATTCCTAATTCCTGTTTCCTCCTGCACCTCACGCAGAGCGCAAGCTTCAATTGTTTCACCTTCATCAAGTTTACCTTTCGGTAAATCCCATTTTTCTCTTCGGAACATCATAAGCAATTCGTTTTTATCGTTTGTAACTAATCCGCCGGCTGCAATAATTTTCTTAGCCATTTGTGAATGTTATTAATTATCTGCAATCTACAATCAAAAATTTTTAACGGAAACTTATCTTCGCAATATTGAAAGCATCTTAGATTAAAAAGTAGTTATGTCGTCAAACGAAAAAGCGGTAGCAGAAAGATTATTGCTGACAGGTGCAGTTAAATTAAGTCTCGAAGAACCATTTACATGGGCAAGCGGCTGGAAGAGTCCTATCTATTGTGATAACAGAAAAATACTTTCTTTTCCGTATATAAGAGATTTTATAAAAAGTGAATTGTGCAATGTTATCTTCGAAAAATTTCCTGATGCTGCTCTGCTTGCAGGTGTTGCGACTGCAGGAATTGCATGGGGGGCTATGGCTGCAGATCAATTGAAATTGCCTTTTATATATGTTCGTCCAAAACCAAAGGAACATGGTCTGGGCAACCAGATTGAAGGTGCTTTTGAACCTGCACAAAAAACGATAGTTATTGAAGATCTTATTTCTACAGGCAAAAGCAGTTTGCAGGTAGTAGATGTGCTGCGCAACGAAGGTGCTGATGTGATTGCAATGGTTTCTATATTTAATTATGGATTTGATATTGCCGATAAAGCATTTGCAGAAAAAAATTGTATATATATTTCGCTCACCAATTACAATGCATTAATAAGTCTTGCGTTAGATAAAGGTATTGTTGCAGCAGGGATGGAACAAGTGTTATTACAATGGAGAAATGATCCTGAAAACTGGAATGGTATTATGCCCTCTTCCCCTGACGGAGTGTAATAAAATATTTTTGAACTTAGCTATAGAATAAAAATTGAGCTTTCGTTGTGTCACTCACTTATACGTTCTGTTCTTTAGTGAACAATGCGCTCCGAATTATAAATACTAGTAAGGAATATCACTCGGGGCTCACTGCTAATAGCTCAGAACTTTTTTGTAGTACAAGAGTGCGACGCAATAAACGATCATAGTAGCAATGAAGTTTGGTACATAAAAAAAATAAAATCATTTATGAAGCATGTAATTTTTTTGGGAGCATTATTTTTTATTGGCCTTTGTACACAAGCACAGGTGATGCAACAAAAGGCAGTGTGGTCAACGATTAGCATACCTCAATTAAAATGCTGGATATGCAAGGGAAAACTTGAAAATTATTTATTAAAAGAAAAAGGACCTGCCGGTGATGCGGGAATTATAAAATGGACAATCAACATGAATGCCGGTACTATGCGTATACAATATGTTCCCGACAGAATAACACTTGATTATATTCACACGGCTATTAACAATGCAGGCTTTGATGCGGACAGTACAAAAGCAGAACCTGACAGCTATAAAATGTTGCCGCCAATCTGTAAACGCAAAGAGGACGGCGGTGGGCCGCAAAAAGGAAAACCTTGTAATATACCACCCGATCAACGATGAAACCATCTTATGAATTTGTTATCAGACCTGCACTTGCAGGTGATGTTGATATGCTGCAGCAATTAAGCATTATCACATTCTCAGATACTTACAGGGAGTACAATACTGAAGAAGACATGCAGGTATATATTGCTCAGCATTTCGGTCGTGAAATTTTATTGGATGAACTGAACAGCAAAGAAAATTTTTTCTTTCTTGCAATGCTTAATGATGAACCTGCTGGTTACATTAAATTGAGAACAAGCCATGAACTATCACAATTAAAAAATAAAAAGAGTATTGAACTGGAGCGTATTTATGTAGTTAAACACTTGCAGGGTACAGGATTAGGCAACCGGCTTATTCAATATGGAGTTGATTTTGCACAGAGTAAAGGATATGATATAATCTGGCTGGGTGTTTGGACAAAAAATGAAAAAGCAATAAACTTTTATAAGAAATGCGGTTTTGAAATTTTTGGGGAGCACGAATTTATCCTTGGTAAAGATGAACAAATTGATTGGCTGATGAAGAAAGTGTTGAGAAGTTAACCTGCTTATTTGTAATGATATTTTTTAAAATATCTGAGATAATATTTGCCCGTTCCAATACCATTAAGTGTTCACCTTTCTGGACAGTACAATTACATTTTACATACTTATAGGGCAATACCTTATCATGAGTGCCGTGAATGTGAATGATGTTTTCAGGCACTTCAATATTGTTCCAATTTAAAATAGCATCAATCGCCCATTGATTAAAAGTGGGATTACAATCGCTTATGATTTCTTTATAGATTTTTGTGGTTGCTATAGTATTAATACCAAACAGCCATTTCATTTTAAGCATGAATCTTTTTTGTACTTCACCAGGCACCCAATAATGTAAACGCATAAATTTTCCTGACTTGTAATAAGGAGGCAATTCGTAAATGGTTTTGGCGCTTGATATAAGAATCGCTTTAACAGATGAATCTTGTTTGGTTATTTCGGTTGCAAGCATACCGCCAAATGATAAGCCAAGTACAATTGCATTCTCCGGTATAAACTCTTCTTTTATACGAAGTGCGTAGTGCTGAAGCGTTTCATTTTGCTGGGGCGGAATCCAGTCTATAAAAACAGGTTCACAAAAAGAAAGATTAAGCAATTCAAAAATTCTTTTATCAGCACCTAAACCAGATAAAAAATATACTTGCATACAAATTAATAAACCCAAAATTAATTACATAAATAGAAAAAAAGAAAAGCATCAAGTTTAGTATTTATGCATGCCTCAGCATGCATATTTACCAACCCGATGCTTTCGTTGAGTTACAGTTCATCTTTTAAGGGATTTACTGCTACTCAATTATAATACAAAGATACAATCAATAATCGGTTAATGCAATTTTTATATCATTTAATAAGTTAAAAAGCCTCTAAAAAAACAATAAAAAAAGCATCAGGTTTTGCAGTTATACCAGCCGAGACCGATACACTTACTAGCCCAATGCTTTTGTTGATTTGCAGTACATCTTTTTACGGATTTCCTGCGCCTCAATGTGAATTAAAGGTATGCATACAATGCGTAAAAATCCAATTTTATGATTCTTTTGTTTTACACCTCTTATGCACTTTTTTATGCACATATTTTAGATTCTTTTTGGCATAGATGTTGTCACTTTTTATAGTAGCAATATCTTGATTTTGTTTTGTTTAACTTAATATAATTCATTTTAAAGCTAATATATGAAGAACAAAAAAACCGGCTTACTGGCTATAATAACAATAGTAGCCGGATTATTTGCATTTACAATATTTCAAGGAGGATCTATCAAAGGAAAAGTTATTCCCGCTGACGGTGCCTCACAAGTTTGGGCAATGTCGAATACAGACACATTAAAAGCAGCTATCAGCCAGGGAAATTTTGAAATTGCCAACGCAAAAGCCGGTACATATAAAATTTACATTGATGCAATAGATCCTTACAAAGATGTTGTAAAAGAAGGTGTACAGTTAAATGACGGGGGCATGGTTGATCTTGGCGAAATACAACTTACGAAATAAATTCCTTTATTTCTGTATGCTTATCTTAAAAGTATTAATGCGGTAAAAGTATTAAGGCAGTTGATTACTCAACTGCCTTTTGTAATATTTTTCAAAATTGATATTAGCTAATTTATTTTCACGAGATAGTAATTTTTCTTTCCTTTTTGGACCAAGAGATATTTTTCATGCAGCAAAATAGAATTATTAATTGCCATTTGTACATCTTCAACCTTTTTTCGATTGATACTTACACCGCCATTTTGAATCATTTTTCTTGCTTCACCTTTGCTTGGAAAAATATTTGATTCTGCAAGAAAAGAAACTATGTCAAGACCATGATTTATTTTATCTGCATCAAAATTGAACCTCACAACTCCTTCAATACTTTCCAGGTCTTCTATACTTAATGTTTCCGGGGATTCATTTTGATGCGCAAATAATTTTTCTGTTGTTTCAATGGCTTTATTGTATTCTTCTTCACCATGCACAAAAATTGTTATCTCTTTTGCAAGCCTTTTTTGTAACTGTCTTTGTGCTGCATCTTTCTGATGTTCATTGATTAAACTTTCAATTTCTTCTTTTGAAATGAAAGTAAAAATCTTAATCCATTTTTTTGCATCCTCATCGGCAGCATTAAGCCAGAATTGGTAAAATTGGTAAGGTGATGTCTTTTCAGGGTCTAACCACACATTACCTTTTTCTGTTTTGCCAAATTTTCCACCATCTGCCTTTGTAAGAAGGGAGCAGGTAAATGCAAATGCTTCCCCGCTGACTTTACGGCGTATCAATTCTGTTCCGGTAGTGATATTGCCCCACTGATCACTGCCTCCCATCTGTAGTTTACAATTATGATGTTTATATAGCCAATAGAAATCATAGCCCTGTATTAACTGGTAAGTAAATTCCGTAAAGCTGATTCCTGTCTCACCTTCAATTCTCTTCCTTACACTCTCTTTTGCCATCATGTAGTTAACAGTAATATGTTTGCCTATATCGCGTATAAATGCAAGAAAATTTATGTTTTTAAACCAATCATAGTTGTTTACCATTACTGCGGAATTTGGTTTAGATGAGTCAAAATCGAGAAACTTTTCCAGTTGCTTTTTTATACCCGTCAGGTTTTTCTGCAAAATATCTTCGCTCAATAGATTTCTTTCTTCATTTTTTCCGCTTGGATCGCCAACCATCCCGGTTGCTCCGCCCACCAAGGCATAAGGTTTATGACCGGCATTCTGCAGATGAACAAGCAATAATATGGGTACCAAGCTTCCTATGTGTAAACTATCCGAAGTAGGATCAAAACCAATATACCCTGAAGTCATTTCCTTTAGCAGTTGTTCCTCCGTACCAGGCATTATATCATGGATAAGTCCACGCCAGCGCAATTCTTCAATCAGGTTCATGCATAAAATTTCCGCAAATGTAAACAGTTGAAAGTTTACACCAAGAGTAATTAGTATGTTATCGTGGCTGCCTGTTGAACATTATATTTCAGTAAATTTGAGTTTATGCGTTAGGATTTTAAGGTGCAAAATGGACAGAATGTATAAGAAATCGATGCAAGAGACGATTCGTAAAAATTCCAAGGTCAGGCTCATAAGCCTTTTTTAATGCACCTTATTCTATTTATTTTAAAATTACTGTTATCTTTAGCACCCCGAAACGACCTTATGTATAGCATTAAATCAACTTCCCTTAAACCCCTTAGACATTATGAAGAAAATCTTGTTTCTGATTATTCTTGCCGGATTTGTATACTTTGCAAACGCCCAAGCCTATCAAAATGAATGGATAGATTATAACAAAACTTACTATAAATTTAAAGTAGGCCCTTTTGGTTATGATATAGTTGGTGCGCCTTACAGAAGGGGCGTTGTGCGTATAACACAACCCACATTGGAGGCTGCGGGTTTAAACAATATTCCAGCAGAACAATTTCAGTTATGGAGAGACGGCGAAGAAGTGCGAATATATATATCAAAAGCATCAGGTATTTTATCATCTTCCGATTATATAGAATTTATAGGTGAGATAGCAAATGGCAAACCGGATAAACAATTATACAGTGACACTTCATATCAGCTATCTGATATTTGGAATCTCGAAAGCGATTCAGCCGCTTATTTCTTAACAGTTAATCACTCCGGCAATAACAAAAGATTTGAAACAGTTGCCAATAATGTTTCGTCTGCAACAATAGCTCCCGAGAAAAATTTTATGTTTACAACGGGCAGGTATTACAGGACTTTTGTTAATGGAGGTTTTGGTATACATATCGAACAAAATTTATTTTTGTCTGCATATGGTAGAGGAGAGGGTTTTTCAAGCAGACCTGTATACAACAATAATTCAACACACAGCGGGCAGAGACAGATGCCACAAGGTTTTGCGCCATTATATATTGATACCGCAGCTTCCTCAGCTATTGCCCGATTTAATTTGGTAGGCGATTCACCATACAACAGAGACGTAAAAATTTCGCTTAATGATGATTCGCTTATTCAGTTTTCGATGGGTTACTTTTTATCAAACAAACTTACTGTCCCTATTGCCATAAACCGGATAAAAAATGATGTTGCGACTTTTATTATTCAAAATCTTTCCACTGAAAATGAAAACGAATTGCGTGTTGCAACAATAGAATTAGAATACCCACGTCTTTTTAATTTTGGTGGTGCTGCCTCAATTAGATTTTTTATCGAAGGTTCCACTCAAGGCAGGTATTTGAAAATAGCAAATTTTAACAGGGGTACTGCAGATGCAGTTTTATATGATGTAACTAATGGGAAAAGATACATTGCAAATACAGATAATCCGGACAGCTTACAGTTTTTGTTGGAACCCTCCCAGGAAAAATATTATCTTTTTTTAGTAAGAGGTGATGGTTCAACTGCAAAATTTATAAATACACTTCAGCAGAGACAATACACAAATTTCACACAGCAAGCTAACCAGGGAAATTATCTTATTATTACAAATCCTGTTTTATATGGCACAGGTCAAAATAATTATATCCAACAATACAGTGATTACAGAAGTTCTGACAGTGGCGGTAATTACAGTACAAAAATTATTGACATTCATGACCTGGAAGATCAGTTTGCTTATGGAATAAATATGCACCCGTTGGCTATCAAAAATTTTCTACACTTTGCCAGAACAAATTTTGCAGAACAGCCTAAATATGCTTTCTTAATTGGTAAAGGTATTGTATACCCGGCATACAGAGACCCTAATTCAGGGCATTATGAAAGCGAGCCTTTAACTCAACAATTAAATCTTTTACCAGTATTTGGCAGTCCCGGATCTGATAATTTATTAAGCTCAGATAATTACACCGATATACCCGCCACACCAATAGGCAGACTTTCTGCAGTAACGCCCGCAGAAGTAGGCGTTTATTTTGAAAAGATTAAAGAATATGAATCTGCTCAAAGAGATACATCCAATTCAATTGCAGAGCGAGCCTGGATGAAAAAAGTATTGCAGCTAGCAGGGGCAAATGATCCTGCAGTAGGTTATACAATTGACAGTGCACAGGTCAAGTATAAACAAATTATCAGCGGCACCTTATTTGGAGGTAATGTATCAACCTTTAGTAAAACAGCAGATCCCGGCGGCTACCCACAAGCCTTGTTGAATTTTACAAACGAATACAACCAGGGGAGTGCACTGCTTGAATACCTGGGACATTCTTCTTCTTCAAGCATAGATTTTAGTTTAGATAATCCTGCCAATTATAATAATAAAGGCAGATACCCGGTATTTATTGTAAATGGCTGCCTGGCTGGAAATATTTTTGATTACGATCTTAACCGGTTTAATAACAGGTCAACTATTTCAGAAAAATTTGTATTGGCACCCGAACGAGGTGCTATCGCCTATCTCTCCTCAAGCAGTTATGGTGTGCTTAATTACCTTGATATTTTTACTGAACAGTTTTATAAATCTATTGCATCAAGACAATACGGTAAAGGTCTTGGCGATATAGTTAAAGATGGCCTTTCAAATGCATTAAATTTTACAGGACCTTTAGATTTTTACGGGAGAATGCATGCTGAACAATTTACTCTTCACGGTGATCCCGCTTTAAAATTAAATTCTTTTTCTGCACCGGATTATGCAACAGATAGTTCTGAAATGCTTATAACGCCCGGTTATCTTACAGTTGCATCTGATTCCTTTACTGTAAAAGTAAACATCTACAACCTTGGTAAAGCAATAAATGATTCAGTTCATTTTTCTGTTTTAAGAAAATTTCCCAATGGAAATACTGTAACTGTATTTAATGGAAATCTTCCTGCTATTGAAAGTGTTGATTCTGTTATATTAAGATTGCCAATAGTCGGCAATAGAGATAAAGGAACAACGGTAATTACTGCAATTATTGACGACGGAAATCTTATTTCTGAACTGAGTGAAAAAAATAATACCGCTTCAGTAGATGTAAAAGTTTCGGCTGCTGATTTACTTCCTGTTTCTCCTTATAATTATTCAATTGTAACTGCTAATTCAGTTGATCTTTCTGCTTCCACTGCTTATGCTTTTGATTCAACAACTCAGTATGTGATGGAACTTGATACTACAGCTTTGTTTAATTCTCCGGTAAAAATCAGCAGGCAATATGTATCAAAGGGCGGGATAATAACATTTACAAATATTCCTTTGTCGCTTGATAATACCGTGTATTACTGGAGAGTATCGGAAGATAGTTCAGACAAGCATTGGAACACCTTCTCATTTATTTACAGGGATGGTGGCAACACAGGGTTTGAGCAAGCTCATTTTTATCAGCATACACAATCTGTATTCAATGGTGTGACACTTGACTCCACTACCCGTGCTTTTCAATTTGGGCAGGCATATAATAACCTGTTTATACAGCACTCTATTTATCCCACAAGTGGTGATGAAGATAATCACTTTAGTGTAGCTGTAAACGGAACAATGATTAGCTGGAGTGCCTGTGTGGGAAGTTCTATTATATTCAACATTTTTAATCCGCTTACTTTTGAACCGGTGCTTAATACTTCATTGCCTTATGGTGCCGGAGCTGTATGTGATCCGATGCGTCGTTACAATTTTGAATACAGCACTCAATCTTCTTCCACCAGGAAAAATGCAATGGATTTCCTCGACAATTTTGTACCTGATGGCTATTATGTAGTAGCAAGAAAAATTTATGATCTTGGTAATGCAGATTGGGCACCTTCAGTATGGACAAGAGATACCGCTTTATACGGACACAATAATTCTTTATACCATCGTCTCAAAGATCAGGGCACACAGATAGATTCATTTATTTATCCGCGTACTTTTATTTTCATCTTTAAAAAGAATGATTCTGCACATTACCAGCCTGTTTCAATTTTTTCCCAGGGATTGTACGATAGGATAAGCACTTCACAAAATATTGCAGTAAAGGATACAGTAGGTTCTGTTACTTCTCCGTTGTTCGGACCAGGCAAAACTTGGAATAAAGTAAAATGGTATGGTGCTGCAGAAAACAATAATAATGTTACCCATCTCGATGTGATAGCCATCGATAAAAATGGAAAAGATTCTGTTTGGTTTAAGATGGACACGTCACAGCATGAGCTTAATATTTCTTCTATTAAGGCCGCTCAATATCCTTTCATACAACTTCGAATGCATACGCAGGATTCTGTCACTGTAAAACCTTTCCAGTTGCAGGATTGGAGTGTTGAGTTTGTTCCTGTTCCTGAAGGTGCTATCGCCTCAAATCTTGGAGTTAAAATTCCGGATACGCTACAATTTAATCATGATATACACATTGCTTTTGATACTCTAAAGGGATATGTTGTATTTAAAAATATCAGCGCTGCTCCTTTTGATCCATTGAAAATAAAATTAGTATTGTATGATGAGAATAATATTGCTTATACTTTCTCATTACCAAAAACAAGAGCTTTAGCCGCAGGTGATACAGTTAATGTTTCGTTCCTTGTTAATGTTACGGATTTACCGGAAGGCACCTATAATCTTTATCTTGAAGTAAATCCTGACAATGATCAACCTGAACAATATCACTATAATAATTTCCTTTATCATTATATGGTTATTAAACGTGATGCAATATTGCCGGTTAGCCTGCTTGATTTTACTGCAAAAGCTTTAAACAATAATGTGCAATTGCAATGGACTGTAACCAATGAAATAAATGTTGCAAATTATGTAGTTGAGTTCAGCAGCAATGGAAGAACATTTAATACAATTGGAACTGTTGTTGCAACTGATGTGAAAGCATTGCAGAAGAAATACGGGTTCATTCATACAAGCCCGGTTAATGGCAAAAACTATTACAGAATAAAAATGGTAGACAAAGACGGTAAGTATGCGCGTTCTTCTACACTCATTGTAATAATCGGCAATAATGATGTGTTTATATATCCCAATCCATTTCGTGATCAATTAAATATTATAGTGCGCAGTAACATATCAACAACTGCAACTGTTCGTGTATCAGATGTTACGGGTAAGCAATTGCTGCAACAAACATTCTCGACAAGCACAGCGCTGGGTCTTAATCATCTTGCAGCGGGCATGTACATTGTGCAGGTAAATGATGGAATCAGTATTAGATCATTCAAAGTATATAAACAGTAAAATTCAGAGAAGATAATTTTTTGTGAGCCCGGCGTTAGAATAAGCGTCGGGCCTTTCTTTTTAACACTTAAATTTTTTATTATACCAACAACAGTATTTCTTAGCATCGTCCCTTGCGTCGCAATCCTTTCATCGAGGTGCTAATGGCATCAATGAACCACATCACCAGACTCGCAGAGCTACAGCATGAATCCAAAACAAAAGTTTCAAAAGGGGAATAGACTTACTACAAACGATAAACGATAAGCAACAAACGATAGACGGAATTATTTCTTCCTGAAAAATATTCTCACCGGCACACCACTGAGATTAAAATTAGAACGTAGCTGGTTTTCAAGATAATTTCTATAAGGTTGTTTTATATCATCAGGATAATTACAAAAGAATGCGAATGAAGGAACCTTTGTGGGCAATTGTGTAATGTATTTAATCTTCACTGCATGGCCACGAACGACCGGTGCATGATAAGCTTCAATCGCTTTCAGCATCAAATCATTCAACTTGCTCGTGGCTATTTTGCGTTGCTTGTTATCATATACTTCCAGCGCTTTTTCAATCACTTTAAAAATGCGCGTCTTTTCTTTTACAGAAATAAATATTACCGGCACATCTGTAAAAGGCGCTAATTTTTCTTTCAACTGCTTTTCATAATCCCGTGAGGTATTGGTTAACTTTTCAACAAGATCCCATTTATTTACGAGCATCACAATACCTTTTCCTTTTCTTGCTGCGAGTGAAAAAATATTTACATCCTGTGCAGTAATTCCCCTGGTTGCATCAAGCATCAGCAAACAAACATCAGCTTCATCCATTGCTTTAATGGCCCGGATGACAGAATAAAATTCGAGATCATCTTTCTCTTTATTCTTTTTTCTTAAGCCGGCCGTATCAATCAAAATAAATTCTTTGTTGAAAAGATTATAGTGCGTGTGAATAGTATCTCTTGTTGTGCCGGCAATTTCACTTACTATGGTCCGCTCCTGGCCGATCAATGCATTCAATAAAGATGATTTACCCACATTGGGCTGACCAATAATTGCAAACTTCGGTAACTCGCTTATCCGTTGTGTATCTTCTGATTGCTCCTCTGAAATTAATGCTGTAAGATCATCAAGTAATTCACCTGTTCCACTGCCGCTCATGCTGCTTAAAAAATAAATATCATCGAAGCCAAGGCTATAAAATTCTGATGCGTCTAACATTCTTTCATTGTTGTCAACTTTATTAACTGTTAACAAAACAGGCTTCGATGTTTTGCGCAACAGAGCAGCCATGCTCTCATCAAGATCAGTAATACCAACTGTTGCATCAGTCATAAAGAGTAATGCATCTGCTTCATCAATGGCAATCTTTACTTGTTTACGAATTTCTGTTTCAAAAACATCTTCACTGTGGGGGACAAAACCACCTGTGTCAATAATATTAAACGTTTTACCGTTCCAATCAGCCATACCATATTGCCGGTCTCTGGTAACACCGCTTATATCATCCACAATGGCTTTGCGTTGTTCCAATAATCTATTAAACAACGTGCTTTTCCCAACATTTGGTCTTCCTACTATTGCTACTGTAAAACTCATGCCCTACCCCTAAAGGGGAATTTAAAAATTAAATAATAAACTTAGCCTGCTCCCTTTAGGGAACGGGTGCTTAATATCCATATTCCTTTAAATGCAACTCATTATCTCTCCACTTCGGTCTTACTTTTACAAACAATTGCAAAAATATTTTTTGTTGTAAAAATTTCTCAATCTCCTCTCTTGCAAGTGTGCCCAGCTTTTTAATCATTCTGCCACCTTCACCAAGCAGTATTGCCTTTTGACTCTCACGCTGAACAATTATATCTGCCTGAATTTTCGTCAGTGTATTTTTTTCTTTAAACTCATTTATCAACACTGCAGTATGATAAGGAATTTCATCTCCAAACAGCAGGTAAATTTTTTCTCTTATGATTTCACTCACAAAAAATTTGGTGGGTAAATCTGTTAAATCCTCTTCATTATAAAAAAGTTCTCCTTCCGGTAAAAGTTCAAGAATAGCATCAATTAAATCTTGCAAATGCTGTTGCTGCAATGCAGATATCTTTACAGCCTTCCTGCAATAAGATTGTTGCTTAAAAAAATTTTCTCCTTCAATAATTTTTTTATTCCCTGCTTTGTCTATCTTATTAAGCACCATTATTGCCGGCACTTTCAATTTCAACGCATCAAATATTTGATGATTCTCTTCAATATTATCGTTTGCATCAACAAGCAGCAAAGCTACATCTGCATCTTCCAATGCATTTTTTACTGCTTTCATCATATGTTCCTGCAACTTATATTTTGGTTGAATAATTCCGGGTGTATCTGAAAAAATAATTTGATATTTTCCAGGCTCTGTTAAAAAGCCTTTGATACGATGTCTTGTTGTTTGCACTTTTGACGAAACAATAGCAAGCTTCTCACCAAGCAAAGCATTTAATAAAGTGCTTTTACCTGCGTTGGGTTTCCCAAAAATATTTACGAAGCCGGCTTTCAAAAGTTTGTAGTTTATAGTTTGTAGTTTGTTAAAATGCCCAATAGAGTTTTTACAGTACAAGAGTGCGACGCAATGGAAGCTTGATTTTCAATATGATTTACACACGTCATTTTATTAATATTGTTTTCTCTCACTTCGTTTTGTTAACCTTTTTGTTAACCTTTATTTTCGTTTTCCTTGAATCCGCCCAACTAACAGTTAATAATAATTTATTCTGGCTTTTGATTTACCTGTGTTATTTTTTCTAAAAGCCTATCAATTATACTTTGCAAGATCTTGTTATGCGCTTTTTCTGATTCATAGAGCTTGCGAAGCATGGTCAATTCGTTCAAACTATCATTCTTACTACTATTTTTCTCTCTGTCCGTTTCTCCATCAACTAAATCAGGGCTGAGATGAATTTTTTTAAACTTTTTCGATTCTGGTAATTTTTCAAGCTCTGCAAACTTGCTAAGCGGTATTCCAAAAAAATCTTCAATCTTTTTTGCATCCTCATGCTTAGGTGAAAGATCTTTCTGCATCCATTTCCTCAAACGTGAGGCATCAATTTTAACCGTATCGGCAAATTTTCTTGCGGATATGTTTGCTGCTTGCAGTAATCGTTTTATTTCAGCACCAAAAGCCATATGAAATTTTAGAAGTAAGAGGTTCGTTCAGACAGGGTTACATCTAAAATTATTTTGGAGCTTTTCCTAAAAATTAGAAAGAACTTATTCCTAATTATTGGGAAACGTTTCCATGAGTACAATTTTCTGAAAACAAAAATATACAAATAAAAATATCCTAACAAATAGCTTTATCAAATATGTGAACTTTTTCCTTAAAATTTTGGAACTATTTCACAAGTTCCCATATATTTGCTA
>WNFY01002739.1_pt1 | contig 17354 bp, 16 predicted proteins | sample 5400091 | NCBI WGS metagenome assembly WNFY01 (sample SAMN13153364, study PRJNA577476) | soil metagenome | isolation source: 60 cm soil or saprolite under grassland replicate 1 | place: USA:California | collected 2016-06-15
GGTCGCCGCGTCACGACTGCAGAAGTGCTGGAAGCAGCAAAGATGGTTTTGAAAGGCGGTGTGCAGATGGAGCTAATCGCCGATCTTCAGGCGGCTGGTTTATTTGCCGTGGGTTTATCTGGGCAGGATGCGGGTTTGCTTCGCAGCGGACGCCGTCCGCCCGTGGTCGTGGATGGCCACAACGTGGATTTTGGATGTGTTGGCGATATCGAATCCGTTGAGCCGCGCGTGTTGCGCGTGCTGATCGACGGCGGCTACGTCCCAGTCATTGCGCCTCTCACCGTCGATGCAGCGGAGCAGATTCTCAACACGAACGCCGACTCCATCGCTGCATCGATCGCGGCGGCGCTGGGAGTGGAGAAATTGTTCTTCGTCCTAAAAGCGGCCGGCTTGCTTTCCGATCCCCAAAATCCGAACAGCCTGCTTCCTTTAGTAGATCTCGCAAAGGTGACAGAACTGGAAGCCTCCGGTGCGATTCAAAGCGGCATGCGACCGAAAATCGCTGCGGCGCGCTCGGCGCTCGGCGCCGGTGTGACAAGCGTGCACTTCGTCTCGGGTCTTCTCTCCGATTCGATCTTAGCGGAGGTTTTCACTAATGAGGGCAGCGGCACGATGTTGGTCGCGCAGCGCCCGTCAGAGGGAAGCTCATGAACGCTGCGCAGCTCCTCGAGTTTCTCGTTTCGATACCGAGCGTCTCGGGCGATGAAGTCAAAATCGCGGACGACCTCAACGCAATCTTGTCCGACGAAGGGTTCAGGATTCAGCGCGAAGGCAACAGCATTTGGTGCACGCTGGGCAAAGGTAAACGACCCCACGTGGTCCTGCTCAGCCATCTCGATACGGTGCCGCCGTGCGGGGGTTGGGACAGCCCGCCCTTCAAGCCTCACCTCGAGGATGGCAAGTTAATCGGCCTCGGCGCGAATGACGCCAAGGGCTCCGTCGCCGCGATAATCATGCTTGGTCAGATTGATGCCGTTCTCGTCGGAGAGCCAACCGGTCTCCAGGTTTGCACGTCCCAGCGGGGGCTCCTAATTCTGCGGTGTACCGCACATGGGAAAGCAGCGCACGCGGCCCATGCGCAGCTGGGCGAGAACGCGATCCACAAGGCGACGCGCGATATCTCGCGCCTGGTCGCAGTGGAATTCGAGGCGCATGAAGGTTTGGGTGCGACCCGCGCACAGGTCACCCAGATCACTGGCGGTCTCGCGCGTAATCAGGTTCCAGACCGTTGCGACTTTTTTGTCGATCTGCGCACCACACCGAATCTCGATCATGCTGCCGTCATCGCCGAAATCGGTGCCAGGCTTGAAAGCGAAGTCTCCGTGCATTCGCATCGCTACGAACCTGTCGCGACGAATGCTTCCGAACTCGTTGTGCGCGCCGCGCTCGAAGTAGCTGACGCTTCCGCGGGCGTCGGATCGGTGACCACGTCAGATTGGGCGTTCCTCAAAGGCATTCCTGCGGTCAAGGTCGGCCCCGGTAATACGAACCGAAGTCATCGGCCCAACGAGTATCTGCTTTTATCAGAACTGGAAGCAGGCACGACATTCTATAGTCGGTTCGTAGACACCTATTTTCGGATGGCGGCGACGGAGGTTGCGTATGTCTGAGATGCTCTGGGCCAAAGGTCTGCCGCTGGATGAGCAGCTGCACGCGTTCACGGTGGGCGACGATCCACTCGTCGATCTGCAATTGCTGCCGTTCGACGCGGAGGGCAGTGCGGCGCACGCGCGGATGCTGAGCGGATGCGGATTACTGCCCGAAAACGAAGCGAAGGCGCTAGTTGCGGCACTGCGTCGCCTGAAGGAACGGATCGAGCGTGGCGAATTGACGATTACGCGCGAACAAGAGGACGGTCACACCGCGCTCGAAGTTGCCCTGACGAAAGAGCTCGGTCCTACTGGCAGCCGCATCCATCTCGCCCGGTCACGCAACGACCAGGTGCAAACCGCGTTGCGGCTTTGGATGCGCGTGCGCCTTCTCGATTTGGGCGAAGCATTGGGAAACTGCGCGTCCGTTTTCGTAGATTTCGCACGGACCCATTCCTCCACGTTGCTTCCGGGTTACACCCACATGCGGCGCGCCATGCCGTCGAGCTGGGGAATGTGGGGTGTGGCGTTCGCGGAAGGATTACTCGAGGAACTCGAACAACTTCCCGTGCTTTGGTCGCGAATCGACAAGTGCCCGCTCGGGGCGGCAGCCGGCTTTGGTGTTCCGCTAAAACTGAACAGGGAGCGCGCCGCAGAGCTGTTGGGATTTTCTCGTGTGCAACGCAGCCCGATCGACGTGATGAACAGCCGCGGGCGTCACGAGCAAGCGATCGCGGCATGGATTGTGTCCGCCGCGGGCAGTTTGGAGAAGGCGCTCTGGGATCTGTTGATCTGGAGCACGGAGGAATTCAATTTCGTGCGGCTGCCCGACGCCTTCACGACTGGCTCCAGTTTGATGCCGCAAAAGCAGAATCCCGATGTACTGGAACTGGCGCGGGGGCGTTGCCGCGAATTGCGTGGGTTGGCGGCGTTGCTCTCGGATCTCGGCGGCGGATTGCCTTCGAGTTATCACCGCGATCAACAATTGTTAAAAGCTCCCTTTTTCGAGATCGTAGCCAAAGGCGAACAGCTTTTCAACGTCGTGACGCGACTCCTGCCGGATCTGGAAATCAATGAGCAGGCATGCGCCGTGGCGTGCAGCGAGGAAGTTTACGCCGCGAATGAGGCGTGTCGGCTGGCGGCGGAAGGAATGCCGTTCCGCGCTGCTTACGCGCAGGTCGCGCGGCAATTACAGGACGGAAGCTTCAGACCAAACGCTGTAACTGCCAGCAGCAAAGTCCCCGAAGCTGGGCAACTCGGCTTGACGGACATTGTCATCACACTGGCGGACAGCAAAAACTGGATCGGTGATCGCCGGCGTTCCCTCGCAAGTACCACACAACGTCTCTTCGATTGGCCATGAACACAGCCCCCCGCACGTTGCTCGCCTTTTCCGGCGGACTGGATACCTCCTTTTGTGTTCTCTGGCTGCGCGAACAAGGGCGCGAAATCCATACGGCCACGATTGATACCGGCGGATTCGGTGATGCGGAGTTGGCGCGGATCGAGAAGCTTGCGCGCGAACTTGGCGCGGAGTCGCACATCACGATCAATGCGCGCGACGAGTTGTTTCGCGATTATTTGCGCTTCCTTTTGGCGGGTAACGTTCTGCGCGGCGGCCTGTATCCACTCTCGGTCAGTGCCGAGCGAGTTTGCCAAGCGCGCCGCGTCGTGAGTCACGCGCGCCAAATCAATGCGGTCGCACTTGCGCACGGGTCGACCGGAGCGGGGAACGATCAAGTCCGTTTCGACGTGGCGTTTCGCGCACTCGCGCCAGAACTCGAGGTTCTCGCGCCTATCCGAGACCTTGCCTTGAGCCGCGCCGAAGAACGGGCGTTCCTCTCCGCGCGCGGCTTCACATTTCCAGAGAAGCTCGAGCAGTACAGCATCAACGAAGGAATGTGGGGCACGAGTATTGGTGGAAAGGAGACACACGATTCCTGGCAGCACCTGCCGGACGAGGCTTACCCTGGAGGTGAAATTGATCCGGCGCTTCCAGCGCGAGCGGTAACCATCACTTTTAACAAAGGTATGCCGTCTCAAATCGATGGAGAATCGAAGAAGAGCCCAGTCGCTGTGATTGATGCGTTGAACACGATTGGCCGGAAGTATGGGATTGGGCGTGGCATTCATCTTGGTGACACGATTTTGGGAATCAAGGGTCGGATCGGCTTCGAAGCTCCGGCCGCGCATCTTCTCATTACCGCGCATAGGGAGTTGGAAAAGCTCGTGCTCACCGGCAAACAACTCTTTTGGAAGGAACACCTCGGAAATCTATACGGCACCTTGTTGCATGAAGGTCAGTTTTTCGATCCGCTCGCACGCGACTTGGAAGCATTTCTCGAATCCAGTCAGCAAGTCGTGACGGGTGACGTGCGCCTACGAATCTCTCCCTGCAGTTTCACAGTCGAAGGTGTGCGCTCCGCGAACAGTCTCATGCGTTCGGAGATGGCAAGTTACGGCGAAGGAACATCGCTCTGGTCTGGACCGGAAGCGGCGTCGTTCGCGAAAATCTTTGGCGTGCCGCAGATGCTGGCGACGGGTTCGCGCAGCGAGTGAAGGCCCTTTCTCATGCGCATTCATCTCGATAAAATTGGCTCTGTTACTCGGAATCTGTACTTAGGACGTCAGGTTACGCTCCGGCAGGAAATCGAAACGAAGCCAGGTGCGGTTGTGGTCGGTCGGATCCGCGGCGAGAAAAGCGTTTACAATCAACTGGAAGACGTTCACGGCCGCTTGAGTGTCCTGCATGGAGGCGATGTGATCGCCGGGACGCTCGGTCACCGCAATGCGCTGCAAGGGTACGAGGGCGTCATGCCGAGTGAGGTGAAAGTCGGTGACTTTCTCCACCTCTTGAACATGGGCGGCGTGATCGGCAAAGCCATTTCCGGCAGCCCTGAGGTGGGTGCACCATTTGAAGTGGAAATACTCGGGCAGGTCCTGCTGTTCCCGGAATTCGGCACTCGCATCGGCGCACCAGCGTCGATCTCCGACGGCGCAATCGATGGACGTGCGAATGCGCGGCGGGTGCCCGTTATTTTTGTCGCAGGTACTTGCATGCAATCCGGCAAAACGCACGCCGCGTGCGCGTCGGTACGCCGCTTTGCGCAGGAAGGATTCAGCGTAGGTGGCGCCAAACTCACCGGCGTCAGTTTGTTGCGCGATATTCTTTCGATGCGCGACTACGGAGCCGATACGATCCTCGATTTCACCGATGCTGGGATCGCCTGCACCGGACCGGAAAATTCGGCACGCATCGCGCGAGTGATCTTCAATGAGTTGGCGGCGCGTGGCGTTGATCTGATTGTCGCGGAAACGGGCGATGGAATCATGGGCGAATACGGCGTCCAAACGATACTCGCCGATTTGGAACTGAAGACTTGGGGCGCGGCCTTCGTTTTGTGCGCGAATGACCCCGTCGGCGTTGCGGGCGGCGTAGCGCATTTCCGCACTGCCTTTGGTCTGGACGTGGATGTCGTGACCGGTCCCGCGACCGATAATCGTGTCGGTGCTCGCTTCATCGAATCGCTCGGGCTGCCCGCGTGCAACGCACGCACGAACCCAAAACAGTTTGGCGACTTGGTGCTTAACAAAATTCGGCCGCATCTCGGAAAACCGCATGAGAATTGACGCGGTTATCTTGGGCGCATCGGGCTATGGCGGCGGTGAGCTGCTCTACTGGCTCTCGCGTCATCCCGAGGTGCGCAGCCTTCGTGGAACATCGCGCCACTTGGGTGGAAAGCCGTTTTCCACCGCGCATCCGAATTTGCTCAGTGTTGTTGACGGTCGGTTCGAATCGGAGATTGACTGGCAGGACCTCACTCGCAGTGAACAGCCCGTGATCTTCTCCGCATTGCCGCATGGAGAACTAGCGGGCCGATTGCGCGAACTTGAATCGGCATGGTCGAGGGCGGGCGTCGCTGGACGCATGGTGCTTGTAGACCTCTCTGCGGACTTTCGAGTCCCTGATCCGCGCCTATTCCAGCAGCCAAATGGATTCGATCATCCATGTCCGGAGTTGTTGTCGCAGTTTGTGTATGGTCTTCCAGAATGGAATGGCGACGCGATCAAGGGCGCGAAAAGAATCGCCGGTCCCGGTTGTTTCGCGACTGCTTTGCAACTGGCCCTTCTCCCGCTTCGAGGATTGCAGATTGATTTCTTGGCAGCCAGCGCGGTGACGGGTTCGAGTGGTAGCGGTGCGAGCCCAACGTTTGCGACACATCATCCGTCACGCGCGAACGACTTCCGTGCCTACAAAATTCTGACACATCATCACATCGCCGAGGTGGAGATGGCGATGGCGGCATGTAAGATCGACGGTAAGCTTGGGTTTGTCCCGCACAGCGGACCCTTCGTCCGGGGAATCTTCGTCACTCTACAGTTCGAGAATGTGGACGGACTTAATCTCTCTGCGTTGCAGACTCGCGCCGCATCCGCTTTTGACGATTGCCCATTCGTCCGAATCGTGGAAGGGAGCCCGAGGGTCGCGGCGGTAGTAGGAACTAACTTTGCCGATGTCGGTGTCGCAGCAAACGAAAATACCTCCGCAATCATGGTCGCAATCGACAATCTCGGCAAGGGAATGGCAGGACAAGCCGTGCAGGCAATGAATGTCGCTCTTGGTCTGCCCGAGACTACGGCGCTGTGGCACCCGGCGCGGTTACCGAGCTGACCCGAACGAAGTTTCTAGAGATTCGCGAGATCATGGGCAACAAGCTCATGCGCGAAATCACGCTGAAATAAATTCAGCGCGATTCGACGTATTCGGTTTGCTGCCGGGAATCAAGCATGATCACTGGCAGCGATTTTTCTGAAGCGATGTCGATCTAACGATTCGCTCTGCTCGCGTCGATTTACGTTCGCATAGGACTAAAGTCCCATATACGGCTCGCGGGAGTGATGGTAAAAATGTCTTGGATTACGTTACCCGACGTTTCAACGCATCTTCGGCCGGGCTCAAAACCGGTTGGGGAGCTTAACCTTCGCTGAGGCACCGCTTAGCGCGATCTCCAGATTCAACTGGAGCCCCGAGTCACCTGAAGCGAGGCCGCTGTTGAAAGCGCCCCGTCAAGATGGTTCCCGTTCCGCGCGGATTTGGAGCAGTTAACCCCAAATAAGAACCCGGTTTATGAAATTCGTAATGCTCACAACAGAGCACACTAATCAAGGGGGCAAATTACGATAACCATTAAAAAACAGAAGGACTACGTTATGACAAAATCAACCCCGACCCTTACGCTTACGCAAAGCGGACTACTCGCCGTGTTGCTGCAACGCCAGCGCTACGCAGTCATCCAGTTGGCCCGGCGTCGCGCGCACCGCCAGCACCTACGTGCCGCCTTTTGGAAGACCCTCACTTTGCCATTTCGTACGCTCAAGCCACGAACGCTCGTCAACTACACCGGGCGTCGGCAACAGCTTCACGGCGACCTGCGGATCCAACATCCCGAATGGGTCGAGTCAAATGGCGAATCCTCCATGCGCCTCTTGAAACTGCTCGACACTTTGACGCGAAGGGGATCCAACGATTCTATCGCTGCTCCTCAGCGCGCCCTCGGAACAGGTAACTGGAAGGTAAAGACTTATGGAATACGTTTTAAAGCTAGTTGAGCTATTCTTGTTCTGTCTGGGGATCACTTACTTAGGAGCCTGGGCTTTCGTAGCTGCGCGAGCTAAATGACCAGTTTATGCCGCTCAGGCCTAAAGAATTGCACCTACTATTGAATCGTTGGAAGGTAAAATAATAAACTGGAAACAGCTTCTCTTAATCGGTCGGGGGGGTCAGGTGGCGGACAGCTTCAAGATTCCTGTCGATCGTGAGATTCGCGAACGACGTCGAGACGAGCGGCGGCTTGCCGAGCATCGTATGACAATGCATCAGCTCCAAGCGAGAAATTCATGTGTTGCCGATGCACGCAGTTATCGCGTTGCTTCCCATCGCTTCAAGCGTTGGCTGACCGCGTGAGCGCGCAAGTCGAGATGAGCGGACCTGCGCCGCAGATCTTCGTTAACAATCAGTAAAGTAGAGCGCGTCAAAGCGGCAGAATCCGGACCGCGTGAAATATTGGGAAATAATTGCCCGTAACCTCAAGGAAGGCGGCTGGAGTTTGGGCTGGGTCTCAGCCATTGATTCCGAGGGGCGAACGATCTGGATTGCAGACGCGCATATCGCGTCACCATAAGTCCTGGAATCTCTCGAACGAGATGCCGCTCTGGTTGTCTAACCGCTCGCTGAGGTGAGATTTACGATTCGCAGGAACGGCTCAATTCTCAGCTTCAGTAGCAACCACAACCAAGAAAGTTAGCTCAAATGAGAATCACAAAGAAACTACAAATCGTCGCGCTCGCTGCGCTTTCGCTCGGCATCGCAAGCCTGTGCTTTGCACAGAGCGATGCGCCTTATACCGAAGGCCCGGTCTGGAACATCACGATGGTCAAAACCAAGTCCGGTATGACTGATGAATACCTCAAAGGCCTAGCCAAGACCTTGAAGGGCACGCTTGAGGAAGCGAAGAAGCAGAATCTAGTCCTCGATTACAAGATCCTGCTCGGCACCGCCGCCACACCGCAGGACTTCGACATCCTGATATTGGTGGAATCGAAGAACATGGCCGCGCTCGATAACGGGCGCGAAAAGTTCGATCCGATCGCCAGAAAAGTCGTGGGCACAACCGATCAACAGCAGGCGATGGCAGTGAAACGCCTCGATATTCGCGAGATTATCGGCAGCAAGCTCATGCGCGAAATCACGCTTAAGTAATTCCCGCGTGCTCGATTAATTCGGGGGATCTGATGCCACCGCCGGTGAGAATCGCTCATCGGCGGTGCATCGTGGCGGCTTTTGTTTCGCTCGAACTCTCAAACCGTGATCGCCAAGACTCTCTGAACTCGCCCGCCGGCTCGTGTGTTTCAATCACGTTGCCAGCATCGTCGTAAACGCGAATCACGGCATCATGTGAACGGCTACGATGCTTCGCGTAGTCGATTCGTTGCGCGATCATCACTTTTTCTCGAACACCTCCACCGCCTCCCACGCTTCGTCCGGCGGCGTCTGTTCATATTCGAGCGTGCGCTCCAGATACATCTTGGCCAGCGGATCATCGGGATAAAATTCCAGGAAGCGTGAAAACAGGATCTTCGCCTTGGTAAAATCGCGGGCGCGAAATTTCTCCAGTCCTTCTTCGTAAGTTTCCAGCCATTTCAGCAACTCCGGATCGACCTTTTCGTCTCGTCCGCCAACGAAAGTAAAAACGTCTGCTGGTTCGATTTTGCCTTTCACTTGGACACGGGCCACCGAACGAAGATAAACCTCGTCACGCACCAGCTCGGCCGCTGACGCGCCGACGAGAATATCGACGCCATACACCCGAGTAAGACCTTCGAGACGCGATGCCAGATTCACGGAGTCGCCGATAACCGTCGGATCCATTCGCTCGTGTGAACCGACATTACCAACAATCACTTCGCCTTGGTTGATGCCAACGCCCATGCCAAGGCCCATCCGGCCTTCGCCGCGCCACTTCTCATTGAGCTGTCGCAGTTCCCGTCGCATGCCAAGCGCCGCGCGAGCGCAATTTTTGGCGTCCTGCGCCACGCCAAGACTGCGCACATTCCCCCATACGGCCATAATTGCGTCTCCAATGAATTTATCGAGCGTGCCGCCATTGCTGAAGATGACCGACGTCATCCGGCTGAGATGCTCATTGAGCTGCGCGACCAAGACCCTTGGATCAGCTTTTTCGGATAGCGTGGTGAAACCAATCAAATCCGAGAACAAGATGGTCACTGGCACCCGGACCCCCTCGAGCGAGCTGTAGTAGCTGTCCGGGTTCTCGAGAATTTCTTTGACCAAATTTTTAGAAACATAACGCTCCAGCGTCCTCCGCGTGCGCAATTTTTCCATTCGCTCAAGAAAATACTCGAACCCCAGCGAGAATGATCCGCTGAGGACGAGAGCTGCTAGCACCGGGACGGTGAGCAGCAGCAACCCGGTCTTATCGTACAACAATCGGGCTATTCCGAGATATGTGACCGTGATTGTAACAAGCGCGCCCAGACAAAGCAGCGGCTGGCGCAAGAAGGCGACAAGCGACCACGCGATAAGCCCTGCCGCGGCCACGAGCGCGAAGCCAACTCCACCCGGCATGGGTCGCAAAAACTCATGGTCAATGGCGGCAGCCATTGCTTGCAAATGCAGTCCCGGGCCCGAGGTCACTGGGCTAATTGGCGTATCGAAAACCTCGTGCTCCACCTGCGCTGACGCCCCAATGACCACGACTTTGTCTTTGAAAAACGCGCCATCCGCGTAATTGGCGTGCCAAAGTTTGGGATCAAAAACTTCGTAGAGCGGGCGCGGGGGGAACGCGTCTAGCTCAGTAAAGCGAATCATATGCCCGCGAAAGTCGCGCGGCACATCGTTCCCATGGCCGATTTTCTCCAGACCGCGGGCAGAGAAAGATTCATAAACTTCTTCGCCCTGGTGTGGTGGCAAATCCATGATCTGGCGGTCCGTTACGCGATAATTCACGGCCCGAATTTTTTCGTCGATCGGATCAGCCCAGAAATTCACGAAGCCGACTCGGCCGTCCCGCATTTGTGGCGACGGAATCAGCGCATCGTTTGGCGTAACCACCTGGCGCGTATCGGGGTTTTGCATATCGATATTGGCGCCAAGGACGACTTTGTCGCGGTAACGATCCAGCGCGGTGTGAAATGCGGAGTCACCATCCTCGGGCTTGTCGAAAATCAAATCGAACATCACGAGCCGTGCTCCAGCCGCAAACAGCCGATCAAGCAACAGCGCCCAGACTTCACGCGACCAAGGGAACCGCTGCTCCGTCATCAACTGGAGCGCACGGCTGCCCGCGATCTCTTCAGCGGTCATTGGAGGCAAGTGCAATGTGCTTTGATCAAGTCCGAGAAAAACGAAGTCCTGTGGCGGCGCGGTCTTTCGGCCCTCGCGCCGAAGCAAATCTTCAAAGCTCTGTTCGCCCCGCCAGGGCGCGGAAAGAAACGGCACATCTGGCAAGAAATGACCCAGCAAAATCAGCCCAGTCCAACAAACGCAGATTAACGTCAGGACGAGCAGCCGGGCGCGACCAAACCGATGCATGGGCGGCGCAATATACGAACCTCGCGCCATTTGAACATGGCATTCAGCGACATCGTTTATGATTCGTCAGTCGGGCTTTATTCGTCATTCGAGCTTCGTCATTTGAAAATTCCTCCTTCGAGGCTAAGAACTTTCGCACGGTTTGCCGCTTCAGGTCGGCCCAAGATGCTGCGCTACCTGAAACCTCAACGTGATGGAGGTCACGAGTACGCGGATCGTAGGCAAGGACATCCACTTCGTACGCGTACCCACCGGGCGCGAAATTCGTACCACTCGGCGGCCAGTTGTTCGAGCCAATTCATACAGTTGCGCGTTTCGAGCGGGGTGTTTTCACTTGAGGTTAGTCATGGTTCTTTGAAATCGCCCTTGTGCTCGTGCGTTTTGATCACGTTGCCGGCTTCATCGTAAACGCGAATCATTGGACTGTAAGGTTCATTACCGGATGAATTTCCCAAACAGCGTAGCCCGACATGTACTTTCGTCGGTTCGATTGATCTTTCGGCGCATGATTGATGTCCCAAAACGCTTTGCCGACAATTGTGATGATCGGCGGATCAGCGACTTTCAATTTTTTGGTCGATCGTGTTTGAAAAGGAAATCGAGTCGGCGTCCAACCGAAAACTGTCGTGCGAATGTCGCACCACTGCGCTTTTGCTGGTACTTCAACGACAACGATTCCCGGCTTGTCGCCAGTCGGGGCGGCGCTAACCTCCCCGCGAGCACATCTTTGCCCTATTGCCGCGCTCGGCGGCAGATGTTAATGTGGCTGCCGCCAAGCTCAAGTTAACTCCGGAAAAATGGAAAGCGATTGACTCCATCGCTGGCTAGGTCATGACCAGGTAGAAGTCAGGGGGCCAGACGCTTAGGGATCAACCTGTCGAAGAACTGCTTCCGCGACCGGTCTGGAGCCACTGAGTTACAGCTCGCCCATTCTAGGGCCTTGGTGTTGCGGTAGGCCTCGGTGTTCACGTCGCCGTAGGAGTTGGGCTAGCCGTAGGAGTTGGAGTAGGAGTTGGGCTAGCCGTGGGAGTTGGAGTAGGAGTTGGGCTAGCCGTAGGAGTTGGAGTAGGAGTTGGGCTAGCCGTGGGAGTTGGAGTAGGAGTTGGGCTAGCCGTGGGAGTTGGAGTAGCCGTAGGAGTTGCAGTAGCAGTAGCACTGGGTGGAGGAAAGATACTCGGTATAGCCGTAGCACCCGGTGTAGGACTAACGAATGGAATCGGCGTTGCCGTGCCACCACCGCCACCACCGCCTTCGTTGGACTCTTTTCTGTACGTAATGAAAAGGGTTGCACCTAATACTGGGTTGACTGTTACCGTGGCCGGACCCGCTACTACTACTCGATCGATTGTCTCTGGCGGGTTCTGCGCAGCGGCCCCGGTACTTAAATCGATCCGGGTGGCGGCGAGCACGGTTGCCGTCTCGTTGGTCTCGCCCTCTAGTGTTACGATGACGACGCCGCGATCCACGCCACCTACCTGAGTAAAATTGGTGATCTTGAGAAAGTGATCATCAGGAACCGTGATTAACAGAGGGGAACTCGTTCCGGTAATTTTGCTCTTGAAAGGATTGGCAAATGCAAAGCTTGCCGCAGCCAAAATAACGAGGACAATCAAACATCGAGCGGCGAAGATCTTCATGCGTGAAAAAATACACGCGGTTTTCGCTCTAGCCAACTGGAATCGGTTCACTCGACTACAACGTCACTCGACTGTGAGCGGTCCGTCAAAGATTGTGAGGCTGATCACTTCCGTGCGCGCGATGTGCGGACCGTGACGCGTGCCTTTCGGAGCAAAGAACAGCGCCCCCAACAGTGTAAATCGTACCAGATTCCTCCCATTCGCCTGCCAGCACATAAGCCCATTCGTTCGCCTCCGCTTACGCTAAAACCGTCACGGAGGCGATGAGCCTTAAACTCGACATGGACAATCCAGCAGACCGCGAGAAATTGTGCCGAGCAGTTCTCGATCTTGTCGCCGAGAGAAAAATGCGAAGGCAAAAAGCGCATGGTTGAAATTCTCTCGTTCTCTTTCTGGCAAGCATCTTTCCGAGTTTAGCGGTTTGCCCTACATACGCGACAAGAGCGACAGATAGGCCCAAGATGAAATATTCAAAACGCTGCTCGGACTCGCGATAATGCTCGTACGCGAGGAGGCTCCGCTTTTCCATTTAAAAAACCAATGTTACTAAGGACGCACGAAAGCTCGCAATTACAAAGTGTTCTGACCTGCTATTGTTCCCGAAAAGTACCAGCCTGCCTGTGTATTCTGCCCCACATTCCCAGCCTCATCGTAAAACGCGAATCATGACATCATGCAAGCGGCTGTAGAACCTATCTCGTCGCCCCAGCATCGAGCGGCTTTTGCAACTGGCGGATCACATCTTCGGAGAACGTTCTCTCTTGGAGACTGGCGCGAGATCCAGGGAAGAGAACCAAGGTAACCTCTGCTGCGCAGGAAGTATCTTCGCAAAAGTGGGTCAGCACGACGGCGCAACGCTGGTCTCGTGACAACCGTGTATTGTCAATCATAGGGAAGTCATAAAACCCAACCGAAAAGCGGTCAGTTGTTTGAGTTTCGGGAGAAGGCTTACGCATACTAATTTTGAGCGAAACCTCCAGTTCGTGATTGGCAATATCCGCTTTCCACGCGGTTAACTCGAACGTCCTTTCAACCCCAGCGACTGTAAGGACTCCCGAATCGAGAACGATGCCGTCCGCGTTGCGACTAAGCGCGATCAGGTCGATTGTGCGATCAAACCTGTCACCTCCTTCCTCGAGCACCAATAACTGTTTCCGAGTTACATCCTTCGCAACCTTTTCAAGGCGGCTGACGTACTGTTTACCTGAAGTCGGATCGAGATGACGCTGAACGTAAGAAAAAAGGGGCTTCAAATTGAGCGACTCGTGGAAATTATAAGCCAGAAGCTCCATGTTAAGAACTGTCAGATCCTGCGAGGACTTTTCCGGCTTCAAAATGGATTCGATGATCTGAGCGAACATATCCTTTCGCATCACGGTTTCTGCTTGCTCCCGCTGGCTCATTAGCTCTGTGAAAACTTTGTTCCGAGCGTCTATTTCCTGTTTTCTATTGAGAACCCACGCTCCGTAACTTCCAATAACTGCCACGCTAAGGGCCGTGAGCAGCCCGCCCACTGGCGCAAGAAGAATTTCAAGTTTCCTCCAAAAATTTGGCGTTTGATCTGCCACGTTATTGTCTTTTCAATGAATACGTTTCACCCGTCTTTTCCAAAGCCCAATCGAATCGTGCCGAAGTCCAATAGGATTGAATGTCGCCCTTAATGGCTTGATCTTTGAACCAAACCGTTATCGTCCATTTACCCGTTTCCGGGACGATGATGCGATAATTACCGAAGTCGTCAGTATATGCCTTATAAGGGTCTGCAGCCTCGGTCTTAATTTCAACCCTCACGCCTTTTTCGACGGGCTTGCCGCCTTCTTTGATCGTACCGTAAATTTCGCCGCCAAAGCTTGAAACCGCGCAGATTATTAGCGCGAGGAGAGTCAGTCGAATGGTGTTCATTGTTCCGAGTCTGACGCAATGGTATGATTGTTTTCCAGCTTTTTCGACACCTCGCCTCCCGGGGCGCAGCAACCGCGCAGGCCATTCGGGGCACTAATGCTGCGTGTTATCAGCATTTCTGCCGGAGCGCAGCGACATAGTTCGCACGTTCTGCAGTATAGGAGTCCTTTGCGGCGAGCGCCCCGCTGGAGGTGAGCAAACTGACGCCACGAATGGTTGTTGAACAACCTATAAATACGAAGCCAAACGGCAGCCCTGGCGGAATCAAATCGATCGCACGACGATCTTTGAGCGGTCTTATTTATTCTCAATCTCGCTGCCGGGTTGCGCTGCGAGCACGCAGCGAAATCCGTAAATCACGTCGCGGTGATTGCGATCGATTACGTTTCGGTAGGAAGATTGCATTTCGATACGATTGCTCGTCGCCTAGGAGCCGCCGCGCAGCACTCCCCAATCACGACTGGTTGCGCTGGTGCTCCCTTTGTAAGTGTCGAGGCACCATTCCCAAATGTTCCCGCCAAGATCGTACAGGCCTATCGAGTTCGGCTTGAAACTGCCGACCGGCATCGTTGCTCCGCGTCGCCGTCCAGCGGCTGCATAATTTCCCGCGCCGCAAGTGGTCAACAATCCCTAAAGCCGCGCTCGCCCCAAACAAACCAGCAGCATTTCACAATCAGCCCGTCACGCTTCACTGCATGGCGGCTTTTTGTTTCACGAATAACGCTCACCACTCTTTGAACTCGCCCGCGTGCTCGTGCGTTTCGATCACATTGCCCACATCATCGCAAACGCGGATAACAGTGTTGTGTGAACGGCTGTAAAATTTAGTGTGTAGCCGATTGTCTTTGGGTCGGCGCACCACAGCGACCGGATGGCAGCGGATCGCTGATTAGATCCGTAGCGTCCTAATTTGAATTACGATTTCGCGCAGCGAATGATGGCGCGATTGTTTAGCTTATCCCCGGCTGCCTCTGGTGCCCGTGGCGCCACCGCCGCCAGTGCCGCTGGTGCCGCCTGTAGTGGGTTTGGATTCGCTCTTAACGACGCCGCCACCTTTGACTTTGCGCCAGCGTCGCACGAAGTCCCATCGCCACCACGTTTTCTTGTTCTGAACTCGCGGCCGCTGGGTATTATAGTTTGGCACAGGAACATCAAAAACAGGCTGATCGGCTGCCAGGCTTGGGTGGGATTGGATCTTGTTTGGATAATTCATCTCCGGAAGGCGGGGGTCGTGTTGCCTCGTTGCGATCCCCTTTCAATATTCTCTCCGGGATTTGCGGAGCGAAGTTCTCAAAAATCTTCATGAATGAACATTAACCTGATGCCGTCGCGCAGTTTCACATCACTGGCAATCTCCGCCACGTGCGAAAGGCGATTGCCGTCAACTACTTGACGACTGATCGACGTGCTGTTGCTGGGTTTCTGCTGCTTTGTCATACGCAGCTTCACCCTCCTGGACATAACATCTGGTGAAAAATCGGTCGTGATACTTGTCCCATCCTTGTGCAAAAAGGAATTCGTGGGCTTGGGATGGACTATAGTGACACTCGGCCATACTTCGTCCTTCTTTTCGCGCAGGTTCTGCGTCTTCCATCCCAAAAACAAAACACACCACAGCCTGTGGATTGTTAGCCGTCTTTGACGCCTTTTTAGTTTTCGGGTCGGTTACTGAGTCAATATGAGCAATGAAATGGCGACTGTGCTCGTCGGGCTTGTACATTTCCATTACGGCCCCTTTGTCAACGAGTGCTTGTTCTTCGGCTGTAAGAGTGTCGGCTTTAGTGAAATTAAGCGGTGCTACGCTTGCCGCTATTGTCAGCAAGACTCTCAAATGCGGCTTTGCCAGTTTAACGAGGGCTTTGTTCATGCCGAGTATACGGGGCAGCGGTAGCTTTTCTTTCAACTTATTTTTCCATATCCAATTCCTCGAACTCGAAGCTGCGAATTGTGGATGCGCATCGCAGCGATGGGAAGCGTTACGTCGTGCACGCGGATGAAAAGCTGACTGCTTTTATCGGACTTGAAGCGGTGATTCGCGCGGCCGAGGCGCGCGCGCAACGCGTTACAAAAGTCCAATCCACGCTACCGACGATTTCAGTCCTGCGAGAGCGATAGCCACGGCACGGTGTGACCCGTCATCAATCATCACTCTGGGGCCAACCGGAAAGACGATGATCGGGAGTCGCGACGAAAAGATGTCACCAAACTTCTGCATATCCCAAATCCGACTCTGTTGAGGCTCGTGGCGCCTGAACAGATCAGCAACTGTCATGACGCCACCTTCGGCCCAGTCCCGTCGGCCCATATGTGGCCAGACGGTACATTTCTCGAGATCGACGCGATCTAATTTCCACTGTGCGTCATCATAATCGCGCAATCGGTTCGGGTTGTCTTGGGCGATGAACGCATCAATCTGGTTGTCGGTCCACGAAGCCACTTCCTGTTGCAACTTCTCAATTGAAGCCAAGAGAGCTTCGGGCGAATGAAACGGCCCAGCCTTCAGCGTATCGGCAACTACGAACGCTTCCTTCACGCGTCTCGTGGGCGATTGTTCCATCATCACTCTTTGAAATCGCCCACGTGTTCGTGGGTCTCAATCACGTTGCCTGCTTCATCGTAAACGCCAATGACGGCATCACGTGACCGGTTGAAAAACTTCGCGAAAGTTTGCGACTTTTTAACCGTATTAGTGGCTGCCTGTACTGCTCGTGGTACCTGTGCCGCCCGTGGTGGGTTTGGATTTGCCCGTAACACCGCCGCCACCTTTGACGTCTTTTTCTGGCTGCAGGTCACAAACTTTGATGTGTGCCTTCTTCATTCGGCGCCAAACCGAGCGGACTACAGCCATATTCGGCGATCGGTCGTCCATTGCCGCTTTAGGATAGCCGACTTGACACAGTACTCGCAACGTTTTTTTGATCGCCCTACCACTCCTTGAAATCGCCCGCGTGCTCGTGTGTTTCGATCACGTTGCCAGCTTCATCGTAAACGTGAATCACAGCGTCACAGTTTTCGATCCGTCTCGTTAAACGAAAATGATGCGTTCGACGTTGCCGCTTGAATTGGGTATGCGAATCTCGCCGGAGCGAAAACATGCACGAGTCTCCGCATATT
>WNFY01002718.1_pt1 | contig 17351 bp, 15 predicted proteins | sample 5400091 | NCBI WGS metagenome assembly WNFY01 (sample SAMN13153364, study PRJNA577476) | soil metagenome | isolation source: 60 cm soil or saprolite under grassland replicate 1 | place: USA:California | collected 2016-06-15
ATCCGCGCACACCGCTGGCAACCGCGATTCATGTCCTGCCGCGTATTCGCACGAAGGATTTGAAATCAATCTCGCAGAACCGGAACATCTCCGAAACTGTTCGCCGCCAGGCTTATAGGCTTTCTGAAATGCGGACGCCCACCGGGTAGTAAACTCGCCAGGTGATGATCCAGTTTGCCGGCATGCTCTTGGGCCTACGCTGTCACAGACCTGTCACGATTTTCTCAATTTTCGCTTGACGCCAGCCGCCAGACGGGTATAATTTCGGTCTTACCGGACAAATCAGGTGTTTGAGATAAGGGAGTTCAGGTAGGGCCTTCAAAATGGCGGTAGCGAATTTTCTGGACTGATGCGGTAGTTTTTATTCTTTCGAACCGCTGTCTTTATCTCGCCCGTCAATTAGAAGCACCACCTTTGAAGTACGGGATCGGCCATAAGTGACGATTCTCAAGTCTGTGCCAGCACCCCTTGTTATACCCGAACCTACCCTGAAGTATTCGCCCCGCCTGTTCGCAAGAATGGCGGGGCGTATCTCTTCTGATTGCCGATTTTCAATTGCCGATTGCCAATTGAGCTTCTCGAATTCAATTTGGAAGTGCAACGCGCATTAATGCAGCGGGCTTTGGATTTAGCGCCTTTGGCGCGGAATAAGGTAGCCAGGGGCAAGCCGGGGTCCCCGGCGCGGCAGCCGCGCTGGGGTGGAAGTGCTGAACGCTAGCGAAGCGCGCCGCCCCTGGGAGCCGCACCAAATTGAACGGAGCTCTGAAGGAGCGACATAGCGCGCGTGTTCAGAGGATTTCTATTTCGCACTTTCAGTGCTCGCGGCCTTTGAGGCATCGATCCAGGGGCGTCGTGCTTCGCTTCGCTCGCACTTGCCCCTGGCTAACATATTTCGCGCCTTTGGCGCTTGAGGTTCGCATTCCTCAAGCGATGCGCGCGACTTCATCCGTTTCGGCAAATCGTCCCAGCGGAATCTGTTCCAATAATCTCGCGCGGTAGGTTTCGTCGAGCGCGCTGGCCATGTCGGTCGCAACCATGCCCAGCGCCAGCGCGTTCACTGTAACCTTGCGGCTGGCGACTTCGCGCGCCAGCGCCTTCGTCAAACCAATCATGCCGGCTTTCGAAGCCGAATAATTCGATTGTCCGGCCATGCCTACAACGCCGCTGATGGAAGTAATGTTCAAAATCGAGCCGCCTTCTTCCTGCCGCAGCATCACGCGCAACGCCGCCTTGGCAAAATTCCAGGCGCCTTTCAAATTAGTATCGACGACCGCGTCCCAATCTGCTTCTTTCATGCGCAAGATCAAGGTGTCGCGGACGATGCCGGCATTGTTGACAAGGAAATCGATTCGGCCAAAAGTGTCTTTGACTTGCTTCACCATTTCCGCAGCCGCTTCCGTTTCGGCCACATCACACTGCGATGCAATCGCGCGCACACCGAGAGCTTCAATCTCCTTTTTCAAAGCGTCGGCTGCGTCGGTGCTCTTCGCGTAATTGAAGCCCACGTCCGCGCCGCGCCGTGCCAACTCGAGCGCGATCGCGCGGCCAATACCGCGCGTGGCGCCGGTTACGATTGCTGACCGACCCGAAAAAGTGTCACTGGCCTCTGATTCCTTCATGATCTGATTTCAAACCTATAGTCACTGATGCTTTAGTGATTTCAAATACTGCAGAAAGTCGGGCGCCAGTTCTGAATGTTTCAAACCAAACTCTACCGTCGCAATCAAAAAGCCGAGTTTGTCGCCGGCATCATGGCGCTTTCCCTCAAAACGAACGGCGTAAAAATCACGCTTCGTCAAAAGAGCGCGCATTGCGTCAGTGATCTGAATCTCGTCCACCGCTCCGGGTGTTGTTTTTTCGATTTCGGCAAAGATATCCGGCGTCAAAATGTAACGTCCAATAATCGCCAGATCCGATGGCGCTTGCGAAAGTGGCGGTTTCTCAATCATGTCTTTGACTCGATAAACCCGATCGTCGATCTGCTCGACATCCAATGCGCCAAATCTTGAGATCGCTTCGCCTTCAACATGCATGGTCGCGACTACTGGTGCGTCATACTTTTCGTAAACATCGATTAACTGTTTGAGCGCTGGAGTTTTGGAATCGATGATGTCATCGCTCAGCATCACGGCGAACGGTTCATCTCCGACCAGATCGCGCGCTTGCAGTATTGCATGGCCTAAACCAAGCGCTTCGCGCTGGCGCACGTAGCTCACCCGCACCATTTGCGAAATGTCGCGCACCAGTTTCAGCTCGGCATTTTTCTGCCGGCCGCGAAGCAGAGCCTCAAGCTCAAAAGAAACGTCAAAGTGATCTTCGATGGTGTTCTTGCCGCGGCCAGTGACAATGATGACGGACTCGATGCCTGAGGCAACAGCTTCTTCGACGACATATTGAATCAGAGGTTTATCGACCAGCGGCAGCATTTCTTTCGGCGATGCTTTGGTCGCCGGCAGAAAGCGAGTGCCCAGGCCGGCCGCGGGAAAAACTGCTTTGCGAAGTTTTGGTGGCATCGTCAGATTTCAGATTTCAGCGGCAAATTCATTTACGCCAAAGGCGTTCGCTAGTCTGAGCCCAGGGCAACGCCCTGGGGTAAAACAAAAAGTTAGTTGTCTAACGCTGCAGGCGTTCGCGAACCTGTAAAAGGAATCAACCAACCGCCAACGCTTGCGAACTCTTTCAGAGTTCCTGATCTCGCTCTTCCTTGTCACCCAGGGCATTGCCCTGGGCTAGTAATTTGCGAACGCCTACGGCGTTCCGTGAAGTAGAGATTTCAAACTACTTCTTGACACATCCGCAACGCTCAGTTAGCGTCAGAAACTTCGATAAGAGTCAGGAAAACGGCATAAACTCATACCATAGCCAAAGGCCAGCAGCAAATGCTCGATCTCAGCTCTCCCTCAAAATCCCCTAGCAAAATCAGCCTTTTCATCGATCCAATGTGCATAACTCTCGCGCATGATCTCATCGACTCGCCGCGCGGCCTCTCAATAACTGCTCTCGCTTGTCGGACGCGGCTTCGTGCATTTCCTTTAGGACGTGGCCGTAGTGGTCCAGAGTGAACGCTACGCTGGCGTTTCCCGCTTCCCGGCTGACGACGGTCTTAGGGTCAACGCCCGCGAGTCGCGAGATCGTCACGAACGAATGCCGCAAGTCGTACAGGCGAACGCTGGTCGGCAACCCTGCCCGCTTCGCCGTCACCTTGAACTCTTTTTGCAAGGCGCAGATTCGTATCGGTGTGCCGAGCGCCGTAACCTTCCTCTGGCCCTAAGCCTGTACTCAGTTTACAACGGTCGTCTTATAGACGTTCTCAGTTTTCTAAGCGTTCTCAGTTTTCGGGATCGTGCCCTGAGACACGAGGCGGTAGAAAACCTGTCTCACGGTCATTGGCTGGTCTACCTCGACGCAGTTGTAAATCGCCTCCCGAAGCGCGGTCATATCGTTAGCCGTGTGCCGATTTCGCTTTATATGTCTAGACCTATAAGTGCTCTTTTTTGCCATCCCTATGCTGCCCTCGACGGCGCTGCTTCGTTTCTCAGAATTAGTCGATATTCAAAAAGACCATAACGGCGATCCCTGCGCGCCCGACGATCAACTTGATGACCTCCGAATTTTGCTTTCCTCAAATGACGGAGCTGTGCGCCAACCGAAGTGTGCGGAACCCGGTTAGCGAATGGATCTCATCTATCGTTCTCCAGGCCCCATCTTTCATGCAGTTGAACGTCTTGAGAATTTGGCCGGCGAGTCTCGCCTGATCGAACTCTTGAACGTCTATCACGCCTGTCCTTCAAAGTCTCAAGAGCAAGGTCGGCGTGCATTTCACTGCCGATCATTCCCCCTGCGCACCTCACCAACCATTCGCGGCGCTTGCCTTCCGGTATTAGCGGCAGGGTCTTACTCGAGATCGCCTCGATCTCAATTCGACGTGAGTGTTTAGATCATGTCATCATACTCAACGAACGTCATTTGGGCCGCATCCTACAAAGATACTTCGGATACTACCATCGTACGAGGACGCACTTATCTGTCGACAAAGACGCGCCTGATACGCGACCAGTACAACTGCCGGCAATGGGAACGGTAATTGAGATTGCTGAAGTTGGCGGCCTCCACCACCGTTATGAACGAAGGGCGGCTTAAGGCAATGAAACGCTCAGATCGAGTTTTGGCGAAGGACAGGAGAAAGTTGTTGCTTAAAAGGAGAAAAACTAGATGAACTTCTCGGTCGCATTTAAACTATGCTTAACTTGCTGCCTACTACTCCTCGTCGCATCGTGCCGTAAAACAGATTTAAGCGGCGGTGGCGGTACATCGCCGATGAATCCGATTACGGCCAGCACTGATCCACGCGGGGAGCTGACGAAGAGTATGAGTGCCGTACTCGCGGCAAAGTCGTACCGCGCGCGCTGGGTGACTTCCAGTGATAGCGGCATTAACAGCACGACGGTCATGGAGTTCGTTGCCCCTGACCGTTACCGCATCCTCCGAGAGGCGGACCTCCGCGGCCGCACCTCGAAAAACGAGACGATCATCCTCGGTCAGGACACGTACATGAAGATGGGGGACAGTCCGTGGCAGAAATTTCCTGTAAAGATGGGTGACCTGATCGCGCAGTTTAGGAACCCAAAGGTGATTGAAGAAATCTCGAAGAGCGCAGATGTGAAGTTTATCGGGCCGGATACGATCGACGGGTCGCCCGCTATGGTCTATCAGTACACTTATAACGATCCGCAGGGGAAGGGCTTTAAAACTACGGCTAAGACCTGGATTGGAGTGGCAAATAATCTGCCGCTCAAAACAGAAAGCGAGGGTGAAGTGGACATGATGGGCAAGACTGTAAAGTCGAAGAGCGCCATAACTTATTCCGATTTTGGAGCCGACATAAAAATCGAGCGGCCAATGTAGCTGGAACGCTCGTTACAGTTTTGTTCCCGGCGGGAGTTCTGATTCATGAAACTCACGAGCAGCATAGTCTCAGTCGCGCTGTCAGAAACAGCTCATGTAGCGTGCTACACAAAGTCGCGCACAAAACTAAAACTGTTTTCCATGCGCATCGGCGCCGCGCGTCCTGCGTGAACACATGAAGCCGATTAAGCAAGTCGTCACGTTCATTCGTTCTCGCGATTTGTCCAAGCAACCGTGATATTGCGTGGCGACGCCGCGCACAAGATTGGGATACTCGCCATGCGTGTCCTGGAGATGACCGTCTTCATCGAACCGTCGGCGCATTACCGGAGTCAACAGCACCGGAATTGCTTCTTTGGCGCGTACTTCTGCCACAAACCTAATCAAGTTATTTCGATAGTCATCCGGCGGCGTGTAGCGATCGACTTTTTCCTTCGATTCATCGTTATGTCCGAACTGAATAAAAACGTAATCGCCTTTGTTAAGCTGATTGACGATTGCCTGCCAACGGTTCTCAGAAATGAATGTGCGAGTACTACGGCCGTTCTGCGCGCGGTTGTCGACGATCACCTTGTCGTCCTCGAAAAACTTCCCCAGCATCTCCCCCCAGCCGGTTTCCGGCCGCTTCTCGGGAAGTTTCTGCGCCATGGTTGAGTCGCCCGCGAGAAAGATCGTGATTGTCCTTCGCTGCGCTTCACCGTTCTGCGTCGCGATAAGAATCGACAGAATGATGAACAGAATCGCTCTGATTCTCATAGAACTTTTCCATTCACCCGCACGTTGCGCAACTCAAGGCCTTGAACATTCTTCACGATGCTCGGTTCAGCCGTATTATTGAAGGTGCAGTTCTCGAGTCGGACATTCATGATCGGCGCGTTGGGAAACCCCTGAAGATCCATCGGATAGTGACTCTTGCTGCTTTTCAGATTTTGCACCTGAAGGTTGCGCAGCACTGGCGTGTATTTCCCGTTAGCGCCCTCTTCATAGTTGAAATCGACGGTGATGGCCGCGTGCGCAACCTCGCCCACGGTGATGTCGCGGAAGTATAGGTTCTCAAGGACGCCGCCGCGCATCGCGTTGTTCTTAAAACGGAGCGCATGATCGAGTCGCGGGCTGTCCAGGTTGCAATTCATCGCAAACACATTGCGCACTCCGCCAGAGATTTCGCTGCCTACCGTGATGCCGCCGTGGCCATCTTCCATGTGACATCCGCGAATGATGAGGTTCTGTGAAGGAACAGCCACGCGTCGGCCATCGTCGTTTCTGCCGGCTTTGATCGCAATGCAATCATCGCCCGTAGCAAAGTAACAATCTTCGATCAGGACATCAGTGCAGGATTCGGGATCGCAGCCGTCCGTATTTGGCCCAGTCTGATTCGTTGAGTTTGATTCTCGTTGAACATGAACGCCGCGCACCGTCACGTTCGTACAGAGCACCGGATGAAGCTGCCACATTGGCGAGTTTCTTAACGTTACGCCTTCAATCAAAACGTTCTTACAGCGATAAGGCTGAATGAACTGTGGCCGCAGGTAACTGCCCTCGCCGAAGACGCGCGCGCTGACGGGTGTCGCTTTGGCAACGTAGTCATAAAGCAACGCACGCGCTTTATTTTGATCAGGATCGCCCTTCTTCCATCCACATTGCGTGCGCCCTTTCCACGGCCACCAATGTTCGCAGTCGGCATTGCCGTCAATCACGCCTGCTCCGGTGATCGCGACGTTCGTCTGCTCGAAGGCATAAATAAACGGTGAGTAATTCATCAGCTCCATGCCCTCCCAGCGCGTAAAGACGACGGGCAGATATTTCCATGGGTTCTGGATGAATTTGATCGTCGCGCCTTTAGCAATGTACAGATTGATATTGCTCTTAAGATGAATTGCACCGGTTGAAAAATTGCCTGCCGGCACAACAACACGTCCACCACCGCTTCGGTTGCAGGCGTCAATAGCTTTGCGGAAAGCATCCGTGCAATCAGCTTTGCCGTTCGCGACTGCGCCGAAGCGCGTGACATTGAAATCACGTCTAGGGAAAACCGGCGCCTTAATTCGCGCCAAAAGTGCCGGAACCTGCGACCACGGATCGTCTTCGGAGAAGACGGCCGGAGAAATGGCCCGGGTTGAATACACCGAACTCAGTTCACGCATCAACAGCACCGTCGCGCCGCTGGCAATAACTGTTCTCAAAAAATCCCGGCGATTTACCATCGACCGTTGTCTCCTCAGTTTCTCGCTGTTTTCGTGAGCCCGATCTTCTTCAACCATGCGGGATAAGTCTTGTTGAGAAGCTTCGCCGGCGCATCCGTGTACCAGCGATATCCGTTGCGTCGCTGGTCTTCGATCTCCGCGACGCTGTATTTGATAACGCTATCTCGGCCGCTGAAGATGGGTCGGTTGGTTTCGATTTCGTTGAAGACTCATACTGCGACTTCAACAGGTAATCGACTCCCTTGAGAAAGGAGTCTTCAAAACGCGGCGTGCTGGTCGCAGAATAAACCCGAGCGAGAAAGTTCAACTGCGTGTAAGTCGCGCCATTGTCGATCGTGGAATCGTCAGCCCGCTTTTCTTTGATGATCTGTCCGCGTTCCTGTTGCGATAGAATGACCGCCATCTCGACGTTCTTCGGCCAGCCCCCGGATTCGCGCTGAAAGAGAATGACATTGTCAGCCATGCGCGTGGCATCGGCAGTGGCATACCATGCAGGTGTCTGTTTCAGTGCGTCCTGCCACTTGATCCTCCTGTCGGCGGCGTAAGCAGCGCTAACAGAAACTGTTCTGGAAGTGCCGGCGGCAAAGACCGCGATCAAGATCGAACAAATTACTGCTGACAGCTTCATCTGATGACTATGACTTCAAGGGATTCCATCCGTCCACACCTTTTAGAAAAGTCCGGGTGGCGAAAGGTTGAATCTCTGCTTCATTCAATTGTCGAGACCACAGCACACGCGCGGAGGGGTTGGCGCCGGGGCCGAGCGATTTGTATTCTGCGAAGCGCGCAGTCTTTTCGCGGGCGGGATCGCGCCAATTGTCCCAACCCTCAGGCCTAATATGTGAATCCATCCAGCATTCAATAAATATCACGCGCCCGTATGGTCGCCACGGCCGCCCAAGGTAAACGCCTTTGACGCTAGCACTGCCAGTTAACTTGCAGTGCAGAAACACAAATCCATTGGTCTCAAAGTCACTTAAACGCCATTGCGCCGTAACGTAGCCTTGACCTTTGCTGTGGATGTGGCAGTTTTCGAAAACGGCAGTGGCGTTGCCGAAAATGAAATCGACGTGCCCTTCGATGTAACAGTCTTTATAATACTGTCGACCGCCGTGCGCGAACAGCGTATCTTGCCAGCCGAGGAAGCGACAATTGCGAAACACAACTCGATCGGTATTTACATAAGCGGCAACTGCCTGTGAGCCGGTGCCGTAGGTGTTTTCAAACGTAATGTTCTCCGCACGAAAATCGCTGCCGCCGAGGTAAGCACTGTAAGAAAGTCGTGTGTCGCCTGATGTCTTTGCGCTCAGATTGAATGTCAGCACGGTCTTTGACGCGTCTTCGCCTTGCAGTGTGATGAAAGGCTTAGTTTGGGAGATCTTTATCTGCTCTTTGTAAGTTCCCGGATTAACGTGAATGACAAATCGAGTGGCGTTGTAATCTGGAACTCTATCAATCGCTTGCTGCACGGAAGTGAAATCACCCGAGCCGTCGGCGGCGACAACCAATCGATGCTTTTTATTGCATGTCGTCGCGTTGGCCTCGGCTATGAACAAGGCAAGGGGAACTAAGAGCGCTCCGGGATAGAATCGTGCCTTCACTTCGGTTGCTTAGAGTTCTTATCAGTAACGGATTTGACCTCAGGGTTTCGAACTTGAGCCGCCCTGGAGGCACCCGAAGACGACTCAAGCTCGGTTGCTGGCCAAAACAGCCGACGAGGCCATTAGAAGACAAACTTTACACCCAACTGAATGTCCCGGGGGTTGTTTCTCTGCGTCGTCACCAGTCCAAAGGTTCCCGCATTGCTGGGGTCAAGACCAATGCCGTTGCCGAAATAAGAATGGTTGAAGGCATTGATCGCTTCCGCGCGCAGTTGCAGTTTAGTTGTTTCGCTGAACTTGAAGTTCTTTGAGAGCGATAAGTTGACATTCAAGAAAGGCTGGTTGCGCATCTTGTCGAGAGTTGTAGGAACATTGCGTAACCCAGTATTGAAATTATTGAGCCTAACAATTCTCACGCCGTTGACGAGTGGAATTTGAAACGCGGAAACATCAATCCCGTACTTGTGGCCCTGGCCATCGTTCTGCCCGGTGCGCGCCACAACCTGATTAATGTCACCGCCGTAATACCAGACCTGCGTTGGACTCAATGTGAACGGTTCGCCGCTTTGCCACTCGTACGTTCCGTTGAGTTGCCAACCGCCAATTACAGCATTAACCAGGCGATTCGCCTTCGCGCCAAACTTTTGATTCTGTCCGAAGGGTAATTGATACACGGTGGAGATGGTGAACCGATCAGGTCTGTCATCAGGCGAGATCCGGTCTTCCAAAACCGTATCCGACGGATTTAGATAGTTCGTCTTTTCGCGCAGGCGCGAGCGCGTGTACGACGCGCTGAACGTCAAGTCCTTTGAGAAGCGTTGCGTCACCTGAAGCTGCAAGGCGTTGTAGCGGTTCGTTCCGTTGTATTGCTCTATCCATAGATTCGGAAATTCCGGGAACTGCAGCAATGATTGCGCTCGAGTGATCGTAGTAGCGCTGTTGAAAGGGCTGGTCGAGGGAAGTAGACTCCGGAAGGGGTTCGGGATGGTCGCCGAAAGCAGAGTATTCGCAGCAGCATCAGTCGTTGGGTCCGTTCCCAAAAATGATCTCGGCACGAAATTGTAGTTCTTGCTGACCGGCATGTCGTAACCCCACGCGGATACAAAGTTCGCTTCGACCACAAAGTGCGCCGGCAATTCTCGTTGCACGCCGAATATGACGCGTGCGAACTTCGCATTCTTGCGGTTGATAGGCAGCGCCGGACTGTTCGCTGATCCGACATCGACTCCCGTCCCGGTTAGCAGACCCTGGCTGGCTCCGGGCGAAGGAAGAGAACCGTTGGGAAATGGATTAGTAAGATTTGCAACAAATGTGAGTCCGTTGTTGTTGCTGGGGACGAATGGCGTAGTGCCGGCGAATCCTTGCTGAAGCCCCAGACTTCCGATCTCGCTTTGATGAGGCGCCATGAAAATTCCAAAGCCGCCTCGCACAACGGTCTTCTGGTTAATCGCATACGAGATGCCTACTCGCGGTTGATAGGTGCTACGATCAGTGTTCCACGCAACCCGATTGCTACTGTCGGCGTACATGTACCCGCCAGTCACATGAAATTGATTCGGAGTCAGCAGGAAATTGCTCGGGTTGGCATTGTACGAAGTTGTGTACGCAGCTCGTGCCGCGGCATCAATCGGACTGGGAGTCACGAGGTCGAAACCGCGCTGAATGCGGTTATAGCGTTCGCTCAAGCCTCCTTCGAGTTCGTATCGTAGACCCAGGTTCAAGGTCAGCTTCGGCGTCAGCCGCCAGTCGTCCTGAAAGAAAACCCCATGATAGACCGATTGGACTGAGTAGTTGATCGCATTGTCGATCTGACTGGCAGTCGAGCCGGATCCTGTTGTCGCAATGCCGAGCAGAAACGCGGCGATGTCGCGACCGAACGCGTTGCGAAGAGTGCTGGACGAATTTGAAGCGGGACTTGTGAAGGTGCCGTCAAAGAAGAGCCGGCCGCCCTGGTAACCGTTGCTGATAAAGTTCTCGCGCACGATGCGCAGATCGTATCCAAACTTAGCTGTGTGATTGCCAAACATCCTCGTCAGCGTAGGCTGAACTGATCCCATCATGAAGGGACGCAAGCGTCCCGCATTCCAATCAGAGCGCATCGAACCGAGATCCGACCTGATCGGCCGGGTGGCATCCAAGTTCCTGATTTCAACCATCGGGAAGTATTGATACCCCCGAAACGCCGCAATCGCTTGAGCCGAAAAACCAAGGGTACTGGGATCCAGTGACAGAGCCGGATGTCGTTCCTGCGTAAACTTATTGAAACTGACGCGCAAATCGAGAACCGTAGTTGAAGAGATAGCATTGGTGTAATCGAGATTGCCGCCATCATTTGTTCGATCTTCAAATCCCTGGGTAATGGAAGTACCGTTGATGTAACTGGAAGGAGAGTCGAAGGCCCAGTTGTAGCGATCCTCCGGATTGAAGCTGTGATAGTACTTGCCAAAGATTGACTGGCGATCACTAATCTTGTGATCAATGCGCGTGAGCCAGGCGCGATACTTCTCGTGCCTGATGACGTTAGAAAAATAGTTGTTCTGGATCCCGTTAGCGGTCCCGGTGACATTCGGCAGCGGATAGAACTTGAGCAGGGCCACAGCGACGGGGTTAAAAAGACTCGAGGGAATTATGTTACATGCTGCCGGCACGGCACCCGACGTGGGACAACCAAATGAAGTGCGGACGACGTTGCTGACGCTCGTCGTTGCCGAAAAGGGATTGTAGATGATCGTGTTTGATGAGCTGGCGACATTTGTCCGATCGTTAATCAAAGCCGAGAAGTCGCCGTTACGCATCGCGGCGGTAGGAACAGTAAACAGTTGAGGTTCGGCAGTGTTGTCATGCAATCGCTCGTAGGAAAAGAGAAAGAAAGTCTTGTCATGTCCGTTGTAAAGCTTGGGTATGTAAACTGGGCCGTTTAATACGCCGCCAAAGCGATGATAAGTTCGGACGGGTCGGCCTTGTCCGCTTCGGTTTGAGAAAAAGTTGTTCGCAGTCCGGCTTCGGTCGCGATTGAAATAATAGACTGAACCGTGGGGACTGTTTGTGCCACTCTTCACGGCGACGTTTACCGTGCCTCCGGCCGAATACCCCTGTTGCGCGTCAAACACATTTGTCTGAATCTTGAACTCCTGTACGGCATCCGCCGGCGGCGAAAAGCCGACCGCAAAATCAAATGCATAGTTGGGCGATCCATCGAGCGTGATCTGATTTTGCGCAGGTGCTCCGTTCACGCGAAAAGCTGCGAGGTTGCCGTTCGAGATCGGAGCGGTAAACATTGGGTTACCGGTATAGGCGACTCCCGGCGCCAAAGTAGCCAACTGATAAGCCGTGCCTTCAGACAGAGGCAGTTCCGCTATCTGTTTTCGTTCGATCACTGTCCCGGTGCTGACGGATCCAGTCTCAAGCAGAGATCCGGAGACGATCGTCACCATTCCGGTTACGCCGGCTGTTTGCAACTGTACGTCCAGAGTCAGCTTGTCAGCTACGCGCACCTCAATTCCATCTCGGGAAGCAGCGTTGAACCCTTGGGCTGCCACGGTCAGCGTGTACTTGCCAGGAAGCAGGAGCGGAAAATCGAAACTTCCATCGTCGTTCGTGGTGGCGCTACCCTGCACATTTGTTTCGACATTTTTGATCGTGACGGTCGCGCCCGGCACGACCGCGCCGTTGGGATCAGTAACCTTCCCTTTGATCGAGCCTCTGAACTCCTGTGCTGGCACGACTGCAAAGATAAATAGAAGTAACAGCGTGGCGCTGCTAGCACGGAGGAATAGATTCATGTACATCATGCGGTCCTTTCTGGCGAATTTGATTGCCAACGTTTTGCTACTCCAACTGTTCGATCGCGCTAAGAAGGCATCTATCGTCGTTCACACCACGGTGAAGGTATAGTCTTGCCTGGCGTTCAAAACAACTAAGAAGAGGCCGGCCTGTTCCACTCTATCCGGCCAAGCATCATGGCAAGTGGTAAGACTACTTATCAATCTCGGCGCACCTTGTACCACGGAGTAGAGTGAGGTCTCAGTTCATTCTCAAGTATTTATTCCTCGCGACTACGAGATCTTCGCGGGGGCCCAATGTTGACCATCATAGCATCGCAGTGACTTTTTCCGATCACGATAGATTTGCTGCAATCGCTGCGGCTGCCCTATTAGTGCGGTAACTATTTCGGTCTCGATTCGATCTGCTCCTGACGGTCTGCGACAAATCTGCGTGGGCTTTATTCATTCGCACCAGGCTTGAGTCGAACGCGATTGTCTTACGCATGAAAGAAACGACTAAGATGTCGGAAGTTAAAAGAGCGCTTAGGCTTAAAATTCTAAATTAGAGAGTGCCCGGACCGCCGAGAGGAAATTACCAGCCATCGATCTCCTCCGCTTCGTCTTTCCCGGGACGAGGGACTCAATCCGCAGAACGAGGCGCCTTATAAGTGGTAGCGCGCGAGTGCGGCTTCATAGTCTTTCATTTTTTCACGCCTTTAAAGCTCCATCGTTTATTTTGCTTGCTTGGAAGATTTACCCTTTGACATAAACCTGTCAATCCGAGTGCTTTCATAACAATTCCCAAACGAGAGGTCGAACGATCGAATTCACCGGGCGCGCACCATTCAAGCTACGATCTCACGAACAAGTTTGAGAAGCACGCTGTGGGTTCATCCGGCCTACATCTTCAGAAGGATGTTGCTAGAGCCTAAACCTGAGTTGTCCGACCTCTGATTAGCCTATAAAGAGCTAGCAATATTATCGCTCCTACAACAGCTAGCACGAGACTCATTAAGAAGCCAGGCTGGCTCAGATCCCGGGAGTCACCATACGCTCGACCGTAGCCGAACAGTGCTCGACCAATAAAGCCGCCGATGAGAGAACCGGCAATGCCGAGCAGGATTGTGATTATGACCCCGCCTGGATCTTTGCCCGGCATGATCGCTTTAGCGATTAGTCCTGCGATCAATCCGAAGATAATCCACCCAATAATCGCAATCATCTTTCCTCCTTTGCTGTAGTTTAGTATGGACGGCGCTGATTTCCAGTAAAATGCTGTGTACGATTTTAGCGCGTCGTTCAGGCTCCCGAAAAGGCAATTGCAAAACGCAAACCCTCTCCAGCAGTAATTGCCGCACGCTCCAGCCCAACGTGACTAATAAATAGTCCTTTCATATTCGGCTTTTCGCTTTCGCCCAAGAACATAGCCAACCTCACCTCGGCGTCTTCAATACCCTACTATGCTTTACTGAAGAGTTGGTGGTCGAAAGCCCAAACGCATCTCAATAATATCGACGCAACTAGCTATGGCAAATGGAAATATCGTTAGCGTGAAGCTCTCGCTGAACTTCGCTCTTTGGATCTTCTTGGACCTCATGACGCAATAGAAGCCGCTGGAGCTCAGCTTCCGCTTGCACCTCATCACATACTAAGAACGGCTGGGGCCCAGGTTCGTTGGTAATAAAGCGGATTGGAATGGACATCGCGTGAACCTAACTGGGCGAGCAAGAGAGACGTGTCGATGGGGTGTTATTAGGAATGCTGGCCCAACGGCGAGTTAACTGCGGGACGGTTCCACTCCACCGACGCGTCGTTGACTAAGGACTCCTGGCTCCGCCATGAGACCGCAGTATTCATGCTTTGCTTCTTTACCGAGTTGAGCATGCAGTCAGGATGGAAGTTGAAATTTCCAGCCAATCTCTTGACTGTTCCTGATATGGGCCGGCTGCAGTGGTCGCAGATGATTCGCATGTCGTTCTCCTTGCCGTGGAAGCGCGTCCACCAAATAGGTCGCACGTCTGTTAGCCTTATCACCGCTTATGCCACGAGGCCCCCAAGCGGCCAGGGATGCGAATTTGATGAACAATCCGAATGAAATGAATGTAAGTCAGGATCGCTGAGAGAGGCTGAGGAATCTAAAATAAGTTCAAGATGAAAGGTCAATCTGAGGGCCCGTTCAGAATGATTGATGCCCTCGCCGGCATTGCCAGCTGAAATCTGGGGAGACTTTCAGACGCCCTGAAAGCTCAAACAAAGTAGCAACAGGCAGATCACATTCGCCGCATTCACACAAGAAAATTATGCAACCTTCGCGCGCTTCGATCCTCAGCATGGTCTAACTTTCGGCATCTACAATGTGCATGAAATGTGCATCCACCCGCACACTCAGGTACAATCACGAACCACGATCCAGCTAATTCTTGACTAAACTGATCACTTGAACACAGGTTTACACTGTCTCACCAAATGCTCGATCTCAACTATGTGCGGGAACATCTTGAAAGCGTACGTGCTGCGCTCGACAAGCGTGGCCTGCCAGCCTCCGCTCTGGATGATTTCGCACAGGCCGACGCCCAACGCCGGCGCGTGATCGCCGAATCGGATCAACTTAATGCCGAGCGCAACGCTGCCAGTCGCGAAATTGGCGCGTTGATGAAAGACGGTAAGCGCGAGGAAGCCGACACTCGCCGCGAGCAGGTAAACAAATTGAAAGAGCGGATGAGCGAGCTTGATCGTTTGCGCGATCAATCAGAAGCGCGCATGCGTGAATTGCTTTCGGCCCTGCCCAACATTCCGCACGAAAGCGTGCCCGTCGGTACAGATGAAACGGCGAACCGGGAGATTCGTCGCTGGGGAACCAGGCCTGAATTCGATTTCGAGCCGAAAGATCATGTCGATCTGGGAACGTCGCTGGGCATTCTCGACCTCGAGCGGGCGGCCAAGATTGCCGGAGCCCGCTTCGCGATCCTCAACGGCGCGGGGGCGCGACTTGAGCGCGCGTTGATCGATTTCATGCTCAACTTGCACACTCGAGATCACGGCTATCAGGAGACCTTGCCGCCTTTCATCGTGAATCGCGACGCGCTCTTTGGCACCGGCCAGCTGCCGAAATTCGAAGCCGATCTTTTCAAACTTGAAGATGAGCGAGGATTTTACCTGGTGCCGACAGCCGAAGTGCCGGTAACAAATTATTATCGCGAAGAAATTCTCGACGCATCGCAGTTGCCGATGAAGTTCGCTGCTTATACGCCGTGCTTTCGTTCCGAAGCCGGCAGCTATGGTAAGGACACCCGCGGCGTAATCAGGCAGCATCAGTTCGAGAAAGTCGAGCTGGTCAAATATGCGCTGCCGGAAAATTCCTACGACGAACTTGAATCGCTCACCCGCAATGCCGAAACCGTTTTGCAGCAGCTTGGAATTCACTATCGCGTGGTCGCTCTCTCAACCGGCGATCTGGGTTTCAGCAACGCGAAGACGTACGATATCGAAGTCTGGTTGCCTTCGCAGAATACTTTTCGCGAGATCTCTTCGTGCTCTAACTACGAAGCGTTTCAGGCGCGTCGCGCCAACATTCGCTTCCGTCGCGCTACCGGCTCAAAACCGGAATTTGTGCACACCCTAAACGGTTCAGGCCTGGCCGTCGGCCGCACGTGGATCGCTATTTTGGAAAACTTTCAGCAACACGATGGGACGATTGTTATTCCCAAAGCGTTGCGTTCGTACATGGGTGGGATGGAGACAATAAACAGGTCTTAAGCCTGCGCTGAGACTATCCGGCAGACCGTTCTGGTTTCTGCCTACTGCCTTCCTGACGTTGTTGACTTGTGGTCGTCTTCGGAATAGAGATTGCTCCGCACACCCTGCCAATCTTAAACAATCTTGAAGGAGCTCACTATGAAGAAACTAAATCTAGCTTTGGCACTGATCGCTGTGACGATGTTCGGGGGCTTGATGATTGAAAGGGCTGCCGCCAGCCAGAACACGAACAGCTCAACAACTACCATGAACGCCAACATGGGTTCGAACATGAATATGGGGCGTCGCCATTGGCGAAGGCACATGCGAAGACGACATCGTCGCCATATGCGTCGACGGGGCGACAATACGAACAGTAACAGCTAGCTTCAAAAGCATCTGGCGTGCGAACGGTGCGCTGCCAGGCAAAAAACCCCGCACGTCGCGGGGCTTTTCTTTTCCCGGAAATAAATTATTCACTGCGCGACTTCTTTACTGCGGGTGTGCAGCTGCCACGCGGCGCCTGCGGTTGAGTTACAGCGTCGGTGGTTTGTCGGCAGATCGCCCATAATGTGCGCTTTGCGCTTACCCCCGACTTAATCCCACATTTCAGCGTGAAGTCTTCTTTAGACGTTTTCGCTCTCTTCACGTTCGTTCCACGCCTTTTTGCGCTGAGCGAAACGGCCGCTATCTTTCCTGAGGGCAGCGTCCCTGTCGGATTGCCTGTCGGGAGCATGTTTGCCGAAAGCGCCGCCGGCTGGATTGCTTGCCGGCATTGGATCGTACTCACGATGCGAGCCGGCGCGCTTCTGGGCGTCAGATTTCATTCCTCGTTTCTGTGATTGTTGTTCGACCATGTTCCTTTCCCTCCTTTACCATCGGTTATTACTGGCCAGTTCTCAGTGGTCAGCAATCATTTTTCCTTCCTACTCTTTTTCGACGTTCTCGTCGGGAACCAGATCATCCAAATGCGAACGGCCTGGCGCGATCGCTCCCTGTTGATTGTAGTAACCTCCGGATGCGAACTGGCCCGACTCGCCCATATACAGCGATCGCTTTTCCGGCCTGAGATCAGGGACTAAAGGAAATTTGCCCTGATGCTCGCGCTGATCGTGGTGCTTTCCTAATCCCTTTCGATTCAT
>WNFY01004439.1_pt1 | contig 17341 bp, 14 predicted proteins | sample 5400091 | NCBI WGS metagenome assembly WNFY01 (sample SAMN13153364, study PRJNA577476) | soil metagenome | isolation source: 60 cm soil or saprolite under grassland replicate 1 | place: USA:California | collected 2016-06-15
CCACTTCGTCGCCGAGACCAATGCCGACCCCAAACCCTTCGTGTGGACCGCACGCCCAAACCGCATCCTCGCCGCTGTCAAAAGAGGGAAGGAAAAGTTAGAGTCGATCCACTAGCTAGCTAGCTAGTTGGCTTTGCGGTAAAAACGACTGCGTGTCCGTCGCTCGTAGATTTGGTAGGTAACGCAGGGTTCAATGACCTGTAGGCTGTGCCTTAAGGAAAAGCAACTTGTCGACGCGCACGTTATCGCGCGCTGCGTCCATACACCACTGATGCATGGTGATGGCCCTATCATGAACGTTTCGAGGGAGTTAGACTAAATGCGAAAGCCAGTTAAAAAGTGGACGGAAGAGAGAGTTTTCATGGAAGCGCCAGCCGGACTGCGAGGGCAAGGTGGGGCAATTATCGAGACCTATGGGGTGCCTGCGCTGCGGCAGCGTGTAGCTGAGAGTGAGTTTCTGAAACTCAAGGCGGATTTTCTAGAAGTGTTAGAGATATGCCCAACTACTAATAGGAGGGGAGAAGAACCAGGCTGTGCTGCCGGAGCTATTCGTAGGCTCCTTGGCATTAAAGGGTGGACATACGTGATAAAGACGAATGACGATATGAAGAGTTGGCCACGCATTGTGACGGTCTTGTTGTCAGTGCATATGCAATAGGCTCTCGGACTGGGCAGAGTAAGCTCCTTGTCGTCCGTCATGAGCAAAAGCGTTCGATAGGGAGAACGAACTATCGCGCAGAGTTGCGGATCATGGCACACGAAAGCGCACGCGCTCTTCAACTTTCCCTTTGGGACCAAAAAGAACACGGCGGCAGCGATGTATCTGTCAGACCGAGGGGCGACCACCGAAGAAGTGACGCGAGAGGTAGGTGGTCCGCATCTGAATCTTTTAAAGGAGATAGAAAAAATGGGTCACTCTGTCCATAGAAGTAGAGAGATATCGTCGAGAGGAACAGCCGTTACGAGGTATAGAATTCTGCCTGCACCGATGCCAACCTCTACCCGCTAGTGGATCAAATCCTAACATTAAGGTAGTCGCAGCCGCATGGCGTTGGCGCATTGTTGCAGCCATGAAAACGCTTTCCGACAAGCAAAATTTTAATGTGCACTGGGGTGGAATTCAGCCGCGGAATTTCAGAGGGTAAGGCCATTTGACGAGGAGACGACAATGCCTAGGCATGTTCGAAGCGTGGCGGCGCGGCGCTCGCGGAGGATTGTCGGGCCCGCGAAGAATGCCCGACCCCGTTGCCTCGTGCGGCCTCTGGACGAGAGGTTGAACTGTTTCATGGCCTGCGCGAAGCTTTCAAACCCACCCCGGAGACCACGGAGCGCACACTGGAAAGGTACGTCTGGGCCCATTGAGAGCTTGGCCACCTACCTGGAAAAATATTGGCGGCGATGCAGTCTGGATTGAGCGTATCGACGAGTTGGGCGGGGCACTTGAAGACCTGGCAAACGGCGAGCTGCCCCTGCTTTTAACCCCGATGTCGTCGAGAGCAACCCGGTAACTCGGGAGAAAACTGTACCAAGGTGAGCAAATAGCTCGTACAGGCGGGCGCCGCGTTTCGCTTCGAGCCGATCTTTGGTCGAGTGCCTGGCGGGAGGGGGTCGGCATTCCGATGGCGCTATCTTCTGACCGAGCGGACTGCCCCCGTCTTCCGAGCCATGTGCGCTGCGGACGAGTCAACCCAGAAACGGTCTTGTCCAGATTTGGTCAGCGCAGGCTGCAAGATGGGTTGTCCCCACCCTAAGCCCAGGGCAACACAAGATATTGAGGCATTCGATCCATCGCCGTACTATGATGTTCCCTTTATGTTCGCCGGCTGCTATCATGGCAAAGAATTTGAAGGCGGACCTTTCCGGATCACCCCCCGATTTCGCTCACCCGAAAGAGGGCCGGCCAGTGAACCGGATAAATCGCCTCGGCGACGGCCGCTTTGACTTTGCATAAGGAGTTTCCCATTGGAATCCTTTCGCTTCATTCACACCGGCGACATTCATCTCGATAGTCCGCTTAAGGGACTTTCCGGGCAGCAAGGCGCAGCCGCTGAACGAATCCGGACCGCAACGCGCGTCGCCTTCGATAACCTGATCAGCCAAGCGATTGAAGAACAGATCGCCTTCATCGTCATCGCCGGTGACCTCTATGATGGTGATTGGCGCGATTACCAGACCGGACTGTTCTTCGTCAGGCAAATGGGCCGGCTCGCGCAAGCTGGAACTCCGGTGTTCTTGCTCTACGGCAATCATGACGCGGAAAGTCAGATCACGCGCCGCCTCATCCTCCCGGCGAACGTCCATGTCTTTTCTTCGCGACGCCCGGCAACATTTCTGCTGGAGGGCTATGCCGTTGCACTCCACGGCCAAAGTTTCCGGCAGCGCGACATAACTGAGAACCTCGTCCCCGCTTATCCGTTGCCGACGGCCGGTTGCTTCAATATCGGTATCCTGCACACGGGGCTGGGTGGCATGGGAGGCCATCTTAATTATGCGCCTTGCGCCATCGAGGATTTGGTCAACAAGGGCTACGATTACTGGGCGCTGGCCCATGTCCACCAGGCCGCAATTCTGCACGAGAGGCCGCATGTCGCATTCTGTGGCAATCTTCAGGGCCGACATATCCGGGAGAGCGGTCCCAAGGGCGCATCGCTTGTTTCGGTCCAGGACGGCGAGGTCGATGAGATTTCTCCGCTCAATGTCGATGTTGTTCGATGGACCCACTTGCTGGTGCCGGCGGATCAATGTGAGACCGCAGCGGACGCTGTCGATCTCGTGCGGCAAGCGATTGAGGATGCCGTCAGACATGAGTCACAGGGCCGTCTTCTCGCATGCAGGATCGAGCTGACGGGACGAACCGCGCTGAACGGTGAATTGCTGGCATCGGCGGATTACCTCCTTGCCGAGGCCCGGGCCGCGGCTCTTGGGCTGGGCGAAGAGGCGGCATGGATCGAACGTCTCGTCATCACTACGGACAGCCTTGAAGCCACAGCGTTGCGCCAAGATGCATTGGGCGATCTGCAGCGCATGATTCGCAATGCAGGCAGCGATGCCGGTCTGCGGGCGCAACTCGCGTCCGATCTCGGCGATCTCATCCGGAAATTGCCGCACGATGTTCGTGCGGATGCGGAGGATGCGGGGCTGAAAGCCGCAATCGGTGGCGACACCGAGAGCTTGATCGCGCATGCCGGCGGTTATCTCGCCGCGCGGCTTTCAGCGGAGAAGTTATAGCCATGCGTATCCGACAGCTTAATCTGCTCCGCTACGGTCACTTCACCGACGCATCCATCACTCTGCCGGCGAGCACGCCGGACTTCCACGGAGTGTTGGGTGAGAATGAGGCCGGAAAGTCCACCGCGATGGCGGCCATCGAAGACCTGCTTTTCGGCATTCCCTCCAATTCGCCACTCAACTTCCTGCATGAGTACGGGGCCATGCGCGTCAGCGCGACCCTGGAAAAGGGTGCCGACGCGCTGACGCTCCGCCGCCGAAAAGGCAACAAGGACACGCTGCTCTCAGAGCAAGACATGCCTATCGCATCGGGTGAGGCAGCACTGGCGCCGTATCTTGCCGGTGCGGATCGGCGCTTCTACACGCGCATGTTCAGTCTCGATCACGAACGCCTGCGTCAGGGCGGCAAGGAGATTCTGCAGGCGCAGGGTGATGTTGGCCAAATGCTGTTCTCATCAAGCGCCGGCATCATGGGCCTGCGCGAAACCATGAAAGCGATGGAAACGGAGGCCGACGCATTGTGGGCCTCGCGCCGCGCGGCGCATCGAAAGTATTTCCAGGCGGAGGAGCGATTGAAATCTGCCGAAGCATCGATGCGCGATCACATCGTGACCACAGCCAAATGGCAATTGCTTAAAAGCGCCTTCGAAACCACCAACGGCGCCTACCAGGCCATCGAGCAGGAAATCGAGGTCAAGTGCGCGGAGCTGCGCAAGCTCAACCGCATCCGCCGCGTCTGCCGGGATGTGCGCAAGCTCGCGGAGACCGAAACCGCCCTTCAGGCTCTCGGGCAGGTCATTCCTTTTGCTGAGGATGCGTCCGGCCTACTGGAGAAGGCAGCGAAGGATGACTCCAACGCCGCTTCTCGCATCGCCACTCTGAACGAACAGATCGCGGGGCTTCAGGCTGAGCGCGTGGCGTTGGCCTATGACCAGGCCCTGCTATTGCGCGCGGACGATATTCAGCAACTTCACGATCGCCGCATACAGATTCGCGCCGGCAAGACGGACTTGCCAAAACGCCGGGCAGAACTGGCCAGCGCCGAAGCAACGCTCAATCGTCTCGCCGCCGAACTCGAATGGACCGGTGATATTGACCAGCTGATTGCGCGCGTTCCGGCAAGGGCCAAGATCGCCACGCTTCGGACCTTGCTCAATCGACGCGGCGAACAGCTCGCCGCCGTCCAGAATGCAAAAGCCGCCCTGGGCGAGGCCGACGACAAGCTGGCTGAACTCTCGACGCAGATCGGCGACATTGGCGGGCACATCGCCAATTCCAAACGTGCCGCGCAGGAAGCACGCGCTGCGATCGACCGCAGCCTCAAGTCCCTGCGCCCCGCGATCGCCGACCACGAGACTCTGGAATCGATGCCTGTCCCGCCGCCGGACTCGGTGGTGGCACACCGGGACGCCTGCCGGGATCTGGAACAACGGTCCAGAGCTTGCGGCGAACGCGTACGCGCCGCCGTGCAGGAACAGGCCCGCTACCGGAAGGCATATGACCGGATCGCCTCGGGCGAGCAGGTGGTCGCGCCCGACGAACTGCAGCGTTTGCGCAGCCGTCGCGACAGCGGCTGGTCGATCATTCGTCGCCGCCATGTAGACGGTGTCGCGGTCCCGGAGGACGAGGTCCTCGCGTTCAGTGCGCCAGAACAACTGCCGCAAGCTTTCGAAGCCGCCATGCACGACGCCGACAACGCCGCGGACCGCCGGTTCGACAAATCGGAAGCCGCGGCCCGTCTCGCGGTAACTGCAAGACAGATCAGCGAACAAAATGAACTGCTCGAATCCCTCGCCGGGGAGGAGAAGGTGCTGGCGGAAGAACGCGGCGCGCTCGACGCCGCGTGGAAAGCCCTGTGGGCCGCCACGCCCGTAGCCCCGCAAGATCCTGATGTGATGATCCAGTGGCTGCGCGTCCGTTCCGACATCATCAATTTGATCGCGCAGCTCTCGACGGCAGATCGGCAGATGGCAGCATGGCAAGGCCGCGAGGCGGACGCCAAGCGCCTAGTGCAGGCCGAGTTTGATGCGCTTGGTCTTCCGTCTGCGCCTCTGACCTCCCAGCCGCTTCATGTCGTGATTGAATCCGCCGCGGCTGTGGAACGGGCGCATGAAGGCACAGCCAAGACCAGCCGCGATCTTGAGGCGTCGCAGCGCAAGGCCGCAAGCGACGCCGCGCACAAGCGCAAGGCTCTGGAGACAGCCGAGCTAGAGTGGAAAGACTGGACGACGCAGTGGGGGGCGGCCCTTGAGGCGCTGCAGCTCCCTGTTACATCGACGCCGGAAACCGCCGACGCCCAAATCAATGCGATCGACGACATGCGCGAGGCTGCAGTCCGGATCAATGATCTCCAGCATGACCGGATCGAGAAGATCGAGCGCGACATAAGAGCGTTCGAGCGTGACGTGGCAGCATTGGTGGAAACCGTTGCACCGCAACTCGGCGAGGTGGATGCCGAGGACGCGGTGCTTGGTCTGGAGCGGCTGGTTGCCGAGGCGAAACGGGTTCGAGACCTGGCCGTTGCGAAAGACTTCTCCCTGAATGGATTGCAGGAAAAGATCGACGAGTGCCATGAATCCTGCCGCGAAGCCCACGACGTCATCGGTCGGTTTCAGGACGCAGCCGGTGTCGAGACAATCGATGCGCTCCGGATCGCCATCCGGCAATCGGACGAGATGCGGAAACTGCGCACGGAGTTTGACCGGCTTACCGACGCATTGGCGCAGGATGGGGACGGGCTTTCGATCGCGGCCTTGAGCGACGAGTGCGCAGCCACCGATCTGGACGAAATCGCCGCCAGGGAGCAAACGGTCACACAGGAGGTAGCCGAGCTCCGCGACCGGCTGATGGAAGCGCGCGAGAACCGAAGCAATTCCCGGCGGGAATTCGAAGTCGTTGGCGGTGATGATCGCGCGGCGAGGGACGCCGCCGATCGACAGGCGGCGCTCGCCGAGATTAAGGAGATCGCCGAACAGTATGTCCGATTGCGCTCCGCCATCCTGCTGCTGCAGTGGGCGATTGATCGCTACCGGCGGGAAAAGCAAGCGCCCATGCTTAAGCGCGCGGGTGAGCTCTTCGCGAGCGTGACAGGCGGCTCGTTCCAGACGCTCCAGCTTGAGTTCGACGAAAATGACAATCTGGAGCTGGCCGGTATCCGGCAGGACGGAAGGCGCGTCGCCGTCGCAGGCATGAGCGACGGCACGGTGGACCAGCTCTATCTCGCGCTACGGATCGCCGCGATCGAAGACTACCTCGACCATGCCGAGCCGATGCCGTTCATCGCGGACGACCTGTTCATCAATTTCGATGATAAGCGCGCCGCGGCGGGCTTCCAGGTCCTGAACGAACTCGCGAAGAAAACCCAGGTCCTGTTCTTCACGCACCACAAGCATCTACTTGATGTCGCGCGCGAGGCACTTGGCACCTCGGTTCTCACGATCACGCTGCCGGCTATCCCGGTCCACACCGAAGCAGGTCCAATGCATTCGGAGGCGGCTTGAGATGGCGGAGGCGGGTTGAGCGTTGGCGTCCCCCGGCCCATTTGATATTGGCCATAATCACTCAGGACCGATCACACGTCCGCGTGCCGAAACTGCTCCGGCGTACGTACGCATAGGAAAGGAATATCGTCTAAGACCCAAGCAAGCCTCAGATCCGAGGCTTGCGCTAGGTCACAACTGATCGTCATGCCGACGTGGAAAGGTGAGGAGCACAGCGAAGTACCGACTTGATAGGTTTTTACACAAAGCTATCAAGTACCATGGACAGCACCTTTCCGAGGCGCCCTCTTGCACACTGATTAAGAAATTGCAGTTTCTTAATCAGAAATCCCGTTTGAAAAGAGCTTTGCCCGTTGGTGGCGGTCAACGGCTACGAGGCGTTGCGCAAGTACATCGAACGGGACGCAAGTCCGCTCGCCCGCGGGGCGAGCTCGTCGAGTGGGCTAGCAAGCTCATACTTTAGCGGTGACAACCTACCGCGGCTGACCTCGTCACCAGGGGATGCGAGCGCAAGCAGCGTTTCGCGCAGGTTGTGTACCACCGGGGACTACCGCTCAAAAACCGGTCCGAACCGATGGGGGCGGGTCTGCGGCGCGCGCCGTTTGCTCTCCGCAATGGCGTCCCGGCTCTGGAGCTGCAGCATGATGTCGTTTACAAGAACCCCAATTGGGCATTATGAAAGACAACATATGCCCGCCGAGAGGTGTCTCATGGAAAAGGCTTTTCGTTTTTCGAATAGTCATACCGACTTCCAGGCCCGGGATGCAAGATCGGTGTTTGGGTGGCGCTACTCGCCGCGGATCATTTTTAAGTCTGGCAAGGGCACCAAGCTCATCGACCTGGACAACGCCGAGTACTACGACCTTACGTCCGGAATGATGTGCATGGTCCTCGGTCACTCACACCCCGAGCTGACCGAGGTCATCAAGGAGATGGCGGGCACGTTGGTGCATGAGTCTTCCTGGTACTCCAATCCGTGGGTGATCGAGTTCGCCGAGCGTCTGGGTGAGATCACACCAGGGAACCTCAAGGTCGTGAACTTCGCGGTCACCGGATCAGAGGCGAACGAGATCGCAATGCGCATGGCGCTTGCGGCAACCGGTAAGTACGACATTGTCTCGATGATCCGCGGCCTTCACGGCGGCAGCCTCGCGGTCGAAGCGTTGACGAGCGTGGGAGGCAATCGCCGCAAGAACCTCGGGCCGCTAATGTTCCCCGCGAAATCGAACGCGCTGCTCCCCCCATATTGCTACCGATGTCCGGTGAACCAAGCGTATCCCGATTGCGATGTCGCCTGTCTCAAGTCCAGCGAAGAAATGCTCGAATTTGTGACGAGCCAAAACATTGCGGCCATCCTGGTCGAGACTATTCCGGTCCCCGGTGGCATGATCGTTCCTCCGAAGGAATGGCTGCCGCGCCTTGCAGAATTAGCGAAGCGGTGGGGAGCGCTTCTTATCCTCGACGAATGCCAACTTGCGCCTGCGCGCACCGGGAAAATGTGGGCGATGCAGCATTATGGAGTGACGCCGGACATCGTCACGTTCGGCAAAGGGCTCTCGGCAGGGCTTGCCATCTGCGGCACCATTACCACGCCGGAAATCGCCGAACGTACGCGGGGGAACTGCGGCCTGCCCTGGGCCGGCACTTACTCGAGCGATCCGTTGCCGGCGGCGGTGGCGCTCAAGCAGCTCGACATCGTTCTCCGGGACAAGCTTGAACAGCGCGCCGAAAGCCTCGGGAATTTTGCGGAAGGGCAACTCGGTGGTCTCCAGCAAAAATACGAGTGCATCGGCGAGGTGCGCGGCAAGGGTCTTTACCGAATGCTCGACATCGTCAAGGATCGCAAGACCAAGTTGCCGGATCCGGTCATGGCGGAGCGGATCCGCTACAACGCAGGCCTGGAAGGCGTGATCGCGATTGCCGTGAAGAACTATTTCCGCTTCGCTCCGCCGCTTATCATTACGGAAGCCGAGATCCGGGACATCGTTGGTCGTTTGGACGTGGCAATCAAGCGTGCCCTGGACGGTTTTCCGAAGGAGATCGACGTCCGCGAGTCGAGTTCGCTTTCCATCGGTGATCGCCCGATTGCCGCCGAGTGAGGGGGAAGTCCAATAAGACAGGAATGCCGGCTGCTCGATGCCGGCCAGATCAGCGAAGGAGCAGGATCGTGGGTTCGAGGCGCGAGTTCATTACGAAGGCTTCCGGTGTCGTGGCAGGAGCCGGCCTGGTCCTTGCCCAAACTCAATCGCCGGCTGCCGCCCAGCAACCGCTGCCGGAAGGTCGATCCAAACTCGACGAGGTCCGCGCTCGGGGTAAGCTGATCGTAGGCGTGACCAGCGAGGCGCCGCCGTTCGGCTTCATCGACGACAAGGGTGAATTGACCGGCTTCGACATCGAAGTGGCCAGGCTCATCGCCAAGGCGGTTTTCGGCGACGAAAACAAGATAGAGCTCTTCAAGCAGGGTTTTGCGGCGCGATGGCCCAACGCACAGAATGGCACGGTGGATTTCGGCATCATGGTAACGACGGTCTACGCCGACCGCGCGCTGCAGGTAGCCTTCACCCGACCCTACATAGAGAGTGGGATTGTCGTAGTGGTCAAGAAGGATAGTCCCATTCGAACCGTAGCCGATCTGAACAAACCGGAGTACACGGTTGCGCACCTCACGGCGCCGGTCCAGGAAGAGCGCGGAAAACGTTTTTACCCGAACGCCAAGTTTCTCACTTTTGACGCGATCTCCTCCCAGTTCAATGCGGTCAAGCTTGGTCGCGCTACAGCAGCCCAACTTGATGCCCCGGTCGCGCTCTATTACGCGAAGGACAATCCCGATATTCGCATCCTCGACGAGTGGCTGACCGACGTGACGGGCAACGCCATTTTTTTGAGGCCCGACGACTTCAAATGGTGGCTGTTCCTCGACACCATCGTCGCCGAAATGTTGGGCGGCAGTCTGTGGAGTCCCTACAAAGGGCTGTACCAAAAGTGGTTCGGCGTGGAGCCGCGCCGCGCGCGTGCTATCCAGACCACAAATAAGGGCTGACGCCGCACGCGTGGACCACTCGCCACGGCAATTGGGGCGTCCTTGGTTGCCACCGGCGGGCGCGCGTGGAATCCGTGCGCAGAACGATGGTGATGCATGGATTACTTCGCCCAGACCATCGTGCTTCTCGCCGGGCTGTTTCCGAAGCTGGTCGCCGGCTTTGTCACTACGCTAGCTCTCGCTCTGGCGGCCATGCCGCTCGCGCTTGCCTTCGGATTGCTGTTGCTACTGCCCAGAATGGAAAAGCGTGCCGTCTTCGTGATCCCCACCGTTTCATTCATTGAGCTGATGCGGAACACCCCGCTCCTTCTGCAGGTCTACCTCATCTACTTCGGGCTTCCATTACTCGGGTTGTATCCGTCGGAGTTCGCGTGCGGGGTTCTGGGAATTGCTGCGCAACACGGGGCCTTTCTCACCGAGACCTATCGCGGGGCGATCGAATCGATCAGCCAGCGTCAATGGGATGCCGCACGAGGCATTGGCATGGGTCGCCTCAAAGCCTTTCGTCACGTGATTCTGCCGCAAGCGCTGCTGAGAATTCTGGGTCCGCTCGGTAACCAGCTCATCATTCTGATCAAAGACACATCGCTCGTGTCTGCGATCGGCGTGATGGAGCTGACCATGACCGGCAAAATGGCAATCGAGCGCAGTGCCGCGTCTGCGGAAATCTTTGTTGCCATCGCATTGTTTTATCTCGTACTCACCACGACCGTCGGAGGTGCATTGCGATTGATCGAGCATCGAACAGCGGGGAGATACTAGGGCATGCCGCATGTGCTCATCGCCAGCCTGCCTTATCTGCTTCAGGGCGCGTTAGTCACGCTCTGGCTTTCGATGCTGGTCGTCGGTATCGGGACTCTGCTTGGAACCGGGATCGGGATCCTAGCGACGGTCAGCGGCCCGATGGTTCAGCGCCTGATCACGGCCTACGTCTTCGTCCTGCGAGGCGTACCGGTTTTGGTCGTTATGTTTCTCGGGTATTATGTCTTTCCAGCAGTTGGATACCGCGTCAACGCCCATGTTGCCGTTGGCGCCGCGCAGATCGTTTACGTTAGTGCCTTTGTTGCGGAGATCGTTCGGAGCGCCGTCGCCTCAGTTCCCCCCAGTCAACTTGCTGCGGCCAAGGGACTAGGCATGCGCCGAGGCGCGATTCTTCGCGAGGTCATTCTGCCTCAGGCCACGCGAATCGCTATCCCCCCGCTGCTCAATAACTCCCTGACTGCGATCAAACAGACGTCGTACGCTTCCGTGGTAGGTGTCTGGGAGCTGACCTATGCGGCGCGAGAAGTGGTCGAGCGTACGCTCGCCTCCTTTCAGATCTTCTTGGGCGTAATGGCAATTTACTTCGTTATCTGTTACCCGCTGTCTCTACTTGCCCGTTGGTGGGAGAGACGGTCGTTGGTTACTCAGTAGATGGCTGCTGTGCCATGGCAATGGTAGAGGTCAAGAATCTTCGCAAATCATATGGATCGATCGACGTTCTCAAGACACTGAGCTTCGATGTCGAGAAGGGCGATGTTGTGGTCGTGCTTGGACCGAGCGGTTCGGGAAAATCAACGTTGCTTCGCTGCATCAATTTCCTCGAGGATTTTCAGGAGGGAGAGATTCGAATTGACGGCGAGACGGTGGGCTATCGGGCGAGCCCCGATAGCCGACGCATCCCCCGTTCCGAAGCCGAGAACGCAAAGCTACGCGAAAGCGTCGGAATCGTGTTCCAAAGCTTCAATTTGTTTCCGCACCGGACCGCGCTTCAGAACGTGATGATGGGCCCGGTGCACGTCCGCAATATGGCGAGGAGCAAAGCGCGTGAACTTGCCTACGATCTTTTGGAAAAAGTAGGCCTCTCTGACAAGGCGGATCAGTATCCGGCGATGCTGTCGGGCGGCCAGCAGCAGCGCGTGGCTATTGCGCGAGCTCTCGCGATGCAGCCCAAGGTAATGCTGTTCGATGAGGTGACGAGTGCTCTGGACCCGGAGCTGGTCGGAGAAGTCTTGGCCGTCATCCGAAAGTTAGTCGATGAAGGCATGACAATGATCGTCGTGACTCATGAGATCCAGTTCGCCCGTGACGTGAGTGATCACATCATGTTCATAGATCGCGGAGTGATCGTTGAACAGGGCCCTCCCAGTCAAGTTCTCGCCGCGCCATCATCTGAACGGTTAAAACTCTTCTTGCGACGTTATCAAGGTGACTACCCCACGCCTGGGACCATCACGCAGCGCTTGTGAACTGAGCGAATACACAGCACAGACTTGCCATACGGCTTCGGTGGGGAGGTTGCGAGATTAGCTGATAAATACGATTGACGCAGCATTTGTTCTTCAATAGTGTATTCATAACAGATCTTGAAGTCTGTTATGGCCGGTAAGCAAGCGAAGATTTTAACAGATACCCAGTTTTGCCGACTCCTTACCTACGCCAGTTCGACCCGATACCCCGAACGCGATCAGTTAATTGTCCTCCTCTCGGTCAAAGCTGGGCTGCGAGCCGGAGAGGTAGCGCAGCTGACGTGGGACATGGTTCTGGATCCGGCTGGCGATCTCGCCTCTGTCATTGAGCTTCGCAATTCGGCCGCGAAGAACCAGAGCGGCCGGTTGATCCCAATCCACCCTGACCTTCACGACGCCTTGGCTTGGTGGATGGCACGCACGGTCCCGCCGGGGCCGGTCGTTCGATCTGCGCGCGGCGGTTCGATGCACCCGGTCAGTATCGTCAACTGGTTCAAGAAGGCGTACCGGGCCATCGGCCTCGCTGGCTGCTCGTCTCATTCGGGTCGGCGGACGTTCATCACCCGCGCGGCCCGGCGCGTGCATGAGGCTGGCGGCTCGCTGCGAGACGTGCAGCTGCTCGCTGGCCACCGATCGATTGTGACGACCCAGCGGTACATCGACGGCGATTCTGACAGCCAGCGTCGGCTCATATCGCTGATCTGATGTGCCCGTGACAGAATCTTGCAGTTTGATGAAACCGAGATCGATGGCAAGCAGCATTGACCCTGGAGTCGATTCAAGGTCCCGATTTCGACTATGCGGTGACTCTGGTCCGCACCGTTTGTCGGCTCGCCGGGTCTCCATCGTATCTTGATGACTTGCGAACTAGCCTCCGGAGGCGTGGCGTAGTCAGAGCCATCAAGGACCACGACACGCCGAAACTGTTCGATTGGCTGGTCGAAGCGTTGAGCTTTCAGGGCATCTCGAACGCAATCGCCGCCGACTACATGCAGCGCCACGGCCGGGCGACCTGGCGCAGGATCGAACAAAATCTTGGCAAGGCCCCGTCCTGCCCCAAGCTCAAAACCTATTGGCATTTTCATGGGTGCCGGTACCACAAGGGTTCGGGCACCTGCGCCGAGCCGGACCATATTGCGGCCTGCCCCCTGCCGACCCATCGGCTGAGGAACGGCAACCTGAACCAGATGGCTTACAGCCTGTTCTTGTTCATCCGAGACATTGCCGATGGGGATCTGGTCGCCTGGATCGATGGCCAGCTCGCTGACGCCGATGACCCTGCCGCGCCTAGTCGGGTCGCCCGCATGCGGGCAGCCGTCCTAGAGCCGCTGCGGCACGTCTACGGGGTCTCGGACAAGGTGCTCAGCATGACCCTCTCGGTCCTGCTCCTGGGCGGAGGGGGTGATCGAGCCCGCTGGGCCGAAGTCGGCGGCAGCCTGATCGCCGTCGATACTCTGGTCCACAATTTCCTGCACCGGACCGGGATCCTGGGCCGGCTCAATGCGGCCCATCCCTATGGCCCGGCCTGCTACCGGCCGGCCGGGTGCGCCGAGATCATCGAGCGCATTGCCGAATCCATCGATGCTCGAGAGTTCAATCCCGAATTCCCCGCAACCTTCCCGCGGTTCGTTCAGAGCTCGATCTGGCGGTACTGTGCTCAAGAGGCATTCGATGTCTGCAACGGCAATCGCATCGACGACACTCTGAGTTGCAGCAACGTATATTGTCGCTTATATCGCTTTTGCGACCGCGTTCCGCTCAATGCCCTCGGCCGAAGGCCGCCTAAATAGCCGTGTTTTCGGTAGAATTCTCACTATTGACAAGCTAGTGGTATTATGATACTCTACATCTGTAGAAGAAACTGCGCGTTCTGCGCAACCTAGACTTTGGAGGAGAAAGCCGATGTCGAGACGCGGACCGCCCCTCGGGGGCAAGTGCGTCAACTTCCATCCGTTTCACCAGCAAGGGGCCCCTCGGGCCCCTTCGGCTTTTGAGGCACTCATGAGTAAGAAGACCAAGCAGGCCAAGCGCGCCGCCGCGGCGCAGGCCAAGACGAATACCCGTGCCCAGCGGCCAGACCCTCCCCGGCCATCGTTCTGTTCGGCCTGGACGAGGCCAAGAAGCCGCACGCGGCGTATTTCGAGGAGGCTCAAGCTGAGCTGGCGATCAAGGCAGCCAACCTGATGGGGCTCGGCGTCCTCAAGATCGATAGTCCTGAGCAGGGCGAGCTTGCCGGCCGCCTACCCGCCGGCCGCATCTATGCGAACGGCCGAGGGTTCGTCCCGTACGTCCGGCAAGACCTATATGCGAAGGTCGTTGAAGTTGCCGGATCCCAAGCCCCAGGCAACCCGAATCCCCCCGCAGGCAGCCTAGCGAAGCCGACTCCGAACTCCATCGGCCGGTTCCCTCGGAACTGGGACGAGATCGCAATCGTGATCAGCAAGGCCGCAGACATGCTGACGTTGCGGTGGCGGGATTTCCCCCATCAGCGAAAAATCGTTCGAAACCGGCTGAGCGTCGGGCTTCATCGGCCGGAACCCACAGCCGCAGCTTCGAGCGAAACAGCTGCGCCGGCTAATGCCGAGGGAGCCAATCGGTTTCCTCGAACCTGGGACGAGATCGACGTTGATCACGTCGTGCTCGCGAGGGAGTACGGCCCGTTGCAAGCCTGGTGGGAAGCCATCGTTGTCAAAAAAACGGGCGACGACTTGACGCTGCGATGGCGGGACTACCCGGATCTGCCCAACGTTGTCTGGTCGCGCAGTCAGGTCGGACTGTTCTGCCCGAACGTTTGATGGCGAGCCGGCAACGCGCTCAGGCCGTCAAGCTGGCGGCCTGAGCGCCCTAGACCCGGCATCAATCTCCCGGTTCGCAAAGCCACAGCTCGAAGGTCTGTCCCGTCGGGGCGGCGATGGCGTGCGACCGCTCAGGTCGACCCGTCCGCCTACATCAATGGAGAGAATTCATGAACAGCAGCACCGAACGCATTCGTGCTCTCAACGATGAACTTCGCAAACACCTGATTGGCGGCCTGGCGGTGATTACGCCAGGCGTTGCGGCCCTTGGCCAAGAAGCCGTCGAGCGCATCGTCAAGACTCTCGCCATCTTCGATGACTTTTGCGAGGCCAACGATCCTTACGCTGAGCACGACTTTGGGGCCTTTGAGGTCGATAGCCACAAGCTCTTCTTCAAGATCGATTATTACGACACCCAGCTAACCTACCACTCCCCGGATCCGGCCAATCCTGCGGTAACTGAACGCGTGATCACGATCATGCTAGCCGACGAATACTGAGATGCGGGAGAAGACAATGGCCCATGCTGTCGTAACGCGGCCTCTTCCGGGCTATCTGATGGCTCCTTTCGGCTGGGCGGCCAAGCCAGTGCTCGCGCTGCTCGAGGCCGATCCATCCCTCTATCGGGCTTTGTTCACGCTCAACCGACAGCGCATGCATCTGATCGCGCTGGCCCTGGCCCATTGGCCGGGCGAGACCGACCCGTCGTGGGCACGGCTGCTGTTGAGCGGAGCCCCCGCAGCGGTGCTCGATGTCATACTTGGCCGCCGCCCAGCCGGACTCAAGCGGGCGCTGGGCCGCTTGCCGGTGAGCGTCCTGCCACTCGAGAGTTACCGGCATTTGATCGAACTGCTCGATGATCCCGCCGTCGCCAAACTCATTTATCACGTCGAAAGCCTGACGGGCGATTGCATTTGCTTGCTGCACGACGTGCCGGCGCCGCTACGCCGGATCGTCGCCCGAGCAATCGACGATTCGCTACTCAATCCGACAGGGCTGATGGACGGGCTGCGGTTCCTTGCCTCGCGCGGGGCCGCACCTAGCTTCGACACTCTGGTCGCGGAGCTCGGCGCCTTTCGTCAGCCTGTCCAAATGACGGCGCATCTCGCTAAGCTCGTTCGGCAACTGCCGCTACCTGAACCCATCCCGCCAGCGGTCGTCGGAGATGCTCGCCGTCTCGACAGCGGCACCGAACTTCGCAAACTTGCGAAGCGCTGGAAGAACTGCCTTGCCGGATTCTACCTCGATGCGGTCGATAATGGCCGCGCGGCCGTCTATTTCTGGCCCCATGCCGAGACGCCGGCGGCCTGCCTGGTCGCCCGTCATGGCCGCCTCGGCTGGGCGCTCGAAGATGCGAAGGGGCCGGAAAACGCCGAGCTGCCGCATGCCCGGCTGGAAGAAATTCATCGCGCTTTCGCCGCGGTCGGCATTCCGACAGAATCGGCAATCGAAGCGCTAGAAAACGCCGCCCGGGCCCCTGAGCGGCGGGAACGTCATCGCCAGGCTAGGCGCCGGCGCCGGGAAGCGGAGTATGACGGAATGTACGAAGAGTTCGAATCTGCCTAAACGTAGAGATTACATAGCCCTAAGAACGACCTACCGGTTTCTACGATTGTGGGGCGTCCCGTGCTGAGGGGACGTCCACTCGACGTCCTGCCACAGGATCTTTGACAAGATCGACTTCTTCGACAACACGCTAACTTGCCACTCCCCCGATCCGTCGAACCCAATGGTCACCGAGCGCGTGATCACGGTCATGCTGGTTCACGAATACTGAACTGCCCAACCAGGTCAAAGATTTCAGCCAATTCCCAGGTTGCCGGGTCGCCACCCGTCGCGACGGCATGGATCAAGAATCCAGCAGGCACGATTCCCATGCCGGGGTACGTCTGGAGAGCCTGACGGCGGCGTGATGCTGCTCGCTCCCACCAGTGCGATCCGGCGATCTGGGAACTCTCTTCGGAATCCTTCCTACAGAGGTGTCAAACCCTATGCCGAAATGCTGGAATGTCGGCCTTCGGGGCATGAGCGGACCAGTCCCGGAAGTGGCTGAACCGATGCGATTGACCCGGAACAGACATCGCAGCGCCGATAGTCGATTACGGATTTCATCTTTTAATGCCCGTATAAATCCTCGCGCCATTAGGCGATGATGAGCCACGCACATGGCCCTGACGCTCGGGGCACATAGGGCAATATGACGTTTTCGGTTGTTAGGGGAGATTTCGACATGAGAGTGTCACGGTTCGCAGTCGTATTCGTTCTGGCAGTACTGACCAGTTGCTTTATGGACGTCTTTGCGATCCGGAAAGTCGAAACAAGCCAAAAACCACCGTCATGAGCAAGACACTTGCGAAGATCGCTGCGACGATGAGCCCAATATTAGGCAACATGATGTTTGATCCGCGCCAGCTTATCCACGGTATCGATTTCTGGCAACAATACAACACTGCCTTGCACTGCTGATGGATGGAAAAGCTCTGGGTATCACCTGCTACCGATGTCGACGCGTGTTCCATCCCGCGCTCTCGTCATTGCAGGATCCATTTG
>WNFY01006363.1_pt1 | contig 17341 bp, 9 predicted proteins | sample 5400091 | NCBI WGS metagenome assembly WNFY01 (sample SAMN13153364, study PRJNA577476) | soil metagenome | isolation source: 60 cm soil or saprolite under grassland replicate 1 | place: USA:California | collected 2016-06-15
CAGCGACGGAACCAGCGGAACTCAGGTCGGCGCGAGTGTGCGCGACAAATTCGGCTGACGAAATCGAGCCGATTTCCTCCGCAACTTTACTGGCGCCTTGTTGGTCAAAATCGGCTACAACGACGTGAGCGCCCTTGCGCGCCAGCAGCAGTGCGACTTCTCGACCAATTCCGCTGGCACCTCCAATGACGAGGGCGATCTTTCGGCTGAACTCCGCTTCGGCGGGCATCCGCTGCAGCTTGGCTTCCTCCAGCGCCCAGTACTCGATGCGAAATGCTTCGGAGCGTGGAAGTGCCACATAGTTATGGAACTGGGTGAACTGCTGCGATTGCTCGGCGTGGCGCGCCTGCGGCAGAGGATGAGAGACTTCTGCATCTTCCAGAGCGTTCGCGCCCGCCATGACGTGAATGGCATTGATGAAAAATTCGGTGGTGATCCGCGCCTCTTTTTTATTCTTTCCAAACCCGAACAAGCCCAAGCCCGGAACGACGACGACCGAGGGATTGGAATCCCGTAGCTTCGGAGAATCTGGACTCGCCCAGACGTCGTAATACTTTCTATATGTATTTCGATATTCAACAGCCTGGCTCTGGATGCTCGCCTTCAGAGCAGAGACGTCCTCCTTCGTAGGATCCCAGGGAAGGAAGAGAGGGCAGACTCTCGTACGTAAGAAATGATCTGGGCAACTGGTGCCGAGCGAGCCCAGTTCCTTCGCCCACTTCGATCCGGCAAAGCTTAGAGCATCTTCATCGTCGGCGTAATGTGCCACCACACGGCGATTCGACGACACCACTCCACGAAGGGCAGGCAGAATCTGAGTTGCAATGTGTTTGCGGTCCTTCGCGGGAGCATACTCTACTCCGCCAAACAGGGCGCCTTTCTTCGCTTGATGTTGCAGAATGAATTCGCCCATCTGATCGATGGTGTGAATGCTGTTCAGGTAACAATCACGCTGCGTCATTCCCCATGTAAAGAGGCCGTGGCCGCCAAGAATGAGGCCTTCGGCTCCGGGATTGTCTATAACGGCCCGTTCGATTAGAAGTGCAAGTTCGAATCCTGGTCGCTGCCAGGGAACCCACACGATCTTGCGGCCAAATTCTCGGTTGAATTCATCCAGCTTGCGTTTTCCATTTGCACTGGCCGCTAACGCAATGGCCCAGTCGGGGTGCAGATGATCCACATGATCAAAGGGAAGGAAGGCATGCAATGGAGTATCGATTGACGCCGCCACGCGATTCTCCCCAAACGCCGACAGCGGATAATAGCGGACCATTTCATCTTCGTATTGTTCGCCGCGGTATAGCTCCTTGAGTTGCTCGAGTCGGTCGAGGTAGAGCAGGGCGAATCCGGCATCAGTTATGGACCCGAGATCTCCGCCACTGCCTTTCACTGCCAGCACTCGGACGGGTCGGCCCGTAAAGGGGTCGGGAAGCTCCATCTTGGAACTCGTATTGCCGCCGCCGAAATTCGTGATGCGCAGATCGGCGCCTAGCAGATTCGAACGATACCGCAACAGGGCCAATTGATTGCCGCCCATTTTCTGGGCTTCGGTTTCGTTCCACAAATCTTTCAGGTGCGTTATTTCTTTGATCTCAGGCATAAATGCTCCCGCAATATTGCTCAAATCGCTCCGCCTGCTGATCCCATTGGTCGGTTGCAAGCGGCTCAAAGACTTCGGTTGGAAAAGATCGATCTACAATCGCGCGGACTTCCCGCAAGGAGGCGGCTCCGCCTGTTGCAAGAATCTGCATCGCTACATTTCCGAGCGCGGTCGCCTCGGCAGGCCCGGCCAGGACTCTTCTACCGGTGGCGTCCGCAGTCAACTGGTTCAGCAATCGATTCTTCGATCCGCCCCCGATGATGCGGAGTTGGCTGATAGATTGTCCGCTTACATGTTCCAGGTTCCGAAGAACCAGTCGGTACTTGAACGCGAGGCTCTCGAGAACAGTTCGCGCGTAAGAACCGGGATCCAATGGAACCGGCTGGTGGGTGCGCGTACAGAACTGGTTGATCGCCTGCAGCATATCCGTAGGACGCAAGAAAGATTCGTCATCGGGATCGACCAGATGACGAAACGGTGTCTCTCGAGCGGACAGTTCGGTCAATTCGCGATAGTCGTAGGAGTGGCCCTGCGCGGCCCATGATTGTCGACAGCCCTGCAACATCCATAGTCCCATGACATTCTTCAGCAGCCGAGTTGTCCCATTCACACCACCTTCATTGGTGAAGTTCATTCGCAATGCGTGTGGCGTGATTACTGGCGAATCCAGTTCCGTGCCCAATAGCGACCAGGTTCCGGAACTGAGAAAAGCGGTGCCTTCGCGAGCCGAGATGGCAGCAACGGCCGAGCCGGTATCGTGACATGCCGGAGCGATCACGATGGTATCTGCCAGAGAGGAATGACCAGCGATGTTCGGCAGCAGAGTCCCCACGACGGATCCCGGTTCTACGATGGGTGCCGGCAAATGAGCTGGCAGTCCCAGGTTCTGCATCAAGCCAGTAGCCCAGGTGCGCTTCAGAGGATCCACCAACTGCGTCGTGGTTGCGTTGGTAAATTCACTAACCGCGTGTCCACTCAGCCAGTAATTGAAAAGGTCCGGAATCGTGAGCAAATACCTCGCTGCTTCAAGCACCTTCGGAGTCTGTTGTTGAGCGGCGCATAGTTGGTAAAGGGTATTAATGGGCATGAACTGAATGCCGGTCGCCTTGTAGATCTGCTCCTTGCTAACCTTCCTGAAAACTTGTTCCATGACGCCTTCGGTTCGCCGGTCACGGTAGTGGTAGGGATTTTGGAGCAATTCGCCGCCGTCACCCAGGAGAGCATAGTCGACGCCCCAGGCATCCACGCCGATGCTTGCCAAATTTACTTCGCCAACCTTTGAAAGAGCCTTTCGCACTTCGAGCCAAAGTCGGGCGACATCCCAGTGAAGAGATCCGCCGTATTCCACTGGTTCGTTGGGGAAGCGATGCACTTCCTCCGTGGTGAGGATTCCCGATTGAAGATGGGCTAGAACGGCACGGCCACTCTCGGCGCCGAAATCGAACGCGAGGTAAGGCCTCGCATGATTGCGGTTACGCATAAGAAGAGACATTCTGCGAATTTTTAGCCGCACGTTCTTTTGTGATGCGTTCCAAATAACCGCTCTGGCGGAACGCCTCCAGCGGATCGGTCGGCAGGCCTTTCGAGGCGCGCCATTCTTTGATTACGGGACGAACATCAGTGGCGAAGGCGTCCTGCAATTGAGATTCGGCCCGCACCAGGTCGCAATTTTTTTGCGCCGTCGCGAGCGCGCGTCCATCGACCAATGCTGCCTTGGAGAAAAGTTCCTGCGCCATGTTCACCGTTTGAATCATGGCTTCGATTTTTCCCTTGAGATTGTGGCTCTGGTCGACCATGTAGGCGATGTCGGCCGGCTTTCCGGTTTCCCACTCGAAGTAGCGAATCTCGTGAAAAATCCGAAAGACCTGGTAGGGATCGATAGACCCGATGGTCAAGTCGTCGTCGGCGTAACGGCGATCGTTGAAATGAAAACCACCCAGCATGTCCTCAGACAACAGCCACGCAACGATCTGTTCAATGTTTTGTGCTGCATAGTGGTGGCCAGTATCCACCAAGACTTTTGCCTGCGGACCGGCGCCGCGAGAGAGAAGCAGAGACATGCCCCAATCGGCAATATCGGTGTGGTAAAAAGCGGGCTCGAACGGTTTGTATTCAATCAGAAGGCGTTGTCCCGATGACAATGCCGCGTGTGATTCCTTCAGCACATCGGTAAACCATTGCTTGCGCTGGCGGATGTTTGCGGTCCCGGGATAGTTGGAGCCGTCGGCAAACCACATCGAGATATCCCTACTGTGCAGTCGCCGCGCAATCTCAATGCTGTCTTTGGTATGTTGCAAAGCACGTTGGCGAATTGCTGAATCCGGATTGCCGAAGGAGCCATATTTGTATTCTTGATCTTGGAAGAGGTTGGGATTGATGGAGCCCGGTAGAACTCCGTGACGGTCAGAGAACTTCTTGATGTCATTTGTGCTGCGTATGCCATTAGGGCAGTCCCAAAGCACATGCAAGGCAACGGTGGGGCAGACTCCGGTGAGCAGGTGAACTTGCCCAGCGTCGCTGAACTTCTCTTCAGTCGTGGTTGCCGCGGCGGGTTGGATAAACTTTCCAAATCGTGTGCCGGTGTTCGCGAAGCCCCAGGACGGTAGCTCAATTCGAAAGCCCTCGAGAGCACTAAAAATCTTCTCATTCTTACCTGCGTCCATATGGGGACCTCTTTCCGGATTCGAAGGTTACAATCCCTGCGCTGCAAGGTCACGAACTTATTCGCCGTACATAGCGGTTTTGCAATGCAGAACGCTCAGCATAACACTCCTTAATGCCAAATGAGTCAGAGACCGTGACATTGGAATTTGGCAGGAATCAGTGTGGTGTGGAAACAAGAGCCTGAGTAGACGCGACAATTCTGCCATGCAGAATCGTTTTTCCAGAGTCCCAAGCGCGATGGAGGATTTCACCGTGAAAAAGGCCCGCAAATATGGGCTATCAGCGCGTGTCTACTCCAGATTGGAAGTTGGCCCAGAAAAGGAGGATGGTTTCTCAGAATACTTACACGCGAAGGAAATCTGTCTAGGCGAGGTGGAGGGCGCATCCACGAAGATTTGGGCCACGGCGGCAACATTCGTCGGATGGCCTCACAACTTGTATCGTAAATTTTGCTTTGCAAAATAGAAAAAACGGATATTATGCATGCCTATGAGCCCCAACGCTCCCTCGCGGGACCGATACCTGGTAAAGTCCATCGTTCATTCCTCCCAACTGCTGACTGCTTTCCGTTCACCTGGCGAGGCTCTTCCGCTGAAAGAAATTTCTGCGCGCTGCGGGCTTCCAAAGACCATGGTCTTCCGCCTTCTCTACACCCTTGAGAAATGTGGCATGGTCGACAAGTTGGGACAGAACCTCTACCAATCGCGTGTGCGCCCGTGGAAACAGAGGCTGTACCGCCTGGGCTACGCGGCGCAAGGCACCGATTATCAGTTCTCTCGGGAGATCTCGGAGGGTCTGCAGCGAGCTGCAGTGGCCGAGGGAATCGAATTGATTTGTGTCGACAACCGTTATAGCGCCAAGATCGCGCAGCGTAGCGCCGACTTGCTCGTGCGTGAAAAGGTCGATCTCGCGATCGAGTTTCAGACCGATGAAGAAGTGGCTCCCATCGTAGCCGCAAAGTATCGGGAAGCCCATATCCCCATGATCGCCATCGACATTCCGCATCCCGGAGCGACTTACTACGGTGCGAATAACTACGAGGCCGGCCTGATCGGCGGCCGCTATCTTGGGCGCTGGGTCAAAGAGCATTGGCAGTCTGAGGTGGACGAGATCATTCTGCTGGAGCTGAAGCGGGCCGGAAACTTGCCTCGTATGCGCTTATCGGGATTACTGGTGGGCATCAATTTGGTTCTGCCGAGCGCGGCGCATTGCCGTGTGACTTACCTGGATGGCGACGGAGAACTTGGTCCGAGTTTTGAAGCGGTACGGCGATATTTGCGCTCGTCGAATTCGCGGCGGGTACTGGTTGGCGGCATCAATGATCCGAGTGCGCTGGGGGCGCTTCGAGCATTTCAAGAAGCCGGTCGAGCGGAAAGCTGCGCCATCATGGGACAGAATGCGTCCCCCGAAGGACGGGCAGAGCTGCGGGAGCCCAAGACCAGATTTGTAGGATCCGTCGCCTACTTTCCGGAACGATATGGAGAAAATATCATTCGAGTCAGCCTCGATATCCTGAGCCAGCGTCCCGTTCCTCCAGCAGTCTTTGTGGAGCACAAACTCGTTACCCCAACGACCGTCGACCACTACTATCCCAACGATGGTTTAGCGCAACTGGCGCGCTCCGAGACGACGATGCTGCCGCGTGAGCCTCGGAGCGCATAGATATCTTCGCAGGATCTCCCCGACTGAGTACTCTGCATTACTAGTGCCCAAGCACTTACGCGTAGCGTCCGGTGTGCGTATCCGCGTGCAGCCCAAAAAACCTTAAGCCTCGGGCAAAATCATTTTGCAATGCAGAATCAGCGCTCCCATTCGGGTTCTAAGAAATCAACATTTGTACCTCAGTGATTTCAACCTAAGTTCACTGCTACGTAAGGTGTTTGGCCAGTCCTGTGATGGGACGAGTGTGTGTTTCTCAGCGCGAAACACGAAGTGATGCTTACTTGCGGGTTGACGGTGTGCAACGAGCAATGTGAGCATCCGCGCAATGTGGGGGCGACAAATGTGTGGGTCCGCGAACGCCACAACTGGGGCCGACAAATCCAAAGCGCACCGTCGTCCACGCAAACCGATCCACTAGTCGCCAGGAGAATGAACATGTCCACGATGACACGTAACGTCTTGCTGTTCTTGCTAGTTATTTCGTTGGGGGGGCTGCTGTACGGTCAAGGCGGCGCGGTGGGAACAATTCTCGGAACCGTAAAAGATGCAAGCGGGGCGGTGGTGGCTCAAGCCGGAGTTGATGTGACGAACGTCGCTACGGGCGTGACCAAGCACACAGAAAGCACGGTCTCCGGCGACTTCACGGTCCCTTATATCCAACCCGGAACCTATCGCATTACGGTGCAGGCTACGGGGTTCCAGAAGTCCGTCGTGGATAAGGTCGAAGTCGTAGTGGCCCAGCAGGCACGGATTGACGTTACTCTGAAGCCTGGTCAGGTATCGGAAACAGTCGAGGTTCTGGGGGGCGCAGTAGCCCTGGACACGGACAGTTCCTCGGTTTCACAGTTGATCAGTCAGAAGCAAGTAGAGCAGTTGCCGTTGAATGGGCGCAACTTCTTGAGCTTGCTCGAGCAGGGCCAAATGCGGCAGGGCGAAGGCAATGCCATCAGCATCGACGGCGGCCGTCCGACATCGAATAACTACACCCTCGACGGTTTGGTCAATACTGATACCGCGTTAAATACTCCGGCTGTGATTTTGTCGCAGGATGCAATCCAGGAATTCAAGGTGCAGAGCGCAACCTACTCTGCAGAGTATGGATTCAGTGCGAATCAGATCAACATCGTCAGCAAGAGTGGGACGAACCAACTTCATGGCACGCTTTTTGAGTTTTTGCGCAATGATGCGTTTGATGCCAAGGCGCCGCTGCAGACTGCTACCCCTGAGCTGCGGCAGAATCAGTTCGGCTTTGTAGTCGGCGGGCCGATCTACATCCCGAAAGTTTATGACGGCCGCAACAAGACCTTCTTCATGGTGAACTACGAGGGCTGGAGGATTCGGAACGGAATCAACCAAAATACGTTCAACGTTCCGGATCCAGCACAACTGGCCGGCGACTTCTCAGCCTCCGGATTGACACCGGAAACGGCCGGTTGCGTCCCCGGAGCAGCCCAGTTCTGTATGCCAATTGATCCCGAAACCGGGGTGCCGTTCCCAGGCAACATGATTCCCTCGGCCCGGTTCTCTCGGCTAGCAAACGTTGCGCTGGCCGCCGGCTTTTTCCCGGCGCCAAACTGCATCGGGTGTACAGCCAACTATCGTTTGATCACGACTTTGCCCAACACGACCGACCAGGAAACCTACAAGCTGGATCAACAGTTGGGGCGTTTTGGCTCGTTCTTCTTCCGCTACACCACCGCCAAGTTCTCCAATCAGAACATCAACGGATCGGTCACGCTTCCCTTTGGAGTTGGAGTCTTTAGTGAGAAGTCAGAGAGCTGGATGATCTCTCACACTCTTAACCTCGGCTCCAAGAACATCAACAACTTTCGTTTCGGGCATTTAGAACCGATTGCGATTCAAGGTGGGGTTCCGGCGCCTACGTCCGACGTGACTGCGTTGGGATTGACAGGTGTATTTCAAGATTTGCCCGCCTATGCCCGGCTATATCCAGGAGTCTCACTACAAGGAATTAACGGCGCGAGTTTCGGCAGCCAAGGCAATGACACCACTACTAGCGACATCCCCACGTGGGAATTCGCAGATTCGCTGGCGATGATTCGCGGGAAGCACACTGTTACTGTGGGGTTCGACTTCAGGAAGTGGCTGCAAAGGCGAGACCTTTCGTCCGACTTTCTTGGAAGTTTCGGTTACAACAACGACACCATCCTTAACAATAGCGGGGGTTGCACGACCGCTTCGGGTTTGTGCGGAACAGGAAACTCTGTTGCCGACTTCCTGCTGGGTTACTACAACAATGCAAGCACATTTGAACCCGGACCTTTCAGCCCGCCGGGAGTAGCGGGCAACCTGAACCAATACCATTTCATGTACTTCGCCCCCTTCGTCCAGGACGACTGGAAGGTGAACAATCGCCTAACGTTGAATCTGGGCCTGCGTTGGGATTACCGGGCGGTGCCGGTCGAACTGGATAACAAAATGTTCTGGTTCGATCGCGCCAATGCGGGTGGAGGGCTGTGTTTCGCAGACAAAAATTTGGAGACGCAGTCTGTCCCGGGCCTCGGTGGGCCGATCGCACCCGACGGCAATGGCTTTTACCGATACTGCGGTCGCCGCAATCCCTCCGCTGCTTCCAAGAAGCCCTTTGCACCACGATTGGGCTTTGCTTACCGACTCGGCGATAAAACCGTAGTCCGCGGCGGTTACGGCATCTTCTTCGATTCGGCCGAGACTCGCGAAATCGATGATTCCGGTGATATTTATCCCTTTGTGGTGCGCGCTTCCCCCAATCCCACCACGGACCCGACGCTGCCGAAGTTGACGGATAACATGTTCCCGCCCGTCACCCTTCACCAGGTGTCGCCCGCGCAGGACGGCAGCCAGTTTTTTGCGGTCATCATTTCAGAGTATCCTCGCAACCCTTACGTGCAGGAGTGGTCTTTGTCGGTGCAGCGCGAGCTTGCCCGCAACACGACGCTCGAAGTGAACTACGTCGGCAATAAGGGTACGCACTTGCTGAACCGCACCAACATTGGTCAAGGCTTGCCTCCGGCTAACCCCGCGGCATGCGATCCTGACGTGGGAGGCGATCCCACGATCGGAGACTGCCCCGCTGCCGCCCGAAGACCCTTTACCAACATTACGTCGTCGCTCGGTTTCCTCGACAGTCAATGGAATGGATACTCGAGTTACAACGCGGGCGACGTCAAGCTGGAAAAGCGGTCCAGTTCAGTCGCACTGGTTGCGGTCTACACCTGGGCTAAGAGCTTGGACGACAAGTCGGCCGCAGCCGGCGTTGGCGGCACCAATGCCTTTGCCGGTCATATGAACGAGCACGATCCGAGCATTGACCATGGCTTGTCTGATTTCGATGTGAATCACCGTTTTGTGACTAGCTTTGTTTATCAATTGCCCTTCGGTCGCGGGAAGAAATATGGGTCCAATTTGAATAAGGCCGCGGACGTTGCTCTCGGTGGTTGGCAGGTCACGGGAATCACGACTTTCCAGAAAGGGTTCCCGTTCTCGGTTCTGGCTGATGACAAATTGGGTCTGCTAACGACCTTCACGCAGAGAGCCAACTTAGTGCCTGGCTGCAATCCGAATAGCGGGTTCCACAAGGGCGTCAATGAGTGGTTTAACACATCGTGTTTCGTTCAGCCTCTTGCCGGCCAATTCGGTGACAGCGGACGAAACATTATTCGTGGTCCTGGTATCAATAATTGGGATATCGGACTTGGAAAGGATTTCAAGTTCACGGAAAGAGTGGCATTCCAGTTCCGCGCCGAAGCTTTTAATATCTTTAACCACGCTCAATACGGATATGACCCCTTTACGGCGACTAACATCGGCGCTCCTGTGAGCAATAATCCGAACACTCCCCCTCCCCCATTAGGGAACTACGGTCAGGTAATCGCCGCGCGGCCAGGACGTATCCTCCAGTTGGGAGGGAAGCTTACTTTCTAGCGGGACCACCTCGTTCTACCCAGAACCGCCAGGCTCACAATCGCCTGGCGTTCTTTTTGTAGCACGAGATGCCAGCTGCGTTGAGTTAGCATGGCAACCATGAGTCTGGATGGAAAAATCAGAGCCTCGCTCTGCGTACTTCTGGCCTGCGCTACCACGTTCTTGTGTAAAAGCCCGGCCCGCGCGCAATCATCGGACTCGAGTGGCGTAGAACGATATTCGCAACAAGGTCAACAGGCCCTGGCGGAAGGACGATTCTCGGATGCTGAACAGGCTTTTCAAAAGCTAGCCACGCTTGAACCCGGCGTGGCGGAAGTGCACGCAAATCTGGGTGCCATTTACTTTCAAGAAAAAAAATATGAGCAGGCGGTTCAAGCTCTGCGCCAGGCACTGAAACTCAAGCCCAGCCTTCAAAAGGCAGAGATATTGTTGGCGATCTCCTCGTCGGAGTTGGGCCACTACAAAGAGGCCATGTCTGGATTGGAAAAGGGATTTCGCCATTCCACCGATGCTGAAACGAAGCGCATGTGCGGACTGCAGTTGCTTCGGGCTTACTCGGGTTTGCAGCTTGACAGTAAAGCGGTGGAAGCAGCTTTAGAATTGAACCGGCTCTATCCTGATGATGCGGAAGTTCTGTATCACACTGGAAGGGTCTACGGGAACACGGCTTTTCATGCGATGGAAAAACTGGCGAAGGTCGCGCCAGGTTCGGTGTGGCGGCATCAGGCTGCGGCCGAGGCTTATGAAAGCCAGGGTGATTACGAGACGGCGCTCGTAGAGTATCGCGAGGTGTTACGTCTGGATCCGAACCGGCCGGGAATTCACTATCGCATCGGTAGAACCTTGCTCGCCCGGTCTCACCAAAGAACTACATCGGAAGATGTAGCCGCAGCGCGGAAAGAATTTGAGCTGGAATTGCAGAAGGATCCTTCCAACGCCAATGCCGCGTATGAGATTGCGGATATCCAACGACAAGCGGGGCAGTTCGAACAAGCGCAGCAGCTTTTTGAGCTCGCTCTGAAGTCCTACCCGGATTTTGAAGAAGCTCATACTGGACTGGCATCCGTCCTGATGTCGGTGAAAAAACCAGAAGCTGCGCTGGGACATCTGCAGAAAGCAGTTGGCTTGAACCCCGAAGATGAGGTGGCTTGGTACCGCCTCGCGCAAGTGCAAAAAGCTCTAGGCAACACTGCCGAACAGCAGAAAGCACTGGCGGAATTCGGACGCCTGCGTCAGCAATTCAATCGGCAGAAGGGAATTGAGCCAGTATTCTCACCTAGTGAGGTAACGAAGCAAGAACTAGATCCGGGCGCGCCACAATAAGCCGACTTGGCTCCTCTCTAAGGAACAGTGACAACCGCTACGGAGAACCCCGCTAACTTGACGGTGTCCGCAGTCACCTTTGCGTTCGCTGGTGGTTGGAATCCAGTCGTCTGATCCACATAATCGACTTGTCCACCGCTCGCGCCGGCGACGGCGATATCAAACGAACGATTGCGCTTGTTCACCAGCAGCACTCGTTTCTTGCCGTCACGCGTCACAAAAGCGGCGGTGTAGACGTACGGGTTGTTGGCCGTGCCGGGTCCGGGCGGTTCAATCTGAACCAATTTGTCGCCTGGCCCGAAGTTGTCGTGCAGCAGTTTCAGAACCCAGTAGCGTGCGTTCGGCTTGCCATTATTCCAGTCCACCATGGAGACGCTGGGAAACTGCGTCGGAAAGCCGACCAGCTGTGACTCGCCAGCCACGTCGATGCCAATCTTCGTCATCTCACCGAAAAGATAGGCATACATCGCGCCGGCAAGATTCCAGTATGAGTCTTCGATTGGCCTGGCTACATGGCCCGGTTCGCCTTGGGCGGTGTCGTCGGCGGAAATGACGCCTAGTTCGTCGATAGTTGTTTTCGTTTCGGGCGAGAGTCGCTTGCGAATGGCCTCTATGTAGCGCACGGTCTTCAGGAAGCCTTCGGCCTGATCAAAGTAAGTGAATTGCTCCACTTCGGGAGTTTCATCAGCTGTCGGAACTGCGTAGAAGTGATATGAGATGAAGTCCAGTGGCACACCGGGTTTGTGGTTCTTGTGATCAAGGAAGTATTCGAAATAGCGGGGATCGATCGGGATGGCTAATGCCAGTCCGACAAACTTCATTTTGGGTTGTACCTTCTTTATCGCCGTGACCGTTTCATCGTAAAGGCGAGTATAGGTTTCGGCGTCAATGTGATGCTCGAAATCGATTTCGTTCAGCACCTCCCAGTGAGAAATGGAGTAGTGGTAACCTGACTCGTGACGCTTGCCGATTTCGTCGGTGAAGCCGCCTTGCGTGTACCAGGAAATCAGCCGGGCAAAGTAGTCCGCCACCTCTTTCATGCTGGGATCTCGCAGTTCGGTGCCTTGCTCATACGTCCATGTGACCTGGTTCGGGTCCGCCGGATATGCCACCGGCTTATCGGTCTTGTACATCCATTGCGGTATTGTGCTGAAGTTGAGAATCACGGAATGTCCCTTGGTCGCGTCTAGGAAGTCGATCGTCATGGGATCGATCGCCGTGAAGTCCCATGAGGTTTTTCCGTCTTTCGGCGGGTCCAATTCGGCCACTCCGAGTTTCGGATACGGAAGCCAGGGAACGTAGCGCACATAGTCTGCGCCCAGATCATGCAGACTTTTGAACGCATTGTCGTGCACGGGCGTGCCGCGCTGCAGGGGAGGATTCACTACAACCTGCAAGGTAGGTGTGGTCTGGGAAGTCTGGATGACTTTGTCCCAATGCACTGTCACCCGCGCTGCTTGATCCTGGGCGCTGGAAACTAAGCAGTGCATCACAATAGCTGCGAGGACGACCGGAATCGTTTGCCGCGACCTGCACTTCATTGGAGCTCCTTCAGAATCTAGGAAGTTTTCTCACCGCGCATTTGAACATGCTTTTCAGGGTAGTTCGAAATGCTCGCACCAGCGTAGTACGTCGTCAATTGTTGAGCATTCTGGCCGGGACATTTCGCGCTGAGAAACGGCTAACGACACGAAGCCGCAACGCTGCGACGAGCTCCTTATGCTGATTGGGGTCCGAATTGTCCGATTTCTAGAACTTCACAAATCCCTTGGGGTTTCGCATCGTAGAACGCTGGGTGCAACAGGGCCGACGCTTGTGGCCCCGGTTCACAAAGATTATCCTTGCCGCTATTCAGACCGATAAGAAATCAGGGAAGACTGCGAATGGGATCGTCAGACACCCGCCTTCAAGTTGGACTCTTCGGCATAGGCCTGGACACCTATTGGCCGCAATTTCCGGGGCTCCGCGAGAAGTTGGTGGGCTTCACCGCGCAGGTTGCCCGCCAACTTGAGATCTCTGGCACGCATGTGGTCAACCTCGGCCTGATCGACAGCCCAGAAAAGTCTTTTGTGGCGGGTCACGAGTTCCGAAAAGCAGACGTGGACCTGATCTTCTTACTCGTCACGACCTATGCGCTTTCATCTACCGTGTTGCCCGCGGTGCGCCGGGCCAAAGTACCGGTGATCATTCTCAATCTCTCCCCGGCTCCGGCGATTGACTACGACAAGTTCAATCATCTCAGGGACCGCACGAAGATGACAGGAGAGTGGCTTGCCTACTGTCAGGCATGCCCGGTTCCAGAAATCGCGAACGTGTTCAACCGTTGCCGAATCCCATTCTTCCAAGTTACGGGGATGCTCGAAAATGATCCAGTTGCATGGGGCGAGATCGGAGAGTGGGTTGAAGCCGCCCGCGTCGCGCACATCATGGAGCACAATCGCCTGGGCGTAATGGGCAACTATTACGGAGGAATGCTGGACATCTATTCCGATCTTACGCAGCAGTGCGCCTACTTCGGCGGACACATCGAGGTTCTCGAAGTGGAAGAACTGGCGACGTTGCGGCGCGAGGTGCGTGAGGCTGATCTCAACCGCAGAGTAGCGGAATTCCAGTCCGCGTTCGACGTGCAGCCAGACTGCTCTTTCGAGGAACTTGAGCGGGCCGCTCGAACTTCTATCGCGCTCGATCGCCTGGTCGAGGTCCACGACCTCGGGTCGATGGCCTATTACCACAAGGGTTTGGGAAGTGCCGAAAATGAAGACGCGATCAGTTCGATCATCCTGGGAACGAGCCTGCTCACGGCGCGAGGTATTCCGGTCGCCGGAGAATACGAAATCAAGAATGCTCAAGCCATGAAGATCATGCACTCATTCGGAGCCGGAGGTTCGTTTACCGAGTACTACGCAGTGGACTACAACGATGACGTGGTGCTCATGGGTCACGACGGGCCGGGTCACATCGCGATTGCGGAAGGGAAGACCAAGGTTCGGCCGCTCGAGGTGTATCACGGCAAGGTTGGGAGCGGGCTATCGGTGGAGATGTCAGTCAAGCACGGACCTGTGACTTTGCTCTCAGTTGTTCAGACCGTGGACGGCAAACTCAAGTTGCTCGTCGCTGAGGGAGAATCGGTGCCCGGGCCGATTCTCGAGATCGGCAACACTAATAGTCGGTACCGTTTTTCGATTGGCGCGAGAAGATTTCTCACCGAATGGAGTGCGCACGGACCAGCACACCACTGCGCGGTTGGCATCGGTCACATTTCCCGCAAACTGGAAAAATTGGGTGGATTGCTGGGAATGGAGTGCGTTTGCGTGTGTTGAGGTCAAGTTTGGGCATTCCGCATTGCGAAACAGAATCGGCGGCAAGAAGATCGACCCAACTACGCGTGCCACGTATTCTAACTATGTATCAAAGCACAGAACCGCAAATTTCTCGGCTCTTTACTCTTCCAGCGGCTTACGGCTTGCTGTCTTTCACATAGCGAAATGCCTGACATTCGAAGTTCGCCGATTGACACCACTAGTGCGCAGGTGAAACCATCCCCGCCGACGCGATATTGGACAGCCAGCCATGCGGCGTTCCTTCTCCATTTTAAGGAAATGTTTTTGTCGTTGGCCCAGCGATTAAAGTCCCGGGAGGATCAGGTGAAGGGTTTGAAACTGTCGAATGTAGTGATGGTAATTGGCATCCTGGGATTGGCGGCTTCTGCCACGCCGGTGCGACTACGTTGCGAATATCTGGAAAATCCTCTGGGCATCGACATGGCTTCCCCTCACTTGTCGTGGCAGAGTAATAACTCCGAGCGCAATTGGAAACAAGCCGCCTACGAAGTGCTGGTATCCAGCAGTAGCGAAACACTCCAAGCCGGTAAAGCCGATGTCTGGGACAGCGGCAAGATTGATTCTGAGGAATCAGTCGGCATTGCCTATCGCGGCCCGACGCTGCAATCGCGAAAGAGATACTTCTGGAAAGTTCGTGTATGGGATGGTGAGGGAAAAACATCTGAATCCACGGAGACCGCCTGGTGGGAGATGGGACTGCTCCATCCTGCCGACTGGAAGGCAAAATGGATTCGTTGGAAGAACCCCGAGGATGACGCCGATCGACAGGGTATTCGCTGGATTTGGATAGCAGGCCAGGATGCGCTCGCAGTAGTACCGAAAACCGCAGCTACGTTTCGAGTTACCGTCGATCTTCCGCAGAAAGCAAAAAACGCGATTCTGGTACTCGCGACGCGCGGGGATTTCGTTGTCAAGGTGAATGGCCGAGCGGTGGATGCCAAGAGCAGATGGACCACCTTCGATCGAAGGGACATTTCTGATGAGTTGGTGATTGGAAAGAATGAGATTGAAGTGACAGTGACTGCTCCCGAAGCGCCAGAATTCGGGCCTAACAAGGGAACGGCAACCACCACAGCCGCACTGGCTGCGCTGGTAAAAATCACGAACGACAACGGCACGATCCTGCGCCGTCCAACCAATGCGAACTGGACGGCGACTCTGGCGAACACTTCAAATTGGGTTCCCGCTCACGTCGTCGCGGAATTGGCCGACAAGCGGCTGGGAGATCCAGGAGAATTGCCGCAACCGGCTGCCTACCTGCGGCGGACGCTCGCGCTATCGAAGAATGTAAAGAGCGCGAGGCTCTACGTGACTGCGCTCGGCACTTACCGGGTATTTCTGAACGGTACACAGATCGGACAGGATGTATTGACCCCCGATTTTACCGACTATCGCAAGCGCGTTCTGTATCAGGTCTATGACGTCACGAGTCTGGTAGTAAACGGCAACAACGTAGTCGGCGCTCTGCTGGGAGATGGTTGGTACGGGAGCGGTTTGACTTGGATCGGCATGCATTTCTTCTCTCCACCTGACCGGTTTGTCGCACAACTCGAACTCGACTACGCAGATGGCAGCCACGACACGATCGTGACGGACCAAAGCTGGAAGGCCTCCGCATCTCCAATTCTTCGGTCGGACATTTACGGCGGAGAAGTCTATGACGCACGATCGGAACAAGCCGGATGGGGAAAGCCGGGCTTCGATGACTCCAAGTGGAAATCTGCAGTGATTGCAGATCCGCCGGTTATCGCCGTTTCCAGCCAGATTACGACGCCCGCACGCGTCATCGCGACATTAAAGCCCAAAGCGGTGACCCCCGCCGCAAATGGCGCCTACATCTTCGACATGGGTCAAAACATGGTGGGATGGGCGACCCTGAAAGTGAAAGGCTCAGCAGGAACCAAGGTCCGGTTGCGATTTGCCGAAATTCTGAATCCGGATGGCACGATCTACACCGCAAATCTGCGCAATGCCGACGCCACAGATGTTTACACTCTGCGAGGCGGCGATGAAGAAACGTTCTCCCCACACTTTACGTTCCACGGTTTCCGTTACGTCGAGGTGACAGGTTATCCCGGAACTCCGAGTTTAGACGCGATCGCCGGAGATGTGGTGAGCAGCGTGAGCGGCGATCCGGTAGCCAAGTTGGTGACCTCAAGTGACCTGGTTAATCAGATGTGGTCGATCGGCATCTGGGGGCAGCGCGGAAATTTCCTGAGCATCCCCACCGATTGTCCGCAGCGGGATGAACGTCTGGGCTGGATGGGAGATGCCGGAGTTTTCTGGCGAACTGGAAGCTACAACTTCGATGTCGCTGCGTTCTCTCAAAAATTCATCCAGGATATCGTTGATGCCCAGACCTCCCAAGGCGCATTCACCAACGTCTCGCCCAACACGCTTCCATTCGGCGGAGGGGGAACCGAAGGTACGTCGGCCTGGAATGAAGGCATGGTGGGCGCGCCCGGCTGGGGCGATGCGGGAGTGATCGTTCCGTGGACAACTTGGGTACAGTACGGCGACAAGGCCGTCATTGAAGCGAACTGGAATGCAATGCAGCACTGGATGGAGTTCATCCAGAGCCGGAATCCCGACTTCCTGCGCGCGAAGGGCGTTGGGCCCAACTTCGCCGACTGGCTAGCTCCTGATGAAAATACGAACAAGGATCTGCTTGCGACCGCGTACTGGGTATTGATTGCAAATATGATGTCGCAGATGGCGCACGCCGTCGGCAAAGAAGCGGACGCGAAACGCTACGACGAAGTCGTCCAGAACATTCGCACGGCCTTCCAAAAGGCCTACATCAAAGACGACGGAAAGGTTGGAACGG
>WNFY01002529.1_pt1 | contig 17339 bp, 16 predicted proteins | sample 5400091 | NCBI WGS metagenome assembly WNFY01 (sample SAMN13153364, study PRJNA577476) | soil metagenome | isolation source: 60 cm soil or saprolite under grassland replicate 1 | place: USA:California | collected 2016-06-15
TAGCGTTGACGTCGGAAACAGCCCAGTAGTTAAAGTCCGGGTCAGCCCAATGCAGAAGCTGATAGCCTTGGTGCGTTATCGCCTTCGTGGTTTTAGCGGAATCGGACGCGGCCGGCCAGACGAAGAGGTTAATGAAATGTTTGCGCCTTTGATAAACCAACGTCGCCACCGGCCGGTTATCGAGATAATCAAGACGGCCACCGACCAAAGGAAATCCTTCGCCGGCAAGATCGACCACCGGAGGCGCGAAATCGAGCTTTGCATCCAGCCAGGGTTTGACTGTGTGTTGGTCGGAGGAAGCAACATCGGTAAGGTGGTTTGCCATCAGCGAACGCACATGACTGGCGATGAGTTGCGTGGCCAAGAATTGATCGGCCCGAGGTCGCTGCAATCGGGGCACCAAGGTCAAAGCGATGATCGCAGCGAAAATGATCGCCGCGGCGAGAGCCAGCCAATTCCAAGATGTCTCCCAAAGAATAGCCCGCGGCCGTGGCTGCCTTCTTGGGAACAGCGGCTGAGTATCTCGCGCAACATCGCGCGTGGGCAGTTCGGCGATCTCGTCTCGCAACGACGATTGAATGCGCTCACGTAATTCTGCGGGCGCCTTGTAATATGGGGCAGCGCTGCCAATCGCGCGCACCAACGCACGATGTGTGTCGTACGCCTGCTCACAGTTACGGCAGTCCCGCAAGTGCTGTTCGATTGTCTGGCTGGTAAGCGGATCCAGTTCGCCATCCAGATAACCATCCATCAGTTTTGCGGCTTCTTCGCAGTTCATCTCACTTATCCTTACCGATGCGGGCCGCTAAATATTCCTTGAGTTTGCCGCGGGCGCGGGCGAGCCGTGACATGACCGTGCCCGGGGGAATTTGCGCGATCTCGGCTATTTCCTTGTAGGAGAGACCTTCCTGGTGTCGCAGCGCCAGGATCTCGCGGAATTCCGCAGGCAATGCATCCATTGCTTCTATAATCAGTTCCGCGTCTTCACTATGCTCCAGAATCGTCGCTGGACTAGCAAATTCGTCCGCCGCCACATGTATTTCTTCGTCAAAAGTTGTGAAAACAACCGCCCGATTCTTTTTCAGCAACGTGTAGGACGTATTTCGGACAATCGTCAGCAGCCAGGCCCGGCCATTTGAACCATGGAATCCACTGAACGATTTGAACGCGCGCAGATACGCCTCTTGGACCACATCCTGCGCATCCTGTTCATTGCGAAGGAGCCATCTGGCCAAATTGTGCGCGGCATCGAGATGGGGCAGGATCGTCTCTTCAAACGATGCCAGTTCCGCTTTCTGAGCGTGATTCTGTTCGCTTTCCTTGAATACCGTGAACTTCACAATGTTCGGACGCGATTCGAAATCTTCAGTCTCGGAAGCATGCTCCGCTTTCAGTGGCAAAGCCATAGTGATTTTCGAGAGGTCATAACTTCGGCCCGGCACATTACATTCAAGTGCTGCCATTTATCTAACTAGACCGCCTTTGCGTCGTTTTATTCCATTCACCCAAAGAAAAATCTTATCGAAGAGCTGATCATCTCATTGATTCGGCGAGTCAAACAATCCGCACGCCACTGTTCGGGAATATAAATTCGCTAATTCGGTATGAATGGATTGAACGCTGCACACGAAACAAACATATCCGAGATTTTTTATGCCTATTACGATCGCCAGTATCCTGAATTTGATGGGGCCGGACATGATGGTAATCCTCCTCATCGTGTTGCTCCTGTTTGGAGCAAAAAAACTGCCTGAGCTCGCCCGAGGGATGGGTCGAGCGGTAAAAGAGTTCAGCGCAGCGCGAGATGAGATAGAGAAAGGGATTACTCAGTCCGCCCCCAGCGAAGTAGCGCAGCCAAAACTAATCGACACGACAAACGAGCAGACATCCGCTCCGTAATCCTGGCAACCGCTTGGAAAATTCACTCAGCCCGGTCAAGACAAAAATCCGGTCAGTGGGCTTGTCGCTGCAGCCGCGCTTAATTTTTCGGCCAACCCGATTTCGCGGGCTTCGCGTCCTGCTTCAATTGCTTTTTTAAATGCCTTGGCCATGCGAACAGGATCGGAAGCAATTGCGATAGCGGTGTTGACAAGCACCGCATCGGCACCCATTTCCATCGCTTCCGCCGCCTGACTTGGCGCACCAAGTCCGGCATCGACAACCACGGGCACTGTGGCCTGTTCGATGATGATCTCGATCTGCGGACGCGTTTCGATTCCGCGGTTACTCCCGATTGGCGAACCGAGCGGCATCACGGTAGCGGTGCCCACATCCTGCAATCGTTTCGCCAGCACCGGATCGGCATTGATGTAGGGAAGTACCGTGAATCCTTCTTTCACCAGAATTTCGGCGGCCGCCAATGTCTCCACCGGATCGGGCAGCAAATAGCGAGGATCGGGATGGATCTCCAGCTTGATCCAGGTCGGTAACCCAGCGGCTGCGGCCAAGCGCGCAAGCCGCACCGCCTCGGTCGCATTGCGCGCCCCGCTCGTGTTCGGCAAAAGAAGAAAACGCTTCGGATCGATAAAATCGAGAATATTCGCGTAGGGATCGCCTTTGCCGGAAAGATCGGCGCGCCGCAATGCGACCGTCACCAGCTCGGTCCCGCTGGCAATCAGCGCGTCGCGCATCAGCTCATTCGATGCAAATTTCCCCGTGCCGACGATCAGCCGCGACGTGAACTCGCGATCGGCGATCTTCAGTTTCGAGGGCTTATCCGCCATGTTCAGAACATAAACGAAATTGGTTGAAAGCGAAAATCACAGGGCGTTCTCGCTGGCGAGCCCGAGTTTTCCGCGCTGTTCAGCGGAAACGTTACGTCGACAGTGTAAGCAGAGGCGTATAGCCCTCTGGTTGAATGCGGCGCGGCGTCAAACCCTGGATAATTACTCCAGGAAGTCGGGTGAACAGAGGCGCAGGCAAAGGCGCGCCGACGGCTCGATCACACGGCAAAACAATCTCGCCAAACTTCTGTCGTGACATTGGAAATAACTCTGGTGCGCTAATCTCAATCATCCAAAAGTGTTCCGGCAATAATCGTTCTATATTTGCGATTTCCGCTACGGGAACCGTTGCCCGTGCACATCTTGTAAGTTCGCCAAGTGGTCGAGGTACTGGCGCCGATTGGCTTGGAAAGAGCGGAGAACTAGGCTACCGGTCCGGCCGTATGCAGCGAATCGGTCGTACCAAACGACACCAATCATCGGAATGGCTCGATGGATAGAAATCAAAGTCGAATCGGCTAGCGCTTCTGCTTCGGCAAGGCTGAGCGAAGCAGCTGTTGGTTGTATGCTGTACAGGAGCCGGAAGGATTTACGACTGAGATAGTAGCGCGGCAAACAGTAATATGGGCCGAGATTGTCATCATGAACCACGTAAGTGCTAAGCCATGCCTCGCTCCTAAAGTAGCCTTGGCCTCGCAAAAAGTACGAGCGCTCCGCATCGGGGACCCACGCATCATCGTTGAACGTGTGGCCAATCACCGGAATCAGGTGCCGAGAGGTTTCGCCAGTGGCGGGATGGGCCTCTAATTCAAAACCGAGCAGCGCCGGGCGGCCCGACTCTATAGATGCGTAAAGCAGCGTTTGATACTCAATTCTCGTCGGCAAAGGTTGACGACTAGGTTCGTGCTTTAGTAAAGTATAGGGCACGCGATAATGGTTCAATATGACTTCCATTTGGGCGGGACTTAGCCCTCTGTCGGTACCTTCGCCAACCTGCCTATGCGGGTCTTGGTGCACCACACCAGCAAGCCGGTTCAACTCGGCGTACGTTACATCCGCCTCTGGAACAACGCACGACAATGCGGCGCGGAGTGCCACGTGAGCGCATGCAAAAGTCAAGTCATTCTGCTGTGCAAACAGGACGCCTCGAATAGAACCCGACCCCGCCGATGTCGTGATATCGTAATCTCGCTGTGTGTGAATGAAGTTGTTATCCGCGACAGCTCGTACTGGTCGCAGGAGACTCTCATACACGTGCGCTCTCGAGACGTTGCCCCCGAAATGATCCGTTTTGAAAATCGCGTATCCCAAGAATTCATGTTGTTGAGGCGCGCTGTTCGCTAAGCATTTCAGGAACGTCAGACGATGAACTGTTGATCCTTGGTAATCGGCTTTTCGCCGAGCTAGCGCTTCGTTTTCTTGTTTCAGTAGGTCGCATTCAGCGCTGCGGATTTCTTCGACCAATATCGAGCGATACTGAAGTTTTCGTGATAACGACAAGATCCGGCGCAGCACCGAATGCGCCCTGTAGTACTGCTCGCAAAATGCGAAGTTCGAGAAATTAGGGAGGGCAGTATTCTCCCATCGAAGAAGGTGACCTGGGGCTGCTCGGAAGCTCATTAGGCTAAGCTTCCGCGAACGGTTGCTTTAGTAAGTGCCCTCGTTGAACTCTGCTGTTTGCACCTGATACTCTTCGAACTCCCGGACAAATTCCTGCACTTCAGGTAGCGGATCGTATAGGTTGGCAGGCAGAACTGCCGGCAAAATAGTTTGCGCGCAACAGTGTTGTTCGCGCTCTTGCGCGATTTTCTGCAGTTCCGCTTCAAGTTTTTGATTCGTGTAATGCATGGAAACCTCGCAATTCATTCGCAGCCTGCCTTGGGAGAAGATGCCGAACCCCTACGGGGAATACAGCCAGAGTCGTGCTGCGTGAAGGGCGGGACTGCAATGCCTGTAGAAGAGGCGCAGGGTCGCCACGTGTCAAGCAAAAAATCCACAACGCGCCGGTCATACCCGCACAGGGACTCCTGCCTCCAATCAGGACTCGAGCTCGCGATTGCCAACTTTCAGTTTTGAGGGCTTGTCCGCCATTGGCTTGCTCTTTTCTTCTCACCGAGTTTCTTTTGGTGATGCGTACTGTAACACTGAACGAGGAGGAGAAGAATATTTTGGTTCGCCAAGATCCCGCAACTGAGACAGACGGTGGTTTTCAGAGACTTTTGGTTACACTTCAATATCTCACTGATGAAGAAACCGGAGTTATTGAACTCCCGGATATTCTTCTCGAACGAATTCGAAGATATGCATTCGATTACGGGAATGGCGGGTGGGAAAGTCGGCTGAAAAGCATTTTTTCGAGGACGCTTGGCGAAGATCTAGGGCGCTAAAATTTAAGCTGTACAACCAACAGTGCGTCGTGGTACGAACTGATTTGGAATGGTCCGAATCAGAGACTCGGTTGGGCAAGAGCTATTCGGTTTTTTCGCTCACGATCTTCGTCTTGGCGATTGTGTCTCCGGAATGGCGCAACTGCCTGACGATTGCATTGACATCACCGTCACGTCGCCGCCATATAATCTCGGAATTAAGTACGGAAAATATTCCGACAAAGAGAGTCGGGAATCGTATCTGGAGTGGTGTAGAAAATGGGCTGCAGAAATTCGACGTGTTCTAAAAAGCCAAGGGTCGCTTTTTCTGAATATCGGTTCTGCGCCTTCGAGCCCGATGTTGCCGCACGAGATCGTAATGAACCTGCGCGACATTGTGGTTCTGCAGAATGTGATTCACTGGATCAAATCGATCAGTATTGAGGATCGAGAAGGAGAGGTTCGCTCCTACGGCCATTTCAAACCGATCAACTCGAAGCGATTTCTAAATGATTGTCATGAATACATTTTTCATTTCACAAAAACTGGTCAGGTCGAAATTGATCGGCTCGCCCTCGGTGTTCCGTATCAGGACAAGAGCAATATTTCTCGGTGGTCACACACGCGTGGAAGCGATCTTCGTTGTCGCGGCAATACGTGGTTCATTACCTACGAAACGATTCAGAGCCGGGCGAAAGAACGACCGCATCCGGCGACGTTTCCAGTCCAACTCGCCGAATGGTGCATCAAGCTGCACGGCGCTTCGCGCATCGAGACAATGCTTGATCCGTTTCTTGGGATCGGAAATTCCGCCGTCGCCGCGCAGCGCTGCGGGGTGAGAAAATTTATCGGGTTCGAAATCGACGAGACCTATCTCGCGGAAGCCAAGCGACGCCTTTCTTTGTAGGGAACTTGTAGTCGCCCCGTTCTGTCGGGGCGAAGTTCCGCCAAAACACGGCGACACAGCGCCGTGGCTACAACAGCGTTCCGTCTTTTGGCGGCGAATTGGATGAAAATTTCTCGAGCGATTTCACCAAATTTCCCGGCAACGGCCGGACACGATCGAAAATGCGCGCCGCCAGCGGTTTGGCTGTGGTGTAGCCAGCGGCGAACATCTCCAGACGCGCGTCGAGATTGTCGATGTAATGCAGCGCCATTGCTTCGGGCGTTTTCGGCGCCACCGGTGAGCCGAATTCCGGCTCGCCGTGATGCGCACCGATCAAATGCAAAAGATGCAGGCGGACGTCCTCCGAAGCTGGCGCGAGGCCCTTCCATATCTCCGCATTTTCGGCGCTCAACTTTCGCCAGAGCGAATTGACCAGCTCGAGCCCGATGGAGATATGCCCCATGAGCTCGCCGCGTTCATCGTAGCTCATGTTGAAACCATTCTCGGGCAGCGCGTTTTCCCAAAGTTTTCCGCAGTCATGAAAAAGAATGCCGGCGAGCAAAAGATCGACATTCAATTGCGGATAGAGCGGCGCGATCTCCTTCGCGATGCGCATCATCTGGGCAGTGTGCTCGACAAGGCCACCGCGGCGCGCGTGATGATAATTACGGGCGGCGGCGGTGCGGCGGAAACGGTCGCCCCATTCCTTCAAGAACGCGTCGCACAAGGCGCGCAGTCGAGGATCGGAAATCGTCTGGATCGCTCTCGCAATGAATTCCCGGTCTGCGTTCTGCCTGGCGCGCAAATCGGCTGGACCTTGTAAAAGCTCATTCTTTTCCTGATCGATTAGCGGGCGGACGGTCCATTTGCGGGCTTCGAGTCCATATTGTGAATGTCGATAAAACTCGCCGGTGAGCTCGATGAAATTCTCTGTCGTGAGCGCACTGCACGCCTTATAGGCAGGATGATCGCTCCAGACGCGCAGCGTCATGCGATCGCATGCATCAGCTAGAACCAGCTCGCAGTACGGCTGTTGTTCCCGCGTCAGTTTCGGCGTCGCGCTTTCCACCTGCACATGCACGCGCGCCGAAACCGGACCGCTTTGCGCGGCACGGCGAATTTCGGTGAGCGTCATCAATTGCATCGCTTGAATCTATCACGTGTGGCAACAGGCGCTCGGGAGATAGACTGCCAGTCTGTCTCGGCGGATATGCCGCCAGCAATGTCGAGCATTGCGGCAAGCTGGCAGCTTGCCGGCCGAGTCAGGCTCGCCACGAGTCCGTCCGACTGGCGGACAAGGTTGCCTGACCTCCATTAGTCGATCATCCGCTTCTCAAGCCCGGCGTAAGCATCCACTCGCCGATCGCGCAGAAACGGCCAGTGCGTCCGATGTTCGTTCACGCGATTCCATTCTACATCGGCCATGACAATCTCTTCTCGATCCACTGAACCTTTTGCGATGATTTCTCCGCTTGGCGCAGCGATGAAACTTTGGCCCCAAAACTCAATTCCATCTCCACCGGCGGGCGCTTCGTGGCCGACTCGGTTCGCAGCCGCGACGTAACAGCCATTCGCAATTGCGTGACTGCGCTGAATCGTTTCCCAGGCAGAATATTGCGCCGCGCCGAATTCCTTCTTTTCGCTCGGATGCCAGCCGATTGCCGTTGGGTAAAAAATGATTTCCGCACCGCGCAACGCCGTCAGTCGCGCTGCTTCCGGGTACCATTGATCCCAGCAAACGCAGACGCCAATTTTTCCCTGTGGCGTCGGCCACGCTTGAAACCCGAGATCGCCCGGCGCGAAATAAAATTTCTCGTGATAAAGCGGATCGTCCGGAATGTGCATCTTCCGATATTTGCCGAGCAGCTCGCCGTTCGCGTCGATAATTGCGGCCGTGTTGTGATACACGCCGGCGCCGCGTTTCTCAAAAAGTGACGCGACGATTACGATGCCTGTTTCCCGGGCCACGTCTCCCAATGCCAATGTGGATCTTCCCGGCACCGTCTCAGCCAGTTCGAAATTTTTGTGGTCTTCCGTCTGGCAAAAATATTGCGACCGAAAAAGCTCCGGCAGACACACGATTTGTGCGCCTTGCCTGGCCGCATCGCGAATAAATTCGGCGGCGCGCGCAAAATTCTTTTCCGGGTTCGTGCCGCATCGCATCTGAATAAGGGCGACCCTTGTCATCTTAGTCATCCGGAATTAACCACGAAGGACACGAAGACCGCGAAGATATGAATGGTTTTGGCCTTCGTGTCCTTCGTGATCTTCGTGGTAAGATTATTTGATCGAGTCCGCTGGCACGATCTTGATGCTTTCAATCACGACGCGCTTCGTCGGCTTGCTGATTTCGCCTGAGCTGTTTCTCGCGACCGGCGTATCACCGATTTTTTCGAGAACATCGGCGCCTTTAATCAGTTTTCCGAACGTCGTGTATTGATGATCGAGCCGCGGAACGGGTGCGAGACAAATGAAAAATTGCGACCCGGCCGAATCCGGATCGGAGCTGCGCGCCATCGAAATGACGCCGCGCTCGTGGGAATGATCATTGAATTCCGCCTTGATCTTGTAACCCGGGCCGCCTTCTCCGTAGCTGTTCTCTTTCGCCGGATCTTTCGAATTCGGATCGCCGCCCTGAATCATGAATCCTTTGACGATGCGATGGAAAATCGTGCCGTCGTAAAAACCTTCACGCGCCAGCTTCTTAAAATTTTCAATCGTGTTGGGCGCGGCGTCGGTCCAAAACTGGACAACCATTTCGCCTTCGCTCGTTTTAATTACTGCGACTTCGTTTGATGCATTCACGGAAGTTTTCTCCTCTTTCTTTTCTTCGGCGGCAAAGAGAGCCGAACTCAATAGCACAGCCAGTACAATCGACAATTTCATTCTGACACGTGCCACAAACGCCGCCCGCTGTCACGCCGCGTTGTCAAAAATGACGAAACCCGAATGCCCAATGACGAAGGAATGACGAAGCCAGAATAAGAAAAACTTGCGCCACGCCATCTCCCATTCGTCATTTGGATTTGTTTCGTCATTCGTCATTAGAGCTTCGTCATTTAAATGATCGCTACTTGGCTTGGTGTGGCAAAGCTGGCATGGTATTCCTGCAAACTGCGAACCTGCACTTTGCTTTTTTGCAGTGATCGGATGCCGTTGGCACTCGCCTGCGCCGCACGCACCGTGGTCATGATCGGGATCCTTGCTGCGAGTGCTGCGTTTCGAATCATGACCTCGTGTTCACGCGGAATTTTCCCGCTCGGCGTATTGATGATGAAATTGATGTCGCCATTCTTTACGCGGTCGAGCACGTTTGGCCGACCTTCATGAAGCTTGAACACTTTTTTCACCTTGATTTTGGCTTTGGCCAGCGTCGCCGCCGTGCCGCTTGTTGAGATAATCCCGAAACCGAGCTTAACAAATTCACGCACCACCGGAATGACGGCTTCTTTGTCGCTGTCTTTCACGCTGACGAAAACATTTCCGCCAGTAGGCAAGGGAGGCGGCGCAGCCATCTGCGATTTCGCATAGGCCAGACCAAGATCGACATCCATTCCCATGACTTCGCCGGTCGATTTCATCTCCGGACCAAGCGAAATATCCACTCCCTCATAGCGTAGAAAGGGAAACACGGCTTCCTTCACGGAGAAATTTTTGGGCACAATTTCCTTGGTAAACCCAAGTTCACGCAACGATTTTCCGGTCATGACCTTGGCGGCGAGTTTGGCCAGCGGGACGCCGATCGCCTTGCTGACGAACGGGACAGTGCGCGAGGCGCGCGGATTAACTTCAAGAATATAAACATCGTCGCCTTTCACCGCGAATTGGACATTCATCAGGCCGCGCACTTTTAGTTCGCCGGCCATGGCTTTTGTCGCCGCCGAAATCTCTTCGAGAACCTTTTTCGGCAAGGAGAATGTCGGAATCACGCAGGCGCTGTCGCCGCTGTGGATGCCCGCCTCTTCGATGTGCTCCATGATTGCGCCGATCACAGTCGTTTCTCCATCGGAAATGCAATCGACGTCGACCTCGATCGCGTCCTCAAGAAAGCGGTCGATCAGAATCGGGCGTGGCACCGGCAGCTTGCCGGTGGGGCAGGCGGGCATCTTGCCCGGCGATTCGGCAGGCGAGACGCCCGCCTGCCCCACAGACAAGATGTCTGTGCCACGATCACTGATCGCCGCTTCGACATATCGCGTTAGATCACTCTCGTTATAGACAAGCTCCATCCCGCGGCCGCCAAGGACGAATGAAGGTCGCACCAAAACTGGGTAACCAACTTTCTTCGCTATTGCGATGGCTTCTTCGGTGCTTGTTGCCGATCCATTTGGCGTCTGCCGCAAGCCGAGTTTGTCGAGCATGGCCGCGAATAATTGTCGGTCTTCTGCGGTTTCGATGCTTTCGGGTTGTGTGCCGAGAATCGGCACACCGGCGGCCTTCAAGCCGCCAGCGAGGTTGAGCGGCGTTTGACCGCCAAACTGGACGAAAACGCCCTCCGGTTTTTCCTGATCGTAAATGTTGAGCACGTCCTCGAGGGTGAGCGGCTCAAAATAAAGCTTGTCGCTCGTATCGTAATCGGTGGAGACGGTTTCGGGATTCGAATTGACCATGATCGTCTCGAATCCGAGTTCACGCAGCGCGAAGGCGGCGTGGACACAGCAGTAATCGAACTCGATTCCCTGGCCGATCCGGTTCGGTCCTCCGCCCAGGATCATGATCTTGCGCTTACCGCTCTCGCGCCGCTCGTTCTCGTCGCCGTAGGTGGAATAGTAATAAGGCGTGTAAGCTTCGAATTCTGCCGCGCAGGTATCGACAAGCCGATAAGTGGGAATTACTCCTGCGGATATTCGTTGCGCGCGAATTTCGTTTTCGCTTGTTCCCATCGCGATCGCCAGCTGTCGGTCGGAAAAACCAAGCTTCTTCGCGCGCAGCAGCTGTAGCACAGGCAGTTTGCCTGTGGGGCCGGCAGGCGTCCCGCCTGCCGAGTCGGAAATTAGCTGCAACACGCTATTGGCCTGCAATGTGAATTCCCCGTCGTGCAGTTTGGCCTTCTCTGGATTTCGAGCAATGTAATCGCGATAGCGCGCCAACTCCTCGAAGTCACGCACGATTCGATCGTAATTCTCCTCCTGCCAAACAGGCCCGGTTCGTCCGAGCAATTGATTGATTTCTTTCCCTGAGAAGGATTTCCAAGAATGCAGGATATCGGACAGCGACTGGCCCTTTGCTGGCTGGACAATCACATGAACGTGATTGGGCATAATGACGAATACGTCGAGCACGTACCGTTGAAAGTCGAAGTGCCGCAGCGAATCAACCACGATCTCAGAAACATCTGGCTTCTTCAGAAGGCACTCGCCATATCCCTGATCAAGCCAGCGCTCTCGCTCTTGTTGAAAACGTTTTTGATATTCGCATTTCGTAGCCGCATCCCAAGGTTCTGGATGGAATTTCCGCCACGTTTCCAGGTCTTCTTTCCATTGCCGTAGCACATCCTGCGGCACAGCATCGGCGAGGCGGAAAGTGGTAAAATACGTGGCGCCTTTTTGCTCCCAGTGTGGAAGATTACGTCTTCTCTGCCGAAGTTCTCCGTGCGGGTCAAAACCGCGAAACCGTGGTGCAGCCGAGTTGGGTGTGGTGTCGGCAGGCATCGTACCTGCCGAAGATGAATCGGCAGGCGAGACGCCCGCGGGCCCTACAGGCAGGATGCCTGTGCTACGGCGGAGCGCGTGCCCTTCCTCCACAATCTGTTGCACGTTTTGCAGAAACCATCTGTCGATCTTTGTTAGCTCGAAGACGTCGTCGATTGACATGCCATCCTGGAATGCCTGAGCGAGATAAAAAATCCGATCCGCGTTGGGGGTTGATAGTTTCAATCGCAGCGTTTCCGGGTCAACAAATCGATCTGCACCGTCGCGGCACAACCCGAAACGCTTGATCTCCAGACTGCGCAATGCTTTTTGCAACGCTTCCTTGAACGTGCGACCAATCGCCATCGCCTCACCGACGCTTTTCATCCGCGTCGTCAACGTTGCCTCGGCTTGCGGAAATTTTTCGAAGGTGAACCTCGGCACTTTTACGACGCAGTAATCGATAGTTGGCTCGAAGCACGCGGGCGTTTCGCGCGTGATGTCGTTTTTGATTTCATCGAGTGTGTAACCGACGGCGAGTTTTGCCGCGATTTTCGCAATGGGGAAACCGGTCGCTTTCGATGCCAGCGCGCTCGAACGCGAGACGCGCGGATTCATTTCAATCACGACCATCCGGCCATTCTCGGGATGAACGGCAAATTGAATGTTCGAGCCGCCCGTCTCGACACCGATCTCGCGAATGACCGCGAATGCGGCATCGCGCATCAGCTGGTATTCCTTGTCCGTGAGCGTTTGCGCGGGCGCGACGGTGATCGAATCGCCGGTGTGCACACCCATAGGATCGAAGTTTTCGATTGAACAGACGACGACGCAGTTGTCCATGCGGTCACGCATCACTTCCATCTCGAACTCCTTCCAACCCAGGAGCGATTCTTCGATCAAAACTTCGCGGACCGGTGAGAGATCGAGCCCGCGCGCGACGGTGACGTCGAGTTCTTCGCGATTATAGGCGATGCCGCCGCCGGTCCCACCGAGAGTGAATGCCGGCCGAATAATGAGCGGAAATGTTCCAATTTCATCGACAATGCGATCTACCTCTGCCAGTGAACGGGCTACGCCAGACCGAGGCACTTCGAGCCCAATGCGCAACATCGCTTCTTTGAACAATTGCCGGTCTTCGCCTTTGGCGATGGCCTGGGCGTTTGCGCCGATCAATTTAACGCCGTGCCGCGCAAGAGCGCCATTGCGGTTCAATTCCATCGCCGCATTGAGCGCGGTTTGCCCCCCCAGGGTCGGCAGAATCGCGTCCGGTTTTTCACGTTCCATGATTGCCTCGATCACTTCCGCAGTGATCGGCTCGATGTAAGTGCGATCGGCAAACTCTGGATCAGTCATGATCGTGGCCGGGTTCGAATTCACGAGCACAATCTGATAGCCTTCCTCACGCAATGCTTTACAGGCTTGCACGCCTGAATAATCAAATTCACAGCCCTGTCCGATCACGATTGGACCGGAGCCGATAAGCAGGATTTTCTTGAGCTGATCGTTTCTTGGCATCTGCGCCAGCGCGGACAGTAAACGAAATCAAGCGAACGTCACGCGAAACGTAGCACAGGCACCTTGCCTGTGGGGCGAGCGGGTGTCCGCGCCTGCTCGGTGCTACTCGAATCTTGCGATTCCACTCGGCAGGCGAGACGCCCGCCGGCCCCACAGCCGGGACGGTCGTGCTACGCAACCGCCATGCGCTGGCGGTCGAGGTAGACCTTGCAGATGCTTTTGATGCGCGTGAGCACGTAATAGATGGTCTGACTGCGGACCCGCACCAGCTCCGAGCCGACGATGCGCGTCACAAAATCGCTCGGAAGATCGAGAATCTCCTGCGGCGTCGAACCGTCCAGGCCTTTGCAAAGAATCGCTGTCATGGAACGGGTGAGCGTTTGCACTTCCGGACCGAGTGTCATGCGAATGTGCGCCTTGCCGTTTTCATCGACATGCAGATAAACGCCAACGGTGTCTGTGCAATCTTCGTCTTTGCGAACGTCGACAAGCTCGAATTTTTCACCTTTGCGCGGCTCCTGCTTCTTCGCGTTATCCGCATAGGAAACGAGCGTCTCGCGCCGCTCATCTTCCGGGAGCGTCTCGAACAGATTGATGATTTTGTTCAGCTTGCTTGGGTAGTTTCCGTTCGAAGGCATAACGGACCCCGCTTCGTCTAATTTGCTACAGCCGTTGCTCATTCTTCGCTCAGAAAATCTCTACGTCGAAGGTGCATCCGAAGCTTGAAAATGAACGACCTGCCATTGTCCATTTTTGCGTCGATAAATCTTGCTGAATTGCCAATTGTCCGTGATCGCCTGTCCCTGAAGCGTGCGAACGCGCTTCATCTTTCCTGTCACGATAGCCATATCCCCGTAGGTGCGCACTTCGATGTCGCTGGTCTCATACGTCTGAAACTTCATCCGACCGGAACGCGCGAAAGCCAACACCTCGGACTTCTTCATCTCTGTCATTTTCGGCACGATCAGTTCAAAATCGTCGGCCCACAATTGATCGAGCGTTGCAGCATCGCCTCGCAAGTGCGCTTCGTTCCAAACTTTTTCCAATTGCATCAATTCATCGGCAGCCGTGCTGCTCTTGAGCGGTTCTTCGGCCGGAACCCAGGCCGCAATGCAAAAACAAACAGCAGCCGAGCCAATCAGTGCATGCAGATTCGCAATTCTGCTTAGCTTATGCGGGAACATCGAGAATCCGAATTTATCCCGGGTTACGCGCATTCAAAACTGGAGGAGCACTCTGTGACCGCGGGAAGTAATGCGACGGTCATAGACCGCCGCTACAAATTACCCGCTCTTTTCGATCGGTGCGCCGACTTTATTGCCCCATTCGGTCCATGAGCCGTCGTAATTGCGGACGTTGTCGAGCCCGAGCAGATAGGTGAGCACAAACCAGGTGTGACTCGAACGTTCGCCAATCCGGCAATAGACAACCGTGTCTGTACCCGGCCTCACGCCGCATTGGTCGAGATAAATTTTCGCTAGCTCATTTGCGGGTTTAAATGTTGCGTCATCGTTGGTAGCGGTTTTCCACGGCATGCTCTTCGCACCAGGAATATGGCCGCCCCGCAGGACTCCTTCCTGCGGATATTCGGGCATGTGCGTGATCTCACCCTTGTATTCGCCCGGCGAACGCACGTCGATTAACGGTTTGCCGTCCTTGCTTTGAGCAAGGGCCTCATCGAAAAACGCGCGAATCTCTTTGTCGAAACGTTTCTTCGGCACCGGATAATTTGTCTCTGGATATTTCGGGACTTCGCGGGTCATCGGCCGCCGTTCCGCTTTCCATTTGTCGCGGCCACCGTTGAGAATTTTGACTTTCTCGTGACCGAACAAACGAAACGCCCAAAGCGCATAGCAAGCCCACCAGTTCGCCTTGTCGCCGTAAAAAATGCAGGTCGTCTCCGGTGTGATACCGTGCCGGCTGCAAAGCCGCGCGAATTTTTCCGGCGAAATGTAATCGCGGATCACCGGGTCTTGCAGATCAGCGCGCCAATCGATGTGGACTGCGCCGGGAATATGTCCAGTGTCATACAGCAGAATATCTTCATTCGACTCGATGATCCGGATGCCGTCGTCGTTCAGATGTTTTTCCAGCCAATCGGTCTCTACCAGGGCCTCTGGATGCGCGTATTGCGTAGGATGGGTAGCCATAAGAAGCAAAACTTCAGGCTGCTCCAGCAACCGGGCAAGGGGATTTATAATTTGATCGCGCATGCGCCTGCGAGGAGTGCCCATCTCGCCATCGGCGGATTAGAGTTCCGGGTAGCGCACTTGTCCCGCGTGCTGGTTTTGGCGTCTCGCCGAAACAGGCCTTTCTTGGCGCATTGCTCCTGCGCTGCGATGTAATTGTTTAGAAAAGTCCGCGACGGCGAGACGCCGTCGCCAGCACTCGGGACAAGTGCGCTACCCAGAGCCATCGCAGCCGCGCTGATAAAAGTGGAAATGATTCTCCAGCGCGCGTCAGTGCAGAATAGAATCGGCCGGATAAACCACGCCATTTTTTATTACGCTGTCGATGTCGGATGCGTTGGCGATGTCGTCGATTGGGTTTGATTTGAGAATGACAAGATCGGCGAAATTGCCGTTATCGATCTTACCGATGTGCGCGCCGGTTTCGCCCCCGAAAAGCTTGGCGGCGTTCGTGGTGGCGCATTGGAGAATCTGCATCGGCGTCAGACCGGCTTCCTTCATCAGTTGAAACTCACGGAAAAGCGCCGGGCCATGAATAGTGCCGATGTTTCCCGCGTCAGTTCCCGCGGCAATCGTGACGCCGGCGTCTTCCAGTCTTTTCAAATTCGGCAGCGCGACATCGTACGTTTTTTTGATGCGACCCAATGCCTCATCCGGATTAGCTAACGCGTTCTTGATCCGATCAGGTAATTTGTCCTGCGGAATTTTTGTGACATCGAGGGACGCGATCACTTCCGGGTTGCCCCACTTTTGTTCCTCCGGCGTGAGATTTAACTCATTTGCGAACGTGCGGCCGTAACGCTCAAACACCACCAGCGTCGGACACAAAATTACGTGCCGATCTTTCAATAGCTTCACAAACGCGTCGTCGACCGGCTTGTCGATCACACTGTGGACGAGAATGTCTGCACCTTCTTCAACCGCGGCGCGTGCGGTCTCCAATTCGGTCGCATGCACCGCGACGCGAATTTTGTGGGCGTGACTGTCTTCGACGGTTGCGCGGACGATCGGACGAAAGCTATCGACCGGGTGCTCCTTATCGACGATATACCAGATCTTGACCAGATCGGGATTCTGCGCGGCGAGCTTGCGCACGAATTCGCGTGCTTGTTCGGGATTGTCAATCTTGACGATAGGCGGATCGCCGAGATCGAGTTGCGGTCGCGATACACTCGAGATCAACGGTCCGGCTACTGCAACACGAGGTGCCTTTGCCGTCGCGTTCGCGATCTTGCGAACCTCAAAATTCCAGAACGGTCCGCCCACATCGACAACAGAGGTAATTCCGCTGCGCAGATAGCGCGCGAATGTGTCGGGCAAATTGCGTTTGATCCAAGCAATTTCATCCGCATATGGCCGCACCTTCGTCAGATCAACAGCGTCCGGGCGTGTATAAAGATCGCCCGACTGGAAGAAGTGCACATGTGTGTCGATGTACCCCGGCAAAATGAATTTGCCGGTGCAATCGATCACTTTTGCATCTTTTCCGGCAGCTGCGGCCCTGATTGTTTTCGCGTCGCCCGTGGCTGCAATTCTGACGCCATCAATGATGATCGTCGCGTTTTGGATGATCTGTGACGTTCCTGGATTAATCAGCGTCCCGTGAACGAGGGCGATCTTTTCGGCGTTCGCCGTGAGCGTAAAGATCGCCAAAGGAATAGCGGCGAGGCAATTCATCTTGTTATTCATGAGAATGAAACCCGATCTGTGAACGCATACCGCCACCACGCCTGCTCTTTGAGGTGCCAATTTGTAATCTCAAACCCTCTGCTTCAACCTGTATAAGCTGGAACATGAAATCAGCTTTTCCCCTCGACCAGCGCGGCTGCCTCGCGATCGAGCGCGGCGTAATCGGGTTTGCGCGGTCGCAGATAAAATTCGTCGATAACGATGTGGACGAGCGCGGCGGCAGGCACGGCCAGAAAAACCCCGAGCAATCCGAACATCGCCGCGGTCGCGAGCGTAAAGAACAAAATGTTGACCGGGTGCAACTGCATCTCTTTGCCAAGCACGCCCGGCACAAGAAC
>WNFY01003697.1_pt1 | contig 17336 bp, 14 predicted proteins | sample 5400091 | NCBI WGS metagenome assembly WNFY01 (sample SAMN13153364, study PRJNA577476) | soil metagenome | isolation source: 60 cm soil or saprolite under grassland replicate 1 | place: USA:California | collected 2016-06-15
GCTTGTCCAGGTAGAGGGCGCTCGTCAGCTGCTCGATGTAGACGACGTCCGGCACCTCGGGCTCGCTGAAGCGCAGCACGGTGAACGAGCCCCCGGCCGCGGCGTGCCCGCCGGTGCTGAACGGCGCGACCTGGATGGTGACGTGGCGCAGCTTGGCCACCTCGACGAGGCGCTCCAGCTGAGCCCGCATCACCGCGGGCCCGCCCACCGGGCGGCGCAGCGCCCCCTCGTCGATCACCGACCACACCTGCGGCGGCGTAGGCCCGTTCAGCAGGTCCTGCCGCTTGAGCCGCAGGCTCACCCGCCGGTCGATCTCCCCGGCGGGCGCGGAGGTATGGCCGAGCAGGGTGACGGCGCGCGCGTAGTCCTCGGTCTGGAACAGGCCATGGACGAACTGCAGCTCGAAGGTGCGGATGACCGACGCGGCCGTCTCCAGGCCCAGGTAGGCCTCGAACCAGTCGGCCATGATGTCGCCGTACTTGGACCACCAGCCCGGCGTGTTGGCCTGCCTGGTCAGCATCACCAGGCCGGACCGGGTCTTCTCGTCGGTGACGCCGTACAGGGTGAGCAGGTCGGTAACGTCCCGCTCCTTGAACCGCACCAGGCCGTTTTCCATCCGGCTGATCTTGGACCGGGAGGCCCGGATCTCGTACGCCGCCTGCTCCGGCGTGATGCCGGCCGCCTCGCGGAACCGGTGCAGCTGGATTCCGACCAGCATGCGGGGTACGGTCGGCCCCTGGACGTCCCCTGCGCGTCCGTCGTCCTGCTGATCGGTGCCCATCCCTCAACTCCGAGCCGATGAACTGCAGCCAGATTGGTAACGGCGGTGCGCACAGGCACATTATCACCGTGCCGTGGCACCGCCGGACACCATATTACGCACGTTCCCGTAATAGCGGGACATCACTCCTAACGCGCGAGTTCGGGAGCTCAGCCGGATAGTCCCAGGTCGTCGAACTCGCCATTCTTGACCCCGATCAGGAACGCGTCGATCTCGGCCCGGGTATAGACCAGGGCGGGCCCGGACGGGTGCCGGGAGTTGCGGACGGCGATGCCGTCGCCACCCAGCTCAGCCACCTCGACGCAGCTCCCGCTGGGGTTGCTGGCCTGGCTCTTGCGCCACCGCGCCGAGACCAGCTGGTCGGCCGGAACGCCGTTGTTGACCTGCATCTTTCTCCTTTTTCTCAATAACTGGGAAAAGGAACCGAATGCGAGCGGGTGCGCCAGGCTGCTGGCCACCGTCTGCACTGTGCAGCCTAACAGAGCAAATGCACTTGCATGAGTACGTGCAAAGAAATTTTGCAGGCGCAACGTGTAAACGTCCAGTGCATGAACGAGATGATTTCGCGCGTGAATACGAAAGGCCGCCGTCAGCAGCGAGTACGCCAAAACCAGCCGGCCCGGCTGGCCTTGGTCACCGCGAGGGAGCTACCCGCCCTGGCCGCCACCGAGCGCCCGGAGTTCGCCCCGCACGATCGTCCCGTCCTCGGACTCGGACTCGAACCTGACCAGCACGAATCCGGTGAAGCCCGCCGCCTCGAGCCGCTTCAGCTGGGCGCCGAACTTCCCGCTCCGCCGCACCGTCTCCACCACGCGCCCCGGCCCGGCCTGCTCGCGCGTTTCGCGCGCCACCGCGACCGCGTCCGGGACCGGCACGTCGGCCTCGACCAGCACCGCGATCGCGTCCCGGGACTGCTCCCGCGACAGCAGGTCCACGATCCGCTCGAACCCGATGGAGAACCCGCAGGCCGGCACGTCGTGCCCGAGTGACCGCCCGATCAGCTTGTCGTACCGGCCGCCGCCGGCCACCGACCCGCTCATCTCCGGGTGAATGACCTCGAAGACGTGACCGGTGTAGTAGCCCATGCCGCGCACCAGCGTGGGGTCGAACTGCCAGTCCAGCGGGCGCTCCGCCGCCAGCCGTTCGAGCGAGGCGGCCGTCGCGGACAGGTCCGCCACCACCTCGGGCGCCAGCGCGGGCACGCTCCGCGCCAGCGCGTCCGCCAGCTTGTCCGCGGGCACGCCGATCAGCCCCTGGATCTTCTCCTCCGCCGCCGCGACCTGCGCCGCGCCGAGCCCGGACTCGAGCAATTCGGCCCGTACTCCCTTCCAGCCGATCTTGTCGAGCTTGTCCAGGGTGATGAAGAATGCGTCCTGCGCTTCCCCGGGCACCCCGCACTCGGCGGCCAGCGCGGCCAGGAACCGCCGGTCGGACAGCCGCACCGTGGTCCCGCTGAGCCCGATCGCGGCCAGCGCCTCGGTCGTCGCCTCGATCAGCTCGGCCTCGGCCAGCACCGAAGGCTCGCCGATCATGTCGATGTCGCACTGGTAGAACTGCCGGTACCGGCCGCGCTGCGGCCGGTCCGCCCGCCACACCGGTCCCACCTGCAGCGACCGGAACGGCATCGGCAGCGAGGCGTGGTTGTTCCCGTAGAACCGGGTCAGCGGCACGGTCAGGTCGTAGCGCAGCCCCAGGTCGACGAGCTCACGCAGCGGCGTGCCGCCCGGCACCTCCGGCGGCAGCCCGCGCCGCAGCACCTCGAAGATCAGCTTCTCGTTGTCGCCGCCCTCGCCGCTGCTCAGCCGGTCGATGTGCTCCAGCGCCGGCGTCTCGATCCGCTGGTAGCCGAACCGCCGGTACACCGCGGAGATCGACTCGAGCACATGGTCACGGACAGCGACGTCAGCGGGCAGCAGGTCCCGCATTCCCCGGGCCGGGCTGTTGTCGATCTTCATGAGGCCTTCCCTTAGGGCGGTGCCCGAGCGGCACGACCCTCACAAGATTATTCGGAACGGGCCGAGGCTTCCCGCTCCCGCGCCAGTAGCGCGCCCACCTCGAAGGCGAGCAGTACCCCGGTGGCTGCGGGCGCCAGCACGTAACGCACCCCCGGTACCCAGCCCGCGGCCAGGCCGCTCGCGGCGATGCCGCCGAGTACCCCGGCCACCGCCACGATCATGGCCAGCGCGAATATCCCGGTCACTACCAGGGTCGCCACCACCCTGCCCAGGCTAGCCCGGGGTACGGTGCGCCGGCGCCCCGCCGCGCCCCGGCTACGTCCGGCGGGCGCGCAGCACGGTGTCCCGCACCGTCACCGGCTGGCCGTCCAGATCGGTCGCCGAACGGCCCGGCGCGTCCGCCACGACGACCTCCCAGCGGCCCGGATCCAGGGACGCCGCGATGGCCTCCGCGGACCAGAACCTGTCGGCCGTCCCGACGCGCCCGACGTTGGCGTGCAGGTCGTCCGGGTGGTGCCCCACCACGAGCAGCGTCCCGCCGGGCCGGACCGCGGCCGCCAGCCGCCGGTGCCACGCCTCGAGCTCGCTCGTCGGCAGGTGCATGTACTGCGCGGACACCAGGTCGAACCGCTCCGGCTCCGGGACCCACGACAACAGGTCCTCACGCTGCCAGGTGATCCGCCGCGCGACCTCGTCGCCCGTCGCGGTCGCGTAACCCGCGGCGCGCTCCAGCGCCACCGCCGACACGTCCACCGCGGTGACGGTCCAGCCCTGCCGGGCCAGCCAGATGGCGTCGGCGCCCTCGCCGCAGCCCGCTTCCAGCGCCTCGCCCGGCGCGAGGTCCGCGGTCTGCGCCACGAGCTGCGCGTTCGGCTGGCCGCTCCAGAGGCGGCCGGACTCGGCGGCGGTTTGGTAGCGGTCGTCCCAGAACTCCTGGGTGAAGTGCGCGGGATCGTCGTGGGAGCAGGAGTGGGCGTGAGAGTGGCTCATCCCTGCACCATGCCAACCGCCGGTCTCGAGAGCAAGTCTTATTGCCACTATGGCAAGTGGCGCATACCCGGGCGGCTAATTCCAGCGGGCCTCGACGTGACGAAACGCCGCAAACGATCGCAATAACGAGCCTGTAACAACTTTCCGCGCAACCCTCCACATCCACGCGCATTTCGGCTCAGATATGGAGGATACGCAAAGGTTGTATACGCACCGAGGGCCAAACCACAAGGGAGGCTTAGTGGGCGTGATCTCTCGCCCGGTCCGCGCAGGCACCGTCGCCGTCATGGGACTGGCCATCACCGCGTTCACCGGAACGCTCGCCTCGGCGGGCGCTGCCACTCCGGCACCAGGTGCCAACCTGGGCTACGTGGCGCTCGCCAACAGCGTGCCGCCGACGACCGACAACGTCACCGGCAGCTACTCCAGCTCGAAGATGCAGGTCGAGGTGGCCGTCGCCCCGCGTGACGAGGCCGGGCTGAACACGATGCTGGCCGCGCTGTACGACAAGAACAGCCCGTCCTACCACCACTGGCTGACCAGCGGGCAGTTCGACGCCCGCTACGCGCCCACCCCGGCGGCCCGGACAGCGGTAGCCAAGTACCTGAGCAGCAGCGGCCTGAGCGTGGTGCCGTCGGGTTCGCCGTTCCTGGTGCGCGCCACCGGGTCGAGCGCCCAGATACAGAGGACCTTCCACACCACGCTGAACACCTTCAAGAACCCGCAGGGCACCAAGTACTTCGCCAACTCCACGCCCGTCTACATGCCGAGCTCGCTCGCGGGCGCCTCCCTGGGCGTGATCGGGCTGACGAACACGGTGCGCGACGCCCAGCACGTCTACCGCATCAACAACACGATGCGCAGGCCCGCGAAGGCGGCGGCGGCGACCAGTTGCGAGACGGGCTATCCCACCGCCCAGCAACTGTTCAGCGCGGTCGTCGACGGCCAGCCGCTGAACCTCGGTTACGGCGCCGGCCCCGGCTGCAGCGGCCTGACCCCGTCCCAGGACAACTCGCTCTACGGCGCGCCCAGCTTCGGCGCGCGCGGCAAGGGCAAGGGCGTCGACATCGCGGTGTTCGAGCTCTCCGCCTACCAGCACTCCGACATCGCCACCTGGACGCACCAGTTCTACGGGCCCGGCTACAACCCGCCGCTGGTCGACGTGAACGTCGACGGCGGTCCGCTGAACCCGCAATGCCCGGCCGGGGACACCTGCCCGCCGAACTTCAACGGTTACTCGGGCGACATCGAGGTGGACGCGGACATCGAAACGCAGCTGGCCATCGCGCCCGACGTCAGCCACCTCATCGTCTACAACGCGCCGAACGACTTCACCGGCCAGACCGCGCTCGACGAGTACGCCGCGATCGCCAAGGCCAACGTGGCCGACTCGGTCAGCTCCAGCTGGGCCGTCTGCGAGAACGATGTGACCGCCGCCTACGCTCAGGCCGAGAACACCATCTTCCGGCAGATGGCCGCGCAGGGGCAGAGCATGTTCGGGGCCTCAGGAGACACCGGTGCCTTCGCGTGCATCCGCTCCGACGGCACTACCCGCGTTAACGTCCTCGACCCGCCCTCTCAGCCCTGGGTAACCAGCGTTGGCGGCACGTCGTTCGAGAACTTCAACCCCGGCACCAACCCGCGCCCGCGTTACCCGGCCGCTGGCGAGGCCGTGTGGAACCCGGACAATCTGTGCAGCGCCGCCGCGCGCAGCGCGGCCAACGACAACCAGGGCGGCTTCTTCTGGTGCGCGGCCACCGGAGCCGGCGGCGGCGGATCCAGCCAGTACTGGGGCATGCCGTCGTACCAGAAGGGCCGGGGGGTCATCAACCCCGGCACCACCTTCGGCAACGGCACGACTCATTGCTCGCTGGCCAAGACGGGCACGCCGTGCCGCGAGGTCCCTGACATCTCCGCCAACGCCGACGAGTTCACGCCGTACACCGAGTTCTGCACCGGCAACCACACCACCCCGTTCAGCGTGTGCGCCACGTTCAGCGGCAGCCAGCCGGTTCCCGGCTGGTTCGGTATCGGCGGGACCAGCCTCTCCTCGCCGCTGGTCTCGGCGATCGTCGCCGACCGGGACAGTCTCCACGGGAACCGCGCCGGCAACATCAACCGGACTCTGTACCGGGAGTACCAGATCGCCCCGTCGCTCTTCTTCCACGACGTCACCGGGGCGGGCCACATCGCCAAGAACAACGGCCTGTTCCCGGCGGTGCGCGGATATGACCTGGCGACCGGGATCGGCACGATCAAGATGGCCCCGTTCATCATCGGTTCCTTCTAGATACAACCCGCCGGCGGCGGGGACGGGATCCTCCCGTCCCCGCCGTCCGCATGTGTGGCGCAGGCGCGGCGGCACGCGCCCGCCCCGGTAGGGTGAGGCATCGTGTCGACAAACCATGAGCTGCGGCTGTACAACTCGCTGGGCCGGCGGATGGAGGACTTCACCCCGGCCGCGGCGGTGGCCGGCCTGTACAGCTGCGGGCCGACCGTGTACGCGTACCCGCACCTGGGCAACATGCGCGCCTACGTGTTCGCGGACACGCTGCGCCGCGCGCTGCGCTGGAAGGCGATCCCGGTCCGGCACGTGGTCAACATCACCGACGTGGGGCACGCGGTCGCCGACACCGAAACCGGCGAGGACAAGATGGAGGTCGCGGCGGCCCGGGAGCGCCGGTCGGTGATGGACATCGCCGCCTACTACACCGACGTCTTCCTCGTCGACACGGCCGCGCTGAACATCCTGCCCGCCGACGAGTACCCGCGGGCCAGCGCCTACGTCGAGCCGATGATCGAGTTCGCGAAGAAGCTGGACTCCGAAGGCTTCACCTACCAGCTGCCGTCCGGCCTGTACTTCGACACCGCCAAGGACCCCGGCTACGGCGAGCTGGCCCAGATGAGCACCGAAGGGCAGCTGGAGGCGGCCCGCCTCGAGCACGTGGAGGGCCGCCGCCGCAAGACCGACTTCGCGCTATGGCGCGCGGAGGAGCCCGGTAAGCGCCGGGTGCTGCGCTGGGACTCGCCGTGGGGCTGGGGCGCCCCGGGCTGGCACCTGGAGTGCTCGGTGATGAGCATGGCGCTGCTCGGCCAGCATTTCGACCTGCACACCGGCGGGGTGGACCACCGCGAGCTGCACCACGTGAACGAGATCGCGCAGAGCCAGGCGTTCCTCGGCGACGGCCTGCCGTGGGTGCGGTACTGGCTGCACGGCGAGTTCCTGCAGCTCGGCGCCCACAAGATGGCCAAGTCGGCGGGCGGCGCGCCCCGGCTGGCCGACCTGACCGAGGTCGGCTACCACCCGGTGGCCTACCGGCTGTTCCTGCTCGGCGGCCACTACCGCAGCCAGCTCGATTTCACCACCGCGGCCATCGACGCCGCCCAGGCCACCCTGCGCCGGCTGGTCGCCCGGGTCCAGCCGCTGCGCCCGCTGCCCCCGGTCGAGACCCTGGCCGGTGCGCGGCAGCGAACCGAAGGGGACCCGGCCGCGCAGCGCCTGCTGGACACCATCGACGCCGCCGTCGCGGCCGACCTCGGCACCCCGAAGATCCTCGCCGCCCTGCAGGACGCGCTGCGCGAGCCCGCGCTCACCCTGGAGGGCCTGCGCGCCGTGGTCGCCGCCGCCGACGCCCTGCTCGGCCTGGGCCTGGCCGGCCTCGACCCCGCCGACCTGGAGCACCGGCGCGCGCTGACCGACCTGTCCGCGGCGGAGAAGCAGGCCATCGAGGAGCTCGTCGCGGACCGGACCCAGGCCCGCAAGGAGCGCGACTGGGCCCGCGCCGACCAGATCCGCGCCGAACTCGACGAGCTCGGCGTCACCCTCACCGACACCCCCGAAGGCCCCGTCTGGCAGCTCCGCTAGCCACCCGCGAGGCCCTACAGAAAGGAATCCGATGGCACAGCGGGTTTGCGTGACGGGAGCGAGCGGGCAGGCGGGCCGAGCGGTCGTCGCGGACCTGCGCGAGCACGGCTACGACGTGACCCCGACCGACATCGCGGTGAGCAGGGCCGATCGTGAGGACGGGATGCTCCAGGCCGACCTGACCGACTACGGCCAGGCCGTCGAGGCACTGGCCGGGGCCAACGCCGACGCCGTCGTGCACCTGGCCAACATCCCGGCGCCCGGCCTGAGCACCCCCGCGGTCACGTTCAACAGCAACATCACCATGAACTTCAATGTCTTCCAGGCCGCCGCGGCCCTCAAGCTGAACCGCGTGGTCTGGGCGTCAAGCGAGACCACCCTCGGCCTGCCGTTCGACACCCCGCCCCGCTACGCGCCCGTCGACGAGGACCACTATCCGGTGCCGACCAGCACCTACGCGCTGTCCAAGGTGGCCAGCGAGACGGTGGCCGGCCACATCGCGCAGTGGTCCGGCCTCCCGTATATAGCGCTGCGCTTCTCCAACATCATGGCTCCCGACGACTACCAGATGTTCCCCACGGTCTGGGACGACCCGCACGCGCGCAAGTGGAACCTGTGGGGCTACATCGACCAGCGGGACGTGGCCCTGTCCTGCCGCCTGGCCCTGGAAGCCGAGGCCGGAACCATCACGGGCAGCCCGGCCCTCATCATCGCGGCCGCCGACACGGTCATGAACCGCCCGTCGGCCGAACTCCTCGCCGAGGTCTTCCCCGGTGTCAGGCTGACCCGCGACGTCGGCGAGTTCGGCACCCTGCTGGCCATCGACCGCGCCCGCGAGGTACTCGGCTTCGAGCCCGCGCACTCCTGGCGCGACCATGTAACCGTGTAATTATGTAAGCCAACAGCGATAAGGACTGGCCACTCGACCCGATTTCTCCCAGGATGGGACGGGAGCGATGTCCATCTGCCACCGGGAGGCTGACGGCTGATGCCGGAGAGCACGGGAGCACGGGGCCGCCTGGCCCAGATCATCGCCACGCGGGGCGGCCTGGCTCCGCCCGAGGACCCGTTCGTCATCGAGCACCGCGAGGCGCTGTTCTACATGCTCTGCGAGGCGTCGGAGCTCGAGCACGGGATCATGTGCCAGTACCTGTACGCGGCGTTCAGCCTGAAGCAGCCCGCCGGCGAAGGCCTCACCGCCGCCGAAGCGGAGGCGGTCCAGCGCTGGCGCAAGCACATCTTCCACATCGGCGCGCAGGAGATGCTGCACCTGGCGCTGGTGCAGAACCTGCTGACCGCCACCGGCGCGGCCCCGCACCTGTCCCGGCCGAACTTCCCGCAGCCCGCCAGCCACTACCCGGCCGGCGTGCACCTGGCCCTGCTGCCGTTCGGCGAGGAGGCGCTGCGCCACTTCATGTTCCTCGAGCGCCCGGAGGGCATGGACCTCCAGGACGCCGCCGGGATGGCCGCGTTCGCGAAGGCCGCGCCCGCGGCCATGCCCCGTGTGCAGGTCGGCGAGATCGTCCCGCGCGGCCAGGACTTCGCCACCGTCGGGCACCTGTACCGGTCCATCGAGGCCGGCATCGCGCACCTGGCCGAGAAGCTCGGCGAGGAGATGCTGTTCATCGGGCCGCCTCGGGCGCAGGCCACCGAGCAGTACTTCGGCTGGCCGGAACTGGTCGCGGTCACCGGCGTGGCCTCGGCGCAGCGGGCCATCGACGAGATCCTGGAGCAGGGCGAGGGCCCGCGCGGGAACTGGAGGGACGCGCACTTCGGCCAGTTCGTCGCGATCCTCGACGAGTACCTGCAGCTGCGCGAGGCCAACCCGGCGTTCGACCCGGTCCGGCCTGTGGTCACGGTCAACGTCAGGCCGTCCGAGCGCGACACCAGCGTTCCGCTGGCCACCGACCCGATCACCCGCCAGGTCATGGACCTGTTCAACGTCAGCTACGAGATCCTGCTGCTGATGCTGCAGCGCTTCTTCGCCCACACCGAGGAGACCGATCTCCAGCTCAAGGCGCTGGCCGACGGGAGCGTCAACCTGATGTTCGGCGCCATCGAGCCGCTCGGCGATCTGGTCACGACGCTCCCGGCGGGCCAGGAGTACCCGGGCCGCACCGCCGGGCCGAGCTTCGAGCTGTTCTACGAGTCCGACTACGTGCTGCCGCACCGCGAGGCGGCCTGGGCCGTGCTGGTCGAGCGCACCCGCCAGGCCGCCGACTTCTGCGAGCCCGGCGCCCCCTGCGCCCCCGCGGTGGGTGACGGCCTGCGCGAGGTCCGGGCCAACCTGACCGAGATCGCCGACGCCCTCGCCGTGCACCTGCCGGCCCGTTCCGCCCCCCGGGCTCCGGCCGGGGACCCGGCCCCCCTGCTGGCCCGCGCCTCGGATTACTCCCGAACGGGCCAGGCCTTCGCCCCCGGCGACGACCCCGCGCTGTCCGGGGTAGCCGCCCTGCTCGCCTCCGCCTACCAGGCGGCCCTCGACAGCGACCCCCGCACGCTGGCCCGCCTAGTCGACAGCGTCCTGCGCCCCCTAGCCGAAACCCTCCCCGCCCCCACCGTCGCGCCCTCCACCCCCGCCGCGCCCCCGACCGCACCCGCACCCCAGGAGTCACACCCATCACTGTGGGACCTGGCCATCACTGCTACCACCCTGCGCGCCCGCCTGGGCGTCTCGGCCCCGCCGGGCCTGCTCGAGGCGTCCGCGGCCCTGCAGGACCTCGCGGTCGGTCAGGCCCCCGCGGGCGACCGGGCCAGCCTGATCGCTGAGCTCGGCCAGCTCCAGCGCGAGCTGCCGCCCGCGATCATGACCGCAAAGAACGGCCCCTACCTGGTCACCAACGTCACCGTGCTGCGCACCCCGCTCGGCGAGGAGCTCCCGGTGCCGCCGCAGCTCGCGCTGTGCCGGTGCGGCGCCTCGGCGACCAAGCCCTTCTGCGACGGGTCGCACACGACCAGCGGTTTCACTGACGGCAAGGACCCGAACCGGGTGCCCGACCAGCGCGACACCTACCCGGGGCAGCAGGTCACGATCTTCGACAACCGGGGCATCTGCCAGCACTCCGGGCTGTGCTCGGACCGGGTGCCGACCGCGTTCCGCACCGGCGCCGAACCCTTCGTGGCGCCCAGCGGCGGCCGCCTCGACGAGCTCGTCCGGGCCGTGCGGGACTGCCCGTCCGGCGCGCTGAGCCTGGGCTTCGACGGCCCCGATGATAAGCACGAGGCGCGCGACCTGGCCGACTGGCACGGGACCAGGGAGCGCGCCATCGAGGTGACCCAGGACGGCCCGTACCGGGTCACCGGGGCGATCCCGGTGACCGACACGGGTCTAAGGGACGGCGCGGACGTGCCCCGGGCCGCGGGCTCGTCCCGCGAGCACTACGCGCTGTGCCGCTGCGGCCACTCGCAGAACAAGCCGTTCTGCAGCGGCATGCACTGGTACGTGGACTTCCGCGACCCCCCACCCACCTCCCCTTCCCCCTTCACGGCCGATCCGACCCTGTTCGAGTGGTCCGGCGGCCTGCCCGCGCTGACCCGGATGACCCGGCTGCTGTACGAGAAGCACGTGCCAGCCGACGACCTGCTCGCCCCGCTGTTCGCCAGCATGGCCCCGGATCGCCCGCGGCGTGAGGCCGCCGTGATCGCCGCCGCCTTCGGCGGCCCCGCGGCCCCGCAGGCACCGGCCCGGCCGGACATGACCGAGGAGCAGCGCGCCCGCTGGGTGGCCCTGGCTGTTCAGGCCGCCGGCGAGGCCGGCTTGCCGGCCGACCCGCCGTTCCGTTCGGCCCTCGTCTCCTACCTGGAGTGGAGCTCACGGGCCAGTGGTGCAGGGGCGCCCGCCTGGGACTGGGGTCCCGCGGGCCCGCCGGCCCCCGTGGCGGTCGCGACCGAGCAGGACGCGCCCGTGACCCTGCCGGGGCCGGATGAGACGGTCAGCTTCGCGGCGCACGTCAAGCCGCTGTTCCGCGAGCACGACCGCAAGTCGATGACGTTCGCCTTCGACCTGTGGTCGCCGGCCGACGTGCAGGCGCACGCGGCCGGCATCCTGGAGCGCCTGGTCAACGGCACGATGCCGTGCGACGGCGCCTGGCCGCAGGACAAGATCGAGGTGTTCCGACGCTGGACCGAAACCGGCTTCCAGCCCTAACGTTCCCGCTGCAGGTAGCCGGCCGTCATCCCGCCGTCGACGAGCAGCGTGGTCCCGGTGATGAATTCGGCCTGGTCGCTGGCGTAGAACACCGCCGCGGCAGCGACGTCGCTGGCCTGGCCGACCCGGCCGATGGGCGGCACCGGCCAGCCGTCGCTGCTCTCGGCCCGGTCCTGTCCAGCGCGGTCTTGCTCGCCGGGCGGGGCCATGTGCCGCATGCCGGGCCAGATGTCACCGGGGCACAGCACGTTGGAGCGCACGCCGTCCCGGCCGCCGTCCAGCGCGAGCATCTTGCCCAGCATGACCACGGCGGCCTTGGTCACCGAGTACAGCCCGGTCGCCTGCTCGCCCCATATCCCCGCGTCCGAGGCGATGTGGATCATGCAGCCGCGCCGCCGGGCCAGGTGCGGGTAGGCGTGCTGCGCGTACAGCAGGTAGCCGCGTACGTTGACGTTCATCACCCGGTCGTAGTCGGCGAGCGGGGTATCGACCAGCCGGGCGGTCACGCCCACGCCGGCGTTGTTCACCAGCACGTCCAGGCCGCCGAGGTGACCGGCGGCGGCGCGCACCGACGCCGCGACCGCCTCCGGGTCCGCGGCGTCCGCGGCCGTGAACCGGGCGCCCGGCCCGAGCGCCTGCCCGGCTTGCCCGCCGAGCCCGGGGTCCCGGCCGGTGATCACCACCCGGGCTCCCTCGGCCAGGAACCTCCTCGCCACGGCCAGGCCCAGGCCGGTGGTGCCGCCGGTGATCAGCGCGCGCTTCCCCTGCAGCAAGCCCATGGCCGGCCAGTCTAAATGTCATGGCATCCTGGCAGACTGGCCGGATGGCTGACTTCACCCGGCAAGACCTGACCGGCTCCCGGTTCGAGCAGGTTGACCTCAGCGGCGCCCGGTTTCACAATGTCTACCTGACCGGCGCCACGATCCGCGGCGCGGTCCTGGTGAACGTGGAGATCGACGGCTTGATCCAGGACGTCAGGGTCAACGGCGTCGACGTCGTCCCGCTGGTGGAAGCCGAACTCAACCGCCGCTACCCGGATCGCGCCAAGATGAGCCCGGCCGACGCCGACGGGTACCGCCAGGCCTGGGACATCCTCGAGCGGCTGTGGCAGCAGACCGTGGACCGGGCCCGCGGGATGGACCCGGACCTGCTGCACGAGCGGGTCGACGACGAGTATTCCTTCATCGAGACGCTGCGCCACCTCGTCTTCGCCACCGACGCCTGGGTCAGCCGCGCGATCCTGGGCCAGCCGTCGCCGTGGGATCCGCTGGGCCTGCCGCACGACGAGATGCCCGACGAGGTGGACGTCCCGCGGGACCGGGCCGCCCGGCCGTCGCTGGACCAGGTGCTCGCGCTGCGCGCGGACCGGATGGCCACCGTGCGCGGGGTGATCGCCGGCCTCACCGACGCCGCGCTGGCCGGGATGACCGAACCGGTCACCGAGCCGGGCTACCCGGAGCCGAAGAGCTACCCGGTGCGCCGTTGCCTGCAGGCCATCCTCACCGAGGAGTGGGAGCACCGCCTGTACGCCGAGCGAGACCTCGACCTGCTCGCCGCCGGGAACAACGCGGCCCGGCGCGGTGTTTGTTAGCTGCGCTACTTTCGCATGCGTTTGAACGAAAAGAGTTTTGTGGCCCAGTGTGTTACATGCGGGAGCGAACTGCATCCCGAGCGGGCGAAGAAATACGACTACTGCATGGCACCCGAGTGCCAGGAGAAGAACCTCAAGGGCCTGACCATGGTGGCCGTCGGGGTCAACAAGTCGGCCGAGCAGTACCTGCTCCTTGACGAGGAAACAAAGGACGAGCTGGCCCGCGGCAAGTTCCACGACCAGCGGCGAGGCTCGTTCGGCACCTCCGTACCCTCCCCGGCCGGCTCCACCGTGCCCTCCCAGGCCAGCAGCCCGGTCCATTCCGGAAGCCCGGCCTCCGCGACAGCGACGCTTCCGCCTGCGCGCCGCGACCGCCCGGCCCAGCCGCGCCCGGCGCTGTCCCGCCCGACGCAGTCCCGGCCGGCCCCGCGTCGGCCGTGGTCCAAGTCCCAGGAGAAACTCGCGTTGCTCTACAACGAGCAGGGACGGCGGCCGGAAGAGATCGCGCAGAAGCTCGGCCTGAGCACCTACCTGGTGTCCCAGATCATCCTGTCCTCCAGGAACCGCGGCAAGCTGTAGCCCGCCGCGCCGACGCAGTAAAGCCAACGCAGTGAAACCGGGCTTCCACTGCGTCAGAACGCACTGGATCCGGGGTTTCATTGCGTTCGAGGAACGCGGCGGCTGGGCTCGGCATCCCGCCCTGACCGCGCTGGCCGGCTTTCTCGGCTGACCCGCCCGGACCGGTACGCTGATGGCTGCGGAAAGACGATGGAGGTGTCCTGTCTCGTGGCTGTGGCCGATGACTGGGTGGTGCGCACAGCCGGCGAGGTGCGTGCCGAAGCCGAACGCAGGCATCCCGGCGAGGTGCCGACGTGCGCGTCGGGGATCAGCCCGTCCGGGCCGGTGCACCTGGGGAACCTGCGCGGCACATCTTGTCCTGGGACGACTACGACCGGCTGCGCCGGGTTCCGGCCGGTTTCCCCGAGTCGTTCGCCGAGCACATCGGGCGTCCGCTGACCGCGGTGCCCGACCCCTGCGGCCGGCACGAGAACTGGGCCGAGCACTTCAAGGAGCCGTTGCGCGAGTCGCTGGCCCGGCTCGCCGTCCTGGTCACCGAGATCAGCCAGACCCAGATGTACACCTCCGGCGCCTACACCGGGCAGATCATCACCGCCATGCGGCGCCGGGCCGACATCAGCGCGGTGCTGGCCAGGTACCAGACCAAGCGGAACGCCGATCCCGATGACGACGACCCGCGCAACGCGGGCACCAGGGCCTACTACCCGTTCAAGCCCTACTGCGCCGTCTGCGGGCGCGACGACACCACGGTCACCGGCTTCGACGACGAGACCACCGAGATCACCTACACCTGCGCCTGCGGGGCGCAGGTGGGCCCGGTGCCGATCGCCGAGGTAGCCGGCAAGCTGGCCTGGAAGGTCGACTGGCCGATGCGCTGGGCCTACGAGCATGTGACGTTCGAGCCCGCCGGGGTCGACCACGCCTCGCCCGGCTCCAGCTTCACCGTCGGCGGCGAACTGGTGACGGAGATCTTCGGCGGCGAGATGCCGCTGCACTTCGGGTACTCCTTCGTCGGCACGACCGGCGGCTCGTCCAAGATGAGCGGCTCGGCCGGCGGCGCGCCCACCCCGGCGGACGCCCTGGAGATCTTCGAGGCCCCGCTGGTCCGCTGGCTGTACGCCCGGCGCCGTCCGGAGCAGTCCATCACCCTGGCCTTCGACCAGGAGGTGGGCCGGGTCTACGACGAGTGGGACGCGCTGAGCCGCAAGGTCGCCGACGGCACCGCTGACGCGCCGGCCCGGGCCGTGTACGGCCGCGCGGCCGGGACCGCCGAGGGCCCGCTGCCGGTCACGCCGCGGCCGCTGCCGTTCCGGACGCTGGCCTCGGTGACGGACATCACGGCCGGCGACCAGGCCCAGATCCTGCGCATCCTGCAGGACCTGACCAACCAGAACCCGGTCGCCTCGCTGGACGAGGTCCGGCCCCGGCTGGACTGCGCGCAGGCCTGGGTGGCCGGGTACATGGACCCCGCCGACCGGACCCAGGTCCGCCGCGAGCCGGACACGGACCGGCTGGCCGGGCTGAGCGAGGAGGAACGCTGCGCGCTCAAGCTTTTGACCGAACGGATGGGCGATGACTGGTCCCTGAACGGTCTCACCACCCTGCTGTACGGTATTCCGAAGCTGCTGCGCGACCTGCCGCTGGATGCCCCGCGGACGCCGGAGCTGAAGGCGGCCCAGCGGACCTGGTTCATCCTGCTCTACCAGCTGCTGATCGGGAAGGACACCGGCCCGCGGCTGCCCACGCTGCTGCTGGCGCTGGGCCAGGACCAGATCCGCCATCTGCTCACCCCGGGATGACGGCGGATGGCACAGGTCGAGGTGACCGAGGAGTCACTGCGCACGGCCGCCGGCGAGGCCGTCTTCGCGCAGGCCGTGACGCTGGCGGACAAGGTGGCGGGGTTTTCCGCGGTCGGGCCGCAGATCGAGGCGATCGTGGACGGCATCGAGGTCAGCGTGCGCGTCAATCCGTTCGGCCTGGACGCGCGCTGCGCCTGCCCGGCGCCGTATCAGGAAGGGGCGCCGTGCCCGCACGCGGTCGCTGCCGTGCTCACCTGGGTCCGCGCCGGTCCCGACCCGGCCGCCGGGCTGCGCGCCGGGCTCGATGACGTCCTCGCCGGGCTGGCCGCCGAAGCCGCCGACTGCGACCCGGACGACGGCTGGTATCCCGACACCGGCGAGCTGGAAGACCTCCTCGACGAGGTCGAAGACCTGGCCGGCCAGGAGCCGGACGCCGCGCGCGAACTGGCCGGGCACGTGGCCGCCCGGGTCACCGAGGTGCTGGCCGCCGGGAACTGCCTGACCGGCGACCTGGCCGACGCCCTAGCCCGCGCCGAAGAGCTCCGCGGCGACGCCTAGATCGATGACCGGTTATTCGGTGCAGGTCATGGCATGTCACGACACGCCGCCCCTTGGTCCGTGACTGGCAGGCGAAGAGTGTCCAAGATCGGCGTGTTCACACACGTCTGACCTTGGGAAGTCATCGTGATCGCCGCCGACCTGGACACTCTCCTGATCGCACTCTACGTGGAGCTGACCGACCGGATCATCCCGTCTTGCGGGTTCACCCGGTCCGGTCCGGGCAAGCCGCCGGATGTCACCGACGCCGAGCTGGTGTGCCTGGCCGTGGCGCAGGTGCTGCTGCGCTTTGATGACGAGCGGCACTGGCTGCGTGCCGCGCCGAAGCTGACTGGGCACCTGTTCCCGCGGCTGCTGGGCCAGTCAGAGTACAACGAGCGGGTCAAGGCTGCCGCGCCGCTGATGGAGGCGGCGCTGCGGTGGCTGGCCAGTCACACGCCCGCGACCGCGGAGATGCTGCGGCTGATGGACGCCACCCCGGTCCCGTGCGGCCAGTCCGCCGTCACCGCGAGACGCTCCGGCCTGTACGGCTGGGCCGGGTACGGGTACTGCCCGAGCCATTCCCGCTGGTACTGGGGTGCCAAGCTGCTGCTGATCTGCACCTGCGACGGGACGGTGACCGGATTCGGCCTGGCTAACCCCAAGCTCTTCGGGGAACGCGAGCACGCCCGCCAGATGCTGCAGGACCGGCCGGCGAACCGGCCAGAGCCCGGCACTGCCATCGTCACGGACAAGGGCCTGGCCGGCGAGGAGACCGAGGCTTTCTTCGCCAGTGAGGACCTCGGCCTTGCGCTGATCCGCCCGGCCCGCAAGAACGAAACCGAACCGCGGTACTTCCCGAACTGGCTACGCCAGCGCATCGAAGCGATCATCTGGACGCTGAAGAACCAGCTCGGACTCGAGCGCCACGGCGGCCGGGTCCCCGCCGGGCTGTGGGCCCGCGTCCTCCAGCGGCTGCTCGCCCTCAACGCCTGCATCTGGCACAACTGGAACATCGGCGCGCCCGTCAAGCGTTCCCTGATCGCCTACGACCACGTGTGACCTGCCCACATTTCCCGGTCATCGATCTAG
>WNFY01002531.1_pt1 | contig 17335 bp, 15 predicted proteins | sample 5400091 | NCBI WGS metagenome assembly WNFY01 (sample SAMN13153364, study PRJNA577476) | soil metagenome | isolation source: 60 cm soil or saprolite under grassland replicate 1 | place: USA:California | collected 2016-06-15
ACGGTTGGACTATCAGAATCGATCAGGCAAACGGACCCAAATCCGCATTTGAACAGATCTTCAGCCGCGAAGTAAAGACGTTCGCCAAAATTTTCGCCGCGTTGTGGCAGCAGCACAAAATCCGGCGGCAAGATATCGTCGTAAACTGACTCCGTCCCAACCGGCGTGTAAACGGCAATTCCACACGCTGAGTTCGTCATAGCCGCACTCGAGATCGTTGAAGTGGTATCACGGAGGAATGACTTGTTTAATTCCGCTGCTTCATCCGGCGTAAGCGGCGGGATGAGACGTGTCTTAACTTGCCCTGCCTGCGGCGCTTTGGTCATTACGGCTAATGCACACTGCCCGCGTGCAATCGATGACCGAAAAGTTGGATCAATTACCCGAAAAGTTGGCATGAATTACCCGAGAAAGTTTTTCACAACTAAAGGTTACTGCAGTTTAAAGAAATTCTGTTTGGTCTTTATTCTTCTTAATGCGAATAACTTTAATAGAGCGCCTCTTGTATCACGATTTGTTATGACCTGTTGATAAGAGTTGTATCCCAGATCGACAATCGCGATGCGACAAGCCCCGCACTGAACTTCTCCAGAGATATTCAAAGTTGTTAGCGGTTTACTGGTGTGTTGTTTAACAAGGCAGAAATGTTTTTCAGAACGCGTGGTTTCCTGATGGCGGTGCTGATCGCTCTTTGCAGCACGGGTATTGTTTGTGACGCTATCGACGCCGATAAGCTTGGCCTTTGGAGTGTCCAGAAACTGCTTGCTTCTAAAAAATATGTGGATCTCACACACGCGTTTGGGCCTGGAATTCCGCGTTGGCCCGGTTTTCCGGATGAAACGCGAAAGACGATCTACTGGTACGACAAGCGTCCAGACACGATGGGAGCGGGCTTTTTTTCGGAACTGTTCACGCATGTCGGCCAATGGGGGACGCATGTCGATCCGCCGGCGCATTTCGTGAAGGGCCTGCGCACAGTTGATCAGATTGACCCGAAAGAAATGATCCTGCCGCTGGTGGTCATTGATGTGCACCGCGAGGCAGCAGCTGATCCTGATTACACGTTGTCGCTCGAACGCGTAAAGAAATGGGAAAAAGATCACGGCCAAATCCCGGGCGGAGCATTTGTGGCGATGCGCACGGATTGGTCGAAACGCTGGCCCGACGGGACAAAAATGGAAAATAAAGACGCACAAGGCGTTGCCCATTATCCCGGATGGAGTCTGCCGGCGCTGAAATATCTTTACGAAGATCGAAAGATCACCGCTTCGGGACACGAAACAACCGACACCGATCCAGGAATAGCCGCGAGCAAAGATGATTACTCACTGGAGACTTACATTTTGAGCACCAATCACTATCAGATCGAACTGCTTACTAATCTCGACCAGGTGCCCGAAGCTGGCGCAATCGTTGTAGTCAGTTTCCCAAAACCAAAGGACGGCTCGGGCTTTCCAGCGCGTGTGTTTGCAATTGTGCCATGAGTTGACCCGGGCGCACGGGGCAAAGGTAATCACATCTCCTCTGGATCTGCTCGAACAAGCCAATGCATCAATGCGGTTTATGGCGAAAATGTCCTTTGTATGAGTTGACCGAAACTCGCGGCACGAACGAAGGTAGGCGCTGAGTCATGCATATCACCGATATTATGCGGGGGAATTCTCCCACGTTCTCGTTCGAGTTTTTCCCTCCGAAAACACCGGAGGCGGCCGAGACGCTTTATCAAACGATTCGCGATCTCGAATCGTACATGCCGCATTTCGTCAGCGTGACTTATGGTGCCGGCGGGTCAACGCGCGATTTGACTCACGCTCTTGTCGAGCGGATTCAGCGCACAACAAAGCTGGACCCGATCCCTCATCTGACGTGCGTTTGCCACAACGAAGAGGAGACAGAGGGAATTCTGCTTCGATACGCCAAATCGGCAATCGGAAACATTCTCGCGCTGGGCGGCGATAGGCCGGCTGGAATCGCTTACGATAAATCGCGCGACTCGTTCCAACATGCGATCGATTTGATCAAGTTCATTCGCCGATTCAACGAATCGGGCGCACATCCGGACCGCCGTGGTTTCGGCATCGGAGTAGCCGGTTTTCCCGAAGGACACCCCGCCACGCCGAACCGATTAGTCGAAATGGATTACTTCAAAGCGAAAGTCGATGCTGGCGCCGACTACATCGTCACACAGCTATTTTTTGATAATCGAGACTTAGTCGATTTTCGCGAACGCTGTGCGCTTAACAACATTCACATTCCCATTATCGCTGGCATCATGCCAATTACATCCATCAGCGGATGCAAACGCATCGCCGAGCTGGCGGGCGGCGCGCGCTTTCCGGCCCAGCTTCTGCGCGCGCTACAACAGTGCGAAAATGATCCCGAAATGGTCAGGCGCGTCGGCATTGAATACGCGCTGGAACAGTGTCGCGATCTCCTGGGTAACGACATAGCGGGTATTCACTTTTACACTTTGAACCGTTCTGATGCCACGCGGGTAATTTTTGACAGCCTCGGCTTTCCACATCATCGGAACGCACACGCTTTGGGCGTCTAGCTGACCTATGCAATCCCAACACGTTCAGGTGCGTGCGCTGCTTCGCGCATCTTCAACCCTTTAAGTCGAGCCCGCGAAATTTGCGCGAAGTCAGTAGCGCGAGCACAATCTCGAGATGCTAAAAGTGCGCCGCTCGCTTTACTGGCAGGCTGCGTCGTTAGTGCTGGCGGTTGCTCTGGTCTTTGCGCTCTCGCGGTTCTTCCCAGTTGTGGACTCCATCGACGCATTGCAACGCCGGGTGATGAGCTTGGGCGCGTGGGCCGCGGTTTGCTATCCATTGCTTTTCGCGGCTTGTAATATTCTTCTGCTTCCAGGCGGGATCCTCGCTATTGGAGCCGGTTTTTTCTTCGGTTTGTGGTGGGGATTTTTGATTGTGTTTGCGGGCAATCTAATCGCGACAGCAGTTTCTTTTACATTGAGCCGTTCGATAGCCAGGCGATGGTTCCGACAAAAACTCTCCGATAACCCAATGCTGCGTGCTTTGGGGCCTCTGGTCGAACGTGAGAGCTGGAAGATTATTCTTTTGAGCCAATTACATCCCCTTTTTCCCACCAGCTTACTGAATTACTTCTACGGTCTAACCCGAATTCGATTTGGTACTTACATGTTCTGGGCCTCGATCGGCAGGATACCTGGGCTTTTTTTGTATGCGTATGTCGGAACGCTGGGGCAACTCGCAGTGCGCATTATGCAGCACAAGAATTACCCGCGTGTGATAGAGTACTGGATCTGGGGAGGAGTATTTGTAACAACGATGTTGCTCATAATTGTGCTGGGCCGCGTGGCATATCGGGCAATTCAAACATCGCATCCCGCGGGTACGTTGACTGGGAACGCAGTAAGAGGTGGCTCCCGGAGCGGAATGTTACTCAGATAAATCGCTGGACGATAGTGATTTATGCCAACAACAGCATTCAACCTTCCGAAAGAATATGACGTGGTTGTCGTCGGCAGTGGGCATGCGGGTATCGAAGCAGCCTTGGCTGCGGCTCGAATTGGGGGCCGCACGTTGATGTTGACGCAAAACTTGGACACAATCGGTCAGATGTCATGTAATCCCGCGGTCGGGGGTTTAGCGAAGGGACACATTGTGCGTGAGATCGATGCCGCTGGCGGCGCTATGGGCCTTAACGCCGACGCAACAGGAATTCAGTTCCGAATGCTTAACCGGACTAAAGGCGCATCCGTTCGGGCTCCACGAGTGCAATGCGACAAAAAGGCCTATCAGTTTCGGATGAAAGCGATTTTGGAGCAGGCGGGCAATCTTGATACGAAACAAGCGACCGTTTCACGCATCCTAGTGGAAGCCGGAAAAGTCGTCGGGGTTGAGACCGATTTCGGACTGAGAGTTTTCTCGCGCAGCGTTGTAGTCACTTCTGGGACATTCTTGCGCGGTCTGTTGCACATAGGTGAAAGCCGCCAACGCGGCGGCCGCATGGCCGACACAAGTTCGAGCCTGAGCGAGAACCTTCGGCAAATCGGATTCCAAGTAGGACGATTCAAAACTGGTACGCCTTGTAGACTGAATGCCCAATCTATCGATTTCTCTCGCTGTACGATTCAATTGGGCGACGAGCCTCCGCCGACTTTTGCCTTTGAACCCGAGGAAATTCGGGCAGACCGAGATGAAATTTTCACGTTAAACTCGATTCGCGGCAGAAAGTTCCACGTGGAACAACTTCCCTGCTGGATAACTGCTACAACGCCGCGAACCCATGAGGTCATCCGCGCGAATCTTCACCGATCGCCCTTGTACGCAGGCAGGATAAAGGGCATAGGTCCGCGATATTGCCCCTCAATAGAGGATAAGGTAGTAAGGTTTTCGGACAAGACTTCGCATCAGATCTTTCTGGAGCCGGAAGGGCGACATACAAACGAGTATTACGTCAATGGAATCTCCACCAGTTTGCCTTACGACGTTCAACTTGAATTGGTTCATAGCATTCCCGGATTGAACGAAGCGGAGATCATGCGGCCAGGATATGCCGTTGAATATGATTATTTCCCGCCAACTCAGCTCTTTTCTACTTTGGAGACCAAGCTGGTCAGCGGCCTCTATTTTGCCGGCCAGGTTAACGGTACTTCGGGATACGAAGAGGCAGCGGCCCAAGGCCTGATCGCGGGCGCAAATGCGGCTTTGAAAGTTCAGGGCCGCCCGCCGTTTGTCTTGGACAGGAGAGAAGCGTATATAGGGGTCCTTATTGACGATCTGGTCGTTAAGGGAACCGAAGAGCCGTATCGCATGTTTACGAGCCGAGCTGAGGATCGACTCTTCCTGCGGCACGATAATGCTGATCAGCGCTTGACCGACCGTGCTTTTCGCGCAGGGCTAGTCACCAATGATCGCTACGGTCGTTTTCAGACGAAAATGCGCTTTATTGAGGAAGCCCGGGCGATAGCCTTCGCGACCAAGCTCGGAGGCGTTCCAATTTTCCAATTGTTCAAGAGGCCGGATTTCGGCATCCAAGATTTGCCTCCTGAAATACTTTGCTGTGTGCCAGCCGGGATCTGGGAGTTAGTCGAGACCGATTTCAAGTACGAAGGCTATACGGTTCGACAAACTGAGCAAAATCGAAAACTTGAACGCCAACAGAAGCGAATCATTCCGGACGGGCTCGATTATAGCAAGATCAGCGGCCTCCGTTCTGAGACGAAACAGAAGCTAACAGCTTTACGTCCAACTTCGCTCGGGCAGGCTGCGCGCATAAGCGGAATCACGCCGGCGGACGTTGCTATCATTTCTATTTGGCTGTCGAAGAACAGCTTAAAACACAACAACTCGGAGTAAGGGAAGCCCATAGTTCCTCCGCAAAGATTCGATGCTCACCTTAGTACTCGTATTGGTCGGAAGCTACCTATTGGGGTCAATTCCTTTCGGCTACCTCGTCGGCCGGATCGCAGGCATCGACATTCGGAATGCCGGCAGCGGTAACATTGGCGCGACGAACGTCCTGCGGGTCCTTGGGAAAAGGTATGGCTATCCGGTCTTTGTTTTGGATTTCTTGAAAGGTTTAGGTGCGGTTAGGATTGCGATGGCAACCGCAATGGCCGTGGGGCTGAAATCGACTTCACCCGAGCTTGTTGGGGTTCTTGCGGCAGTATCCGCGGTAATCGGACATTCTTTCCCGATCTGGTTGAAGTTCCGAGGGGGAAAAGGCGTTGCTACCTCTGCCGGAGCGCTATTCGGACTGATGCCGCTCGCGACGGTGATTGGTGCCGCGATTTGGACCTTAACGTTCCTGTTAACGCGCTACGTCTCCGTGGCTTCGGTAACAACTGCGCTCGCGCTGCCGTTCGTAATTGCAATTATGGCTTGGCTAAATCAAACCGATGCGAAAGCGCTGTTTTATTCATCGCTTTGTATCGCGGCGGTTATCATTTGGCGGCACCATTCCAATCTTTCCCGTCTCGTCCGCGGCACGGAACCACGCTTTACCCGGAAGTGAAGCTCAGGACGACAGCAATCTTGGGTGCAGGGGCATGGGGAACGGCCTTAGCCTGGCTCTGGGGACAAAATGGGCGGCAAATTTCTCTTTGGGGTCACAACATCGGTCGTGTCGAGCGTATCCAACAGACGCGGGAAAACCGCGACTACCTTCCTGGAATCAAATTGCCTCGATCCGTCGATGTCACATCCGAACTGAGCGATTGCGCCGGAGCAGATCTGATCGTTTTCGTTACGCCATCAACTGTGTTGCGGCAGATCTCCAACCGTCTGCAAAAATTCATCGGTAAATCGGACGCCGTGCTGCTGAGTTGTACCAAAGGGATCGAGCACCGAACTGGCAGGCGGATGAGCGAAATCCTGCGCGAAGGTTTCCCGGACCACAGGATTGCAGCCCTATCCGGCCCGAATCTGGCCGCGGAAATTGTGCAAAACCTTCCCACGGCGACCGTGATCGGCTGCGAGGACGTTGATTGCGCGACGAGTTTGCAGGGTTTTTTGGGGACTTCGCGGTTTCGCATTTACACCAGTCAAGAGATCGTTTCTGTCGAGCTGGGCGGCGCGTTGAAAAATGTCTTCGCCCTGGCGGCAGGAATCAGCGACGGCTTGAAGCTGGGCGATAATTCGAAAGCGGCATTGGTCACGCGATCGTTGGCCGAACTCGTTCGACTTGGCGTTGCCATGGGTGGGAATGCGCCCGCGTTTTATGGATTGAGCGGGGCAGGCGATCTGATCGTGACCTGCTACAGTGAACGCAGCCGCAACCATGCAGTCGGCAAACGTCTCGGGCGCGGCGAACCACTGGCTCAGATCACGTCGTCGATGAAAGCCGTGGCCGAAGGGGTGCCGACTACGCGAAGCGCATGGGAATGCGCGCGGCGATTGAAGATGGCCGCACCTATTATCGATCAGGTTTACGCCGTTCTGTACGAGCAGACAAAACCGACGGTCGCTTTGGAAGAGCTGTTGAGGCGCGAGCAAAAACCGGAACAATTGTAGGGCAATAGTTTTGCAAGGCTCGATTGTCTGCCGTTTTTCAAATCACCGATTCGATGCCGCATATTTTTCACTGAATTCAGCGATTACTGCCGGGTACAATTCGCGCTCAGCGATTTGAATTCTGGCATGCAAACTTTCCGGCGTATCGTGAGGCGAGATCGGCACTTCTTGTCGGGCGATGATCTGGCCGTGATCGATTTTGTCGTCGATATAATGGACCGTGCAGCCCGTCACGGTCTCGCCGGTCGCGAGAGCTTGTTTCCAGGCTTCGAGTCCGGGAAATTTCGGCAGAAGCGACGGATGAACGTTGATGATGCGCCGAGGAAACGCCTCGAGCATAGGCGCGTGCAACACGCGCATGAAGCCAGCAAGGACCACAAGATGGACGCCAGCTTCGCGCAATATTTCCACAAGCTCCTCTTCCGCTTCAAGCTGTAGACGCGTGCGAAATTGGCCGGCTGGCAGATATGCATTTGGAACGGAAAACTCTCGCGCGATGTCAAGGATTGGCGCGTCGAGGACATCCGAAATCACGACACGAGCTTCGGCGGTAAGGTCGCCCGAGCGAATGCGCTCAAGAATCGCCCGGCAGTTGCTTCCTTTTCCTGATCCGAGAATTGCAATTGGTAACCGTTTCACCTGCTGATTGGGCCCTTATCATATGGACACGAATGGGCGAGTCAGAATTTCAACGCGTGCTTTTGCATATTTGTTCGATTAAAAGCGAAGTCGAATAGCCGGCCTCAAACGGAATAAGGCGAATCTCTGCGCCGATTTCCTTCAACACTGCGCACTCCTCTTCATCCAACGTTTCGGCCCTGTAATCGCCGCCTTTAACGTAAATCGCGGGCTTGGTTGCGACAATGAATTGAGTCGCCCGAATTTGTGGAAAAACCGTGACCAGATCCACAGATTGCAGCGCCGCGAGAAGCTCTGCGCGATCGCTCTCCGTTGTAATCGGACGCCCGCTGCCTTTCAACTCACGAACCGAACGGTCGCCATTCAAGCCGACTGCCAGGAAATCACCGAGTGCACGTGCAGCTTGCAAATATCGCACATGCCCGACGTGGAGTAGATCGAAACAGCCGTTCGTAGCGACCAGCTTTTTACCACTGGCACGGAGCTTCTCGCACAGATCAGAAACTTCCATAAAATCGATCACCTTTGGGCTCATACTTTTCGAACTCTGTTACAGACTAACCAACCGGCGGCAAGTTCCAAATCGACGGGCAAGAAATTCGAGTAAATCGCGTGATGTGCGGCAACATTCACGCTTGGTGTTTCAGTAAATTGCGCGACCATATGAAAAATGGCGGAAACAAAAAGAAACCGCAACGCGCGAGCATTGAAGACCCGCGGCGTATTCCGAATTTCCAGAAAGCCCGTGGTGCAGATTAGCGCCGGCGACGAGCGACGTGATGTTCCCGATGGAGTTCGCCTACCAAGCGAATATGGCGCACGAATCCTGTTCGCCATCGCAAGAGACCCGCGCACCATCTTCACTAGCTGGAAGATCGATTGGCTGGCGTTGTTTGAAAAAGTGGCGCCAAGGGACCGACAGGTGCATCTTCGCGTGCATTGTGCAGACGGTGTCGAACAAAAAACCGTCGCCGTCGAGCCTTTGGCTGCAATGCATTATCTCACGACATCGGCAATGCATGCCTCGTATCGGGTTGAGATCGGATATTATGACTCAGGAGACGTTTGGCATTCAGTTGCGATGTCGCATGAGATCGTGACGCCGCCCGACGATATCGCCGAAACTACCGACGTCGATCTTGCTACAATTCCGTTTCACGTCGGTTTCCAACAGCTTCTCGATTTCTTCGGACCATCGAATGGGACTCCGTTGGCGAGCGTCATGTCGCAATTTCAAAAGCGCGTATTGAGCAGCGAGCCGCCAAAGGCGCTGAGCGGAGAGGAAGAAAAAATTCTTCGCAAGCTAAACACTTCGGTGTCCGAGATGGCAGCCGGATGGCGTGCTTTTAGTAAAATCGACGGCAAAAAACTCGCCAGGCGCACGCGCTCTCTGGTCGGATCCGGTTCGACCAGCCCATCGCGCGGATTCGAAGGCGAGTGGGCGTCAACCGGCTCGTAATTTTGTCGTCCCTTTAAAGAGGCGCGGCGTTTTTACGCGGGTTCGCGAGCTTGCTGCGGCGAACGCCGTACAAGAAATAAATGAACATGCCGATGACGAACCAGATGATGAGACGTTCCCATGTTCGCCACGGCAGAAACCACATGAGGTAAAGAGCAGACAGCGCGCCCAAGGGGGCGACGATCCAGACCAGCGGCGTTTTAAACGTGCGCGGCAACTCAGGTTCGCGGATTCGCAGCACAAGCACGCCGATTGAAACAATCACAAAGGCCAACAACGTCCCGATAGAAACAAGGCTACCGGCTTCGCGCACGGTGAATACTGCGGAAACGATCGCGACGCCGATCCCGGTTAGAATTGAGGTAATCCATGGGGTGCAGAAACGCGGATGCACGCGACTGACGAACGGTGGCAGCAAACCGTCATCGGCCATCGTCCAAAAAATCCGTGACTGGCCCAGTAGCATCACCAGAATAACCGAGCTAAGACCGGCGATGGCGCCGAGCTTAATCAGTGAGGACATCCACCCCAGGCCAACATGATCCGCCGCGACCGCGATCGGATCTGGAACGTCCAAGTCGTGATAAGACATCACGCCCGTCGCGATCCCGGAGACGAGGATGTAGAGTACTGTGCAGATCAACAGCGAGCCAATAATGCCAATCGGCATGTCGCGCTGCGGATTTTTGGCTTCCTGAGCGGCCGTACTAACGGCATCGAAACCGATGTAAGCGAAGAACACAACTCCGGCGCCTGACACCACACCGGTCCAACCGAAATTCTCACGGATTCCAGTGTTTGGCGGTATGAAGGGATGCCAATTCACCGGATTTATTGCGTGGGCCGCGCCAACGATGAATAACAGCACGACGGCCACTTTCACAACCACAATCACGTTGTTCACATTTGCCGATTCGCGAATGCCGATTACCAGCAGGATGGTGACGATAGCGACGATGATGACGGCTGGCAGATTGAAGATCGCTGCGACCTGCGTTCCGTCGGCCAGAGTGATGAGGGTTCCACGCGCGGCCGACAACTGCGGCGGGATGTGAATACCGACATCGCGCAAAAACGAGACAACGTAGCCCGACCAGCCGATAGAGACCGTAACTGCACCGAGGGCATACTCCAAAATTAAGTCCCAGCCGATGATCCATGCGAACAACTCGCCGAGCGTGGCATAACCGTAGGTGTAAGCGCTGCCAGCCATCGGCACCAGCGATGCGAACTCGCTGTAGCAAAGCGCGGCGAAAATGGAGGCCACGCCCGCGAGTACAAACGATAAAACCACCGCGGGCCCCGCATTCTGCGCCGCCACCGTGCCGGTTAGCACGAAAATACCCGTGCCGATGATCGCGCCGATACCGAGCATCGTTAGGTTAGTCGCTCCCAGCGCGCGTTTCAGCCGAGTGTCCGTGAGTGCGTCAGCTTGAAGCTGCGTGACACTTTTGCGTCGGAACAAGTTCATAAGCGAAATTGGCTCTGCGTTGTGCTAATCGGGATGTCCCAAGGAAGTCAAGCCGGCGGTGACTTGCTTCGACGAAATTTCCAGAAAAAGTAAACCGGGACCCCGGTCAGGACGATGATCAATCCCGGCCATGTCGTCGCTGTTTGATACATGAATAGGACGACAAGGATCACAGCTGCGCCGACAATATATAGAATTGGCACGATCGGATAGCCAAACGCTTTATAGGGCCGCTCCGCCTCGGGTTGCTTCCAGCGCAACATGAACACGCCGGCGATTGTAAGAATATAAAAAATGAGCGCCGCTGAAATAATGTAGTTAAGCAAATCGCCGTAGAGATTTCCGTAACTTCCGTCTGCGTTGACGGTGCGCGGCAGAACAAGAATGCCGGCCCAGATTCCCTGAATGATCAGACCCCACGCGGGCACACGCTGTCTATTCAAGTCTGCTACGCGGCGAAAGAACAGACCGTCGCGCGCCATAGCATAATATGCGCGCGCACCCGCCAGGATAAGTCCATTATTGCACCCGAATGTCGAAACCATGATCGCCACAGCCATGATCGTCGCACCGGCACCCGGGAAAATTACATTCGCACTTGCAGACGCGACCCGATCGCTCGGCGCATTTTGGATTGCGGTGAAAGGGAGCGTTGCCAGGTAAGCGACATTTGCGAGCAGATACAGACCGATTACGAGGAACGTGCCGAGTGCGAGTGAGAGTGGCACGTTCCTGCGCGGATTGACCACTTCACCGGCAGTAAAGGTAATGTTGTTCCACGCGTCGGCTGAGAACAAAGAATTCGTCTGCGCCACGCATATTCCTACGAAAAGGCCAAATGCGGTTGCAGCCGTTAACCCTGCGCCGACATCCTGCAAATTTCCGCGCAGCGTCCAGAAGTGCTGGAAGTTTTCCGTGCCTGCGCCCGATCTCAACCCGACGATAATCCCGAGCACAATGAGCGCGATCAGCGCTCCGGTCTTTGCCGTCGTGAAGACGTTTTGAATCAGCTTGCCAACCTCGAGACCGCGCGTGTTCGTGAATGTGAGAAAAGCGATGAGCGCCAAGCCAACGAACTGTGCAGTGGAAAGCGACACCGCGTATCCACCAAAACGAATGGGCGCGATCAGATAATTACTTTCGGAAACCCAGGGAACAAGCACGCCCATGTAACGCGCGAACCCAACCGCGACCGCGGCTATCGTGCCAGTTTGAATGACGAGGAAAAGCGTCCAGCCATAAAGGAACCCCCACAGCGGCGAAAAAGCTTCACGAAGATAGACGTATTGGCCGCCCGCTTTCGGCATCATCGCCGCCAATTCACCGTACGACAGCGCAGCTGTGAGCGTTAGTAAACCGGTGACGATCCAAACAACGAGCAACCAGCCCGGCGAACCGACCTGCCGCGCAATGATCGACGAAACAATAAAAATTCCGGAGCCGATCATCGAGCCGGCCACCAGCATCGTCGAGTCGAGCAGGCCGAGTCCCCTGACCAATTTTTGCTCGGCTACAGGTGCTTCCGTTATTGCGCTTGTCATTTGATCCGCGTGAATTGGCGGAGAGTTAATCATCACTCGACCGTGCGATGCAATGCTAAAAATCGCGATTCTTAGGTTTTGCTAAAGCCGCGCATTTTGAAACGCAAAAATGTTTATGCTTAAAAAAAAACCGTGCTAATCTCCGCGGCGCGATGATTTCGAATCAGCTGTCCTTGGTGCGGAATCGCCTATCGTTTTTTTGTGCTGCCGGCGTGTTGCTCGTCGAATTGGCTGCCGCGACGGCGGGCGCTTACGCGCGGGGAACTACGCAGTTTGAAGCGATACCACTCGTGCGTTCGCGACAAAACCATCTACTCGTGCGCGCTTTTATTAACGGAAAGGCGGCGTGGCTTACAGTCGACAGCGGCGCACCGGTAAGTGCAATTGCTTTAAATCGTCGCGCGTATTTTCGACTGAAGCCAATCACGCAGGACTCGAACTTGCCGGCGCGTGTTCAGATTAATGGTGCGTTTAATAAGGTAGCGATCGCACGTGAGCTGCGGATCGGTGGACTCGCTCTCGTCGACCAACCAGTGGTTACTGTCGATCTTGGTTACTCTAGTCGCGCCGCGCGGTTGGTTCACGAGCAGGAAATCGATGGCATCATCGGAGCGGACATTCTTTTCCCGACCCAGGCGGTGCTCGATTGTGAGCGGCAGTTGCTCATTCTTAAAATGGATCCGGCTGTCTTGGGCAGCTTTTCTGGTTTGGATCGGCGCGGATTGCGGGCTATTCCGATTCAAGTCAGCGATGGTTACAATCTGTATGTCAATGGTTCCGTTAACGGACAACCTGCCAGACTGATGGTCGACACCGGTTCGTTCACCACGCTGTTGCATCGTTCGTTTGTTCGGCGAATGCGTATCGCCACTCGTGAAACACCGTATAGTTCGTCGGCCGTGAATCTGAAAGAGCGTGGCGTACGCATTGCCCACATTCGCAAGCTCTCGGTCGGCTCCGTAGACATTTTTAGTAAGGATGTGGGCGTGATTGATCTTGAAGGATTAATTCATGATGGTTTGTTGGAAGGTTCCCCGCCGGTCGCTGGTCTTCTCGGCGCAGAAACACTGCGACGTCACCACGGGATCATCGACTTCGGCACACGCACGCTGTACTTAAGATAGCGAGGGGTCCGGGCGTTTTCTTCCATCCCCGAGCGAAGTCGAGGAGCCTTTCTTTTTGCTGGTGAACAAGATCACACAGGCATTCGTTTTAGGCGCTGGGCTCGGGACGCGCTTGCGTCCCTTGACAGAGGCACTCCCCAAACCGCTCATTCCGATTTTTCAAAAGCCACTCATCACCTTTGCCCTCGACCACTTGATTGGCACGGGAGTGAATAAATTCGTGGTAAACACGCACAGGCATCCCGAATTATTTCAAAGTTTCTTTTCAGAGAACGGATACAAAGGTTGCCCAATCAGACTGGTTCACGAAACGGATTTGCTCGAAACGGGTGGCGGTCTCAAGAACGCAGAGCGCGATCTCACCGCCGATCCCTTCCTGACTTACAGCGGCGATATTTTAACTGACGTCAATCTGCGCCCTTTGATTGACGAACATTTTCGCCGCGGGAACGATGTAACACTCGCGTTGCGTAAGACTGGCTTGGGTTCGGACATTGCTTTGCGTGATGACCGCGTTGTGGATATCGCGAATCGCTACGGCATCCCCGGAAATTTCGATTTCGCGAACATCGCGGTTTGGAATTCAGCGATTTTCCAGCGTATACCTCCGCATAAAAAGATCTCGTTCATTCCAATTATTACTGATTGGATAAGCCAGGGTGGTAAGATCGGTGGCTTGGTGATGAACGACGGAAAATGGTTCAATATTGGTTCCCGTACGCAGTATCTGGACGTACACCGCACGATTTTGCGAGACGATTGGAAACCGCACTACATCAAAATACACGACTGGCCTGAGCGCATAGCTAAATCAGCCACTGTCGATACCAGCGCGCGGCTGCGCGGCTGTTCGGTGGTCGGAGAGCAATGCCGAGTCGGCGCGGGAGTCATCCTCGAAGACACAATTTTGTGGCCCGGCGCACAAATTGCTTCCCAAAGTCAGCTTCAGGGTTGTATTGTCCGCTCCCAAAAAAAAGCCGTCGGCATCCATCGCGACATCGACATCTAAATCCAACCAATGAAAACGGCGCTGCTTCTCCGACAAACGCGAATGCATTTTCCGCGTTTGGATGTCGATCAGATCACAATCAAGCCAATCGAAAAAGGAGGCTCGGACCGAAAATTTTATCGAATCGATTGCCCGGCGGATCAGAAATTGATTCTTGTTAAATACAATCTGGAGCGAGAAGAAAACCGGCACTATGTCCAGATCGCGCAATTTCTCGACATCCATGGAATTCGAGTCCCTAAGATTTATTTTCACGATCCGGCGGAAGGCCTTATCTGGATCGAGGATTTGGGGGAGCGCGATCTCTACAGCTATCGGCACGAGAGCTGGCTCGTGCGCCGGGCATTTTACGAATCGGCTCTCGATCAGATCGTAACTCTGCATGCCTTGCCGGAATCGGTTTGTATCGAGCTAAAGGAGCATTTACCCGCCGAGTTCAACGCGGAGCTCTATCGATGGGAGCAGAATTATTTCTTTAAGAATTGTCTTGGCCGCTATTTCAACGTCGAAAAGACCGAGCTCATACCTTTAGCTGCGCTGGCGCCGCTAAGGGAAATCGCAAAAAGCCTTGCATCTTTTCCGAGAGTTTTAGTGCATCGCGATTTTCAATCGCAAAACATCATCATGCAGAACGGGCAGGCCAATTTGATTGATTTTCAGGGTATGCGCCCCGGCCTCGCCCATTACGATCTGGCGTCATTGCTTTACGATCCGTACGTCGAGATTGCCGAAAAGGAACGCGAAGAGTTGATCGCATACTATCTCGGGCGGCAGCTCGAAAACGGAATCACCATTGACGGCGATTTCGATTTGACGTTACGGCTTTGCGCCATGCAACGCCTGATGCAAGCGCTCGGCGCGTATGGCTTCCTTGGCCTGGTCAGGGGACACAAGAATTTCCTCGAATACATTCCCAATGCGCTGCGTTCGTTGCGCACGGTTGTGGCAAACATCGACGGACTCGAGCCACTCAAAAAATTTATCGCAAAGGTTGGCTGATCGGGCTTTTCGCGATCAGGCGCCAGGGACCGCGTGAGCTTTCGAGGTCAATTCCGGTGTCACCCGCGAATTCCGAGCCTAAGCAAGGAAGGGATTCGTCTTCCGTTCAATCCCGATTTTTGTCAGCGGTCCATGGCCGGGAAGTACTGTCACGTCGTCCCCTAACGGAAATAATTTTTCCCTGATCACGGTTATTAGCAGATCGATATCTCCGCCCGGCAAATCACCTCGCCCGATGCTTCCGGCAAAAAGGACGTCGCCGCCGATCAGCAATTTGTCGCTGCGCGAGAAGAAACAAAGGCTGCCCGGACAGTGTCCGGGAATTTCGAGAACTTGGAAATCGGCACCGAGAAAATTTCGGTTTGACGTTTCTTCAATAGGAAAATCGGGCTGGACAGGTTCGATTTCGAGTTCGAAACCAAAATCGCGAAAAAATTCCCGGTCGGAAATCATAGGCGCGGTTAGCGGGTGACAACCAATTGGACAACCTAACTGGCGCTTAATCCTGGCAAGATCCTGAACGTGATCGATGTGTCCATGCGTCAGGAGCAAGAGTTTTGGCTCGACTTCAAGCGAGCGCATCCATTCGCTAGCGCCTTGGGGCGCGTCGAAGAGAATCCATCCCTCTGGCGCCTTCAACAGATAGCAGTTTGTTTCAAAAATGCCGCCGCAAAAGGTCTCGTAAATCATTCTGGTTCACTTTATCGAGGGGTCGCTACGACTGAAGGGGAGAGTTTTTACGAATATTGAATGTTCCCTATTTTTGATTGTCTGATTCCTACTCACATGTCGCCAAGCAGCTACTTCTGATGCAAAGATGACGTCGCACAAACTTAAAAACCAAAGTAGCGGGTCGACATTCTTTCATCATCTTGCGTTTCGCGCTGAAATCTGCCAAGGTGGGAAACCGCCTAATTACTAATGAAATCACGTTTGCAGCAAAGCCTCGCATTGTTCGCCGTCGTTTTGGCAGGCGCGATTGCCGGTCCGCCTGCGTCAGCGACCTCGAAGGAAACGATCGCCATGTCGGTCGGCCGCCTCTTGGAGGAAGGCCATTATACCCGTCAAAAGCTGAACGAGGAAGTTTCGAAAAAATTCCTGCAGACGTATCTGGAGTTGCTCGATTACAGCCACCTCTTTTTTACGCAACAAGACGTTGACACGCTCAACGCAAAATGCGGCAACTCAATCGCCGGAGATGTTCTTCTCGGCACGCTGAAACCGGCTTACGACATCTACGCTCTATACACCAAACGCGTTGATGAGCGGGTGGCCAAGATAAAAGAATTTTTGAAGCAGCCGATAGATTTCAAGGGCAATGCGACGGTCGAGTTGAGCCGCCAAAAATCGCCATGGCCGAAAGATGAAGCCGAAGCTGACCAGCTGTGGCGCGGCCGCATCACAAACGAACTGTTGCAGGAGCATTTGAGCGAACATCCGATTGAACCTGCGCCCCAGCTTGTCGCTCGCCGCTATGACCGCCTTGCCCGCAACGTCCACGAACAGGACAAAGATGAGCAAATCAAACTCTTTCTAGATGCGCTCGCCCAGGCATATGACCCGCACTCGGAATATCTGAGCAAGGCTGATATGAAGAATTTCAGCATCAACATGGGTCTCTCGCTGGTGGGCATCGGCGCCATGCTCCGGTCGGAAGATGGTTATGCAAAAATTGAGAGCCTGGTGCCCGGCGGGCCCGCACAAACGGATGGGAGGCTCAAAGTGGGCGACCGGATTACGGCGGTGGCACAGGGCCCGGCGGATTTCGTCGATGTTCGTGAGATGCGACTGGACAAAGTTGTCGAGATGATCCGTGGGAAAAAAGGCACACGTGTGAGATTACTGGTCATTCCTTCGGATGCCGCAGACCCGTCGCGCCGGAAGAATGTCGAGCTCGTGCGGGATGAAATTAAGCTAAAAGACCAGGAAGCCCGCGCCGACATAATCATTAGAAAAGACGAGAACGGCGATCCCATAAAACTCGGATGGCTTACGCTCCCTTCCTTTTATGCAGACATGGACAGACACCAGAAAAGCACGACACGCGATGTACTGGCATTGCTCAAGCGGCTGAAGAAAGAAAACATCGCCGGTC
>WNFY01004724.1_pt1 | contig 17331 bp, 12 predicted proteins | sample 5400091 | NCBI WGS metagenome assembly WNFY01 (sample SAMN13153364, study PRJNA577476) | soil metagenome | isolation source: 60 cm soil or saprolite under grassland replicate 1 | place: USA:California | collected 2016-06-15
GGCTCCGCGTGCGTGCGATCGAGCCAGGCGCGGGCATGCTCGAGGGCCCGGAGCGCCGCCTCGGCCGGCGCCCTGAGGCCCGGGTCGCGGGTCGCGAGCGCGGGGCGCCGGATCTCGTCGCCGAGCGCGTCGGCCGCGCCCGCGCCGGCAAGCGCGCGGAGCGCGTCGAGCGCGAGCACGTTCGTCGTGCCCTCCCAGATCGGCAACACCTGCGCGTCGCGCAGCAGCCGCGGGAGCCCGGTGTCCTCGACGTAGCCCGCGCCCCCGAAGCACTCGAGCGCCTCCGACGCAACCGCGACGGCCTGCTTGCCGGTGGTGAGCTTGGCGAGGGGCGTCACCGCGCGAAGCGCCAGCAGCTCGCTCTCGTCCGCCTCCCCAGCCTCGCGCCGGCCGAGCAGCTCGGCCGCGCGGAAGGCGAGCAGGAACGCGCCCTCGCGCTCGGCCTCGAGACCGGCCAACGTGTCGGCGTGGAGCGGCTTCGCCGCGAGCGGCGCGCCGAACGCCTCGCGCCGCCGCGCGTAGTCGCGCGCGAGCGCCACGGCGCGCTGCATCCCGGCGACGGCGCAGATCGCGTTCCACAGCCGGGTGACGTTGAGCATCGCGGAGACGTTCCGGACGCCGTCGGTGAGGCCCGCCACCGGCACCGCCAGCGCGCCCTCGAGGCCCAGCTCGGCGGTGGGCAGCTTGCGCGTGCCGAGCTTGTCCTTCAGGCGGTGCACGACGATGCCGTTCATGAGGCCGTCGGGGCGGCGCGTCTCGAGGTAGAAGAGCGCGAGGCCCTTGCCGCCCGCGGGGTTCCCCTCGGGGCGCGCCAGCGCGAGCGCCATCTCGGCGGTGACGGCCGAGCTGAACCACTTCGTGCCGTGGAGCCGCCAGCCGTCGGGCGTCCGGCGTGCGATGGTCTCCGTGCGTCCGACGTCGGAGCCGCCCGTCCGCTCGGTCATCCACTGCCCGCTCGTCCACGCCGCCGCGGGGTCGCGCGAGGTGAGGCGCGGGACGGCGCGGGCGACGAGCTCGGCGTTGCCGAGGTCGAGCAGCGTCCGCGCGGCGCCGTCCGTCATCGCGAGCGGGCAGGAGTAGACGTCGAGCGAGGGCTCGACCACGTGGAGCAGCGCGAGCTGCACCACGCGCGAGAGCGCGCCGTGCCGCCGCTCGTAGGCGACCGCCACGAGCCCGTGCTCCGCCGCGAGGCGCGCCGCCCGCTGCCACAGCGGCGTCAGCTCGATGCGGTCCACGCGCCGGCCCCAGGCGTCGAACGGCTCGTGGCGCGGCTCGACGAGGCGCCCGGCGCGCTGCAGGTCGAAGAGCTCGTGCGCGGCCAGGTCGCCGAGGTGGCGCAGCTCCGGCTCGACCTCGGCGCGCGCCGCGCCGAGGCGTCGCCCCAGGTACTCGCGCAGCAGGCCGTCTGCGTCGTACGTGTTGTCGAGCCGCGGGGCATCCTGGAAGAAGGCCATGCGCGGGAGATAACGGCCGGGCGAGCGGGACGGCGGCGCCCGCCCCGCCGGGGATGGCCCCGGAAGTGCCGTCGAGCGCTCAGTCCCGGGGTCGCGCGACGCGGCGCCGCTCCGCGTGCCCCGACGCCTCGCGGAGGTTGCGCGCGGCGCGGAGGAGGCGCGCCCACGTCCTCGCGGTGGACTCGGCGCGCACGGCGCGCAGCGCCGCGCGGTACGCCTGCTCGGCGAGCGAGAGCCGCGTCGTGGGCGCCATCGTCCTCCCTGGTACCGGTGTGGAGGGCCTCGCTTCACGCACGACCCTGGGTACGCGTGGCGGAGCCGACACCTCTACGTTGTTTGCGGCCGGGATCCACGGCAATGGCCGGCATCCGACAGGGCAGCTGGAATCGTCACGTGCGCGTGCGCCGGAGGTGGAAGGTGGGCGGATCGATGCGCGTGCTGCGGCAGCGCGGGCAGGCGGAGGGGCGGGTGAGGCGGTCCCGCCCGTGAAACACGTACCCGCACGCGAGGCAGGCCGCTGGCTCGACGGCGAGGTGCTCGCCCTGCGGCCCGAGGGACAACCCCAGGTGCGAGAGGTGCTCGGCGACCTCGCGCTCCCGGACGCCGGCTCGCACCGACAGCTCGCGCGCGGTGGCGGGACCTTCGAGGAGCGCCTCGCGCAGGGCCTGCCGGACGGTCAGGGTGCGCGGCGGCGGGGGCGGCGGCGGCTTCGCGGCCATACCCGAGGGTAAGCCTCTCGCGGCCGCGGCGTCCGGCATATCATCGTCCCGTGCCCCGGCCCCTCCGCGTCGTCAGCTACAACGTCCGCTACTTCGGGCACGCGCTGCGGGGCCTCGCCTCGACGCGCGCCTCCCAGCGCCTGATCGCGGCGCGCCTCGCCGTGCTCGAGCCGCTCGCCGACGTGGTCTGCCTCCAGGAGATCGAGACGATCTCGATCCGCTCGCGCGTGGCGTTCCGGGGCCGCCGCCGCGCCGAGACGCAGCTCGCCTGCTTCATGCGCGAGGTCGAGGCGGCGTTCGCGGGGGACGCGCGCGCCTCGCCCTACGAGGGCTTCTACTTCCGTGCGCACGTGAACCAGCTCCGGGGCGTGCCCATCTACACGACGGGGCTCGCCATCCTGGTGAACACCCGGCGGCTCCGCGTCGACCACCACAACGTGGAGGCGCCCGAGCACATCACGCACCACCACGTCGAGCGCTGGAAGGACCGGAAGCAGACCCGCATCTGCGCGCACATGCAGGTGACGACGCCCAGCGGGCCGTTCCACGTGTTCAACACGCACCTGTCGCTCCCGACGCCGTTCGCGCGCGAGTTCTGGTCCGAGCGGCGGCGCATGGGGTGGGGCCCGAACCAGCTGCACGAGGCGCGCACGCTGGCCGCGTTCGTGCAGCGCCACGCGCGGCGCGAGCCGTTCATCATCTGCGGCGACTTCAACTCGGCGCCCGGCTCGCCGGTCTTCCGCTACCTGACCGGCGAAGCGGGGTTCACGAGCGCGCAGGCGAGCCTCGGCATCCTCGACCCGGTCGACCCTCGGTCGTTCCCGACCGCGGGCTTCATGCGCCTGCGCATGCACCTCGACCACGTCTTCTTCGGCAACGGCGTCGACTGCCTCGACCTCGACGGCACGTCGCGCTTCGGCGACCGCAAGGGCGCGTTCGCCGGCCTCTCCGATCACGTCCCGCTCATCGGCCGCTTCCGCGTGGGCTGATGCGCTACGACGGCGCTGCCGGCCGCGACAGCACGGCGAGCGAGCGCGGCGCCATCTCGACCACGCCGCTCGCGCAGAGGTGGTCGCGCTTCGCGTCGCTCGCCCCCGCCGTGTCGAGGAGGATCTCCCACTCGCGGCCCCACTCGATGGCGGGCAGCGTGTAGGGCACGGGCTCGCTGTGCGCGTTCATGAGGACGAGCAGCGTGTCGCCCATGATGCGCTCGCCACGCTCATCCGGGGTGGCGATGGTGTCGCCGCCGAGGAGGAAGGCGAGCGACCGGATGTAGGGCTGCTCCCAGTCCTCCTGCCCCATCTCCTGCCCGTCGGGCCGGAACCAGGCGAGGTCCTTGAGCGAGCTGTCTCGGAAGTGCTGGCCGCGGAAGAACCGGCGGCGCTCCAGCACGGGCTGCTCCTGCCGGAGTCGGATCATCCGGATGGTGAACCCGAGCAGCGCCTGCCGGCGCGCGTCGAGGCTCCAGTCGAGCCACGAGATCTCGTCGTCCTGGCAGTACGCGTTGTTGTTGCCGCCCTGGGTCTTCCCCAGCTCGTCGCCGGCGCACAGCATGGGGACGCCCTGGGACAGGAAGAGCGTCGCGATGAGGTTCCGCTGCTGGCGATCGCGCAGCTCGTTCACCGCCGGATCGTCGGTCTCGCCCTCGACCCCGCAGTTCCAGGACACGTTGTCGTCGGAGCCGTCCTGGTTCATCTCGCCGTTCGCCTCGTTGTGCTTGTGGTTGTACGAGACGAGGTCGCGCAGGGTGAAGCCGTCGTGGCACGTGACGAAGTTCACGCTCGCGTAGATCTTTCGCCCGGCCGCCTGGTGCAGGTCGGCGGACCCGGAGAGCCGCCAGCCCAGCTCGTCGTGGACGATGTCGCCCTTCCAGAAGCGGCGCACGCAGTCGCGGAACTTGCCGTTCCACTCCGACCAGCGCACCGGGAACTGCCCCGCGTCGTAGCCGCTCGGCCCCACGTCCCACGGCTCCGCGATGAGCTTGACGCGGGCGAGCGTCGGGTCCTGGTGGCACGCCTGCAGGAAGTTGCCGCGCGGGTTGAAGTCGAACGGGTCGCGCGCGAGGGCGGTCGCGAGGTCGAAGCGGAAGCCGTCGACGTGCATCACCTCCACCCAGTAGCGGAGCGAGTCCATGACGAGCTTCAGCGTCTGCGGGTGGGGCACGTTGAGGGTGTTCCCGCACCCCGTCGAGTCCCAGAAGTGCCGGGGGTCGTCGGGCGAGAGCCGGTAGTAGGTGGCGGTGTCGAGCCCCTTCAGCGAGAGCGTCGGACCGAGCTCGTTCCCCTCCGCCGTGTGGTTGTAGACGACGTCGAGGATGACCTCGATGCCCGCCCTGTGCAGCGCCCGGACCATCTGCTTGAACTCGGCGACCTGCTCGCCGGGCGCGCGCGACGAGCAGTACCGCTGCTCCGGGGCGAAGAAGCAGAGCGTGCTGTAGCCCCAGTAGTTCCGGAGTCCCTTGTCGGTGAGGGAGGGGTCGTCGGTGAACTCGTGGACGGGCAGGAGCTCGACCGCGGTGACACCGAGCTTCTGGAGGTGGGCCACGGCGGCGGGGTGGCCGAAGCCGGCGTAGGTGCCGCGCAGCTTCTCCGGCACCTCGGGATGACGCATCGTGAAGCCGCGGACGTGCACCTCGTAGATGATGGAGCGGTGCCATGGGTGCGCCGGGGGCGCGTCGCCCGCCCAGTCGAAGCCGTCGCCCATCACCAGGGCCTTGGGCACGCCCGGAGCGCTGTCGCGCTCGTCGGGCACGTCGTCGCCCTCGCCAGGGCGGTGGGCGAAGATGGGCTGCTCGAAGTCGGCCTCGCCGACGAGCGCGCGCGCGTACGGGTCCACGAGGAGCTTGTGTCCGTTGTAGCGGAGCCCGCGCGCCGGATCGTACGGGCCCCATGCGCGGATGCCGTAGAGCGCCCCGGGCGCGAGCCCAGGGACGTACCCGTGCCAGACGTGCGCCGTCACCTCCGAGAGCGGGATCCGGCGCGTCTCCCTCGCGGGATCGCGCTCGTCGAAGATGCAGATCTCGACGCGCTCGGCGCCGCTCGAGTACACGGCGAAGTTCACGCCCTCCTCGTCCGCGGTCGCTCCGAGAGGGTGTGGGCGGCCCGGCCAGACCTTCTCTCCCATGGCACCTCGAAACCTAGCCACTGCCTTCGGGCGGGGCGGCGGCGGCCGCGGTACAAGTCCAGGATGGGGCCGGGCCTCATCTACGGCGCCTACGGGTACACCGGCGAGCTCGTCGCGCGCCGCGCCGTGGCGCGCGGCCTCCACCCCATCCTCGCCGGCCGCCGTGCCGAGGCGCTCGCGCCGCTCGCGCGCGAGCTCGCCCTCGAGCACCGCGCGTTCGCCCTCGACGCGCCTGCCGCGCTCCATCGCGGGCTCGCGGGCGCCGGCGCCGTGCTGCACTGTGCCGGACCGTTCTCCCGGACCGCCCGGCCGATGGCGCTCGGCTGCCTCCGGGCGCGCTGCCACTACCTCGACATCACGGGCGAGGTCGCCGTCTTCGAGTCGCTCGCCGAGCTCGGCGCCGACGCACGCGACGCGGGCGTCATGCTGCTCCCGGGGGCGGGCTTCGACGTGGTGCCCTCGGATTGCCTCGCGGCGCACGTCGCGGCCAGGCTCCCGGGCGCGACGCGGCTCGTGATCGCGTTCCGCGCCTCCGGCGGCCTCTCCCGCGGCACGGCCCTCACCGCGATCGAGGGGCTGGGCGAGGGCGGGCTCGTCCGTAGGGACGGGGCCCTCACCCGCGTGCCGCTCCGCGCGCGAACGCTCGATCTCGGCGACGGGCCGCTCGAGGTGCTCGGCATCCCGTTGGGAGACCTGGTGACCGCCTGGCACTCGACGGGCATCCCCGACATCGAGGTGTACGCGACGGCGCCGCGGCTTCTCCGGATTGTCGTGCCCGCCTTGCGCCTCGCCGACCCCCTCCTCGGGAGCGCTCCGGTCCGGCGCCTCCTCGCTGCCCGCATCCGCGCCGGGGCGCCCGGTCCGGCGGCGGAGGAGCGCGCGCGTGGCCGCGCGACGCTGTGGGCGGAGGCGGCCGCCGGCGGTCGGCGCGCGGCGGCCCGGCTCGACACCCCGGACTCGTACACGCTGACCTCGCTCACCGCCGTGGCGGCCCTGGAGCGCGCGCTCGCGGGCGACGTGCCGCCCGGTTTCCAGACGCCCTCGAAGGCGTTCGGGGCCGACTTCGTCCTCACGGCGGAGGGCACGGCGCGCCGCGATCTGTGATTAACATCCCCGGAGCGAGCTGGAAGGAGCTGCCTCATTCCACACCGCCACGCGACGCGCCGCGTCCACGACCCCCGCACGGCCACCTCCCGCGACGACAGCGTCGCGGTCGAGGAGCCGCTCGAGATCCGCATCGCCGGCGACGCCGTGGCGGTGACGATGCGGACGCCCGGCGACGACGGCGAGCTCGCCCTCGGGTTCCTCTTCGCCGAGGGCATCATCGCCTCGGCGGCCGACGTCGGATCGGTCGCGCACTGCGGCCGCCCGGGGGAGGAGGGCTACGGCAACGTCATCGAGGTGACGTCCGCGCCGGGCATCGCCCTCGAGTACGAGCGCGTGGAGGCGAGCCGGCGCGGGACGCTCACGACGTCCGCCTGCGGCGTGTGCGGCCGCCGCACCGTCGACGACCTGATGGCCTCGTGCGGGCGCGTCCCCGACGGCCCGCGCGTCCCGGCTGCGCTCGTGGCGTCGGCGGTGGCGAGCCTGCGCGAGGCGCAGGGCGTGTTCGCGCGGACGGGCGGCACCCACGCGGCGGCGGCGCACGACGCCCGCGGAGCGCGCCTGGTCGCCCGCGAGGACGTCGGGCGCCACAACGCCGTGGACAAGGTCGTCGGCGCGCTGCTCCGGGACGGGCGCGTCGGCCCGCGCGCGCCGCGGGGGGACGGCGTCCCCGCGCTCCTCGTCGTGAGCGGCCGCGCCAGCTTCGAGATGGTCCAGAAGGCGACGCGCGCGGGCATCCCCATCCTCGCGAGCGTCTCGGCGCCGACGTCGCTCGCGGTGGACCTGGCCCTCGACGCCAACGTGACGCTCGCCGGGTTCGTGCGTGGAGAGACCCTCAACGTCTATGCGCACCCCGAGCGCATCGGCTCCTGACCCGCCTGGGGCCGGGAGGACCCGGGGCGCCGTGAGCGCGCCGCCTTGCGGGGGCCGTCCCAAGCTCGTAGAGATCGCCGGCACGGCTCACGGTCAGGAGGATACACGCATGGTGATGAGGCTCGGTGTCGCGCTCGTCTCGATGGCGCTGGCGCTCCCGGCAGGCGCCGCCGCGGTGAAGCTCGGGGTCATCAACTCGATGACTGGCCCGCAGGCGCCGATCGGCGAGAGCCTGACGAACGGGATCAAGCTCGCGCAGGAGGATCTCAAGAAGAAGGGGATCGACGTGCAGCTCGTGTGGGAGGACGACACGGGCAAGCCGCAGGTCGGTCTCTCCGCGCTCGAGAAGCTCGCCACCCGCGACAACGTGGCCGGCGTGGTCGGCGCGTACACGTCGGCCGTGACGAGCGCGGTGGCGAAGGCGGCCGAGCGCTACAAGGTCCCGCTCGTGAACCCGGTCGCGTCGAAGGAGGAGATCACGCGCCAGGGGTACAAGTGGGTCTTCCGCGTGTCGGCGACGACGGGCGACTACGCCGCCATCCTCATCGACATGGCGCTCTCGCTCGGCCAGCCGAAGACGATCGCCATCCTCAACGAGAACACCGACTTCGGCGTATCGGGGGGGAAGAGCGCCCGCGCCTACGCCGAGAAGAAGGGCCTCAAGGTCGTCTTCGAGGAGGCCTACTCCCAGGGCTCGCCCGACTACCGCTCGACGCTCGTGAAGGTGAAGGGCACGAACCCCGACCTCGTCTTCATGGTCTCCTACGTCGCGGACGCCGTGCTCCTCATGCGCCAGTCGCGCGAGGTGGGGCTGAAGCCGCAGGCGTTCCTGGGCGCCGGCGCCGGCTTCTCGACCGCGCAGTTCGCGGGGGAGAAGGACATCTCGAACGGCATCTTCTCGTCGACGCAGTGGACGTCGGCCGTGAGCTGGCCGGGCGCGAAGGAGTTCGCGGAGCGCTACCAGAAGGCGTTCGGGACCGGGGCGACGTACCATGCCGCCACCGCCTACGCCTCGACGATGATCCTGGGCGAGGAGGCCTCGAAGGCGAACGGCGACCGCGAGAAGCTCCGCCAGGCGCTCGACGCGGGGAGCTGGAACGGGGTGGACGGCCTGGTGAAGTTCGCCGACTACGAGGGGTACGCGAACCAGAACAAGCACCAGATGCTGGTCGAGCAGGTGCAGGACGGGAAGCACGTGACCGTGTGGCCAAAGGAGCTCGCGACCGGGAAGCCGATCTGGCCTTTCCCGGGCTGGAGGTGAGCCGGAGCGGCGCCGCCGCGCGATGGAGGACGGGGCCGGCGTCTCACCGGTCCCCTCGCCATGCCTCCTCCCAACGCGAACGCTCGTTGCCGCTGCTCGACCATGAGGAGCCGCTCGCCCCGCTGCTGCCCACTCCCCTCGTGAACGAGCGGCCGGTGGGGCGCGGCGCCGTCACGCGCCGACGAGCCCGGTCCTGATCGCCCTCCAGCGGCGCTCCGCGCGTCCGAGCCGCCCGCATCACCAGGGGTGTTGCGCGCGGCGCGCCCTTTCACCAAGCAACGCCTGCTCTTCCCTTCCCACAGGAGGCAGGACGATGATCTCGATCCGCGCCAGGAGTCTCGCCGTGCTGCTCGCTGCCGCGCCCGCCGCTGCGAGCGGCCAGATGCCGAACGCCTACGGTCCGAACGTCAACGCCGAGACGGCGCGGAAGGTCGCCGCCGCCGCCATCGCCGAGGCGAAGAAGAACGGCTGGACGATGGCGGTCGCGGTGGTGGACACGAGCGGCACCCTCGTCCACTTCGAGCGGGTGGACAATACTCAGACGGGCAGCGTCCGGGTGGCGCAGGAGAAGGCGCGCACGGCGGCGCAGTTTAAGCGTCCCACGAAGGCCTTCGAGGACGCCATCGCCGGTGGACGCCAGGCGGTCCTCGGGATCCCGGGCGCGACCCCAGTAGAGGGTGGCGTCCCGCTCCTCGACGCCGGCAAGATCGTCGGGGCCGTCGGCGTGAGCGGCGGGATGGGGCAGCAGGACGGCCAGTGCGCGAAGGCGGGGGCCGATCTGCTGGCGGGCTCGGCGGGCGGCGCGACACCGGTGCCCGGCGCGAAGCCGTAGCGCTTCACGGCCGACGACTCGGAGACGGTCGACTAGAAATGGACCGCCTGCGCCCGCGCCGCGCGGGCGCGGAAGGCGTCCATCCATCGCTCGCCCGAGAGGGCGCGCGCGAGCTCGACCGCGACGTGGCGCGGCGCGGCGCCCAGGGCCGCGTTGCGCCCGAGCCCCTGGAGACAGGACGGGCAGTTCGTGAGGAGCACCGCGTCGCCCTGGCCGCGCGCGAGCGCCTCCTCGAGCGCGGCGGTCTTGCGGTGCAGCATGGCGTCGGTGATGTCGGGGCGGGAGAGCGCGAGCGTCCCGGCCTCCGAGCAGCAGTGCGGCACCGCCTCCGCGTCGATCCCGGCGAGCTTCGAGAGCACCGCCGTAGCCTGGCCGTCGAGCGAGTCGTGGCAGGGCGCGTGGTAGAGGTAGCGCGCGCCGCCGGGCGCCTTCACGGCGAGGCCGCGGTCGAGCGCGAAGCGCGCGACGTCCTGCACGCCGCACCCGAAGATCTTTCCCGCCTCCATCGCCCCGAGCGCCTCGCGGCACGTGCCGCAGGTGACGACGACCGCGTCGAACGCGACGTAGCTGAACATCTCGCGGATCTGGCTGAACAGGATCGTGTCGCGGAGCACCATCCGGCCGTGCTGCTCGGTGCGCGCGTTCGCCCAGGCGGGGAAGCCGCAGCAGAGGAAGGGCGGCGGCAGCACCACCCGCGTGCCCGTCTCGGCGAGCACGTGCAGGGCGGCCATCGAGACGCTCGAGTGGAGCCGCTCCGAGCCGCAGCCCGGGAAGTAGAAGACGGTCGCCCTGGCGTCGCCGTCGGGCTCGAGGACGAGCGCCTCGCCGGGCCCGCAGGGCGGCAGGACGTCGCGCAGCGTGTCGGCGTCAACCGGCGGCACCGGCGAGCGGAGGAGCTGGAGCGGGTACGATGACGCGCCCGCGTCGCGGTCCTGCGACGGCCCGACGACCGCGGAGAGGGCGCGCTGCAGCCGTCCCCCGAGCCGCAGAAAGCCGGCGCGGAAGGCCGCGTTGAAGGCGGGCGACGTGGACTCGAGATAGCGCAGCGTCGCGCGGGTCGGCGCGGCGTGGTGCTTGTACCCGTGCGCCATCAGGATCTCGCGCTCGAGGACGGACACCTCGCCCGTGTCGATGTCCACCGGGCACGGCTTCGCGCACTTGTGGCAGATGGTGCAGTGGTCGGCGACCTCCTCCAGGTGGCGGAGGAGCTCGAACGACGACGACCGCTCGCGCTGCGCCTCGTAGAGGAGCGCCTCGATGAGGGCGCCGATGGCCAGGTTCTTGTTGCGCGGGTGGAAGAACATGCCGCGCGCGGGGTGGTACACGCAGCAGTCGGGCTTGCACTTCCCACAGCGCACGCAGCCCGCGATCTTGACCGCGAGCTCCTCGAGCTTGCCGTGCTGGAGGATGCGCGCCTCCAGCTCGAGCAGGTTGAACGAGGGGGTGAAGATCCGATCGAGCACGGCGAGGTCCTGCAGCTTCCCCGGGTTCATCGTCCCGCGCGGGTCGACCTCGCGCCGGTACGCCTCCAGCTCGGCCACGATCTCCGGCTCCAGGTACTTGAGCTTCGTGACGCCGATACCGTGCTCGCCCGAGCAGACGCCGCCGAGCCGCGCCACCTCCGCCATCACGCGGTCCACCGCGTGCTCCGCGCGGCGCATCATGGCGCGGTCGTTCGAGAGGACCGGGATGTTCACGTGCACGTTGCCGTCGCCCGCGTGCATGTGCGTGGCGAGCACGATGCGGCGGCGCCGCTCCTCGGCGAAGAGGGCGTCGATGCCCTCGGCGAGCGTCCGGTAGCCGCGCACGAGGTCGAGCAGGTCCCTGCGGAGCGCCTCCGCGAGCGCCACCGAGCGCAGCTCCCGCTCGCCCGCGCCCTCGAGCGCCGCCGCGGCCTCGTCGCAGCGGGCGAGGGCGACCGCGATCTTCTCCGGGAGCCAGGTGGCGTCCTCCTCGCGCGCCGCCTCGAGGTGCGAGCGCACGCGCGCCGCGAAGGCGCGCTGGCTGGCGCGCTCCTCGTCCACGTTCATGGCGTCGCAGAAGCGCGCGAACTCCGCCAGCGCCTCGAGCGGGAGCACGATGTCCTCGTTCAGCTTGAAGGCGTTCGTGCGGGCCGCGATCGCGCCGAGCTTCTTGCGGTCGGCCCAGAAGCGCTTCGCCTCCGCCTTGTCCTTCGCCTCGAAGAGGAACGTGTTGCCGTGCCGCGAGAGGATGTCGCGGATCCGCGCCACGCCGCGCGCGGTCTCCTCGGGCGCGTGGCCGACGACGTCGATGAGGAGGACGGCCTTGGGGGCGTCGGCGCGGGGCGCCTTCACCTTGTAGGCGATGGCGCGCACGTACTCGTCGTCGAAGTGCTCGAGCGCCTGCAGGACCTCGCGGCCCTCGTTCGGGAACGCGCGGGCGAGCTGGAGGATGACGTTGCTCGCCTCGTCCATGTCCGGGCCGAAGAACTCGAGGCAGAGCGTCCGCGAGGATGCGTATGCCGGGTAGAGCACGAACTCGGCGGAGGTGATGACGCCGTCCGTGCCCTCCTTCTGGACGCCGGGGAGGCCCTTCAGCGCCTTGTTGGTGATGTCCTTCCACAGCCCCTTGCGCCGGATCTCGTGGCCGGCGAGCGCGATGGTCCGGGTGAGGCCGCCCTCCGCGTCGCGCACCTCCCAGGTGACGGCGTCGCCGGGCAGGATCTTGCGGAGCTGGTGGTCGGTGCGGCGGACCGTGAACCGCGCGCCGCCCGGCATCGCGATCGCGTAGCCGAGCAGGTTGTCGATGCAGGTGCCCCACAGCACCGCCGTCTTGCCGCCCGCGTTCTCGGCGATGTTGCCGCCGATGGTGCAGGCCCACGCGCTCGTCGGGTCGGTCGCGAAGACGAGGCCGTCCCCGGCGGCGTGCTCCATGGCGCGCTCGGTGATGACGCCCGCCTCGAGCCGCATGACGCGGGAGGTGACCGTGCGGCCGTCCGCGAGCGCGAACGGCCGCGCCGCGACGCCGAGGATGTGGTTCAGCTTCTCGGTGTTCACGACCACGCAGCCGGCGCGGAGCGGCACCGCGCCGCCGGTGAGGCCCGTGCCGGCGCCGCGCGGGATGGCCTTGAGTTCGACGAGCGCCGCCAGCGTGCGCGCCCGCGCCGCCGGCATCCCGGCCAGCTCGCGCTTCAGGTCGTCGAGGAGCGCGCGGGTGGCGGCGATGACCTCGACGACGAGCGCGTCGGCGCCGGCGTGCGACTCGACCACGGCGAGGTCCGTCTCGAGGTGCTTGAAGAGGCGCCGGCGCCGCTGGCCGGCGGCCACCAGCTCCTCGTAGAGGTACGCGTTGCGGCGGTGGACGAGCACCTCGCCGAAGACCCGCATGAGCAGCCGCGCGGAGCGGCCGGTGACGCGCCGCGCCCGGAGCGACTCGAGCTTCTCCCACATCCCGTCGCCGAGCAGGTGGGTGAGCGCCTGCCGATCGTCGGCCGAGGTGTAATTGAAGGGGATCTCGCGGTGGCTCGTCTTGGTGGCGTTCATCCGGGGGCTCGCCCGACCGTGTGCGTCACGAAGGGGGAGGGAGGTTTACTAGCAGATTTCGTGCCTTGACGAGGAGGCCCCAGGGCAGGGAAAGGCGCCGCGGTTGCGGGCACGGCGTTGCGTTTCGCGCGCGGCGCTCGGCAGAAAATGCGTTCACGGGGGGAACGCCGAAAGAAAACTCCCCGCGCGGCGCCCCCCTCGACGTCCTGAAAAGCTCCCCCCTCGGCGTTATCGAGGGAGCATGGCTGAACCCGCCGTCGCAGTACGCGATGCCGTTGCCCGTTCGGGGCGTGACCCTGTCGTGAACGACATGAGCATCCAGGTCGCGACCGTGAACGGGTCGGGATCGCAGAGCGCGAACACCGTCCTCCTCCGGACCATCTTCCAGATGGGCGTGCCAGTCTCGGGCAAGAACCTCTTCCCCTCGAACATCGCCGGCCTGCCGACCTGGTACACCATCCGGGCCAGCAGGCACGGCTACGTCGCGCGAAAGAAGGAGATCGACCTCCTCGTCGCGATGAACGCGGAGACGGCGCGCGAGGACGTCGCTGGCCTCGCGCCCGGGGCGGCGGTCGTCTACGACGAGCCGCTCGGTCTCTCGCAGCTCCGCACCGACCTCGTCTTCTACGGGGTGCCGTTCGACAAGCTCGCCGGCGCCGTCACGAACGAGCCGAAGCTGAAGAAGCTGCTCCGGAACATGGCCTACGTCGGCGTGCTGGCGCGGCTCCTCGACCTCGACATGGCGGAGGTCGAGCACGCCATCCGCAAGCAGTTCGGCAAGAAGGCCAAGGCGCAGGAGCTGAACCTGGCGGCGGCGCGCGCGGGGTTCGAGCACGCGCGTGGCCTCGAGAAGCGCGATCCGTTCACCATCAGCCGCATGGACGCGACGAAGGGCAAGATCATCGTCGACGGCAACGCCGCGGCGGCGCTGGGCGCGCTCTTCGCTGGCGTCACGGTCGTCACCTGGTACCCCATCACGCCCTCGTCGTCGCTCGTCGAGACGCTCATCGGGTACCTCAAGAAGTACCGCCTCGGCCCCGACGGCAAGGCCACCTTCGCGGTGGTGCAGGCGGAGGACGAGCTGGCCGCGGTGGGGATGGTCATCGGGGCGGGCTGGGCCGGCGCGCGCGCCATGACCGCCACCGCCGGTCCCGGCATCTCCCTCATGGCCGAGTTCGCGGGGCTCGGCTACTTCGCCGAGGTGCCCGCCGTCGTCTTCGACGTGCAGCGAGTCGGGCCCTCCACCGGGCTCCCCACCCGCACCGCGCAGGGCGACATCCTCTCGACCGCCTTCCTCTCGCACGGCGACACGCAGCACATCCTCCTCTTCCCGGCCACGGTCGAGGAGTGCTTCACGCTCGCCCTCGACGCGTTCGACCTGGCGGAGGGGTTCCAGACGCCGGTCTTCGTCATGTCCGATCTCGACCTCGGCATGAACAACTGGATGTCGGACCCGTTCCCGTACCCGGAGAAGCCCATCCAGCGGGGGAAGGTGCTGTCGAAGGAGGACCTCGACCGGCTCGGACAGTTCGCGCGCTACCGCGACGTGGACGGCGACGGCGTCACCTACCGGACGCTGCCCGGGACGGACCACCCCGGCGCCGCCTACTTCACCCGCGGCACCGGGCACGACGAGCACGCGCGCTACAGCGAGCGCGCCGAGGACTGGGAGCGGAACCTCGAGCGGCTCTCGCGCAAGATGGACACGGCGCGCTCCGCCGTCCCGCCGCCGGTCGTGGACGACCGCGGCGCCCGGGTCGGGATCCTCGCGTACGGCACGTCGCACCACGCCGTGGTGGAGGCGCGCGATCAGCTGCGCCACGAGAAGGGGATCGAGACCGACTATCTCCGCGTGCGCGCCTACCCCTTCAGCCGGGACGTGCACGCGTTCCTCGAGCGCCACGACCGCGTGTACGTGGTCGAGCAGAACCGCGACGGACAGCTCGCGACGCTGCTCCGCGGCGACGTCGCGCCCGAGCTCACCACGCGCATCCGGCCGGTGGCGCGCATCACCGGGCTGCCGCTCGACGCGCGCAGCGTCACCGACCCGATCTCGATGATGGAGGGCCGCTGACGATGGCCGACGCACCTGCCCCCGCCGCGCCGAAGGTGAACCGGATCGGGCTCCCGCTCTCCGAGTACAAGGGCCTCAAGACCACGCTCTGCGCCGGCTGCGGCCACAACGCCATCAGCGAGCGCATCGTGGACGCGATGTTCGAGATGGGCGTGAAGCCGGAGCGCGTGGCCAAGTTCTCCGGCATCGGCTGCAGCTCGAAGAGCCCGGCCTACTTCCTCTCGCGCTCGCACAGCTTCAACGCGTTGCACGGGCGCATGCCCTCGGTCGCCACCGGCGCGCTCCTCGCGAACCGCGACCTCCTGGGCATCGGCGTCTCCGGCGACGGCGACACGGCCTCGATCGGCATCGGCCAGTTCGTGCACCTCATGCGCCGGAACCTCCCGATCATCTACGTCGTCGAGGACAACGGCGTGTACGGGCTCACGAAGGGCCAGTTCAGCGCGACGGCCGACGTCGGCTCGAAGGCGAAGAACGGCGTCCCGAACGAGCTGCCGCCCATCGACACGTGCGCCCTCGCCATCCAGCTCGGCGCGACGTTCGTCGGGCGGAGCTTCTCGGGCGACAAGCGCCAGCTCGCGTCGATGCTGAAGGCGGCCATCGCGCACCGCGGCACCGTGATGCTCGACGTCATCTCGCCGTGCGTGACGTTCAACGACCACGAGGGCTCGACCAAGTCGTTCGCCTACGTGAAGGAGCACGCCGAGGCGCTCGAGGAGATCTCGTTCGTGCCTGCGTTCGAGGACATCGCGGTCGAGTACGCCCCCGGCACCGCGCTCGACGTGACGCTCCACGACGGCTCGAAGCTCCGGCTCTCGAAGCTGGAGGAGGGCTACGATCCGCGCGACCGCATCGTCGCGGTGCGCCGGCTCATGGAGGCGCACGCGCGCGGCGAGGTGCTGACCGGCGTCCTCTACGTGAACGCCGAGACGCCGAGCTTCGTCGACGCGCTCGGCCTCGACGAGCGCCCCCTCGCGACCCTGCCGCCGGACGTGGTGCGGCCGTCGAGGGAGGTGCTGGCCGAGGTGATGCGGGAGCTGAGGTAGCTCGTCACTCCTGCTTCACGATGCCTGCCGCGAACCCACCGGCCGGCCCGGACGGCTCGTCGCGCAGCGCCGCCGCCACGCCAGCGCACCAGCGCGTGCCGACTCGTCACCAGTTCGGAACCTGCCCCAAGAGGGCTCCGCATGGAGCCTCGCCCGGCGCCATGCCGGGGGGTGAATGTTTCCCGGAACATGGGCGCCCCCCATTCTCGCTGGGTGAAGGCCGGCTCTTCCCCGCGCCCGGAGGCTCGACATGAAGAAGGCGCTCCTCGTCGTGGCCCTCTCCCTCGCGTCCACGAGTGGCTCGCACGCGCAGCAAGGCGCGCGCAGGCTCTCCATCGCCACCGGCGGGACCGGTGGCGTGTACTACCCGCTCGGCGGCGCGCTCGCGAACCTGCTCGCCCGGACGCTGCCGGGCCTCGACGCGACGGCGGAGGTGACCAGCGCGTCGGTGGACAACGTGAAGCTGATCGGCGCCGGAAAGGCGGACATCGCATTCACGCTCGGCGATACGGCCGCGGAGGGCTTCAACGGCGTCGGCAAGTTCAAGGAGAAGGTGCCCATCCGCACCATCGCCGTCCTCTACGCGAACAAGAGCCAGTGGGTCACGATCGAGGGCACCGGGATCGAGAAGATCCAGGACCTGAAGGGCCGGCGCATCGCGACCGGAGCTCCCGGCAGCGGCACCGAGCTCATCGCGCTGCGCATCCTGGAGGCGTATGGGATGAACCCTGACAAGGACGTCAGGCGCGAGAAGCTGTCGGTCGCGGAGTCGGTGAACGCCATCAAGGACCGCAAGATCGACGCGTTCTTCTGGTCGGGGGGCGTGCCGACCGCGGCCGTCACCGACCTCGCCGCGACGCCGGGCGTGAAGATGAAGCTGCTCGATCACGCGGACGCTCTCCCCGCGCTCGTGAAGAAGTACGGGCCGCTCTATGTGAAGGGGTCGATCCCGGCCAAGTCCTATCCAGGGCAGGCGAAGGAGGTCCAGGTCGCGGACGTGTGGAACCTGCTCATCGTGCATGAGCGGATGGACGAGAAGCTCGTCCACGACCTCGTGAAGTCGATCTTCGAGAACAAGCCCGATCTCGTGGCCGTGCACTCGGAGGCGGCCAACCTGGAGCTCGCCAAGCAGTACGAGGTGGGCTCGCCGGTGCCGTTCCACCCCGGCGCGGTGAAGTACTTCGCCGAGAAGGGCCTCCGGCCCAAGTAGCCGCCATGCACCGGACGATTCGCCGGCTCGCCATCTGTGCCGCCGCGGCGCTCGCGGCTGCCACGGCGCTTCCGTCGGTGACGGTGCTCGAGCTCGAGAACGCGGCGAGCGCCCGGACGTTCCGCGTCGCGC
>WNFY01003261.1_pt1 | contig 17329 bp, 18 predicted proteins | sample 5400091 | NCBI WGS metagenome assembly WNFY01 (sample SAMN13153364, study PRJNA577476) | soil metagenome | isolation source: 60 cm soil or saprolite under grassland replicate 1 | place: USA:California | collected 2016-06-15
GGCATCCCGGTCGCAGTGCAGGTGAACATTGAGGTGAATTTCAGGTTGTATTGAGCAATTCGGGAATAGCAAGAATTCGGCCAGTTCGGCTTGAGCGAAAGCTTGTGTCTCTTCTCGTTCCGCGAACCCAGAATCCACCCCAAAAAGCGCAGGATGATCGGGGCTGGCCCTGATCATCCTCATCCCTCCCGGTTAGAAGGGGTCTTACTGAGAGGAAGCATAACTCTCCTCGTGTTGCAGGGTCATATAACTTTGGTAAATAGTTGGTGAAATCTGGTTGACCCTTTGGGTGCGCTCCCGGACAATCCTCGCTGCTATATTTATGATTCGCGCTTTGACATCGTGTGGAGACAGCCGCCCTCGGCTGTCTCTCGGCCGCAGGCGGAGCGCTTTTATGCGCCAGCGTTTACGAACTGTCGAGCTGCACTCGACGGACAAGCCGGGGGCTGTCCCCACGCGTACTGAGAAAGGGAAAATGCCGCGCAAGCTCGACGAATCTCGGAACCTGCAACAGCGGGCGGAAACACTCATTCCCGGCGGAGTCAATTCGCCGGTGCGCGCATTCAAGGCGGTCGAGTGCGATCCGCCGTTCATGGTTCGCGGGCAGGGCTCACATATTTGGGATGCCGACGGGAATGAATATGTGGATTACGTCGGCTCCTGGGGACCGCTGATCCTGGGCCACGCAGACCCTGGGGTGCTCGACGCGATCCTCAACGCGGCGGGGAACGGGAGCCGATTCGCTCTTGGTAAAAGCCGGCTCTGGCGTGGCAACCCTCGGCATTCCCGGCTCCGCGGGCGTGCTCGACGAAGTCAGCCAGTTCACGATCGCGCTGCCATTCAACGATGCTGAAGTTCTCGAACTGGCCTTCAGCAAATACCGCCACCAGATCGCCTGCGTGATTGTCGAGCCAGTAGTTGGCAACATGGGCTGCGTTCCGGCCAATGGCGGCTATCTAGCCAACCTGCGGACTATGACCCAACGGGAAAATACGATTTTAATTTTCGATGAAGTCATGACCGGCTTTCGCGTGGCCTATGGAGGCGCACAGGAACTTTATGGGATCAAGCCCGACCTGACGACTTTCGGCAAAATCATCGGCGGCGGCTTGCCGGTGGGCGCTTACGGAGGCTCGGACGAGATCATGAGCCTGGTTGCACCGCTCGGTCCCATGTACCAGGCAGGCACGCTATCGGGGAATCCGCTGGCGATGGCGGCTGGGATCGCACAACTGAAACATCTACGGGAGAAGAAAACCGAAATCTATCCGCGGCTCGATGCACTCAGTGCCAAACTGGTTGAGGGCGTGGCCGCGTCAGCAAAAGACGCTCGTGTGACCTTGTCATTCAACCGTGTCGGCTCAATGTTCACTTGGTTCTTCACCGAGGGTCCCGTCACAAACTGGGATTCCGCTTCGAAGTCCGATGTCGCAGCCTTCGCACGGTTCTTCCGCGCGATGCTCGATACTGGTATTTATCTCCCCGCATCGCAGTACGAAGCCGCGTTCCTCAGCTCCGCCCACTCGGACGAAGATGTCCAGAAAACAATCTCCGCCGCCCGGAATTCGCTGCGGAATGCACGATCCTGAAAATTGCTAGAAGGTGATTTGCTGAATTTCTGGTGGCGGAGGTGGGATTCGAACACCCCGAGATGTAATCGCGGAAGCTATGCCGACCAATCTTGTAAGCAAATCTACAGGGGCCACTTTCGTGGTATATGGACGATCCTCTTTCAAATGTATGATGTGTCCGGAATATCCCCCAAACAGTAGGCCCCGCAATGAGTAAGAGGTGGAGCCTCAAAAAGCGGACGTAGCGAAACCTGACTTCGGCTCGGGGAGGGGCTATTACGTGATAATTCAGAAATTAGAAGCTCTAAAGGAGCTGCAAAAGTTAGCACTGGGGATGCCGACAAAGCACAGTCCTCAGACCATCGCGTTGTATGTCCTGAGTAGCATTGGGTGGATGACAAAGGAAGTGGACAAGCGGCACGGCGTGCGTCAACTCGAAAAACTCTTCAAAGCCACGGATCCAAGGGAATAGAATTCACTCGCTTGAAAGGTGGTTCCACGCGTCGCCTGGATTGTTTCCAGCGAGCGGGCGTGCCCACGCTCGCGCAAAATAGCACAATTTCTTCCGGGTATATTTGGTAATCGCCAGTGTTTATGCGGGGTAAAAACTGGCGGAGAGAGTGGGATTCGAACCCACGTTAGAGTTTCCCCTAAACACGCTTTCCAAGCGTGCGCCTTCAGCCACTCGGCCATCTCTCCGGTGCTTTCGGGAAGCTACTGCAAGACTGCAGGCGACAACGTCCTCTTTTTGATTCTATGGGGATGAGACGCTGCTCGCAAGCTGAAGGCAGGGCAGCAGTGAGCGGTGAGCGGTGAGCTGAAAACCAGGAGACGCCCTTAATGCTTATGAAGGCTTTTTGGTTTCAGCAGTTTCAGCAGTTTCAGCGGTCGGAGCTGACTCTTCCTTCGCTTGGTCAGAGGCTTGTGTTGGCTGGGCAGCGGGTGTTGGCTGGGCAACGGGTGTTGGCTGGGCAGCGGGCGTCGGCTGCTTCGCGTCAAACACCACTCGATTATTCAGGCAATACAGCGCAAGCTCCAGGCGGTCGGCCACGCCCAGCTTGTCATAAACTTTGCGAAGATAGTTCTTCACCACCTGCTCGGTCGTTCCCACGCGCAAGGCAATTTCTTTGTTCTTCATTCCCTGGGTCACGCAGGAAACGATCAACGACTCTTTTGGAGTGAGCTGCACTTTCGAGCGCGTGCCATGAGGACGCGTCCCGTGCGAGCGATATGCTTCAAGCACCCACTTCACGCCGTGGGGTTCGAGCCAGGGCTCGCCTTTTGCGATAGAGCGCAAGCAGTCCACGAATAGTTCGGAATCAATTTCGCGGGAAACAATGGTGTGCACGCCGCGACGGAATAGTTCTAACGTAAGCTCCTGGTCAGGTGTTTCGGTGACTACCGCGAGCCGCAATCCGGGCGCCTGCTTCAGGATTTCCTGAGCGGCTTCAACCGGATTTTCGGCCAGAGCAGCTTCAAAAATCAAAATTTCGGCGGAGAACTTCTTCGCAGCAGAGATTGCCTGCTCAAGCGTCTCCGCCTGCCCCACTACGCGTATGTCGTCTTCTACGGCAAAAATTTTGCGCAGCCCGGCGCGGAAGATCGCCTGCGAGTCGGCCACGATCACACGAATAAACTGTTCCCTGTTCTCCATTTGCGGAGGGGCCACTCTTGGTTCTCCCGTGCTCAAAGCAGCGCTGGCCATGGGTTGCCTGTGTGGGGTCGGACATTCCCTTCGACTTCAGTTAGTCCGACGCCTTTTTTGTCCCGCCGCAAAAACTAGCGACGTTCAAAACGATATTCGTCAATTACCACGCCAACACCGCGGCGACCCTCGTGCTCGTTGCTGCGAACAACGCGTCCGCGACACTCGACCTTCACGTCAGCGTCCGCTCCCACAACTTCGGCGGGAAGCGAAATCGTGAAGTCAACCGTCGAGCCGATCGGCATGTCCACGTCGTGATGGAAATGAACTCCGTTCGCGGAAATGTTGTCGCTTTCCGTGTTAGACTCTCCAGCTTGCGATTTCAGATGGATTGGCAGTTTGACAGGGAAACGCGCCGCGCTCTGTACTTCGGAATAGCGCGACCGCAAAGCTTTAGCAGCACCAGAATTGACAGATTCGTTGGACATCAGAGACAGATTACATGGCAGGACGAGGCGGCGAAAGTTACCGAAGTCATTGCACTTCGAGGTGTAAACGCTTGTAGTACATGAACTTGCGGGTGGAGACCCCCGGATTCTGCAACCAGAATTCGAGCGTTCTCAAAGCCGTAGGCCAAAGCATACTCCTGAGATGTTAAAGAGTGAATTGCTGCAGGTTTACCCGTGTGGTTCAAGAGCGGGATCGTGCTGCCAGAGAATGCGGAAACGGCTCCCGACTGTCGCGGTCCCAGTAAGGGCTTCAGAATTTCGTTACTTCCGTGAAATTGAAGCCGCGCACCTTCATTGCTCGCACCACCATGTCGAAGCCTCAGATCAGGCGCTACCACGATTATTCTGCGAGTGCTAAACTCGCAGGCCTTCGTAGGAGGCCACGATGTTCGGTGCGTGCAGGTCACTGTTTGTAGCTCTAATCTCACTTAGCCTTTCGACGTCGATTTCGTTTGCTAGCGAAGAACAAACGTATCCCGACTCCGCAGAGGGTTTGCGAGCGCAAATCCTCGATACTATCCGCAATGCCGCATCAACTGATCAACAAGGGGCTAAAACGGCGCTGGATTCTCTTGGTATACCCGATGCTAATAAATGGTTCGCCACGCATTTTGAACCGAGGTTTGCATCGCAGCTGTTCACCGACTATCCGGATGCGTTATCAAAATTTCAGTCCCATGTTGCGTGGGTGGCGGCAAATTTCTCGCAGTTCGAGGATTTTGGCCTCATGGCAGAAGCATTGGACAACCCCGGCCCGCTGCGAAATGTCGGATTTGAGTCGCTCCTGCCGCGGCCTTTGGACAGCTTCAAAATTGAGAACTTCCGACTAAGCCCTACTTCTACCGACCCAAAGCATGGACCGCCTCATTGGGTCAGTGGCTTCATATATGCCTCTGGGAAGTTTCGCTGGGTCGGCGGGACGTATCCCTTTTGGGACGAAGGTCTGAGCGGACTTCGGGGTCCGATGTCTATGCAACCGGCAGTTATTCACGGCAGAACAGTTCAGGGAATCGCTTTCCACAAAGATCAACAAGGTCCCGGTATTGACGCGGTAGTTCAGCTCAAAATCAGCATTGCTCGCGACGGCCGCGTCGATCACATCAAAGTTCTCTCTGGGGATGAACCATTCGTCGAGGATGCGAAAGACTATGTGAAAGCAGAAAATTTCGGGCCACTCCCGAATATCCCGCAGCTGGCAAACGCGAAGCGGGAATGGGAATTTGAAGTCGCTTTCTTTAAGCCCAAGAAGTAGTAGCCCCGAGTTTGCCAATTCACGTTCGTACTGCGAATATTTACCCAACAGGATCGAAGCCGAACGCCTCATGCCAAATGCTAAGTACCAAATGCCAAGTGCCTCTTTCAGAACTTCGTTACTTCCGTAAAGTTGAACTCCCGCACTTTTATTGCAGGTACCACCATGTCAAACGATTCTTCTCCGCTGGTGCGCACAGGGGTGCTCATCAGCTCGACATTCGAGAGCATCTCGATCAGGCTTTGATTGAAGCGACAATTACGGACACCGCAAATGACTTTGCCATTTTCGACCAGGAACGTTCCGTCGCGGGTCATGCCAGTAAGGATTTTTTCGTAAGGATCAACCTCGCGGATGTACCAGAGCCGCGTGACCAGAATGCCGCGTTCAGTGGAAGTGATCATCTGCTCGACCGTCTTCGGATCGCGTGGCCCTTCGAACACGATATTCATCGGCGCTTCGCCCATTTCGTTTGGAATGGGGAAACCGTGTCCCGACGGTTCAATCGGGCCAACTTTGTCTGCGTGTTCGGACTTCTTCATCCTTTCTGCCGTTGCTCGCGCATAGACCAACCGCTTCACAATCCCGTCTTCGACCAGTTGGACTTTTTGGCGGCGCATGCCTTCGCCATCGAACGGCGACCCCGATTGCAGTGGATGCACCACATCGTCCCAGATAGAAATGTTCTCACCGAATAATTGCGTGCCGATTCGATTGCTGAGAAACGAGCGCTGATCGAGAATCGCAAGCCCGCCAAAATCGTAGAATGCGAAACCAACTGTATCGAGCACCGCCGCCGGTTCCAGGATGACGGTGTACTTGCCGGGCGCGATCTCGCGAGGCGCCGCCGACTCAACCGCCTTCCTGGCGGCAATCTCGGCCAGGGCCTCGGCGTTAAGCTTGGTGACGTTGGGCGAATTTGCTTTCTGCCATCCTGAGGAATCCGCCGCCAGCATAGTGATCGAAATTTCGGCAGAGGTTTGCGTGTGCCAATCGCTCAGTCCGCGAGAATTGAAAATACCTTCGATGGTCTCTGCGCTGAAAAAAATCCCTGCAGCTGTGAGCTTGTGCTTCTGCGCGATTGAAACAATCTTGCCGACGGATTCAGCTCGTTGCGCCGGGGTAAGCGAAGCGGTTTCTGCGAAGTGGCGCGAAGGCACAGAAATTGCTTTGGGGGCGCGGGCGTCCTCGCCCGTGCTGGGCACGGGCAGCAAGTCAGCATCAGGTTCTTGAACCCGTGCCAGATCCTCCGAAGCCTTCACTACATTGCTCAGACTCTCGTCGTCAAACTTGTTCGTCGTGGCCCGCGCCGTGCATCCACCAAAAACTGTGCGCACCGAGACACCATAATTCTCCTCAGCCATATTCTGATGAATGCTGTTGTTTGCAAACCGCGTGAGGGCGGATCGCCCGCCGTAGAACAGGCACTCGACCTCATCCGCAGTCGAGAGCTTCTTTATGCGGGAGAAGATGTCAGCAGCTTGGTTATGAGTCAGCATTTGGCTTTTAGCATTTGGCATTTAGCATTTGGCCCCTGACACTCATCTGCGAAGGCTAAATGCCAACTGCCAATTGCTAAGTGCCTTTATACGCACTCCCCACCTTCACTCCCCGAAACCTCGCCGGCGCTGCGCCATGCCCTGTCCCCATCACTTGTTGCGGCTGGCCCTTTCCGCAGTTCGGCGTTCCCCAGAGCGTCCACTCATCACGCGAGCAGATCGCGTCCATAGAGTTCCAAAAGCCGGTGGTGAATCCGCTATACGAGGGATTCTTCAGCATGCGAACTTTCTTACCATTCTTTACTTCCCAGCCGATCTCGGTGCCGAACTGAAAGTTGTAGCGCTTGTCGTCAATGGACCACGAGCGGTTGGTTTGCAGGAGGATCGCGTGATCGGTTGACGCAATCAATTGCTCGAACGAGAGCGGCTTCTCCCCCGGAAGAATGCTGATGTTGGTCATTCGGATGATCGGCAGCCGGTTCCAACCCTCGGCGCGCAGAGTCCCGCCCGAACGATCCAGACCAATCAGCGCAGCCGTCTCGCGCGAACTCAAATATCCAGCGAACAGGCCGTTGGTTATGATCGGCGTGCGTTGGGCGGCGACACCTTCGTCATCAAAGCCAAATGTTCCGAGCCCGGACCCGTGCTCTTGGCGCGCATCGGCGACTACGTTCACCAGCTCGCTGCCGTATTTCAGGGTGCGCAATTTTTCTAGTGTAAGAAATGAAGTGCCGGCAAAATTCGCTTCCATCCCAAGCACCCGGTCCAGCTCAATGGGATGCCCGACTGATTCATGTATCTGCAAACCAAGCTGCGAGCTCTCCAAAATTATGTCGAAGGTTCCTTCGGGACACTGCGGAGCTGAATGCAGCGCCACCGCCTCTTCGCCGATGCGCCGCGCATTTTCCACCAGCTTCAGTTCATCAATCAGCTCATATCCTTTGTTCTGCCACTGTCCGCCGAAGGAATTGGGATAGGACCGCTTCTGAATTTCACTGCCCGCGAACGCATACGCCACGTATCCAGCGCCGGTCGTGATTTTCGTCTGATGAATCTCCGCGCCTTCGGACGAAAAGAACCACTGCTCTTCCCGCCTGAAATTCATATTCGCTTCCGCGAGGGTGACGCCTTTGACCGACCGCAGCTCGGCATCGATTTTCATCAGCAACGCAAGATGTTGTTCAATCGCGATAGAGAAGGGGTCGATCTTGAAAGGCGTATTCCACTCGGCCTTGGCGGCCTTCTCGGGGACCAGGCGGATATCACTCTGCTTCACCTGCGCAGATGCCTTGGCGATTTCCACTGCGCGCGCTGCCGTGGTTTCAACGAACTCGCGCCCGAGTTCCGCGGATGAAGCGAATCCCCAAGCACCGCCCACAATCACACGCACGCTCATCCCCTGCGACTGAGAATCAGATGCATTACCAATTTTGCCGTTCTTGGTCGCCAAGGCGCGGCTACGATCGTTTGCGACGCGAACGTCGGCATAAGTTGCTCCACGCTGTGTGGCTGTGTTGAGGGCCCAGGAGGCGAGGTCTTTCATGGCGATAATTAAGAATCTATCACCAACATTGCTGTGGATTGTTGAGGTGGGGATTTCAATGGGCTGCCGCTGCGGCTCTTGCCTTTATGACTTTCGCGAGCAACCTTTCTACTGCTTCAAGGAACAGAGATGGGCCGTTTTCGACCAGCAAGCCGGATTTCTGGAAATAGGCGGTTGCCCCTTCACTAATCAATTTGTTTTCGTTGCACTGTGGAAGGCCGCTTAGCACCAGGACCGGGATCGAGGCGGTGTCAGTATTCTGCCGCAGCGCACGAAGCACCTCTGGCCCTGACAATTTTGGCAACATCATGTCAAGCACGATCAAATCCCGCTTCTGTTCCAGGGCCAGGCGAAGTCCCTGCTCGCCATCCTCGGCAGCGACAACATGCTGGCCTGCCTTCCCCAGCGCGCGCTCATTGCCCAAACGAAGCAGCCGGCTATCGTCCACGATCAGGATATTCAAATGGTCCCCTCTTCTTTTACTAAATGGAATCGGCAACGTTGGAGAGAACTTGAGCTTTGGGGCAGGCGGCCTAGCGGAACGCGGCGGCTTTCGCTTGGGAGAGCATCTTGCGCACGTTTTGAACAAAAAGATCAGTGCCCTGGTCCAGCATGAGCCCTCGAAGTAAGAAGTGGCGCCCTGATCGAGCAGTTTCTGATCGTTCGACTGAGGCAGGCTACTGACGATCATGACCGGCATCGCCGCGGTTTCCGCACGTTTCCGCAGCTCTCTCAATACTTCGTAACCCGGCAATTTCGGGAGCATGAGATCGAGAATAACCAAGTCCGGTTTGCGCTCGAGCGCGAGCCGCAGTCCCTCCTCGCCATCCGCAGCGATGATGACGTCATATCCCGCCTTCTGCAGCGCGCGCTCGTTCGAAATGCGAAGAAACCGGCTGTCTTCGACGATCAATACATTCATGCGCGATTCACTCCCAGCACAGGAGACCATCGGCGCAGGCAACGAAAACTTGAAATCGCGGATTTTCAAGCATCCGCGAGGTGTTCCAAAATAGCGACTTTCCTTCGGCAAACGGGTTTGTAAATATTAAGGCAGGTTGGGAATGCGGGGCAAAAAGGGGAGACGAGTCATGGCAAAAGTAATCGAGTTCTATGTTCCTAAAGATTTCTGCTCAAATACAAAATGGATTCCACCCTCGAATCGCGGCCACGTGATCGAGTTCGCGCCGCGCCCAAAGAAGTCCGCCTAAGGCCCTCAAACCGCCGCGGTCCTGGGCTGGAAAGGCGGGCCGCCCGTCGCACGTGAGCCTGATTCAATTACTGCAGGTGGTATCTTTCCCGCATCAGCCGCTGCAAGCGTGGCCGGTAAATGATGTCATATGCAAGTTCCTTATCCGGAAACATGGCCAGGGCGGCACGTTTGGTTCCAGCAACAAGTTCGGAGGCTTCTTCAACGCTCAGCTTCGGGTCCTGGCTGATAACCGACATGACCATGCTGATCATGATCTGCAGCCGCCGGATTTTCGCAGCTTCCTGTTTAGCTTCGTTCGATTGTGTATCTGCAGTTTGCAATGGGCCTTCTTTCCGCAATCCGTGCGGCATCTCTGACCTTACTTAAGCATTAGATGAGTCGCCAGCCACCCGCGTTGCGGTCATTCTCCTTCGGGCGGGAGCGTCAATCAATGGCACTTCAGTCACCCAGGCGCAGCAACCATTTATAGTGATAGTGAAGGCTTTTGATCGGCAGGAACTCTTTGCCGGGCAAACAGCGGCTTCCCATCGACTCCTTCCCTGCTATCAGTCGCTCAGGGCAAGCTCTCGACTGGGATTGAACCAACGGTCAATAAGTAATAACAAGAAAAGCGGGTTTAATGAACATTCGCAATATCGCAATCATCGCCCACGTGGACCACGGCAAGACAACGCTGGTTGACGCCATGCTCCAGCAGAGCGGCACCTTCCGTGCCAACGAAGCCCATGTCGATCGCGTCATGGACTCGAACGAACTGGAGCGTGAGCGCGGGATCACGATTCTCGCCAAGAACACGGCACTGTTTTACAAAGGCACGAAGATCAATATCGTGGATACCCCCGGCCATAGCGATTTCGGCGGCGAGGTGGAACGCGCGCTCAAAATGGTGGACGGCGTCATGCTGCTGGTGGACGCGAGCGAAGGCCCGCTGCCGCAAACCCGTTACGTGCTGGGCAAAGCGCTCGAGGCCGGACTGCCGCCGATTGTTGTAATCAATAAGATTGACCGCTCCGACGCCCGGCCGCAGGAAGTGCTGAATGAGATTTATGACCTCTTCATTGATCTCGATGCGAAAGAGGAACAGCTCGACTTCCCTGTCCTTTATACGAACGCGAAAGCGGGGACAGCGACCACGAATCCAGCGGGAAGCCCGCAGGACCTGCAGCCCTTGTTCGAATCCATCGTGAGTACGATACCGGAGCCAACCGGAGATGCTTCCGGACCGCTGCAAATATTGGTTGCAAACCTTGACTACAGCGACTATCTAGGTCGCCTGGCGATTGCGCGAGTGTTCAATGGAACTATGCGGACGGGCGAAGAAGTTGGAATCGCGAAACTTGATGGCTCAGTGCAGAAAACGAAGATCACAAAACTATTTTCATTCTCCGGGCTCAAGCGGACGGACATCACCGTAACTGAACTCGGCGACATTGTTGCGGTCGCCGGTGTCGAAGGGATCACCATCGGTGAGACCATCACCGGTGCGGAGAACCCTGCACCACTGCCTCCGATCACGATTGACCAGCCTACGATCGCGATGCTGTTCACCGTGAACGTCTCGCCGTTTTCCGGCCGTGATGGCACGTACGTGACTTCGCGCCATCTACGCGAACGGCTGGAAAAGGAACTGCTGACGAACGTTTCACTGCGAGTAGAAGACACTGGCACTACGGATTCATTTATCGTGATGGGTCGCGGTGAGCTGCAGCTTTCGATTCTGATTGAGATGATGCGCCGTGAGGGGTACGAACTCATGGTCGGAAAACCCGAGATCGTCACCAAGCGAGTTGACGGCAAGTTGATGGAGCCAGTTGAGCGCCTCACGGTCGATGTCCCCGAAGAATTCGTCGGCGTGGTGATGGAACAACTGGGCACTCGCAAGGGCGAGGTCGTCAACATGCATAATCACGGTTACGGGCGTGTGCGTATCGAGTTCAAAGTGCCAAGCCGGGGTCTGATCGGACTGCGAAGCCAGCTTCTGACTGACACTCGCGGCACAATCGTGATGAACTCGCTTTTCGAAGGATACACGGAGTGGCACGGAGAAATTCCCCATCGCCTGACCGGAGCACTGATTGCTGATCGCCCCGGAGTTTCGACCGCATACGCGCTTTGGAACCTGCAGGAACGAGGCGAACTTTTCGTTGGGCCGGGCGTGGACGTTTACGAAGGCATGGTCATTGGCGAAAACGCCAAGGACAATGATCTCGATGTAAATGTTGTCCGCGAAAAGAAGCTGACGAATATGCGCGCCTCGACAGCGGACGAAGCCATCCGGCTGGTTCCGTTCCGGCAACTGAACCTGGAGCAAGCGATCGAATTCATTGCCGATGATGAGTTTGTTGAAGTCACGCCAAAGTCTTTGCGCCTGCGGAAGAAGGTCCTACAGTCGAACAAGCGGAAGAAGAGCTCGATGGCGGTCGTGGAACAAAGCTAGAGGATCAGCCAGGCTAACATTGTCTCTGGAGGCATGAATGGCAACCAAATCGGCGCCCAATCCAGATCAAAGACTAGTAAGGGTGTTCGACACCGAGCGGGAATCAGAAGCAATGGTTGTCCGCGGCCTGCTTGAGTCCGAGAGTATTGACTGCGAAATCAGGGCGCTCGATGCGCCGCAGGAAGTATTGCCAATCGGCGGCACGGTGATTCTGGTCCGCGAAGAAGATGCGGCACGGGCGCTGCAAATCATCGAAGAGTATCGTCGCACTCCAGCAGAAGAGCTGGAAGATGAAAATGCCCCCGAGGTCACGGAAGAACCGCCAAATGAGCATTGATGTCTCTCCCGTCCAGGAAACAACTGGTTGCACCGTCGAGATCGGTGCGATAAGTGGCCACACCGGCGTGTTGCAGCCTTCGTAGCACCTCCGCTCGCGGATGGTGATATACGTTTCGCGCTCCCACTGAAATCACCGAAAATCTCGGACACACCGCTTCCAATAGAAATTCGTTCGTCGAGCTGGCGCTGCCATGGTGCGCCACCTTCAGAACGTCGGCGGCGGGATATTCGTCGGCCAAGAACTTTTCAGTGGGTCTTTCCGCATCAGCCTCGAGTAAGCGGAAGTCTTTCCAAGACTCACCTTCATCACTAGCGATTCGTCATTCCTGCGTTTGACTTCCGCTTTTGCTTCATGCATCTGAGTGCGAAATTCGGAGTCCGGCGCTGGAGCAAGTACGCGGAAGCTCGCTCCCCCGAACTCGAAAACATCACCCGCTTTGCGATACATGACTTTGACCCCGAGCTGATGCGCTTGTCGCAGCAGTCCGCGAATTTCGTCGTCCGGAATTCCTTCAGGCAGCCACAGTTCGCGCGGACGGAAATTGCTGATGACTGCCGGCATTCCGCCCATGTGGTCGGCGCGAGCATGCGTGAGCGCGATCGCGTCAATATGCGAAATTCCGCACGACCAGAGATAAGGCGAGACCACGTCTTCGCCGATATCCATTTGCGAATGGGTCCAGAACGGCAGGCCGCCTGCGTCCACCATCAAGGTTTTTCCATCGGAGAGCGCAAGGAAAAGAGAATCGCCCAGGCCAACGTCAATCGCCGTCATTTCCAATATGCCGGCACGAAGCTGCGGATGCGGCGGAAAAATCCAGATCCACATCCCGCTAGCGGCAAGTATTGCGGCTCCGGAAAGGGCGGGCGGCCGTTGCTTCCGCATCAACACAGCACACATGCCTATGGCGACGGCAGCAAAACACGATTGCCGCAATACTGGGCGCTGGTACGCGAATGTCTGCCAGTTGAAGGCCGCCGAGCCACTTCACAGTTCCGGAGATCCCTTGCAGCGCAATACCCGCAATTAGGGCTGGTATTTTGGCCAGGGTGAGCGAAATGTAGCTCACCGCAATCGCAATCACGGCGGCGGGCATGAGCAATTGCAGAAATGGAATGATGAGCAGGTTGGCCGGCATCGCGACTGACGTTGCGCGATGGAAGTAGTACGCCATCGGCAACGCGAGACCAAATTGCATGATTGCGGACATCACAAGCAGTTCGGCGAATCCAAAGGCAAAGCGGAAAGCACCAATAAAAACTTTACGCGTGATCCAGCCCGGCAACCCTTGCTCCAGGTGCTTCAGAACTAATCGCAGATCCAGCCGAAACTGTGCTACCGCAGGGGTAAATGGCGGTCATAAGCCAGCGATTCCAGATTTCGCAGCCCGCGCGAAAATGGCTCGATAGTAAAATCGAGCAGCGGCACACCAATGCCGGCGACCAGTCCAACGCACAAGAAAGTCATTTGGAAACTGGCGCCAAAGAGCGATTGCGGATCCACAATCAGGAGAGCGAGACCTGCAGCCCCGAGAGCATTGAGCATGGCGCGGTCGCGATAAAGCAGACGCGTGGCGAGATACACGGCAAACATCAGAGCGGCGCGCCACACCGGCGGCCCAACGTTGGTCAGTGCGGCATACCCCATGATAAGAATGATGGCACACGCGCTTGCAACGACCTGCCCGAGCCCAACCCGGCGCAATGCCCACATAGTGAATAAGGCGAGAGTGCTGACGTTCATTCCAGAGACGACGAGTACGTGATAGGTCCCTGCCCGCTGGAAATCCACACGTGTTGGGCGCTCAATGAAAGTCTCTTCGCCTAGCACGATCGCATCCATTAGCCCCGCAGCCTGCTCCGGCCACAGCGCATGGATTTTTGTGATGATGCTGCGATGAATGCGCGCTTGCCACTGCTCAATGCGGCTGCCGGAAAATCCGGGGAGCACCTCGAGGCGGTTGAATTTCACGGACGCCGCGGCTGAAATGCCCTTGTCGCGTAAATATCCGGCATAGTCGAATGCACCGGGATTGCGAAAATTGCGCGGAAGATTCAGGGTTGTCGGAAACCTGATGCGCTATCCGTAGCGGAACAATGGCATGCTTGCAGCGTTTGGAGAATCAGATTTGTCTTGTGAATAAATATTCAGCCGGACTCCAGCGCGGGTCTCCCAATTCTGCGACTCGGCTCCAAGCTTTTCCGTTTCGACGTCAATTCTTTGGTGCCAGGACCCCGGCGCGTCCTGCCGCAAATCGCCTTCGGCGCTGACATGCGCGGTGACCACGACTTCTTCGGCATTGCCGAGCCTCAGCGCCGCTTGCGAGTAAGGGCCTCGGACCTGAATCGTGAGCGCACCTGCGGCGAAGATGCCGCCAAGAGCCAGGGCGGCAGTGGCCAGTGTCCTTCGGCGCAGCAGGCATACCGCACAACATACGAAAACGACTGCGGCAACGACCCACCAGCTCGGCGGACGCCACATGTATTTGCCGGCCCAAAGGCAGATCGCGAAGGCGAGAGCGGCATAGAGCAGAGGTTGACGGGCAGAGAGTTGGGTTCGCGTTGCCGAGGCAAATGACTCAGCCGGACGGGCCAGACGCCGGTCCCCCCACACGACATTCCTGTTCTCGATGGACGGAGAGGTTGCAGTTGCCAAATTGATTTGTGATTGGCAGTTGCCTGACTAACGGGCCAGATGAAACACGCTTTCTATGTGATAAGTCTGTGGAAACAGATCGAACAGATGGGCCCGCTCGATCTTGAATCCGAGATCTAGCAACATTCGCAAATCACGGGCCAGCGTCGAGGGATCGCATGACACATACGTCAGGCGAGCCGCATTCAGCCTGGCCAAGTTGCGAATTACGTTTTCACCCAGCCCGCCGCGTGGGGGATCGGCGACGACCAAATCCGGACGCAGGTCTGAGGAGACTTGTTGCAAATACTGCTCCGTCGTGGCCAGGATTGCCTTCACCTCCTGGCCGCAATTGTGCCGCAGGTCAGCATGGGAAGTCTGTGACGCCTCAATGGCGATTACCTGTGCAAAACTTCGCGCCAGCACCGCCGAGAAAAGACCAACGCCGGCATAGAGATCGAGAGCGCACTGCCCTTTTGCGCCTTTGCATACGACATCTGCGAGCTCGTCTACGAGAAACCGGTTTACCTGAAAGAATGAGCTGGCGCTGACCCGATAAGAACCGCCCGCGACCAAATATTGAATTTCGGGTTTGCCGAATCCTGCGATTCGTTTCGGTTCGGCGAACTGGTTCGGCTCAGGCAGTTCGAAAATGGCGACACCTTGGACTTCAGCCAGCTGGTGGCTCAACTGCTCGGCAATCTGGTGCGCATCTGAGGACGGAATTCCGCGCGTGCAGGAGGCCTCAATCAGCAATGCTTCGTCGCGATGATCTGCGAAAAATTCGATTTCGCGCAGGGCGGCGGAAATGCTTCCCGTGCGGCCCAGTTCCCATGTCGCGGTGATGGCTCGATTGATAAGGGGCGAACTAATCGGACATTGCTCGACTGGTAACAGATCGTGTGACCGGAATCTGTAGTAGCCCAATGCAAATTGCGGTGTAGTTTGTACTTTGAGTCGCGTCCGGTTTCTGTAATTCAATTCCGGAGATGCGTGGATGCTGGTAGTGGCATCCTCCGCAGCGCTGAAAATACGGGCACGCTGGCTGAATGCGGTGAGCCGAAGATCGAATCATTTGCTCGACCCGGCCTCGCGCGAATCCGGACTTCTGCTCGGTTAGGGTGATCTCGGCTTGTTCGCCATCGAGTACAAACGGCACAAAAACGCTCTTTCCAGGACCGCGTTCGTCCGCTTGGAGCCGGGCAAGCCCGTCTCCGCCGTAAACGAGTTTTTCAATTTGCAGATGCACCTAGAGATTCTAGCTGGTTGCCATTAGCTAAAGGTTAGAGCGCGGCCGCGCTCAGGTCTCGCTAAGGGCTAAGAGCTAACGGCTAAAAGCTGACTCGCGATAGACTTGATCGCTCATGGATTCTGCGTCAAATCCATCTTTGCGCGGCTCGGCGGTCGGCCTGTTTCTCTTTGATGTCTGCGAGGAGATGAAGCTCGACGAAGTGCGCTCCATCCTCGGAGCACGCCGTCTGGGCGAGGGACTCAAGCATGCTGCGGCGGAACAATTATTTTTCGAGCGGCCTCCCGTGGTCGAAGATGCGCAATTGCCTGGTGATGCAAAGGCGCAAGTCCGAGTTAAATATTACGACTACGGCGTGGTCAGCATTTTGTTTGAATTTCCGTTTGCCGGGGACTGGCCCGATCTGATTTCGCTTTCCAGTAAGTGGATTTCTGGCACGGATTTGCCAAGCCGTGCGGAAGCCATCGCGAAAGAGAAAGTCGCGCGTATCAAGCCCGCCCTGGTGAAGCCCTACCCAACCTGGCTCAACGAGGATTATTTCACCTTCTTTATGCGCGAAATTCAGGGAAGTCCGACGGCAGCACAACTCCTCGGCTCCTGCCGCCAGCAAATCGCGCAGGTTGTGCGTGGTGAAAACTCCGCGCTATCGGACGACGAGTTGCGCGAAATCCTGCAGTCAGCAATGTCCTACTATCCGAACGATCTTGCCGTGCTGGGCTGGAACGCCGCCTTCGTGTACGACTCTGCCGCCGGCTCCGAAACCACTCTGCAGCTGCTCGAATATGCGAATTCGCAGTTGCTCGAGTTTCGGCACTACGATGACCTACTCACGCGCGAGTTGGCCAGCGTCTATGATTCGCTCGAAAAGAAGTCAACACCGCTCGGCAGTTGGCGGCTGCCAGGAGAAGCATCGCGGCTGCAGACGGTTCTACTAGATGTGACGGGAGCCTGGCGCAGGCAAAACTTCGCACCGCAGAAGATCTCTACCGTTTCCTGATTGACCAATTCCACCAATCGCGAACGTTTGCGCTGGAATCACTGGTCGTGCTGATTTTGCTGATTGAGTTGGTATATGTGTTTCACGGGAAGATGTGAACAGCCGTGAAAGCTCAGCGCTGCAGGAAGCAGACGCGATTTTCCCAGTCCCATTTTCTAGTAGCCCTGAAGAGTTGCTCCAGAGCGCGAACCAGGCCGCCTATATTCGACGGTGGGATGGTCTTTTCGTCAACAAAAATGACCCCACCGTGGGCTCGCCCTTGCTCCGCCCAAGTCTTGAGGAGAGGCGGAATAGTCCTTCGATCGTAAGTGACCAAGGTGAGCCCCCGCGCGGCCGCTTTGGTCAGGCAAGCGGCATCGTCCCGTCCCAAGAATTCACCGTGCTCCCATTCACCCATAAAGCACACCGGTAAGGCGCGATTACGGCGGCGGAGTCCGTCG
>WNFY01003473.1_pt1 | contig 17325 bp, 14 predicted proteins | sample 5400091 | NCBI WGS metagenome assembly WNFY01 (sample SAMN13153364, study PRJNA577476) | soil metagenome | isolation source: 60 cm soil or saprolite under grassland replicate 1 | place: USA:California | collected 2016-06-15
GTGAGGTAGGCCTGCGGGCGCGGTTTCGGTGTTGCCGCCGTCCGTTTCCCGCAAGCCCCCTCCCGCACCCGGCGTGCCCCTCTCAAGGCACCGGGCGCTCCGCGTGTCTTTCCCGGCCGGTCAGCCGCCGCTGGCGGCGGCTGCTGGTTTCGGGGTCCAGGGGGTCGGGATGTTGCTTCCGCGATAGCGGTAGCGCGTCACGGTGACGCTGGAGGCGCCGGTGAACACGACCTTCCCTTGAGCGAACCGCCAGCCTTTGCCGCAGAAGCGACGTTTCATTTCTGGCATCCCGAGCCGGTGCCTGCCCTCGTACTTGCGGCGTGTCCAGCGCATCAGCCGACCCCACGCGTGGTGGTCGACCGCGCTGAACACGGCCTTGGACACTCCGTACCGGAAATAGTTCGCCCATCCCGCCAGCGCCTGGTTCAGGCTGGTGATCACCTCGGCCAGGTCCTGGTAGCGGGTTGACCTGTACGTCAGCTCACTCACTTTGTCCTTGATCGACTGGATCGACTTCCTGGACGGCGTGGTGTAGACGTACTGCTTGCTCGTCCCTCGCTTGCGCATCCTGCGGATGTGAAAGCCGAGGAAGTCGAAGCCCTCATCGATGTGGACCACCCGGGTTTTCTCCGGTGACAGCCGCAGCCCCAGGGGGGTGAGCACGGCTGCCACCTCCTCCCGCAGCGCCTCGGCGTGGTGCCGGTCACCGGACACCATCAGGACGAAATCATCGGCATAGCGGATGAGTTTCCAGTTGCCCTGGCCATGTCTTCTGCGCTTGGCCCGCTGCCTGTCATTGCCCATATCCTGCTGCCGTTGCCGGTCGAAATGCTCGTCCAGCGCTGACAAGGCAATATTGGCGAGCAACGGTGAAAGAATACCCCCTTGCGGGGTCCCGGACAGCGACTCCTCCCGATCCCCGAGTTCGGTGAAGATCCCGGATTTCAGGAACGCTTTCACCAGGCCGCAGATACGCTTGTCCTTGATTCTCACCCGCAGCCGGCCCATCAATGCCGTATGATCAATTTCATCGAAACAGGCTTTGATGTCGGCCTCCAGAATCCAGTGGTAATCACTGCGCCCGGAGGACAGCTGGTGGATCTCGGCGATTGCGTCCTGCGATCTTCGGTTCGGGCGGAACCCATACGAGCACGGCTTGAAATCCGCCTCGAAGATGGGCTCGAGTACTGCTTTCAGGCTCGCCTGGACCACCCGGTCGGTCACGGTGGGAATTCCTAGTTTCCGGAATTTCCCGGATTTTCCCTTAGGGATCATCACTTGCCGCACTTCGACTGGCCGGTACTCGCCGGACTTCAGCGAGTCCCGCAGCTGGGCCAGGAATCCCAGTTCGCCGCCCTCGCGGGCCTTGATCTGGGCCACGGTCACCCCGTCGATGCCCGCGGTCCTCGCCCCGGCGTTAGCGGCCACCCGCCCGAAAGCGCAGACCAGGAACGCCGGGTCATAGACGAGGTTGAATAGGTCACCGAAACAGCGGGAGAGATCTTCTCCCGCCCAGCGGTGCAACTTGGCCTGCATCCTCCGTACCATGACGCTGGCCGTGTAATCATCTGGCCAGGCCATGGCGCCGGTATTCACCGGCGCATCTTCGGACATTACATTCCCTTCCTTGACTGACACGCTGCCGCCCTTTCCCATGCACGCGGCTTTCCCGCGCTCGGAGTACTACGGCGGCTCCGCCCCACCCGCGCCTTCGGCAGGCGTCGCGCCTATCCCGCCCGGCCCTCCTGGCGGGAAGGCGGGCGCGGAACGCACGCGGATGGTTCCCACGTTCACTGTCGTCCGGTCGACGGATTAGGCACCCGGCTCTACCCCTGCGGCCTCGCCAGCGGCTACTTCGCGGTGATTCACCCTGGCCTCCGAGATAGAGCCTCGCAGACCCATCCCCGAGTTCCCTGCCCGTCATGAAGAGCAGGTACGCACCGCACCCCAGCCCGCATCCACCGGATTAGAGCTGGTCATAAGTCAAGAGGCGTAACGCAACCGGTTCCTCGCGTATACCTTTCCGTCTCGCTCACCGCGCCCGGCCCATCCGGCAGTGCTGAACCGGCGCGACTTTGTCGAGGCTGCTCCCGCCCTCCCCGGCGACCCCCGGATCAGGCTGCCTCCAGCTTCACCCCACCGCCACGACGGCGAGGAGATGGACGGTCTCTCACCTCCATCCGTAAACGACAGCGCCTCGTGGCGCACACGAAGTCTCATGAGGTGACCGAGGTTCGCTGGTGGCGCCGGGCGGCGGCCAGGAGCTCGGACAGGTCATGCTCGATGCCGCGGGCGAGCACGTCGAGATCGGGGTTGGCCGCGAAGTCGCCGGTGATCCCGAAGGTGACGGTGCCACAGTAGGTGAAGATCGCGATCCCGGTGCGGAGCGTGGTCGCGATCGGAACGTACGGGATGATCTCGACGAGCCGTCGGCCCATCCCGTACAGCGGCTGCTGAGGGCCTGGCACGTTGGTGGTGACGGTGACGATATCACGCTGGGGCAGGCCGAACGCCAGCCTGACCCCCCAGGACGTGAGCGAGTACAAGCTGTAATGGCCCAGCCTGACCAGCGTCTCGCCGGCCATCGCTTCCTTGCCCGTCTTCAGCGCCTGCAGCCCGGCCTGGACCGCCGCGAGCCGCTCCGCCGGGTCGGCGATGTGGACAGGGAGGTTAGCCAGTATCGCTGACACCTGGTTCCCGTAGACGTTCTCCTCGCCCGGAGCCCGGACGGATACCGGGACCAGCGAGCGGACCATGTGCGGCCCGGGCTGCTCGCCGCGGGCGAGCAGGAGCGCCCGGAAGCCACCGGTGATCGCCGCCAGGACCACGTCGTTCACGGTGCCGCCGAGCTCTCGCTTGATCAGCTTCACGTCATCCAGCGACGCCCGGACCCAGGTGAAACGCCGTTCCTTGCCGATAGGCCCGGTCAACGACGACCCGGTGGCCGGCCACGCGGCCGGGGCCAGTTCGGCGAAGCCGCGCACCGCGTCAGCGGCCTGACGGATAGCCCCGCCGGGATGGGAGGCCGCACTGCTCAACGCGCGGGCCTCGCGGAGCGGGAGGACGACATCGTCCAGGATGGCCTCCGCGGCCAGCTCGAGGGGCGAAGGCTCCGCCCCCGGGGCATGGTCGTCGGCGGCGGTCGGCGAGGGCTCGGGCGAGAAGTCGAAGATCACCCGGTACAGGTCGGTGCCGGAAACCCCGTCGACCATGCAATGGTGCACCTTGGAGATCAGGGCCCAGCGGCCCTCGGCGAGTCCTTCGATGACCCAGTACTCCCACAGCGGGTGATCGCGGTCCAGGCGCTGGGACATCACCCGCGCCATCAACGCGGCAAGTTGCCGGTCGCCGCCGGGCGCCGGCAGGGCGGTCCGCCGGACGTGGTAACCAAGATCGAAATGCGGGTCATCGACCCAGACCGGTCGTCCGAGCCGGAACGGCACCGTTTGCAGTTTCTGCCGGTAGCGCGGCACCAGCGGCAGGCGCCCGGTCAGGAAGGCCAGGAACTCCTGATGGGTAGGAGGGGGACCCTCGAACACCGCAATCGATGCGATGGCCATGGACGTGTGAGGATCCTGGTCCTCGGCATCGACGAACATGGCGTCTAGCGGGCTCAGCCTGTCCATGACGCCCTCCTTCCGTATGTAGCGGTCCGCTGCCCGGGTCTTACCGCCCGCGTCACTTCTGCCCGGCAGGCTCCGGCTTGGTGCCGGGCTGGTCCACCGGGCCGGCCGGGCGCCGGTTCCAGTCCCGCCAGACCAGCCGGTGCACCGGGATCCACCTCGGGATGTCGCGCAGGCCCGGGATGAACGGGACGAACAGCAGCAGCAGGGTGGCCAGGCCGGTCATGAAGATCGCGATCAGGTCGATGTTGTCGGAGTTACCCCAGCCAGGCTGCATGTGATACCACATCTGGAACAGCCACAGCCAGGGCTGGCCCGGGTAGCTGCCGGTCTCGTTCATCACACCCCACTGGTCACCGGTCAGGTGCTGGGCGGCCGCCAGATTGTTGTAGTACTCGCCGTCCGCGAGGAACAGCAGCGGCTTGGTGAAGTCCGTGCCGTAGAACTGGCGCTGGGCGAGCAGGTCGGTGTCGATCGCGCCGCTGCGGGCCAGGGTGAGCTCGGTGGCCAGCATGGCCGGGACCGGGCCGTAGTTACCCGGCGGCAGCACCGCGATGCCGTTGACGAACTTCACCTTGGGTGCCGCGCTCACGTAGTTAGCCGCCCATTTGTTCTGCAGGGCGGCCGGGGCGGCCTTGTAGCTGGCCAGCGCCGCGGCCAGCGCCGGGTCGTTGGCCGTCGCGCTGGACAGCGGGCCGAGCACGAAGACCTGCGCCGTGTCGATCGGCTGCCGGACCCCGGCCCAGTTCCCCGGGGCGATCACGACTCGCTGCGCGTCGCCGTTGTTGTTGTACGGCGGCCCGAGGGTGGCGCTCCCGCTGGTTGCGTTCAGTTCGGTGGCGGCGGTGGCGAGGAAGCCGCCGGGGTCGACCTGGGTCCAGCTCTTCACCGTGACCGACGGAATGTCCGGCGAGGACAGCAGGCTGGCCAGGCCGAAGGTGAGCACCAGGATGACCAGCGTGGCGATGGTGCCTTCCTTCAGGATGTCGTAACGCCGGGTCGGCCCGCGCCACGCCGCCCGGTCGGCGCGCCTGGCCGCCATCCTGGCGGCGGCGCCCCGCGGCCGGGTGACCGGCAGCGGGTGGCTGACGCCGCGCATCCGGACCAGCAGGACGTGCGCGCCGACGATGGCGATGAGGATGATCGGGAGCAGCACGACGTGCCACAGCAGCATCTGGCCGAAGTTCATCAGGTTGAAGAACGCGCCGATGCCTGCCGCGTTGAACGCGTCCTTGCCGTTGGTGGCGATCCACTGTGAGTCGAAGTTCTGCTGGGACAGGTAGCCGGTGAAGCACTCCACGATCGAGGCCAGGAAGGCGACCACGCCGGTGATCCAGGTCAGGCTCCGGCGGCCGCGCCAGGCGGCCATCCAGAACTTGCCCCACAAGTGGATGACCAGCAGCGCCATGAACAGCTCGACGCTCCACAGGTGCAGGCTGTTGAAGAAGTGCCCGACCGGGTTGGTGTGCCACCAGTCGGTGCCGCCGATCGCGATGGCGAAGCCGCTCACGATGGCCACGCCGAGCGCGGCCAGCGAGGCCACGCCGAACACGTACACCCAGGAGGCCACGTAGGCCGGCTGGCGGTCCGGCAGCAGCTTGTGCGGCGGCAGCGAGGTCAGCGCGCGGCCGCGGGCCCGCGCCGTCCACATCCGCTCGTCACCCGGCGCAATGCCCGGGTCGGCCACCGGGTCAGGGACGGCGGCGTCCCCGCCGCGGGCCCGGGGGAACGGCAGCAGCAGCGCGACGCCGAAGATAGCGACCATCACCGCGATCAGGACCAGGTTCGCCACGGAAATCGTGAAGAGGTTCCAGTTCAGGTACGAACCAGGCTGGTTCAGGTCGATGGCGGCGGGGGCGTGTCCCGCCAGGACCAGGGTTTCCACCATAGCCTCCAGGCCGGCCGGCAATCGATTGGCCCAGCCTCTCCGCCGACCCCCGGGGACCCGTAGTGACATGAGTCACGGCCGGCCGGGACCAAGGTCCTTTACTCCCGAACGGTCCGGGATTCACCGCCTCGCATCGAGCCGGTCAGCTCTTCTTGGCGCTCTTGCCGGTGCGGGCGATGGCGCCGATGGCCGGGGCCACGGTCAGCCACAGCCCGATCGTCACGACCATGGCCGTGAGGTAGCCGAAGGGCCGGATTCCGACGTCTTCGCCGGTGATTCCGGCGAAGATCATCAGCAGCCACGCGCTGACGAAGAAGGCCGGGCCGGCCGCCACGATCTTGAAGAAATCATCCATCACGCTCACCTCGCCTTTGCATCCTCAGGCCGGCGCGGGCAGGTAGGTCTTGCTCACCGCGCCGAGCGTCATCCCCCAGCGGCGGGCCCGCTCGGCCTCGCCGTCGAGCAGCGTGTTCTGCGAGCCGACCACGAAGCTCGCCGGGGCCGCGACGAGCCGGCGGTCGATCCGCCGAAGCAGCCTGGCGATGGGCCGGCTGGCCCGGCCGGTAAACGCGGGGACGCCGTTGAGCCTGGTGTCGAAGGCGGCGGCCAGGCCGTTCCGGTGGCCGAGGTCCCTCAGCCAGTCCCGCATCCCCGGGCCGCCGGCATTCTGGTCCATCCGCAGCCCGCTGGGATCCCTGGCGGCCGCCTTCGCGGCCATCCGCCGGGTCGACCGGCTGGACAGCCCGTGCATGTGGGTCGGCGCGCCGACCACCAGCAGGTCGGCGTCGGCGACCAGGTCCCAGGTGGCCTCGGCCACCGGCACCAGGGTCACCTCGCAATCGGCGCGCAGGCCGTCCGCAATGTTGCTGGCGATGACGTGCGTGTTGCCGTACATCGATTCGTAAACCACCAGGGCTCGCACGCTGATCACATTCCGTTTCGGTCTCGTCCCTTCCGTTCGGCCCATAGAACCGAGAAGGATCCCGCCTCCGCTTCTCGCGGATTCCGATTGCGTGGTGAGCGGTGCGGGGGTCACCGCTTCGCCCCGTCTGACCGGGATCCTTCTCGGTAGTTAGAGCGCACCGCGGAATGCCCGCGCGACATAGAGACCAAGGTCCCGTAACGAGATGACCCGAGCCACCACTAGCAAGGCTGGGGGACCCTAAACCTCTGCCCTACCCCTCGCGGAACTGGACGCCGAACCCGCCACGTGGGTAGTGCCATTTCAGTGCGCCAGGGGCAGCAATCGCGAGGCAGGTTCCGCACTCAAGGCAGGCCGCATACTCCACGGAGATGGTCCCGTCGGGTTCCTCGCTATAGACGTGGGCCGGGCAGCAGGCGACGATGGCCTTGCCGGTTCCAGTGGCCTTGGCGATGTCCTGGTTAACCTCGATGTGGCTCTCCTGCTCGTCGAGGTTGAAACGGTTCTTGGTCAGGCGCTGGGGGACAGACAGTGGTTTCATAGTGCACGCGCTCCTGCGATCCCGTCCTTGGCCAGCTGCCTCATCTTCAGCGGCGACTGAGCCAGCGACCTGCGAGCCACTTTGACGAGATGCTCGCGAGGCTGCGTATCGAGGTTGAACGCGCCGTACAGGACGTTGGCAAACAGCTCGCCGTATTCCTTGTACATCCGCTCCACCTCGAGGAAGCCTGGCGCCTTGGCGTAGGTCTTCATGTCTTTCCCGACGTAGGAGGCGAACAGCTTGTCCCGGTATGCGGCGAGGGCGGCCTTGGAGGTGTCCTTGTGCTCCAGCGCGGAGCTGATGGCCTCCGCGGCGGCGACCGCGGATCCGACCGCCAGGTCCATGCCGCGTACGGTCAGGCCGGTGTTAAGGGTGAGCCCGGCGGCGTCGCCGACGACGACCAGGCCATCCATGACGATCTCGCCGACCATGTCCAGCCCGCCTTCGGCAACCAGGTGGCAGCCGTACTCCAGCAGCTCGCCGCCCGCGAGGTAGGGGGCGATGAACCGGTGCTCACAGAAGTGGTCGAAGATGTCGGTTACCACCTTCTGCTTTGCGGTGAGGTCGTCCAGGCGCACCACGATGCCGACGGACAGTGAGTCCAGGTTGGTGTAGAGGAAGCCGCCGCCGCCCACGCCTTGGGTGCAGTCGCCGACCACGGCGAGGGCCGCACCCTCATCGCCGGTCAGGTTGAACCGTTGCTCTATCGTCTCGCGGGGCAGCGATATCACTGATTTCACGCCGACGGCGAGGTGGTGGAGCGGCTCCTTCTTGCGCAGTCCCACCTCCTTCGCGATGAAGGAATTCACGCCGTCGGCCGCGACGACCACGAGAGCCCGCAGCTCGTCGTCACCGGCCCGGACACCGACGACCCGCTGGCCACGGGGGCTGTCCTCGGTGAGCACCTGGTCCACGCGGACGCCGGGCATGAGCAGGACGCCGGCCTCCTCGCACTTGGCGGCCAGCCAGGCGTCCAGCTTTGCGCGCAACACCGTGACCGCGTTGACCGGCTCGGCCAGCCGGGCGTCCTTGTAGTCGATGGCGACCGAGCTTTCGGCGTTGAGGAAGCTGATGTAATTGCGGGTGATCCGCCGCTCGACCGGCGCCTCTGCCAGGAAATCCGGGAAGACCTGCTGGATGCCGCGAGAGTACAGGACGCCGCCGGACAGGTTCTTCGAGCCGGGCGCCTCGCCGCGCTCGATCAGCAGTACCGAACGTCCCTGCCGGGCGAGCTGGTAGGCCGCGACGCAGCCCGCGATGCCGGCGCCGATAACGATGACCTCGAAGTCGGGCTCAGCTGGTTCTGTCATCGGGCACCGTCATTTCAGCGCGGCGGTGATCGCCGGCACGAGCTGGTAGAGGTCACCGACCAGGCCGTAGTCGGTCTGCTTGAAGATCGCGGCGTTCGGGTCAGCGTTGATCGCGACGATAGTCTCCGCCCCGGTCACCCCCACCATGTGCTGCAACTGGCCGGAGATGCCGATGGCGAAGTACAGCCGGGGGGCGATGCGCGCACCGGAACTACCGATGTAGCGGTCCTTGCCCATCCAGTTCAGGCCCTCGGCCACCGGGCGGGAGCAGGCGATCTCGGCGTCGGCGGCGCTGGCAAGCTCCTCGATGAGGGCGAGGTCCTCCCTGGCCTTCAGGCCGCGGCCGACGCCGATCACCCGGTGGGCGGCGCTGAGGTTCGCCTCGTCGAAGCCGTGCGTCCTGGTCTCGATCACCTTCAGGCCCAGCGGCGGGGCGGAGACCTCTTCGATGGGCGTGCTGGCGCCATCAGCCGACGGCACCGAGCCGCCGTCCAGCAGCAGGGCCACCGGGCCGGTAACGGCGACGGTCTCTTCGGCGATGTCACCGAAGACCGCGTTGACCACGACGACGTCGTCGCCGTCGAAGGCGACCGAGCGGGCTCCGGTCAGGACCGCCGCCTTGAGCCGGGCGGCGGCGGCGCCGAGGAGCACCCGCTCCCCGGGGTTGCGGCCGGCGAGTATGACGCGGGGCGGGTCGGCGGCGACGGCGTCGGCCACCGCGGGGGCGCTGGCCTCGGCCGGCACGTCGTCCGGCGCGCTGCACCAGACCACCTTGTCCAGGCCGGCCCCGGCCACGGTGTCGGCCACCGAACGGGGTCCGGCGACCACGGCCCCGACCGGACCGCCCAGGGAACGCGCGACCGTGACGAGGTTGCCGACGTCTGGCTGGTCGCCGACGACGATCCAGGCGCTCATGCTCATTGGCTGGTCCTTCCTTATAGCGCGCCGGCCTGGCGGAGCGCGGAGACGAGCTCGGCCGCGGCTTCGGCCGGGTCGGCGGTGTCGATGAGCTGGCCCTGGCGGGGCTTGTGCTCCGGGACCGCCCGGCCGGTCACCGTCATGACCGCGTTTGGCGGGGGTACCTTCAGGGCGGCGAGTTCCAGGAGCTCGGCCGGCTTCTTGCCCGCCGCGAGGAGGTCCTTCATGCCCGGCACGCGCGGCGCCGCGGCGTCCGCGGCGGCGGCCAGCACGGCAGGACCGGAGATCTCGAGCAGCTGCACGCCGCCCGGGATCGCACGCTCGACGCGCAGCGCTCCGGCCTGGCCGGTTATCGAGGTGACCTCGGCCACGGCCGGCCAGCCGAGCTCGCCGGCCAGCACGGTCGGAACCATCTTGGCCGCCACGTCCACCGACGAGTCGCCGGTGATGATCAGGTCCACGTCGCCGATGTGCCGGATCACCTCGGCCAGCACCGCGGCCAGCTCGGATCGCCCGGCGTCGGCCAGGGACTCGTCCTCGACGGTCACCACCCGGTCCAGGCCCCGGCCGAGAGCGGCCTTGGCGGCGAGCGGCGACGCGACGCCCTTCCCCCCGGCCGTCACTCCGATCAGCTCGGCGCCCGCTTCGTCGGCAAATTGGCGGGCCACCTCGATGGCCACGGGGTCGTAGGCGGACAGGCCCGGCTTGGCCCGGCTCCAGTCCACCGTGCCGTCGGCACGTGCCGTTGCCTCTTCCGGGTCGCAGGTCCATTTGTAGGCGACCACAATCCTCATCGCGATCCTCCTGACGGCGGCCACCGCAATGGGTGGTGGCCGGTTATCCTCATCGCAAGGTGCTTCTCGCTATGACCATTCGCTGTACTTCGGAAGTCCCCTCGTAAATCTCGGTTATCTTCGCGTCGCGGTAATTGCGCTCTACCGGATAGCTCTCGGTATAGCCGTATCCGCCGTGGATCTGGATGGCCTTGCCCGCTACCCTTGTCGCAACCTCCGATGCGAACAGCTTAGCCATCGCCCCCTCCGTGGAATAAGGCCGGCCGTTGTCCACGCACGATGCCGCGCGGTAGACCAGGAGCCGGGCGGCGTCGATCTCGGTCGCCATGTCGGCGATCATCCACTGGATGGCCTGCAAGGTCGCGATCGGCTTGCCGAACTGGACACGCTCCTTCGCGTAGGCGACCGACGCGTCGAGCGCCGCCTGGGCGATGCCCAGCGCCTGCGCGGCGATGCCGATCCGTCCGCCGTCCAGCGTCGCCATGGCTATCTTGAAGCCGTCACCCTCCCCGCCCAGCAGCGCATCCCTCGGCACGCGGCAGTCGGAGAAGTAGACGGGCGGCGTGCTGGAGCCGCGTATCCCCAGCTTGTGCTCTGCCTCGCCGACCGAGAACCCGGGCGTGTCTTTCTCGACGATGAACGCGCTCATCCCGCGCGTCCCCCGCTCCGGGTCGGTCTTGGCGAAGGCCACGTACACATCGGCGTACGGCGCGTTGGTGATGAACATCTTCGACCCGTTGAGGGCGTACCCGTCGGCGTGCATCGTGGCCGTGGCGGTGCCCGCGCCGGCATCGGTGCCCGCGGCGGGTTCGGTCAGGGCGAAAGCCCCCAGGCGGCGCCCGGACGCCATGTCATTCAGGTACTGATCCTTCTGAGCCTGGGTGCCGAACTTGAAGATCGGCCAGGTGGCGAGCGAGGTATGCGCCGACACTATGACGGCGGTGCTCGCGCAGGCCCGCGATAGCTCCTCGATCGAGATGACGTAGCTCACGTAATCCGCGCCGGCGCCGCCCTCCTTCTCCGGGTAGGGCATGCCCATGAGGTTCATCTCGGCCAGCCTCGGCAGGAGTTCGCGGGGGAAACGGTGGTCGCGGTCGAGCTCGGCCGCGATCGGCGTCACCTCGGTCTCGGCGAATTCCCGGACCGCCTCCCGGATCAGCTGCTGCTCATCGGTCAACTCAAAATCCATGGTACCGGCACCTCTTTCGAATATCGGCTATCCCGGTCTGTGTAAGAACGCCTTCTCGCGCGCCTTTGCTGCCGGTAATCGCGGGCCGCGATTTGACCCTTAGGCAATTCCCGAGCCAAATGAATTATCTAAAATCGGATAAAGTCACTTCTGCCAATTTATGCTGGCCGGCGTCGGCCCGATAGGGACGAAGGTCCTCACACATGAGGGGCTCAGGCCACCCGGCGCCGCGGAACGGAGTCCCCTGTCGGGCCGTCCCGATGACCAGCACCCGCTTACCTCCCTCACTCGACGGGAGCTTCCGGGTCGGTCGCCACCCGCGCGGATACCGGCACGGGCTCGATATGCCAGATATCGCGGCAGTATCCGCGGACGGTCCGGTCGGAGGAGAAGAAACCCGAGCGCGCCGTGTTCAGGATCGACATCAAGGTCCACCGGTCTTGATCGGCCCAGGCGGGCCCGATGGCCCGGTCGTGGCAGTCGATGTATGACCGGTAGTCGGCGAGGACGAGGTACTCGTCCCAGTCCAGGATCGAGGAGATGACCGGCTGGAAGGCTTCGCGATCCCCGCCGGAGAAGGCGCCCGACCTCAGGGTGTCGATGGCCGCCTTGAGCTCGGCATCGCCCTCGTAATAGGCACGGGGGGAGTAACCGCCCTGCCTGACCGCGACGGCCTGTTCGGCCGTGACCCCGAACAGGAAGAAGTTGCCGGCCCCGACCCGGTCCCTGATCTCGATGTTGGCGCCGTCAAGCGTGCCGACGGTGACGGCCCCGTTGAGGGCGAGCTTCATGTTGCCGGTGCCGGAGGCTTCCTTGCCGGCCAGCGAAATCTGCTCCGAGACGTTGCCGGCCGCCACCACCAGCTCGGAGACCGAGACGTTGTAGTCGGGCAGGAACACGACCTTGATCCGGCCGGCCACGTCGGGGTCGGCGTTGACCACCGTCGCGACGGAGTTGATCAGCTTGATGATGCGCTTGGCCTCGTGGTAGCCCGGCGCGGCCTTGGCACCGAAGATGACCATGCAGGGCGTCACGGCGGCGGCCGGGTCCGTCTTGATCCGGTTGTACACGGTGACGACGTGGAGCAGCTTGAGCAGTTGGCGCTTGTACTCGTGCATCCGCTTGACCATGACATCGAACAGTGACGCGGGATCGATGGTGATGCCGGTGCCGGCCAGGGTATGGAAGGCCAGGTCCAGCTTGTTCTGCCGTTTGATCTCGCGCCACTGCGCCCGGAACTCCTCGTCGTCGGCAAAGGCCTCGAGCTCGCGCAGCCGCTCCAGGTCGGTGAGCCACCGCTGGTCTCCCAGCCGGGCGGTGATCAGGCCGGACAGGCGCGGGTTGGCCAGCCGGAGGAAGCGGCGCGGGCTGACGCCGTTGGTTTGGTTCAGGAACTTCTCCGGCCAGAGCTCCGCGAAGTCGCGCAGCGTCGTCTGGCCCAGCAGCCGGGACTGCAGCTCGGCGACGCCGTTGACGGCGAAGCTGCCGACCGTCGCCAGGTTGGCCATCCGCACCCGGCGCTCGGGGCCCTCCTGGATCAGCGACATCCTGGCGATGCGCTCGTCGTCACCCGGGTGCCGGGCGCGCAGGTCGGCCAGGAAGGCTTTGTTGAGGGCGTAGATGATCTCCAGATGGCGTGGGAGCAGCCGCCCGAACATGGCCACCGGCCAGGTCTCCAGGGCTTCGGGCAGCAGGGTGTGGCAGGTGTAGGCGAAGGTACGGCGGGTGATGGACCAGGCCTGGTCCCAGCCGACCCCGTTCTCGTCCACGAGCAGCCGCATGAGCTCGGGTATCGCCAGCACCGGATGGGTGTCGTTGAGCTGGATGACGACCTTGTCCGGGAACGTCTCCCAGTCGCTGTTGCGGAACCTGAACCGGCGGATGATGTCCCGCAGCGAGCAGGAGACCAGGAAATATTGCTGCTTGAGCCGCAGCTCCCGGCCGGCTTCCGTGCTGTCGCTGGGGTAGAGCACCTTGGTGAGGTTCTCCGAGCGCATCTGGGCCTCGACGGCCTCCGCGTAGCGGCCGGCGTTGAACAGGTCCAGGTCGAACGACTCCGGGCCGGCCCGGGCGCGCCACAGCCGGAGGATGTTGACCGTCTCGGTGCCGTAGCCAGGGACGAGCATGTGGCTGGGTTCGGCCCGCACCGTCTCGGCCGGCACCCAGCGGGCCCGCCGCCCTTCCGGGTCGTCGTCCGCAGGCTTGGTGTGGCCGTAGAACCCGACGACCTGGAGGTCGTCGGGTGCGGGAAACTCCCACGGGTTGCCGTAGAAGGCCCAGTCGTCGGGCTGCTCGACCTGATAGCCATCCTCGAAGGCCTGCTTGAAGATCCCGAACTCGTACCGGATGCCATAGCCCACCGCGGGCATGTCCAGGGTGGCCAGGGAGTCAAGCAGGCAGGCGGCCAGCCGGCCTAGGCCCCCGTTCCCCAGTCCAGGCTCCACGTCGAGGGACTCCAGGTCGGAGGCCGAGAAGCCGGATGCGGTCACGGCCCGGCCAGCCAGGACGTCCGTGCCGGTGTAGACCGCGTTCTGGCGCAGCTGGCGCCCCAGCATGTACTCCGCCGACAGGTAATAGACGAACTTCGGGTTGGCCAGGTAGTTCGCCCTGGCCGTCCGGGCCCGGCGGTCGGCGAGGCGGTCGCGGATGGTCACGGCCAGCGTCCAGTAGGCATCCAGGGTGCTCGCCGACTCGACCGTCGTGCCCCGCTCGTAACACAGGTTGGCAGCCAGGTCGCGCTGAAACTCCGCCAGGGAGCTGCCCGTCCGCCGATCCTGCTCAGGTCCGATGGACACCGTGCTAACCCTCGGCACCGGTCCGGAACCGGGTTCCGGCCGTGGCGTATTCGGCCAGCAGGGGTACCGGGGTGAACGCCGGATCACCGGTGGCGGCATGCATCGCGTCCAGGACGCTGACGACGTTCGCGGCGCCGGCCTCGTCGAGCATCTGGAACGGCCCGCGAGGGTAGCCGCAGCCGAGCATCATCGCGGTGTCGATGTCGGCGGGGCTGGCATAACCGTCCTGGAACATGCGGACCGCGTCGTTGAACTGCGCGTAGGCGAGCGCCTCGATGAGGAAGCCCGGCCGGTCCCTGGAGATGACCGCGTTCAGCCCGATTCTGGCCGCGAGCGCGGCCGCCTTCGCGGCCGTGCCTGCCGCGGTCACGTCCGGCAGCACCAGCTCGGCGAGCCCCGGCTTGCCGTTACCGGCCTCGACGAAGTGGACACCGACCACATCGGCCGGGTGGCCCGCGGCCAGGGCCGCGTCCAGAACCCGGTGTCTCGGGTCCGCCGCCACGATGACCAGGCCGGTCTCATCGGCTGGCTGCGACACGACGCTGATGCCGGCCGCGGTGATCTGGCTGGCCAGCTCGTCCAGCCGGCCGTCCTGGTCCCTGATCAGCGCGACCTCGGCGGGAACGGGTGCCAGCTCGTGGTCCGCGGCTGCGCTCTTCCGCTGGTAGTCATAGAACCCGCGTCTGCTCTTGCGGCCGAACAGCCTGGCGTCGCACAGCTTGCGCAGCAGCGGCGCGTGGACGTAACGGGTACCGCCGAACTCATCCTGGAGCGTTTCCAGGACTGCCAGGGGCCGATTAGGTCGAGCAGGGTCAGCGGGCCCATCGGCAGGCCCAGCCCCGCGGTGGCCGCCTTGTCGATGTCCTCCCGCGTGGCCTGCGCCGTTTCCAGCAGATGTACCGCGTGGTTGAGGTAGGGCAACAGCAGCGCGTTCACGATGAACCCGGCTCGGTCGGTGACCGCCACCGGGGTCTTGCCCAGGTCACGGGATAGCCCGGCCAGCGTCCCGGCGGTCTCCGGCGAGGTGAGCACCGTGGAAATCACCTCGACCAGCTTCATGACCGGAGCGGGATTGAAGAAGTGCAGTCCCGCCACCCGGGCCGGATTCCGCGTGCCGCCCGCGATCTCCGTGATCGACAGCGAGGAGGTATTGGTGGCCAGGATCGCGTCGGCCCGGCAGGCCTCGTCCAGCTGGGCGAACAGGGTCTTCTTGAATTGGATGCGTTCTGGAATGGCCTCTATCACCAGGTCGGCATCGGCCACTCCGGTCGCGACATCGTCGGTGGGCCGGATCCGGGCGAGTATCTCATCCCGTGCCGTATCGGTGAGCCTTCCCCGGCTGACCGCCCGGTCCAGGGAGGCGCGCACCCGGGCCATGCCCTGGTCCAGGAAACCCTGGTTAATCTCGATCGCGTCGACACTGCGGCCGCTGCGGGCGATCAGCTCGGCGATGCCTGAGCCCATCAGGCCGAGCCCGATCACCGCCACCTCACGGATGTCGCCCGGCTGGATCACGTTGCTGGTCATGTTGCTGCGCCTTTCGTCTCATGGCCGGGCGGGGATCGGTGAACGACCAGGTCTGGGCCGGGGCCCAGACCTGGTCGTCAGCGCGGCCTGGTTCAGACCCGCTCGAAGATCGCGGAGATGCCCTGGCCGCCGCCGATGCACATGGTGGCGAGGGCGTACCTGCCGCCGGTACGCTTGAGCTCGTAGAGCGACTTGACGGCCAGGATGGCCCCGGTCGCGGCGACCGGGTGGCCGAGGGAGATCCCGCTGCCGTTCGGGTTGGTGCGCTCTGGCGGCAGGTCCAGTTCCCTGACCACGGCCAGTGCCTGCGCCGCGAAGGCCTCGTTGACCTCGAAGACGTCGATCTCGTCGACCTTGAGACCGGAGCCTGCCGAGCGGGGTGAAGCCATTGCTGTTGACGAACGATTCCGACGCGAGGACCACGGCCGCGGCGGCGTCGTTGATGCCGGACGCGTTGCCCGCGGTCACCGTGCCCTCCTTATCGAATGCGGGCCGCAGCTTGGCCATGTCGTCCAGGCTGACGTCTGCCCGGATGTGCTCGTCGGTGTCGACGATGGTGGTCTTGCCCCTCTTGCCGGGGATCTCGATCGGGAGGATCTGCTCCTTGAAGTAGCCCGCCGCGGTCGCGGCCGCGGCCCGGCGGTGGCTCTCCGCGGCCAGGGCGTCCTGGTCTTCCCGGGACACGTGGTAGTCGGCGGCGACGTTCTCCGCCGTCACGCCCATGTGGCAGGCGTCGAACGGGTCGGTGAGCGCCCCGGTCATGGAGTCGATGGCGACGGTGTCGTTCATCCGCGCGCCCCAGCGCATGGTGGGCAGCCAGTACGGGGCACGGCTCATCGACTCGGCCCCGCCGGCCACCGCGACCTCGCAGTCGCCCAGCATGATCGCCTGAGCGGCGGAGACGATGGCCTGCATCCCGCTGCCGCACAGCCGGTTCAGGGTCATGGCGGGCGTGCTGATGTCCAGGCCGCCGTTGATGGCCGCCACCCGGGACAGGTACATGTCCCTCTTCTCGGTGTGGATGCAGTTGCCGAACACGGCCTGGCCGACCTGGGCTGGTTCCACGCCGGACCGGCTGACGGCCTCGCGCACCACCTTGGCGGCCAGGTCACAGGGCGGGACGGAGGCGAGGCCGCCACCGTATTTGCCGATCGGGGTCCTGACGGCGGATATAACGAATACGTCTTCCATGATTCCTTCTCTCACTTGCCCAAGCCGCCGTTTACGGCCCAGATCTGCGCGGTGATGTACGACGATGCGTCGTGGGCGATGAACGCGACCACGCGGGCGGTTGCTGTTCGGTCGCGGTCGTCATCGCTTCGCTCCTATCTGTTCGCGCTCGTTACGCTGTCCCTGCTGTGTCCTGCCGTGATGGTGAACCGGTATGGAATCGGCGGCGGACACCGCGGGACAGTCTGCTCGGCGGCTGCGGTCTATGAGCTCATGACGTTAACAAGGCCGTTATACGCCGGCACCAGACGAATGTCCCGGGACCAATGGCCCTAAGTCCCTTGTCCGGTCCGTGATGGACTACCACGGTGAGATCAGGGACGGCCAGGCCCACCTTCCGGTCGGCCGCTTACGGTGCACCTGGAGAGATCATGAGCACAGAAGACAGATCAGCCAACGCCACGGGCATGATGTCAGAAGCGACCGAGGCAGTGACCGACATGCTGCCCATGGACATGGTCAAGGCGATTGCCGAACTGGCAGACCCGGCCGCGGTGGCAAAGGAAATGCCATGGCTGGCCGGAGAGCTGACCAAGATCGCGCTCGGCCAGTCGGACATCGCGCCCGACCAGCGGGACCAGCGATTCG
>WNFY01007703.1_pt1 | contig 17319 bp, 16 predicted proteins | sample 5400091 | NCBI WGS metagenome assembly WNFY01 (sample SAMN13153364, study PRJNA577476) | soil metagenome | isolation source: 60 cm soil or saprolite under grassland replicate 1 | place: USA:California | collected 2016-06-15
GCGCAGCAGCTTGTCGCCCACAAGCTTGCCGAGCAACGCGGTGTTGAGCTGGTCGATCACGCCGGGGCCGGCGCGTCGCACCAGCTTGCTCAGGGTGGTGGGGTGCGGCACCGGCTGGTCCAAGGAAATGCGGCAAAACCGCCGCCAGGAGAGCGAATCGCCGACCTCCTTGCAGAGGCTCTGGTAGCCGAGCTGGTAGCGGTGCTTGAGGTACAGCAGGCGCAGCAGGATCGGGATCGGGACCGAGGGGCGGCCAAGCCGCGCGGAGAACAGGGTGTACCAGGGGGCGAGGAAGCGCTCGTCGTCGAGGTAGGCATCGACCTGGGCGAGCTCGGTGGGCAGGCGTTTGGCCTGGTCGGGCAGCAGGTCGTCCCAGGTGGCAAGCGGCGGGGTGGTGGTGCGAAGCAGCGGGATCTCCAATACAGCGACAACGGTGTCATTCGACCACAACCACGCCGGACCCCATCGGCATTCCCGCAGCTCAGCGGCTACTTCGACCCCGAGTTCTTCATGGGGAAGTAATTACATCAGTGTGATTCGAGAGCGTCAGGCAGATACACTATTGTCGGCCGAGTCCTCCCGTTCGCGGAGGACGGCATGTCGGCAGTGGTTCGGGGTTCTAGCTCTGCGGGAGCTTCTGGGATCTCGAGCGCTGCGCGCCGCCGCTGGCCCGTCCGATGCGGGGAGGAGAAATGACGGCAGCAGGGAGACGCGCTGCGGCGACGGGCAATCGTGTTGAGCAGCCAGGTGGCGCACGTCGATTCCAGATCCTGTCACTGGACGGCGGCGGCCTGAAGGGGCTCTTCTCCGCTGCGGTGCTCGCGGAGTTGGAGAACGATCTCAGCATTTCCGTTGCCGATCATTTCGACCTGATCGTTGGCACGTCGACAGGTGGGCTGATCGCCCTAGGACTTGGTGCCGGCCTGCGGCCCGCTGACATTGTCGACTTCTATGTCGATCGGGGTCCATACGTCTTCGGTGAAAGGCGGGGTGTGGCGCTGCGTCTGCGGGCGCCCAGGTACTCAGCAGCCCGCCTCCGGGAGTCGCTCGAGGTGATTTTCGGTACCCAGACTCTCGCGGCGAGCAAGAAGAGGCTCGTCATCCCCGCCTATAGCCTTGATCGAAATGACGTGTACGTGTTCAAGACGCCACATCATGAGCGGCTGACGCGGGACTGGCGTGAGTTTATGGTAGATGTTGCTATGGCCACGACAGCTGCCCCGACGTTCTTGCCCGCATTTCGCCTTCGGCATCACCGGCTTGTGGATGGCGGCGTGTGGGCGAACAATCCGTCCTTAGTCGGGGTTGCCGAGGCCGTTAGTATGCTCGGGGTGGGGCTTGAGAACATTCATGTGCTGTCGCTTGGTACAACCGATGAACTGACCGATCTACCCAGCAGCCTGGATAAAGGTGGCCTGTGCCAATGGGCTCGGGCGGCGATTCCGCTTATCCTCCGGGGCCAGGGCGTCGGGTCGTTCCACGCGGTGGAACACTTGGTCGGACCGACACAGGTCTTGCGTATCGACCCGGTAGTCCCAGCCAGACTGTTCCGCCTTGACCGCATTGACCGAAGCCGTATCCGCGGCCTCGCCGAGGACGTCAGCCGCAAGGCCGCTCCCTCGGTGAAGGCGTTCACCAAGCAGCAGGCCGACACCTACACCCCGCTCTACAGCACGACGAACATCGATGCCTGACCCAAAGAACAGCCGATCATCAGCCTGTCAACCGGTCCTGGAGGCCACAGGGTGAAGCTCATCGCCTACTTCGACACCTTGCTTCGCGACACGGTGAACTTGAGCAAGAGCAGCCTCGAGCTCCTCGACTCCCGGGTCGAGTCCATTTATGCCGCGCTGGCCGACGACTTGGTTCTCGGGCCGTATGTTCAAGACAAGATCCCGCAGGGGTCCTGGGCGCACCAAACGATCATCAGGCCACCCAGGGACGACGGCGAATTCGACGCAGACTTCCTGCTGCTGCTTGACGAGCATCCAGAGTGGTCAGCGAGCCCGAAGAGCTACATCGAGCAGGTCTATGCCGCGCTGGGCCGTCACAGCACGTACAAGGACATGCCCCGCAACCGCAAGTGCCGGTGCGTGAGGCTCACGTACGCCAACAGCTGTCACGTCGACATCGTTCCCTACCTGCACCTACCGGGCGGGCGGCAGGTGATCGTGAACCGGGATGAGGACAAGTGGGAGGACACCAACCCGGACGGGTTCACCCAGTGGATGCGGACCAAAGACGAGATCACCGGCAAGACCCTCCGGAAGGTGATCCGTCTCCTGAAGTTTCTCCGCGACCACAAGGGAACCTTCCGCGGCACACGCTCCGTGATCCTCACCACCCTGATCGGTGAGCGGGTCGAGCAGTGGAGAACGATCGCCGACCTCGGCTACTACGCCGACGTGCCCACGACACTGCTCCACATCGTCAACGACCTCGACGAGTGGCTCCAGCAGAACCAAACGAGACCGTCCGTCGCCGACCCGTCCGGGTCGGGTGTGACGTTTGACCATCGATGGGACGACACGACCTACGCCAACTTCCGCGACAAGATCCACAAGTACGCAGCCGACATCAGCACGGCCTACCACGAAGAAGATAAAGATAAGAGCGTCGCACTGTGGCAGGACATCTTCGGGGACGGATTCAAGGCACCACCCGCGAAGCAGTCCAGCGGCCGGTTCGGTCCCGTCGCACCTGCCGCGTCGATCCGGCCCGGACGAGCCGGGTGACAAGAAGGAATGGCACGAAGGAAGCGGGGACCGGTCCTCACCGAGGGTCAGCGACAAGCCCGAGACGAGATTCGCCGCATCGCCGGTGAGTACCCCGAACGCATCGAGATCATCGACGAGCCCGGCCTCGATAAAGAGCGGATCCTGCGGATCGTCATCCGTCTCCCCACCAAGGACCTGGACCCCGTTCCAAGCGGTCTGCCCCTCTCAACAGACCACGAGGACGTAACCATCTGGATCCCACCCGGCTTCCCGTACCGTCCACCGGATGCCGTGGTGACCCACAGTCGCTTCGTGAGCCAACCGCACGTCCTGCAGGGCCACCGCCTCTGTGTCTACCTCGATCCCGCACGCGAGTGGCATCCAGCGCATGGAATGCTCGGCTTCCTCACCCGGCTGTGGGACTGGCTCGACGACGGCGCAGCCGGCAGATTTGACGCCGCGACCGCCCTGTTCCACCCCGTCGGTGGCGTGCTCCACCGCACCCCGGGCACGCCGACCATCGTCGTAAGGAAGCCGCTGCAACCCAACGGCAAGACCTTCCTGCGCGCCGCGCTCACTGCTCGGACACCAGACCGGATCGACGTCATCGACTGGGATACGCGCCGTGGGGCCACCGAGGTGGCGCTCGTCATCGTCCTCCACGCGCCGCTCTCCTACGGGGCGGGAACAACCCTGCCGGGCATGTTCCGACAGATCGCCGCGACTGGTCATCCCAGGCCCGATGATATCGCCGCCGTGCTGGCGCAGACCGCCGCGCGTAACCCTCCCGGGACGCCTCTGTACGTGATCCTCGCCGTGCCCCATGTGGGTGGCGCCAGCGGACACCACCTCATCGCGGCTCGTCTGCCTCCCACGTTCGCGGACCTGCTTCGAGCAGTAGCCGCCCGTGACGGACCATTGCTACAGATCAACTCCAGCAGCATCCCTGCCGACACCCCGATTGAGTGGTGCAACGTGTCCGATGAGCGATCCGACGTGAACATCCGACGAGACTCGAGCCGGCCGACCTCACAGTTCGCCGGCAAGGTTGTCGAGGTGTGGGGATGTGGCGGCCTCGGCTCATGGATCGCCGAGTTCCTGGCTAGAGCCGGCACAGCACGGCTGGTCCTTCGTGACCCTGGTGACGTGCACGGTGGGCTCCTTGTCCGCCAGAACTACGTCGAAAACGACATCGGAAGGAACAAGGCGCAGCAGCTCGCCGAACGGCTCCGACAGATCTCTGACGACCTTGTGGTGGAGAGCTCCCAGGGCGCAGCACCCAGCGGGCTCGATGGCCCACTTCCCGGATGTGACGTCATCATCGACGCGACCGTTAACACGGCCGTCGGGGTGTACCTCGACCTGGCGGCCAGGCAGCTTGCCGCCGCACGTCCGCTGCTGGCTCAAGTCGCGACCGACCTGCGAACGGCGACTCTTGGTCTGCTCACCGTGTCGGCGCCTGGTCTGGCCGCTGGCCCTGCATCGATCGATGAGCAAGCCGGCACCGTCGTGCTCAACGACGGTCACCTCGAACGATTCCACATGTTCTGGCAGGAGCCCGCCATTGGGGACGAGATCGTCCCCGCCCGTGGATGTTCCGTACCTACCTTCCACGGATCCGCCGCCGACATAGCCGCTGTTGGAGCGTCACTGGTAAGCCTACTGGCTCTGCACTTGAACTCGGGCGCATCCGGCACACACCTGGTCGCACTTCCGCATGCCCCCGGCGACGGTCCGTGCCATTACTTCTTGCCCGTTGCTGACACCGGAGCGCGAGCGGCAGCTCGGGGCTGAGTGCCGATGGCGCAGGCTTTTTGAACGTGCTCGCGCGCAGCGGCAGCTTTGCCGACGTCTACCAGCGCTGGCTCGCAGGCGCTGCCTGAACCGAACGTCGGCACGGATGAGCGGCCCAGCCCGACGGTTAGATTAGGTGCGTAGCGCTTCCGTCCTGTTGTCAGTGATCCTGGTGAGCAATGGCGTGTGCTCGCCAGCGACCGTCTTGGTACGGCTGTCAACCCCTCCGAGGACGATGATTCTGATCACCGGTGCTCGGACAAACCGGATGTTTTGGGTTTAGCTTAGACGTGTAATAGTAGAAATCTGCGCAACCGGCTCGCCCGCCACCTGCTCGCGCTCGAGCCCGCCTGGCACGACCAGACCCAGACCGGGCAGCTCCTGTCGCGCGCCACCTCCGACATCCGCTCGGTGCGGTACTTCCTGTCCTGGGGGCTGGTGTTCAGCGTCCTCAACCTGGTCACCTTCGGGATCGCCGCGGTGCAGATGTGGACGCTGTCGGCGCGCCTGACCCTGGTGACCCTGGCGCTCGCGCCCCCGCTGGTCTACGGGGCGCTGCGCTTCAACCGCCGCCTGCACCGCATCTACTGGCGGGTCCAGCAGAAGGAGGGCGACCTGACCACCGTGGTGGAGGAGAACGCGGCCGGCGTGCGCGTGGTCAAGGCGTTCGGGCGCGAGGCGGAGGAGGGCGCCAAGCTGGAGCGCGAGGCGGGGGCGCTGCTGACCGAGAACCTGGCCGCCGCGCGGCTGCGCGCCTTCTACACCCCGCTGCTCGCCGCCCTCCCCCAGGTCAGCATGGCGGTCATCCTGTGGTACGGGGGCAGGCTGGTGATCGACGGGCGCATCACCCTCGGCACCCTGGTGGCCTTCAACTCCTACGTGGTGATGCTGGTCTGGCCCCTCCAGTCGCTCGGCATGCTGTTCGGCTTCGCGCAGCGCGCGGCGGCCAGCGCGGAGCGGGTGTTCGAGGTGCTCGACCGGCCGCCCGGCATCGCCGACCGACCCGGCGCGATCCCCCTGCCCGACCCCTATGCGCGGAGCCCGCTCGCCGGACGCGGCGCGCGCGTGGGCTTCGACGACGTCAGCTTCCGCTACGGCGAGTCGGGCCGCCCGAGCCTCGTCAACGTCACGCTCGAGATCGAGCCCGGGGAGCGCGTCGCGCTGGTCGGCGGCACCGGCTCGGGCAAGTCCACCCTGGCCGCCCTGATCCCCCGCCTGTACCAGCCGAGCGCCGGCCGCGTCACGCTGGACGGCCACGACGTCGCCGGCCTCGCGCTCGAGTCGCTGCGCGGCGCCGTCGCAGTCGTGCACCAGGAGCCCGAGCTGTTCTCCGCCAGCCTGCGCGAGAACGTCGCCTTCGGCCGCCCCGACGCCGGCGACGACCAGGTGCTGGCCGCGCTCGAGGCCGCCGCGGCCCTCGACGTGCTCGAGACGCTGCCGGAGGGGCTCGACACGGTCGTGGGCGAGCAGGGCTACACCCTCTCGGGCGGCCAGCGCCAGCGGGTCGCGCTGGCCCGGGCACTGCTGGCCCAGCCACGGGTGCTGATCCTGGACGACGCGCTCTCGCACGTGGACGTGGCGACCGAGGCCACCATCCTCTCGGGGCTCGGCAACGCCCTCGGCGACGCCACCGTGCTGCTGGTGGCCAACCGCCGCGCCAGCCTGCGGCTCGCCGACCGGATCGTGCTGCTGGACCGCGGCCGGGTGGTTGCGCAGGGCAGCCACGACGACCTCGCACGCCACGAGCCGAGCTACCGCGCGGTGCTGACCAGCGCCAGCCCCGGCATCGACGAGCTGGCCGACGAGGTGGCATCGTGAAGGGCCGGCAGGCGCGCGCCTGGATGTGGCCGCTGGTGCGACCGCACCGCGGGATGGTCGCGCTCGGCTCGCTGGCGGTCCTCGCCCAGAGCGCGGCCGGGCTGGCCATGCCCTACCTGGTCAAGGTGGCGATCGACCAGGGCGTGGTGCCCCGCCACCTCGAGGTGCTCGACCGGGTCGCGCTGGCCTACCTCGCGCTCGCCGGGTTGCAGCTCCTCGCCGGCCGCCTCGAGATCACGGCCGTGGCCGCGGTCGGCCAGCGCGTGCTGTACGCCGTGCGCGCCAAGCTGTTCGGCCACCTGCAGACGCTCTCGCTCGACTTCTACGAGCACGAGCGCACCGGCAGGGTGGTCGCGCGCATGACCAACGACATCGACGCCATGAGCGATCTGGTCACCGACGGCCTGGTCACCTTCATCACCAGCGTCATCACCCTCGTCGGGATCGCCGTCATCCTGGTGCTGATGGACTGGCGGCTCGCGCTCGCGACGCTCACGGTGGCGCCCGCCCTGGCGCTCGCCGCGACCCGCTTCCGGCGCCAGTCGGCCGCGGCCTGGCGGCGGGTCCGGGAATCCGCCACAGTCGTCACCGTGCAGCTCCAGGAGGCCCTCTCCGGGGTCCGCGCGATCCAGGCGTTCCGGCGCGAGCGCGCCACCGCCGAGCGCTTCGCCAACGCCACCGACGACGAGCGCAAGGCCCACCAGCGCACCATCAAGCTCGCCGCGCTGTTCTTCCCGGGCGTCGAATTCGCGGGCGCGGCCGCCAGCGTCGTGGTGCTCGGCGTCGGCGGCACCCAGGTGCTCTCCGGCAGCCTCGAAATCGGCACCCTGGCGGCGTTCCTGCTCTACCTGCGGAGCCTGTTCGACCCCGTACAGCAGCTCTCCGAGCTGTACGACACCTTCCAGTCGGCCACAGCCGGCGCCGAGCGCGTCGGCGCGGTGCTGGCCGTCGAGCCGACCGTCCGCGAGGCCACCGATGCAGTGGCGCTGGTGGCCCCGCGCGGCGAGGTCCGACTCGAGCAGGTCCGCTTCGCCTACGGGAGCGGCGACGAGGCCGGCCCCGAGGTCCTCCACGGCATCGACCTGCACGTGCCGGCGGGCACCACGCTCGCGCTCGTCGGGCCCACCGGAGCCGGGAAATCCACCGTGGCCAAGATGATCGCCCGCTTCTACGACCCCGGGTCCGGCCGGGTCACCCTCGACGGGACCGACCTGCGCCAGGTCCGCCTGACCGACCTCCGCAGAGCCATGGGCTACGTCCCCCAGGAGGGGTTCCTGTTCTCGAGCTTTGAAAGCAGCTCGGCCACCGTGGCCGACAACATCCGCTTCGGCCGCCCCGACGCGACCCGCGCCGAGGTCGAGGCCGCCGCCCGCGCGGTCGGCGCCGAGCCGGTGATCAGGGGGCTGCCCCACGGCTTCGACACCGTGGTCGGCGAGCGCGGCGTGCTGCTGTCCGCCGGCGAGCGCCAGCTCGTCGCGTTCGCGCGTGCCTGGATCGCCGACCCCGCCCTGCTGATCCTCGACGAGGCGACCTCGAACCTGGACGTGGTCACCGAGGCACGCGTCACCGAGGCGGTGCGGCGCCTCAGGCAGGGGCGCACCACCATCGTGATCGCCCACCGGCTCTCGACCGTCGCCGAGGCCGACCAGGTGGCCGTGATCGAGGACGGCCACCTGGTCGAGACCGGCCCGCCGGAGCGCCTGCGCGCCGCCGGCGGGCGCTACGCCGAGCTCTACGACCGCTGGCTCGCCAGCGTCGCCTGACCCGGCCGAGCAGCCCCGGCCGCGTCGCTCCTCATGACTTCTTCCTGGGGCGGGCTCATCGGGCCGGCTCCGGGTCACGGTCCACTTGGAAGCTGAGCATCATGCCGCTCTGCATGTGCTCGGCGATCGGGACCACCAGGATGCTGCCGTACAAGCCCAGCTCCAGGGTGTAGTCCTCGCGGATGTGGCGAGCGCTCCAGCGCTGGCTGGGGGGCGTAGCCTGACCGCTTATGCACCGCCGACGCCGCTGGCGGCAGCCATGGCGAGCCCGCACGCCTGTTGTCGCCCTCCTCATGGCGGGTCTGACCGCTTGCGGCTCTTCCCGCGGTGCCGGTCTCCAGGGCGCCGGATCGCAGGGGGCCGGCCCGGCCAGCCGGTCGGCGCGAGTCGTCGCCGTGCAGACGCTCGGCCCCCGGGTGCGCGACCTCACCATCGACTCGCCGGCGCTCGGCCGCCGCGCCAAGGTGCGCCTGCTGCTGCCACGCCGCTTCGAGGCCGAGCCGCACCGCCGCTGGCCGGTGCTGTGGCTGCTGCACGGCTGCTGCGACACCTACCAGAGCTGGACCCGCTCCACCGACGTCGAGGGGCTGGCCGCACTGGCCGGCGTGCTGGTGGTCATGCCCGAAGCCGGGCAGGCCGGCTTCTACTCCGACTGGTACAACCGCGGCCGCGGCGGGCCGCCGGGCTGGGAGACCTTCCACCTGACCGAGCTGCGCCAACTGCTGGAGCGCGACTGGCGCGCCGGCGACCGCTGCGTCGTGGCCGGGATCTCCATGGGCGGGCTCGGGGCGATGGCCTATGCGGCCCGCCACCCTGGCACGTTCCGGGCGGCCGCCTCCTACAGCGGGCTGCTCCACACCCGCTACCAGGGCGGCCCGGTCCCGGGTCCGGGATTCGTCCAGAACCTGGTGCGCGGCTTCGGCGCGGACCCGCGCGCCTTGTGGGGCGACCCCCAGCGGCAGGCCGACGTCTGGGCGGCGCACGATCCCTACGACCTTGCGCCCCGGCTGCGCGGGGTCGACCTGTTCGTGTCGGTCGGCAACGGCCAGCCGGGCCCGCTGGACGGGCCGGCGACCACCGAGCAGGCACGGCGGATCGAGCAGGCCGTGCAGCCGCAGAACCTGGCCTTCGTCGAGCGGCTGCACCAGCTCGGCATCCCCGTCCAGTTCGACGCCTACGGCGCGGGCACCCACGACTGGCCCTACTGGCAGCGGGAGCTGCACCGGTCGCTGCCGCTGCTGCTGCATGCCCTCCAGCGCCCGTGAGGTCCGCGCGGCAGGACCGTCTGGTCGCCGGCGGGCTACCCCGGTCACGGCTGGCGGCAGAGCAGGGTCCAGGGACGGTCGAGGACGCGGGTGAGCACGGAGCAGGGCGCGCAGCCGCTTGAGGTTCCAGGGCAGCGACTCCTCGACCGCGAGCGTGCGGCCGAACGGGGTGGCGAGCGCGTGGTCCGCGGACAGGAAGGCGACCTGCCGGTCGATCTTCCAGGCGTCGAGGCGGCGGGCCAGCTCCTCGACCGCGCCGGCGCGGGTGACGGCCGGGCTCGGGTCCAGCAGGAAGGCGCCGGGCCGGGCGCACGGCACTGCCGGCCCTGGGGCCGCGACCAGCGTGTCGCCGCCCGGGAGCACGGTCGCCCGGCGGGCGGCGGTGGCGAGCGCCGGCGACCACAGCACCGCCTCCTTCAGCTCGCGCCGGTCGGCGACCATCTCGACCTCCCAGCCCTGCGGCACGAGCTCGAGCGGCAGGCCGGGTGCCGTCTTGACGCCGACCTCGGCGACGTGGTCGGCGAGCCCGAGGCACCACGCGAGCGGCGGCTCGCTCGCGCCGGATGGCATGCGCCGCCCGCCGTGCCGGCGGGCGGGGTCGATGAACACCGGCGGGAGGGCGTCGAGCCGCAGCCCTCGCACGTCGGCGCACGCCGCGGCGACCTCGCCGGCGCCGCCGGCGCGCGCGTTCTCGACCGCCATGCGCAGGTGGACCTCGTCCAGGTCGACGGCGAGCGCCGCGCGGCCGGCGGCGAGCGCGAGCAGGTCGCCGCCGATCCCGGCGCACAGGTCGGCGACCCGCTCGAAGCCCGCGTAGCGGGCGGCCCGGTGGCGGGCGACCTGCTCGGAGGACGCCTGCTGGAGCCCGTCGCGGGTGAAGTACATCCGCTCCGCGTGCGCGAACTTCGCCCGCGCCCGCACGCGCAGGTTGTGCTGCGCCAGTGCGGCCCTGGCCAGCGCCGCCGGGTAGCGCGCCCGCAGCTGCTCGCCGAGCCCGATCTCCGCCCCGGCCTCGACCCTGTCCCGGTCGCCGAGCGCGCCGAGCAGCTCCCGCCCGCCCGGGGACAGGAGCAGGTCAAGCGCCCTCGCGGGGTCGGGCGCCTGCCCTCCTGGAGCGGATCTTCGTCGCTCGCCCACCGCGGACCCCCCCGGCGATCAGCCGCAACCCCTGCTCCTCCTGGACGCGCTCAAGGACGAGGATGAACGTCACCACCCCGATCAGCAACAGCCCCAGAGGAAGCGAGGGACCGGCGTGATTGAGCTGCGGTCTGCCGACGGCGAAATCCAGCAGGGGGAGAAGCGCCTGAATGCCCACCAGCCCGAGCAGCCATCTCCGGTATTTTGTGCGGGCAAGCGTCACGGCGCCAGCGGTCATCACGATTGGGAAAGCGTACAGCAGGTACCTTGACCAGTCCCATCCGATCAGGCAATTGCCGAAGACCGGCACCAGCCACCACCCGAGCCGGCGCACCGGCGCGCTCCGCCAGCTCGCCACCGCCAACGGCCACCATGCTCCCAGCGACATGGCGAACGCGCTTCCGGGCCAGAGTCCGCCGTCCTCCCTCATGCGGGTGTGCAAAATATCCGAGAGGACGGCCCCGTAGGAATTGGAGTATTCGACGGAGGGCCTGCTGGGCGCGAGCTTCAGGACCGCCGCGTAGGCGATGGCGGCCGGGAGCAGCAGCGCGAGCGAAGCGAGTGCCGCCATGGGGTCGAGGCGCCGGCGGCGGAGCCACTGGTACAGGGGCAGGAGGAATCCAGCGAACAGCTCTCGCGTTCCCGCCATCAGCACCAGCAGCGGGGCGACAAGCCACGTGGGACGTGCCCGCACCAGGACCAGGAAGCAGGCGGCGAGGAGCAGGAAGGCGGCCGGGTCGGAGAGATACGGGTCGTAGAGATAAAAGAGCCAGCCCCGACTCGACAGCAGGGCTGCCATTGCGAGCAGGGCCGTGCCGTGCCCGGGGCCGAAATGGCGTACCAGCAGATAGAGCAACAGGCCGGCCGCCGAAAGACATACGAGCGAGACAGCGTGGTACGTACGCTGCGGGTCGGTCCCGAGAAGGTGCACCAACCACGGTACCAGGAGCCTGGTGCTGTAGGGCCGTGCCACGGTCTGACCGGGGTCGGCGGCCATGCGGAGGTATTCTCCGGCGTCGCAGCACGGGGGAGACGGTGCGAGGGGGCTCACGCGACGCCAGAAAAGGGTCACGAGCGCTGCGAGACCCGCCGCCTGGGCGACCTGCCCTCGCAGGTGAGCAGGCACGCTGAGGACGAGGCGCTTGAGCACGCTCACTCCTTCGCCGGGGACTCCCGGGGCACTGCCAGACGGCATTCATCCTATGGGATTTCCGTTGGGCGAGCGTGCGTCCGCGCGGCGGCGGCGAGCGCGGCGCAGACGGTGCGGGCCGCCCCGAGCCACGCGGGCCGGGCCACGGCGGGGGTGCGCGCGGGGGCGAGCGTGTCGGCCCCGGGGAGCCGGGGAACGCTCGAGGGCGTCGGGACCAGGCATAGGATCGCAAGTTTCCCGTCAGAAGTTGCTCGGCCGGCTTATATGACGTTCGCGTACGAACTACGCTGTCAGGGACGAGGGGAATGGAACCCTAGAAACTGCTGAGCCGAGCAGCGGGCTCCGGGCCGGGGGCCCCCGCCAACCAGGACACGTCAGCGGAATAGGCTGTAGCGACCGGACTGTCAGCAAGGAGCGTGCGCCGTGCCCGTGGTCAACGCCGTCGATCGCCTCGCCAGGGAGTACCTGGACCTCACCTTCGACCTGTCCCCGATGGCGGCAACGTTCTACGGCGTGCACGAGTTCGACGGGCTGCTCGACGACCTGAGCCAGGCGAACCGGGACAAGTGGGTACGAAAGCTGGCCGGGATCGACCGCCGCCTGCGGACGCTGGCCACGCTGGACCCCGAGGCGGCGGTCAACCGCGACGCGCTCGCCGCGACCGTGGCCGAGGACCTGTTCGTGGAGGAAGTCGAGCGTCCCTGGCGGCGCAACCCCTTCCGCGCCGCCACCGCGATCCCCGAAGCCATCCTCGTCCTGATCGCCCGTGACTTCGCTCCCCTCCAGGAGCGGCTCGCCAACGTCGCGCTGCGGCTCGAGGCGACCCCGCGCTTCCTCGAGCAGGCAAAGAGCCTTCTCGACGAGCCGTGCCCTGCCATGTGGCGGCGGATGGCGGTCGGCGCCGCCGGCAGCGGGGCGGGTTTCCTCACCAGCGCGCTCGGACCACTCGCAGCCGACACCGCGATGGCCAGCCGCATCGAAGCGGCCGCCGCCAAGGCGGCCGGGGCGCTGCGCGAGTTCGCCTCCTGGCTGGAGACGGACCACGCCAAGCGCTTCACCGACGACGCCCCGTTCGCCATCGGCGAGCAGGCCCAGGCCCGCAAGCTGCGCGAGGCGCACTGCTTCGACACGAGCCCCGCCGAGTTCGTCGCCATCGGCCAGGCGCAGATCGCCGAGATCTCGGCCGAGCTGACCGAGCAGGCCGCCAGGCTCGGCGCGGGCGACTGGACGGCCAAGCTCGACGAGATCAAGCAGACCCACCCGACCCAGGCCGATCTGCTCCCGACCTACCGCAAAGAGCTCGAGCGCCTGGAGGCGTTCGTGTTCGAGCACGACCTGGCCAGCAACCCCGAGTCGCAGGCGATCATCGGCGCGACCCCGGAGTTCCTGCGCAACCTTCTCGGCTACGCCGCCTACTTCCACTCCGGCCCACTCGACCACTACCAGCAGGGGTACTTCTGGATCACACCGCCGGCGGACCCCAGCGGGCTGCGCGACCACAGCTACGCGCTGATCCCGCCGGTCGCCGCCCATGAGGGCTACCCGGGGCACCACCTCCAGATCATGAGCGTCCACCGGCTCGACTCGCTGGTCAGGCGGGTGATCCGGTCTTCCGTCATGATCGAGGGGTGGGGCCTGTACACCGAGCAGCTCATGAACGACGTCGGCTACTACGGCGAGGAGTCCAGGCTCGGCCAGCTCTCCATGCGGCTGTTCCGCGGACTGCGGATCGTCCTCGACATGCAGCTCCAGTCCGGCGACGTCACCTACGACGAAGCGGTGGCCAAAGCGGTGCGGATCGGGCGGCTCTCGCAGGCGACCGCCCGCTCGGAGGTCGCGCGCTACACCATGGACCCGACGCAGCCGTTCAGCTACCTGGTCGGCTGCCTGGAGCTGGAGCGCCTGCGGTCCGAGTCGCAGAAACGGCTTGGCGACGCCTTCCGCATCCGCCGCTTCCACGACCGGGTGCTGTCCTACGGCCACATGCCCCCGACCCTGGTCGCGCAGGCCATCGCCACCGCCGATGAGGCCGAGCGGCGCAGGCTACGCGATTAGGTGCGCCCGCAGCCGCTGGGCGGCCGGCTCGAAAGCCAGCTTCCCCCGCAACGAGACCCGCTGCCGCTGCGCGGCCGGGTGGCCCTGGTGACCGGGGCAAGCCGACGCGCCGGCATTGGGTATGCGATCGCTCGCCGGCTGGCCGCGCTGGGCGCCAGCCTGTTCCTGCACCACTGCGCCCGGCACGACCAGGACCAGCCTTGGGGCGCCGACCCCGGTGGGCCGCAGGCTGTGGTCGCCGGCGTGACCGAAGCCCTGGCCGGCGGCGCAGGCGTTCACCACATCGAGCTGGACCTGGCCGCCGCCGGCGCGCCCGGCCAGTTGATGGACGTGGCGACCCGGGCGTTCGGGCACCTCGACATCCTCGTCTGCAACCACGCCCGCAGCGGCGGTGACGGCCCACTCGGCACCCTCGATGCCGCGATGCTCGACGCGCACTGGGCCGTCAACGCTCGATCCACCATCCTGCTGACGCAAGCCTTCGCCGCCCAGCACGACGGGCGCCCCGGCGGGCGCGTCATCTTCATGACTTCCGGGCAGGACCTCGGCCCCATGCGAGACGAGGTCGCCTACGCCGCCAGCAAGGGCGCCCTCGCGTCGATCGCCCGCACGCTGGCCGACCAGCTCGCCGAGCGGGCGATCACGCTCAACACGGTCAATCCCGGCCCTATCGACACCGGCTACGCCCCACCCGACGTCCACGACCGCGGCGGGTTGGACCGCGGCGGGAGGTTGGAGGGCCGCGGGTCGGACGGCGGCTCCGAGGCCGGTGGCGGCGGGGCTGGTCCGGTGGGCGGCCCCGGTGGGTGCTCGGGCTCGAGGGCGTCGTAGAGGCGGACCGCGGCTGTGCCGCCGAGGGTGGCGCCGGCGGAAGTGGCGGCGATGGCGATCCCCGGGCAGAGCGCGGCTCCGGCGCCCTCGGTGGCGGCCGCCCCGACACCGCACATGGCGATGCCGAGCCGCTGGCCGGCCTCGGCGCCGAGGCTCTGGCCAAGAGAGCGCACCACGGCCCGGAGCATGGGCTCACCCGGGTCCTCGCCGCCGAAAAGGTTGGCCGCCAGCGTGATGACCGGCCCGCCGACCGGCAGGAACGCCGCCAGCGTTGCGGGAAACCGGGACCGCTGGAACGCGGAGCGCTCGAACGCGGCCAGCGCCCGCACCGCCGCCAGGCCGGTCGCCGGCTCCCTCCCCGAGCGCACCAGCCGGGTGAGGACGCTGGCCCGCGCCTCGACCGCCGCCAGCCCGGCGCCCACCGCCGTGGCGACCCGGTCGGCGACCTCGAGCCCGCGACCGAGCGGGGAACGCCCCTCGGCCCGCGCGGCGGTGTCCGCGGCCTCGGCGAAGCGGCGGGCCGCCGTCCGGTCGGCCACGGCCGCCTGGTCGTCCGCCTCGCGCACCATCTCGACGACCCGGGCCGCTACCACGACCCGGGGATCCGTGGAGGGCAGCGGCAGTGCGAGCGGGCCGGGCGCGGCGAGCGGGCCGAGCGCCAGCCCGTCGGAGGCTGCCAGCGAGCTGGCACGGTCCCAGACCGCCTGGGCGCCGGCCAGCCCTGTGGAGAGATCGGCCAGCCCGGCGGCCGCGTGCCGCAGGGCACCGGCGGCGTCGCCGAGGTCGCTCTCGAGCAGCCCGTCCCGCGCGCGGTATGCGGCGCTCGCCGGCCCGCGCCAGGCATCCGAGCGGGCAACGTCACGGTCGAGGTCCCGCAGCCCGCGACCGAGGCCCTCGACCTCGGCGGCCGCGGCGGTCAGCAGCCGCGCCGCGGCAGCGAGGCCGCCGGGATCGCCTCGCGGTCGCATCAGCCCCGCTCCCGCACGGGCGGGGCACCCGGCGGCGCCGACGGAGCACCCGGGGACGGGAGGCTCCCCTGGTCGGCACGCTCGTAGCCGTCGGCCGCGGCCTCCAGCGCAACCGCCAGCTCGGTGGCCGTCTCGGCAAGGCGCTCGACCGAACCGGACCAGCGCCACCACAGCTCGGCAAAGGCCGCCCGCGCCCGGTCCCCGCCGAATGCCGGGTCCAACCCGGCGACCGTCGCACCGAGCTGGCCCCGGACCCGGAGCAGGCGGACGCCGAGCGCGCGGACCGCCACCGCGGCCTGCCGCAGCCGCTCCGGCGCCACCACGATCGTGGCCGCCATGCAACGCCTCCTCGAAATCGGTCGATCAGGGCACAGGAGGGTTGTAGCTCGCGCCGGGGCCGCGCACAAACGGCTGTCCCCACCCCTCGGCGAAGACCGAGGCGGGCCGGGACCTACCAGGGAGGCGTGCCTACAGGACCTGGTCGGGGTCGGGGCCGGTCGGGCCCTCGACTCTCGCCCAACGGACGAAGTCTTCGACGCTCTCGCCGATGCTCCTGGCGATGAACGCGGAGGCCAGCTCGTCGATGCGCTCGTCGTCGAACCCCTCGGCACCGAGCACCGTCCGGGCCTGGTTGGCGAGCAGCCGGGCGCTCTCCACCTCCGCCGCGACCGGCTCCGGAGCGCTGTCGGGGCTGGCTGGCTCCTGCTTGTCGGGCTGCTCTGGGTGCTCGGTGGTCATGATGTCTCACCTCCATGCCAAAAATACCCGGCCGGGCGCCGTATACGCAGGTTGTACACTTCGCCTTCGCGCTGCCACGCCGGGTGGAGGAGCAGTCACTGGTGAAGGACGTCGGGATCGTCGGATTGCCGCTCTCGGGCAAGACGACGCTGTTCAACGCGCTCACAAGGGCGGGGGTACCGACCGGCGGGGCGGCCGGCAAGGCGAACGTGGCCGCCGTGCCGGCACGGGCCTGTCCGCGCAGGCGCTCGGCGCCCTGCGTGAGGTGGACGCCCTGGCCATGGTGCTGGCGGCCTTCGGTGGCACCGACCCGGCCGAGGCCGCCGCCGACGTGAACCTGGAGCTCACCGTCGCGGATCTCGGGAGCATCGCCGGCGGAGCGGACAAGGCCGTCAAGCGCGCCAAGGCCGGGGTCAAGGACGCGGCCCTGGAGGCGGACACCCTGGTCAGGGCACAGGACCTGCTCGACGCCGGCACGCCGCTGCGGGCCGCCACCTGGGAGCCGGAAGCGGAGAAGGTGCTGCGCAACTTCTCGCCGCTGACGCTCAAGCCGGTCCTCGCCGTGGTCAACCTCGGCGAGGACCAGGTCGGCGAGGCGGCCGAGCGCGCCGCCGCAGTCGAGCGGGCCCTGGGCCTGCCGGCGGCGCCGCGCTGGAGGCGGAGGCGGCCGGGCTCGACCCGGCGGACGCGGCCGAGTTCCTAGCGGAGTACGGCGTCCAACGCGGCGGGCTCGACCAGGTGGTCGGGGCGGCGTGGCGCCTGCTCGAGCTGCAGACCTTCTTCACCACCGGGGAGGACGAGACCAGGGCCTGGGAGGTCCGCCGCGGCGCGACCGCGCCGGAGGCCGCCGGCCGCATCCACTCCGACCTGGAGCGGGGCTTCATCCGCGCCGAGGTGATCGCCTACGACGACCTGGTCGCCGCCGGCGGCTGGGACGCCGCCCGCTCCAAGGGCCTGCTCCGCGCCGAAGGCCGCTCCTACGTCGTGCGCGAGGCGGACTGCCTCCACATCCGCTTCAACGTGTAGGAGGGACCGGAGGCCGTTTGTCAGGCGATGGCGCCGACGCGCAGGTCCTCGACCAGG
>WNFY01002535.1_pt1 | contig 17318 bp, 15 predicted proteins | sample 5400091 | NCBI WGS metagenome assembly WNFY01 (sample SAMN13153364, study PRJNA577476) | soil metagenome | isolation source: 60 cm soil or saprolite under grassland replicate 1 | place: USA:California | collected 2016-06-15
CCTGCATCACCAGGGCGGAGCGCAGACCCTGCGGAAGGAAGTAGTCATCGACCAGCTTCTGTAACGAGATGTTGGAGGGCACGGTCATCGGATTGCGGCTCATGACCTGCTCGACGGTCACGCCCTGGAAGGTCGTCTCCAACGTCGACTGGGCGCGGGCCGATTGCGCGGCGCTCAGCAGGAACCACCCGATAAAGCCCAGCCAGATGCCATCCAGCGTATCACCAGCAAAGAACAGCCAGATGCCGATGAAGATGAAGATGTATGCGATCACCATGCCAACGATCGTGGTGACACGGGTGGCCCTGTTCGGATCGCCGGTGACGCGCCAGACGATCGAGCGCAGCACGCGCCCACCGTCGAGGGGGAAGCCAGGGACGAGGTTGAGGATACCCAGCAGGAAATTGGAGATTGCCAGGTACGATAGGACAGCCGCAGTCGCCGAATGGTTGCCTCTAAATGGCAAGAACAGGAGGTAACACAGCAGGCCAAGGAGGATATTCGTCAACGGTCCTACAAAGGCCATCTGAAACTCGACGCCAGGTCCCTTCGGCTCCTGCTCGATGTTTGAGATGCCGCCGAACACGTAGAGGACGATACTTTTCACGGTCAGGCCCCGCGCCCGCGCAACCAGCGAATGAGCCAGCTCATGCAAGAGCACGGAGAGGAGGAAGAGCAGCGCCGCGATCAGCCCCAGCAACAGATAAATACCAAACGAGTAACCGGGATACGTAGCAGGAAACCAGCCGATGGCGGTCGAGACCGTCAACAGGACCAGGATAATCAGCCAGCTATAGTTGACGTAAATGTCAACACCAGCAAGCTTGCCAAGACGAAACGCGCCAGGCATGGTGGATCTCCTTTATCTTTTATCTAGTGCAGGCAAGAATATATTACGAATAGTAGACCAGATGAAATGGCTGCTGCAAGCAGGATCGTTGATCTACGATCTGACCACCCTACATTCTATCACCGAGAAGAACATTATGAGGAATACGCTCCGCTGCATCCTGTTCCGTTCGTATTTGAGACGACGATTTTAGCATCTGTACTGGATAAATGTCCTACCCGTTCGTTCTATTTTTGAAATTTCATCATTTGTACTCTACATTGACTGATAGTAGTGGAAATAGCTTTATCATTTAGTGTTATGCAAAGGGCACTACGGGAGGTGCTACGATGGAACACCGTGTTGGACAGCAACTTGGAAACTACCGCCTCATCCAGTTCCTGGGTCAGGGCGGCTTTGCCCACGTCTACCTGGGAGAGCATATATACCTCAAGACCCGTGCGGCCATCAAAGTTCTTCGGGTCCAGTTGAGCGGTGAGCATGAGCAGGATTTCCTCAGAGAAGCACAGACCCTCGCACATCTGGAACATTCCCACATCGTGCGCGTCCTTGATTTCGGTGTACAGGAGAGAACTCCATTTCTCGTGATGCAGTATGCCCCAAAGGGTAGCCTGCGCAAGGCACATTCCAGAGGAACCATTCTCCCGACCAAAACAGTCCTGCCCTACCTCAAAGAGGTGGCTAGCGGGCTGCACTATGCACACGAGCGAAAAGTGATCCATCGCGATGTCAAGCCAGAAAATATGCTGGTGGGACAGCGCCAGCATATTTTGCTCAAGGCGCGCGAGATCTTCCGCGAATGCAATGCAAGACGGGATCTTCAGCGACTTGAACAGTCGCTTGAAAATTCCTCCGATACTTCTTCCCAAGAGCTAGCTATGAGAAAGTAGTCCTAAACACTTCGCTTCACTCTTACCCGCCGTAGCAGGAAAACCGTGAGGCTTATTGCCAGGGCCACCGCCAGAAAGCCTTCTAGCCACTGCGGCGTATTCATGGGCAGCGCCGGTACCCACGTGGGAAGGTCCTGAGCGCGCGTTCCATCAACTACCGCCATCGGTGCCGTGCCGAAAGGGGCCAGACGAACCACACCCGAGTTCGTGATCCCAAGATCATAGGTTACTTTCTCGCTGGGAGCATCCAGGCTGAGATAGGTGAACCAGCTACCTGGCCGCACCCAGCTCATGTTGCGATCACTGGAGAGGTCTTGATACAGTTGCGCAGGCATCTGCTCCTGAAAGGCGACTTTGAGACCGGTGGCATCGGGAATGTTGCTTCCAACAGCCGACTGGCCGATTTTGGCGTTGAGGCCAGAGACGTTGAGCGGCGTGTCGGTCAGGAAGTAGAGATCGGCCTGGACCTGTTGCCCATCGAGCGCCAGCACTTCAAGCGGAACCCAGGGATGTTCGGTTCTCATGGTAATTAGCAGGGGCACACCATCGCCTTGTAGTTGGTGGCGCTGCGCGGCCAGGCGGGTATCATATTGCGCGGCCATGAAAATCGGGCTGCCTTTCGCATAGGTGAGCAGGTGAGCACGCGTATCCCCATTGAGAAAGAAGCCATTGTGGGTTGCCCAGTTCACTATTTCTGTGCCACTTCCCTTGATCACCGTGACATTGAGTGCCTCAATTTGCACCTGCTGGAGGACTTGCGCCGAAGATGCGGCGGTGTCGACGCCGCCAAAGAGCAAACGGGGTTCAGGATGACTTTCGATATTCAGGCGCTGGAGCGTCCAGGCTCCCCCGGCTTTGATGCTCTCGGGTACGGCGGGCAGCGGCACGATCCAGCCCACATTCTTCTCCTTCCCCTGATAGGAAAAGCTGGTTAAGTAATGCTCAATGCCATTATGCCAGGCGATGAGCGTCGAAGCTCGTGCCAGCCGTACATCACCATCGGGCGCGATCAGCCCTCCGCACGCAAAAGCCGAGCCAGTCTGAGAGACGAAAAAAGCCAGTGTGAGTACAGCAATGATGAGAAGTCTTTTATGCATCGCAGGTTTCCTCCATTTCGCCAGAGCTTTTGTGGTATCCGTCCACAATGACGTTATGGAGCGCGTAAAAGTTCCCTCTCGCCTACAAATACTTTGTGCAATCTTCCAATCCTGATCCACAAGCAGTTCTCGCCGAGAAGATCATCGCAGGGTGCTAATAACTGATCACAGCAACAAAGCAGAGCACAAACATGATCGTGGTGGCTATTCTCAGCCAGGGATCATGACTACGACCATAGCCGTTAAGACGAGCGCTTCCTCGTGCACAGGCGAAGAGGATCCACAAGGTGGCGGCCAAACCTGCTATCCACAAATCGTAGGCATGTAGACCTGGGGTGTGCCGCTGAAGGGACCAGATGGACCAGAGCAGGAACAACATGAGGAGATCGCCAACAAAGAGCAAGGCACGGAAAGCGCTGTTCGAGTGAAGATGCAGGCGCCTTAGTACACCTGCTGACAGTTCACTGCCTCGTAAAAAAAGAGAGGTCCACGGCATAACAAACTCCTTTGTTCGTTTTGGGCAAACAGATGCAGAAGATATCACTTGTATCTCGTTGTACTTACAATAGCAGAGGGGCGATACAGGTACATCACAGCAGCATCTGTCCGTCTCTCAGGAGTATCACAGACCTCTCACTCATCTCCCCTTGGCAATCAGGATACGGCTATTGCTGGATGCCGCGCATGCTCAATTGTACACGACCACGCTGGTGATCGACCTTGAGCACGCGCACCTGGACAACCTGCCCGACCGCCACAACGCTCAACGGATCTTTGACAAAACGGTCCGCCATCTCTGACACGTGCACCAGGCCGTCCTGCTTGACGCCGATATCGACGAAGGCACCGAAATCGACCACATTACGCACGGTGCCTTGCAGAACCATGCCCGTTTGCAGATCCTCCATTTTCAGGACATCGTGGCGCAGAATGGGCGCGGGCAGCGCGTCGCGGGGGTCCAGGCCGGGCTTCTCCAGATTTTCCAGAATATCGTTAAGTGTAGGCAGGCCAACGCCAACCTTCTTCGCCAGGTCGGTCCACGCCGCCTGTTCGCCATCGCCATCCGCCTGATTTGACCGATTGCGGTTCGCGCCGCGACCGAGGCTGTTCTGTAGCTTGATAAACTGGCGAAACTTCGCGATACGCTCGGCGGGCCGTGTGCGTTTATCCTCGCCATCCGGGAGCATGGTCAGTAGGGTACGCGCCGCGTCGTAGCTCTCCGGGTGAATAAAAGTATTGTCCAGCGGCTCAACGCCTCCGGCGAGCTTGAGGAAACCGGCTGCCTGCACAAAGGTTGCAGGACCAAGGCCCGTCACCTTTTGCAGTTCCGCGCGAGCTTTAAAGGGTCCATGCTCCTCGCGATACTTCACGATCGCGTTGGCGACGCGCGAATTGATGCCCGACACGTGCTTCAACAGGGCGGCGGAGGCAGAATTAAGCTCGACGCCTGCGAAGTTAACGCACGAGACAACGACGCGCTCAAGCATCGCCGCCAGCTCTTTCTGATCCACGTCGTGCTGATAGAGTCCGACGCCGACGGCCTTAGGATCGATCTTCACCAGCTCTGCCAGCGGGTCCTGCAAGCGACGGGCAATCGAGATCGTGCCGCGCTGGGTCGCATCCAGCATCGGAAACTCCTGGCGCGCCGCCTCGGACGCCGAGTAGACCGACGCACCGGCCTCGTTCACGATGACGTAGCCGATACTCCCCTCTGCGCCGCCTTCTTGCTCAAGTTCGCGGATCAGATTTGCTACCAACTGCTCGGCCTCACGCGAGGCGGTGCCGTTGCCGATCGCGATGACACCGATCGCGTACTGCGCCAGGAGCTTGCGGAGCTGCTGTGTCGCCTTATCCGACTGGTGCAGGTACATCGTGTCGGAGACAATAAATTTTCCCGTCTCATCGACGACTGTGAGCTTACAACCCGTGCGGAATCCTGGATCGATGCCCAGGACCTTTTTACCGCGCAGGGGCGGCTGTAGCAGCAGATTGCGCAGATTGGCGGCAAAGATATTGATCGCGTGCTCCTCGGCCTGGCGGGTGAGCTCCACACGCACCTCGCGCTCCATCGCAGGTGCCAGGAGGCGTTTATAGCCGTCCTCCATCGCCTCGGAGAAATACGACGCAAAGGGCGAGGTCGCCTTGATGGGATAGTGCCGCGTGATCTGGGGTTGCGCCTGCTCGTACGGCAACGAGACGTTGACGCGCAGCACTTCTTCGCGCTCGGCGCGGTTGAGCGCCAGGACGCGATGCGGAACGAGTTTCGTCACACTCTCGTTGAAGTCGTAGTAGAGCTGGTAGACGCCGTTGGGATCTTTCTCCGCCAGCTTTTCGGCACTGACCGCCTTCGCGCCCAGCGACGAGCCCTTGAAGAACGCCGTACGCATGCTGCCGCGCACGTTTGCATCCTCAGCGATCACCTCTGCCACGATATCGCAGGCGCCCGCGTACGCCTCCAGGCTGGTATCGACGCCCTTCTCGGCGTTCAGGAACGGCTGCGCATGCTGCTCCAGGATGGCTTCAGCGTCGCCGCGCAATTCGAGTTGCTGTAGGATGATATCAGCCAGGGGAGTCAGTCCCTTCTCGCGGGCCACGCTCGCGCGCGTCTTGCGCTTCTGGCGATAGGGCAGGTAAAGGTCCTCGACCTCCTGCAGCGTCTTCGCGGCGGCGATCGAGGTGGATAGCTCCGGCGTCAGTTTCCCCTGCGTCTCGATCAGGCGCTGCACGTCCTGTTTGCGCTCATGCAGGGCGCGTAGGGCGGCGGCGCGATCGGCGATCGCCTGAATCTGCACCTCGTCCAGGCTGCCGGTCACCTCTTTACGATAGCGAGAAATGAAGGGGACCGTATTGCCCTCATCCAGTAGCGTGATCGTGCGCGCAATCTGCGCGCTGTTCAGGTTCAGTTCCGTGCTGAGCGCCCGCGCAAGGTCCGTGAGAGACAATGGCTCCTGGGAAGGAGTTTCTGTGGATGTATCTGTCTGATTGGTCTGTTCGTGAGTAGTCAAATATGGTGCCTACCTTCTTTAGAAAGTACTCATATCGGATCATATGCAAACTATGGTACCATAGATGGTCAAGGAAATGACCAACCCACCTTTCCGAGAACGCAATCCTGGCCGCTCTGCAAGCCCGTTTGCTTGACATTGATAGACAGCAATGGTACGCTTTCTTTGATCTATTTTCTGAAGAGATCCAGAAAGGATGCAGATGCAGATACTTCAGCAGAAGCGGCATGCTCTCCTGTTGCTCTCATTAGCGCTCATCCTCGCTGATATTTTCCTGGTCGCGCCAGGGGCATGGCTTGCTGTCAATATCCTCCAACCTCACGTCGTCGCCTCACAGAACGACATGCTCATTGCTGCATTTCTCTTACTAAGAAATGCCGTCCTCTACGGCACTGAGTTTTCTTTTGCCTATCTCGTTCTCTGCTCTCGCAGGAGCATTCCATGGCAGGAAATCGGGCTACGATTGCCGGCTGATCGAACGTCAGCGTTCTTTCTTCTGGTGCTCTCTCTCTTTGCAATCCCCGCCATCCTCCTTGTCGAGGCGCTCTGGTCGAAGCTCTTCCTGCTCCTCTTTCATGTCCCCACCGCCAGAGATGACCAGTTTAGGCTGTATGGATTGCCTCTTTCACATGCAGCGCTGGTTGTTCTCCTGCTGATCGCCGCTCCCATCTGTGAGGAGATAATCTTTCGTGGTCTCATTATGAGATGGCTTCTGCGCATGGGGATCGCTCCGTGGATGGCGATCATTGGAACGGCTCTGCTCTTTGCCTGCGGGCATCTGGACCCATCGAATCTGGAGAATTATTTCCTCTCGGGCCTGATCCTGGGATACCTGGCATACCGTACTCGGTCGTTGATACCAGCAATGATCTGGCATGCGCTCTTCAATCTCCTCGCACTCCTCGCGCTCCTGGCGCACTGAAACGCTCTGGAAGAATGGGAAGCGGGAAGAGGAAAGGAATGCCATTCTTTTCTCGGCAAGATAGAGAGTCTGTGGAAAAAATGACTGATGATCTCTTTAGAATCTAGAAAGGAGCACTGAATGGAGATTAGCGGAGCGCTTTCATATAGGTCACTACGGGTACTTCCTCTTCGCCATCCTCGCCTTATTGCGTCGCGAGCCCATAATGCCACCAATCCAGCCCAGGCTGAAGGCGATAACGACTCCAGCGACCAGGATGACAGCTACATTGACAATGGGAAGCTGCTGAGGAAGCAGCTTATAGTTCGGGAAATTCGGCAGCACGGCATGCAAGGCGTTATTCACTGCGTCCGAAGAGCGATGTTGAACCTCCGAGTGCGCCCGCATGTACTGCGAGAGACGGATCAGCAGACCGACGCAGAAGGTAAACCAGAAGATGACCGTACTGGTCACGCCGGCCCAGTAGCCAGCCCAGCCGCCGCGTAGAGAAGAGCCACCCCTCCGCGTCGTCGTAAAGCCCGCGATGACATAAAAGACAAAACCCATGAGGATCGCCAGATCAAAATAGGCGGCCTGGCGCATAGATATCACTAACAGAGCCGCCAGCACACCCTGCAGCAAGCCCCAGAGACAGCCCTGATTGAAGGGATTGGGCAGGGGCCGCACTTTTTGCGGATAAGGCGCCTGCGGCATCATATATCCCTGCTGATTGGGCGGAGCATATCCCGGCGGAGCGTAGCCCGACGGTGGGCGCTGATTGCCGCCTCTGGGTGGCGCATATGTACCGTTAGAGCCATTTCCACCTGACGGATTCTGTGGAGTACTCTGGGCGCCTGCATAGCCGGTGGCATAGGTAGTAGGGCCGGAAGGGGCTGGGAGGACCAGCGATGGCTGGCTCGTCGGCGGACCAACAGCGATCGTCTGATCGGCGTGCGAACTGAAGCTGAAGCCCTGCAGAGCCTGGGAAAAGTCCTGCATGCTTTGATAGCGATCCTGGGAATGGAGCGCCAGCGCCTTGAGCAGCACATGCTCTGCATTGAGTGAGAGCGAGGGATTCAACAGGCGAGGCGCGATCAATTCATCGCGCACGCCGCGTTTTGTGGCAACGGGCGGCATCCTATTGGTAAGGAGCAGGTACATCGTCGCGGCCAGCGCGTAGATATCGGAGGCGGGGCTCGTCTGGCCCATATACTGTTCCAGCGGACTAAATCCCTCCGTCACCGCCCTGGTCATCGTCTGCGTGCTGAGGGCAGGGTCGTACAGCTTCGTGAGGCCGAAGTCGACCAGCACCGCCGTCTGCCGCGGGGTGAGGATGATATTGCCGGGCTTGATGTCACGATGGATCACCGCTGGCCGCCGGCTGTGGAGCTCCTGCAAAATATCCATGATCGGCAGCAGCCAGCTCAGAACCTCCTGCTCGCTGCACGGACCCCTTACCGCCCGCTGCGGCTCCTGCTCCCCGACCAGTCCGCCGGGGACACGAGAGCGCAACAGTTGAAATAGATTCTGTCCCTCGATCAACTGCATAACCAGATAGAAGCGGCCATTGGACTCCAGTGCATCGTACACCTCGGGCAGATGCTTGCTCCTCACCGTAAAGAGAACGCTGGCCTCCATCAACGCCTGGCGACGCGCCGCTGGCGTCACATCATACGTCTCTTTAATGGCACAGAGTCGATTACCCTCGCTGGTATCGATGCCACGATAGACAGCACCAAATCCACCGCTGTTAATCAACGATTGGATGATATAATGATTACCAATGGTTGTGCCGGGGGAGAGCGCTATCGGTAAGCTCATAGTTGAGCCAGGTCCTTTACTACTTACCTGCTTACTGCATAAAAGATTGTACGAAAACAATATCAGGAAGAGATCATCTCTACGTTGCCAATTATATAGACGTGCAAACATATTTACGCTAAAAAGGACTTCACAGTTGCATCGTCAGGTCCTGTTACCAGTATAATTGTCCCTGTATAGCGTCCGTTTCCACGCAATCGGGCGATCATGAAATCTTTGCCCGCAGAAAACGTGGTAAGAGCAGGAATATTTTTCCTACAAGGAGGTGTTAATCTCAGTACACACTATGCCGATAGGATAAACAGGGCATATGTAAATATGCAGTTTAGAAGAATTGACGCTTGCAATAACCCATACGTATGATACAATAAGCCAGGACTATACTGTCTTACGTACATGTTGCAGGAGAAGAGAGCAAGCACTTGGAACGAAATGTGATGTTTGACGCCGAACGTGACCGCGATAAGACGGCAGATACCGAACGCGAAACCATACAGGAGACGGATCTCAGTAGCCTGGCGCAGAGCGACAGTCTACGTCTCTACCTGCGGGAGATCTCACGAATTCCCTTGCTCTCTGCGGCCCGCGAGTCGCGCCTGGCAGAGCTTGCGGAACAGGGAGATAGAGATGCGCGCAATCACCTCATCGAAGCGAATCTGCGACTCGTAGTAAGCATCGCCAAGAAGTACGTCGGGCAGGGGCTCTCCCTGGAAGATTTAATTGGCGAGGGAAACATTGGTCTCATTCGTGCAGTCACGAAGTTTGACTTCAGAAAGGGATTCCGTTTCTCCACCTATGCAACGTGGTGGATTAAGCAGGCGATTACGCGCGCTATTCTGGAGGGGACGCGTGTGGTACGACTTCCTGTGTATATCATGGAAGAGGTGATGCGTGTCAAACGCACCACGCGCCAGTTGTACCAGGAGCTTGGACGCGAACCTACACCGGAGAGCATCGGTGAGCGGCTTGGCATGACGGCAGATCGCGTCAGTGAACTGCTGATCTGGGCCGAAAAAGTCTTCTCGCTGGATGCGCCTCTCTCAGAAGAGGAAGAAAACACTCTAGGCGATATCATAGAGGATATTCGTGAGCGTGGGCCAACTGAGGTGACAGATCAACACCTGCTGCGCGAGGAGATTCGTAAGGTGCTTGGGCAACTTACCGTGCGCGAGCGGCAGGTCATCGAACTGCGCTTCGGCCTGCTCGACGACCATGATCACACGCTAGAGGAAGTGGGCAAGAAGCTGAAGGTCACACGCGAACGCGTACGCCAGATCGAAGAACGGGCCATTCGTAAGTTACGCCATCCACAGGCAAGCCGTATTCTCAAAGACTACCTCGATTAAAATGAGACGAAAGGAGAGGGCGGATAATGTACTATGGTACTATTCGCCCTCTCCTTTCGTCTCGTCATATCCCTCAACTTTATTAGAAGAAAGAAGTACTTTCGGGGAAAATACACAATGTGAGGAAGGCTGGTTCGTTTAATTGATTGAACGTAAGTACGATAAAGGGGTTGCAAAAAGGAGGGACGGCATCTCTTCCATACCGGCATGGTGGAGAGCCATCTAATTCAGGTATTATGAATGAACTGGCAGGTCAGAGCCTGGGTGGATATCTTCTGGGAGAAGAGGTCGGACATGGCTCAATGGGAGTGGTCTATCGTGGCAAACAGGTCGCCCTGGGACGTGAAGTCGCCATCAAAGTGCTGCCAACAGCGCTAGCACGCGACGCCTCCTATGTCGCACGCTTTATTCGCGAGGCGCAGATTATCGCGGAACTCAATCACCCCAACATTGTCCAGATCTATGACGCCGGGCAACAGAATAAGTTGCTCTATTTCGTCATGGAGTATGTCCAGGGACCGACACTGTCGAATCTGCTCACTATGGATGGCACTATCTCTCAACATATGGCGGTAGAGTATGCGGCTCAGATCGCCGATGCCCTGGACGCAGCGTATCGCGAGCGCAATGTCATTCACCGCGATATTAAGCCGGAGAACTTGATGCTCGACCGTTGGGGCAAGATCAAGGTGATGGATTTCGGGCTGGCGCGCGCTACGGGCCATCAAAAGATCACACTTGCGAAGACGCTGGTCGGCAGCATCTACTATGCTTCACCAGAGCAGGTCTGGGGAGATCCGCTAGACAACCGCAGCGATATCTATGCCCTTGGGGTCGTGCTCTACGAGATGGTAACCGGGCTACGTCCATTCACGGGACGTTCCATGCCGGAGCTGACCCAGGCCATCGCCAGCGGGAATCCACATCCGCCAACCGTACATAATCCGACGATCACGCGCGAACTCGAACGTATCATCTTGACCGCGCTCTCGTTAGATCGCCAACAAAGGTACCCCGATGCGAGCATCATGGCCCAGGCGCTGCGCAATCTCAACCTGCGGCCCACTCCTCCTGCGACACCACCCGGCACACTGCGACCAGGAGCACTGCCACCGCATACGCCGCTGCGCAACAAGCAGAATCGACAGCCTATGCAGCCACCGAAACGGCCACAGGTTCAACGCCCAAATTACCTCGATGTGGATATGGAGCAGACACAACCACCCCTTGCAGCGCCAATGACGCCGCCGTCTAATCAGACGTTGCCGAGGCTCGCCTCCGACACAAGACAGCCAACAAATGGGACGCCGATAGAACCCAGGTACTATATGCATATGTCTCCTGGCACCAGCACTCCGCTCCCCAATGACTCGGTGAAGACCGCTTCGCTGGAGTCGCTTCAAAAGCCGCACGGGCTCCGTTCTTTTTGGAGCCAGCTGCAAAAACTATTTAAACCTTCGCATTAAGTCGCATGCCTCGTCAGATAGAGCGCGTAGCCCTCTGGCCCACCTGAGCCCAGAAAAAATTTGGTAGAGCACGCTATAACTAAGACAGAGCATCTTTCTACTACGAAGGCACTGTTATGATTAGCGAGCGTCCAGAAAAGAAGCAGTCGCTCCCGGCTATGGGAGGCGCAGAAAATAGTTACGCGTCAGGACATGGAGAAAACATCAGGGCAGCACTCGCTCTCTTGCTCGGTCCCGAAACCGACTACGCCACGCGAGTACGCGCAACACGCCGCCTGGCCCGCAAGGGGGCAGCGCTCCTGCCCATGGTGCTCGCGACTCTGAGCACCTATCCCGAGATCACGACGCCAGCCTGGCCCTGGTGGCCGCCCCAATATGAGCATTGCAGCCGCCTGCTCCTCTACCTCAGCCAGCGGGCACAATTGCAGCTCGCAGACCTGCTCCAACATCCCGCTGTTCCACAACCAGCCGGGCCTGTACTCTGGACGAGCGTGATAGAGGCAGCAAGCCTTGTACCACATGTGGACTACGAAGACCTGCAGTGCCGGGGACTTGATGCGGCCTGGGCCACGGTACGCTACGCGGCGGCGATGGCGCTGGCAACGAAGGCAAACAAGGTCACACTACGGCACTCAACACTTGAGCAACTGCATGCGCACAAGGGAGACGAAGCGGTTCAAGTGCGGCTCACCATCGCGTATGCTTTGCTCAGCAGCGGCGAGAGCGACGGACTCAGCGCATTGCTCCAGTTTGCCCAACCTTGCGAACACGAAGAGATACGCAAAGCGGCTCTCTTCATCCTGGCGACCGAGACGTCTATTCAGTTTACTCCTCTACAGCGACAGGATATGGCCTGGCATCTCCTCCCGGTGCTGCAAGATTCCAATATGGAGCTGGCGCTTTACGCAGCACACTCGCTCAGCCGTAACGCGTCCCAGCGCACATTAATGGATATAGGAAATCTGCTTGATTACTCGGATGCGCAGACACAGATCGTCGCATTGACCGCGCTGGAGGAGATGGCCCGGCAGGCTCCACAGCGCCAGATGATGCACCAACTCGCGCTGCCGGCGCGCATCATGCTCTTTCTGCGCGCCGACATACCAGAAGTCCGGCGCCAGGCCAGCTACACGCTGGCCGCCTGTGGAGGAGAATACGTCGCAGCGGTCCTGGGCACCATCGTCCTGAATAAGGATCATCCGGGATATATAGAGGCGATCGACAGTCTGCGCCTGCTGCATGGCGTGTTGCGCGCGCCCGCGCGTACCAACGTCGTGCACTGGCTTCTGCAGGTTTTGAGACAGGAACAGGAGGATATTCAGGTCACGGCGCTTGACTCGCTGGCCTATCTGCTCTTGCAGGCCCGCACACGTGGGCAGAAACGGGCATGGAGCGATATCAGTCATGAGATCGTACGCGATGAGACCATGCTGCACCTGTTGAGTAGCGCCAGTGCGTGGGTGCGGCAGCGAGCGACAGAGCTGTTAGGGATGCTGGGAGACCAGTTTGATGCGCTACCGGATCTGCAAGCGCGCCTACTCTATCTTCTGTATAAAGATAGCGACAGCGGTGTGCGGGCATGCGCGGCCTACGTCTGTGGGCAGCTCGGAGCACGATGGGCGCTTCCTGGGCTGCTGCATACGCTGCTCGACGCTGACGACCATGTTGCGAAGACTGCCCTGAACGCGTTGGACCGGGTGGCAACAGCAGATGATAGTATCGTGCTCTACGTCCTCAAAGAACTGACGCACTTCAACCAGCCGGGGACGTATCCACCTCACCCATTGGCACAAGAAGGGCAGGCATTGTTGAAAAAGTGGCAGCGTGGGAGAAATGGCGAGGAAAGGTTGCAGAGAGCGAGAGGAGGGCCTATACTATAAAAACGAAAAGATCATCAGGAGACTCAGAACTACTATGAATCCGTCCCAGCTAAGCATCGGCGTCGCATTTGTTGCAGGGCTGGCATCATTCCTCTCTCCCTGCGTGTTGCCGCTTGTGCCTATCTACCTGGCACAGCTCGTTGGACAGAGCATCCATCAATCTTCAGAGGTGAAGATGCAACCCTCTCTACGCGTGGTGACGTTTCTCCACGCGGCGCTCTTCGTCTTCGGCTTTACGCTGGCCTTTGTCGCGCTGGGGGCAGCCGCCAGTTCATTGGGAAGCTTCCTGCAGGCACACCTGGTACTGGTGCGTCAGATTGGTGGCGTCATACTCGTCGTTATTGGCCTGCATCTGACGGGCATCCTCAAGCTGCCTTTTCTTTACGGGCAGAAGCGCATCGCGTTTCGTCCAGAGCGTCCCAGCTACCCGGCCTCGTTTCTAATCGGCGTTACCTTTGCTATTGCCTGGTCGCCCTGTATCGGTCCCATTCTCGGCTCGATCCTGGCGCTGGCGGCGGGGACGGCGACGCTGCGGCAGGGCGTTCTGCTCCTGCTGGCCTATTCGCTTGGCCTGGGGGTGCCATTTCTGCTGCTGGGGCTGGGCCTGAACCAGGTCAGCCGCATCCTGAAAAAGTTGAAGCCGTATCTGGGTAAGATCGAGGTGGTCACGGGGGTTCTGTTAATGCTCGTAGGCGTGCTGGTCTTCTTCAACGTCCTGCTCTATCTGAATTCTTCCTTCAGATTGGGTTAAGCCATGGCACAGAAACATGTAGTGATCGGCAAGAAAATACAGATCTCGCCCTGGATAGTCACCGGGGCCTGTGCGCTGCTCTACCTCGGGCTGTTTGCCCTGCTCGTCTTTCTGCCTGGTGGATCACTTATGGATCGCCTGCGCTGGCTCGTCAGCGGCATCTGCGCGCAGATGCCGACACATTCTTTCTATCCTGGCGGCGAGCGTCTGCCGCTATGCGCGCGCAACACGGGCATCTATCTTGGCTTTATGGTCACGCTCCTCACCCTCTACGCGTGTGGGCGTGGGCGCGTCCAGCGCCTGCCATCGAAGTCGATCATAATCGTGCTGGGCGGCGGGATCGCGGCGCTGACCATAGATGGGCTCAACTCGCTTGCCCTTGACCTCGGCCTGCCTCACCTCTACCAGCCGAATAACCTGCTGCGGCTCGGTACGGGTTTCGCCACTGGACTGGCACTGGCGGCGTTCACACTGCCGCTCCTCAATCGCTTGTTCTGGTGTGAATTCAATGAGCAGCGCAGCCTTGCGTCGTGGGGAGATGCCCTGAGATTTCTTCCAGTTCTCGTTGTCTGCTTCTTCGCGGTCGCCTCGCAGAGCGCGCTCGGGCTGTATCCTATTGCGCTCCTTAGCACAGCGGGCGTCCTGATGGCACTGAGTTGCGTCAACCTGATCTGCCTGGTTTCCATCAGCAAACGCGATGAAAGCTTCACGCACTACCGCGAACTTTTACCCTTTTTCAGCGTAGCTTTTCTGCTCGCCATTGCAGAATTGCTCCTTCTGGCACAGCTCAAGTTCAGCATTCTCCATGCATTTGGCCTGTAAGAAAGAAGTAGGGGACTATTTTTTCAGTCGCAGCCCTCAAGGTCCGCCCGAATCTCCATAGCTAATTCTGGATCAATATCGACATGCTTCCCAATGGGTGTATGTGCCAGGCGCAATACTGCCTCGCGAAGGTGCGCGGGCGCGCGCTCAATCGTACAGCGCTCGTGGATAAGTCGTTTGAGGCGCATATCGAATTGAAAGCGACATTCACAGTTGGGGCAGCTCTCTAGATGCTGCTGCACCACAATGACCTCTTCGCTGCTCAATTCCCGATCAACATAGAGATGCAGACGAGCGGTGGTCTCGACGCAATTTAAGCAATCCATAATAACACTCCTAAGATAGCTCGCCACTATTGTCTGTCTATTCTAACATAATTAAAAGGGACTTTCATTCCCAGACTCAATGGGATATAGCCCCTGATGACCAGGTTTCATACGATCAATTCGTATAGGGTGGGCTACGGCACCCGCTATTCCCTCTGCCTTATCAAAGGCATCCGGCATTACTTTCCTGATGATGTTGCACGCGCCGTTTATGTCGGCATTAATAGTGCGCCCACCTGAAGCGCGATAGAGTCCCCGCCTGACCCGCTTGCCGCTAAAGGCTGGCTTCTCGGTTCGCTCTGGGTCACGCTGGGGTAGAGGATCACGATCGAGGAAACTCGCCTTGCTGGTATAGCTCTCTTCAGTGAGAATGACCCGTATCCCTACGAGTTGCGCTTTGTACGAGAGCATCTGAATAAACCGGGCGTGGGGAACGAACACGAAGTTCTGATTATTCCCTGCCCCCCATTTCGGTTTCCTGCTTCCACCCGTCGTTTTTGCCGATGATGAGCATCCCAATCTCCTCTTTTACCAACAAGTCGATAATAGGACGGCTGGCAGTGTGTAAAACCTGGTTTACTCTACGGTTACGCGTGTTCGTCAAACGCTCCATTTGTCGCGTCCGACCTGACATGCCAAGTTTCTTTTGAAGTTTAGCCTGGCGCTTGTTATACCACTGGTTCCATGACTTCAATCGCCGTCCACTAAATAGACGCGGCACAAAGCCCGGTTTCGTTGAGACGACAGCCACTAGATTGTTGATATCCATATAAAGAAACACTGATAGAATGCCGATATATAAGTATGTCGTTTCATAAGAAGTGTCCCTTGATAAGCGTGACCGCCGTCTAGTACAAGTTGACAAAAGGCTGACTTTTAGCTAAAGTGGTAGAAAAGCAATCTTCGGGTAAATTTAATGAGGATTAAGTGACATGGGCTTCATCAAAAGTACTAATCAGTCAAATTCTTATCTTTCAACCGATATTCGAAACATTTTTGTAGGTCGGGCTAAAGAAGTGAGTTTTTTTATTCAGCAGATTTTAGAGCCTGAAGATCCTACCTACAATATCATTTCGATTTGGGGAAATCCCGGAGTCGGTAAATCTACCTTGTTAACTAAATTCATAGACATAGCTCGTGAGCCAACCTTTAAAGAATATTGTTTAGCAGCTCAGGTAGACGAAAGGCAGGTAACACCTTCCAGTATAATGGAAAAGATTGCTGACCAACTTCGTATTGCTGGTCATCCTCTTGTTGATTTCGAACAAGTTATGTATACCTATAATGAAGCTTTACGTAATTTAAGAGCTAATCAAAGTATCGAACAAAAAATGTTCATTGAAGGATCGGTATTTACCTCCGCTACTCCTGAAATAAGAAATAACTTGAGTTTGCATAGATATTTAGGAGATGGAGTAAATTCAGCCACCCAAAATTTTGAGGCTTCATATCGTTATCGTCAACTCTTCAAAGATGTCGAAAGAATTGATGATCCAATTGCCGAATTGACTAATGCTTTTATCAGTGATCTTAATCGTTTGGCCAATACTAGTGTTGCTCTCAATTCTCATCTTGCCAAACATCAGAGAAGAGTTCTGTTATTTTTTGACTCTTTTGAGCAATTAGCTAATGACGTCACTCCCTGGCTATTGGAATATTTTTTAGAAGCTAATATCAGCGCAAATATTGTATTAGTAGTGGCTGGGCATGCCTACGTTGAACGGTCTGTGCAAAGCTACCAAAGGCGTTGGCAAAAGCATAAAAGTATTATCTATTCAATTTCTTTAGACAGTTTTACAGAAGATGAAGCTCATGAATATTTTAATGTGCAAGGTATTACTGATGCAGATCATATTTCCATATTATGGCGCTTGTCGGAGGGTTTGCCGTATTCTCTGAGCTTACTTACTTCTAGTACATATAGAGAAGTTGATGTTACAAAAAATGTAGTTGATAATTTCTTGCGTGGCATACCTGAGAGCGAGGAAATTAAAAGAAAGCTTGCGTTAGAAGCATCTCTTTTGTTGACGTTTAGACTATTTCAGACAAAAGGCCCCCCAACCTTGCGGAGGGCGGCCTGATCGAGTAAAGTTCCGATAACAAATTCCAAGGAGCTTTACATAGGTGGACATTAACATATTGCGCCAATTTCGTCACGACCTC
>WNFY01002975.1_pt1 | contig 17318 bp, 13 predicted proteins | sample 5400091 | NCBI WGS metagenome assembly WNFY01 (sample SAMN13153364, study PRJNA577476) | soil metagenome | isolation source: 60 cm soil or saprolite under grassland replicate 1 | place: USA:California | collected 2016-06-15
CCTGAGAGTGGATGGACCACGCTGCTCGTGTGGCGCAACAGGTTGTTGGGAAGCTTATGTTTCAAACCTGGCAACCCTGTCGCGTTATTTTGGACGCGACCTTTCTGACCCTAAGCCGCGCGGTGCTGAGGCCGCTGCGTTCACCGTCGAAGATCTAATCGCGCGGGCTCGCGCTGGAGATGTGAAGGCCCTCGCGGCGATTAACTCCACTGCCCGGTACCTTGGCCTTGGGCTCGGCTCAATCATCAATGCACTCGACCCGGCCCGGATCTATATAGGTGGGGAGATCACGACAGCCTGGAGCTTAATAGAACCGATCGTCCGCAGTGCTCTGCGCGAGAGAACGCTGACCGACTTTGGCGGGGCGACTGAGATCCACGTGGTACCTGCGGAAGAACATCCACGCTTGCGTGGTGCGGTGGCGCTGGTGGCAGCACCAGCATTCGCTGCACCGATGGTTGCCTGAGCAACCTTCATACGTGATGGTTATGACCTGCGACAGGTCGAATTCGAAGTGCGTTTCAGATTCTAGATTGGTGTTTTGCTACATGTCTCCCTGGGGTGATTGTTCTAATGACCCCACCTGGAGACGGGTTTCAACTTATTAGACCGGGCAACGGCCGACACCCAAAGCTTGAAAACCTCTGGGTGAATCTTGGCTGCTCCTGATCTCAACGCAAACCCACTATTTGAATTGGAGGTTTCCCAAGCCATGCGAGATCCCAGAACGTCCCTGTCTACTTTTCCTTATTTCAACCTCTTTGCGGTCCTTCTGTTCGTAGTTTTCGCCTGCTTTAGCATTTCCGGGCAGACGATCTTCGGACGCATCTCCGGCACTGTGACAGATTCTTCAGGAGCCGTTATTCCGAGCGCCGCGGTGACCATAACGAATAACGCCACCAACCTCGGGCGCACGGCAGTTACAGACGAGGCCGGTTTCTACACGGTGACGAATCTTCCTGTAGGAACCTACAGCGTGACAGTCGAGCGCTCCGGCTTCAAGAAGGCGAACTTAACCGACAATGCTCTTACGGCCGACACCCGTCTGACTATCAACGTGACACTCGAGGCGGGTTCTGTCTCAGAAACAGTTGAGGTCACGACCTCAACTGGCGAAACCGTGAACACAACCTCCGGTGAAGTGGCGCGTGTGGTGGATAGAAGGCAGGTCCAAAATCTTGCTCTCAATGGTCGAAACTACATGCAGCTGGTCACGCTGATTCCGGGCGCAGCCATCCTCGATGAGGATCAGCTGGCTCTGACTACCAGCTTGAGTATCAGTCAAGCGGCTATCAACGGGAACCGCCCCAACTACAACAGTCTTTCAGTTGATGGTGGCTTCAACATGGATTCGGGCAGCAATAACAGCCAGGTCAACAATGTCGGCATCGACTTTATCCAGGAAGTAAAGATCGAGACGTCCAATTTCTCAGCGGAATACGGACGCAATGCCGGCGCGGCTGTCAATATCGTCACTCGCGGCGGCGGCAATGATTTTCACGGCGCCGTCTTCGAGTTCCTTCGCAACGACAAGCTCGACGCACGCAGCTTCTTCTCGCCAGTCAGGCAAAAGCTCCGGTTCAACAATTTCGGCTGGAATTTCAACGGCCCCATCGTCAAAAACAAATTCTTCTTTTTTGCCGGCGAAGAGTGGAAGTATATCAGGCAGGATGCAGCGCCGGTTCGCAGAACTATCCCAACACGTGCGGAAAGACTGGGCGACTTCAGTTTGCGTACGGGTACTCTAAATGTTCCGACCGGCTATACAGCAATCAATCCCGCCACGGGGGCGGTCGTTGCCGCGGGACAACCAATTCCCGGTCGCAACCTCGCAAACCTGAGATTGAATGGCGCGGTGGTTGGTGTCACGCCCAATGGGGCAGCAGTAGCGTCAGTGTATACCGCGATGGAAAAGCTGGCCGTTGCTTACTCCGATACGACGACTGCAAACAACTCCACGTTCCAGCAGCCCAACCCTTTCAACTACCGGGAAGACAACATTCGGCTCGACTATCGCTTTAACGACAAGCACAGCATCTATGGTCGGTACCTGCACGACCACTACGATCTCATTGACCCTTTCGGCACTTTCATCAATTCCCAGTTGCCAACCGTGCCCACCAACCGCTTGCGTCCGGGATCAAGCTACCAGATCTCTTACACATGGCTGATCACTCCAACGTTGATTAATGAAGCCAAGATCAATGCTTCCTGGAACGGCCAGCGAATACCACCAGTTGGAGAATTCTGGAAGCGCGAAACCTATGGCTTCACTTATCCACAACTCTTTTCCGGCGGTCGCTTTGACAACGGTATCCCGAATACGACCGTCAATGGCTTCGCCAGCTTCAATGGCCCTTCTGGGTCGTTGCTGTCACCGACCACGGACATTGCGACAAGTGACAACCTGACGATTATTCATGGCAATCATGCGATCAAGACGGGCGTGCTCGTTGTTCGTAACCGCAAAGATCAGAATGGCCGCTCTGGCTACACCGGCACGCTTGCGTACAACAACAGCGGTAATACCAGGACCACCGGCAACTCCTTTGCCGATGCGTTGCTGGGTAACTTCCGAACCTATAGTGAAGCGGACAATGATCCCATCGGATTTTTCCGGTTCAATCAGATTGAGGCGTACGGCACCGACAGCTGGAAGGTCAAACGCAATCTCAGTCTCGAACTCGGTTTGCGTTACTACCATTTCTCTCCGACCTATACCCAACAGAACAACATGGCGAACTTTGATCCCAGTACTTACAATCCCAGCCAGGCAGTTACCATCCTTGCGAACGGCAATATCGATCCGACCAAAGGCGGCAATCGGTTCAATGGTTTGGTCCGCGCCGGAGACGGAATTCCGGCAGATCAGGTTGGCCGCGTAAGTGCTGCCAGCAGTCCCACGATTCTGGCCGTTCCGACCGGGGCGCCGCGCGGCTTTTACCAATCGGCCAACAAGCTCGCGCCGCGTTTTGGGTTTGCCTATACACCGTTTGGTGACGATAAGACTTCAATTCGCGGTGGTTTTGGAATGTTCTACGACAAAGTCGAGGGCAATCTCATCTTTTCGCAGGTTAATGTCCCGCCGTTTATCAACCAACCACAATTTGAAAACGGTAACATCGCCAATCCTTCGGGCGGAACTCCTTCCGCGCTGGCCCCTTTTGGAACGATCAATGCCATCGACCCGAACCTGGGTATATCCTATTCGATGAACTTCAGTCTGGGCGTTCAGCGGGAGTTGCCGAAAGGTTTCTTTGTCGAGGCAACCTATGTTGGAAATGAAGGCCGGCACTTGATACGCCAGCCGGACCTAAATGCGGCTCCGTTCAGCGCGCTCGCCGCGAATGCGGCGCTTCCAACTGCTCAACAGGTCTCGACTAACGCCCTGCGTCCCTTTAAGGGATTTACTACGATCTCGTACCGTCTCTCAGATGCCAATTCGAATTACAACGGACTGCAGCTCTACGCTGCCAAACGCAAAGGCAATCTGGAACTGACGGCCAGCTACACGTGGTCCAAAGTCTTAACGGACACAAGTGGTAACGGTGACGGTCTGGATGTCGGCGAGAGTCCATTCAATCGCCACTTTAACTATGGCCCCGCATCGTTTGACCGCCGCCAAATCTTCGTAACTACCTACGACTATCACCTCCCGTTCTTCAGCAAGCTGAAAGGTGTTGGTGGCGTGATGCTCTCCGGCTGGGAGATCAGCGGCATTACGCGTTACCAAAGCGGCCCTTATTTTACAGTGACTGGCAGCACCGCAATCGGCACTCGCCGCGCTGACTACGTTGGTGGACCAGTGCTACTCTCAGATCCGGGTCCCAACGGTTGGATCAACCCGGCGGCGTTCGCGGCTGCGCCAGCCAGTCGCGAGGGGAATAGCGGAGTGGGAAATGTCCAGGGTCCCAATCTACAAACTTGGGATTTCTCCATCCGCAAGCAGTTTAAGATTACGGAAAGATTCAATCTGCGTTTCCAGGCGGACATGTTCAACGCATTCAATCGCGCAAATTTCAGGTCGCCGAGTACCGTCGTTACTACTGCGGGCTTCGGCACGATTACAACCACCGGGCCTGCTCGAAATATTCAATTCGGGCTGAAGCTCAACTTCTAGAGAACGCTTCTGGAACCGGCTGGCGGTGTTATTAATTTGCGCAGCGGAAAAAATCGGCGGTGGTTAACTGGCAATCGAGGGGCGACAACTGTGACACGCGGCCAACGTTCCTGTAACTGCTTTCGACTTTTGACAGCTTTGCTTAGGATGCTTACGAAGGGCGACAATTTAATTTAGTCGCGATGGCTTAGGTTCTGAGGAGCATCCTGATGAGGCGGAACATGAACCTGGACGGTCCGTGTAGGTTGAAAAGAGGGAAAGTGACGTTCGTTGCGCTTTCTCTTGCCTTGGCGTTGCTCGCCATTGGCCCGACCAGCGCCACGGCGCAGTCGTCAGTGGTCGCACCTGCCCAGACAGTGATGACCACCACACTGCGCAAGGAGGTCAACGATTTTCTTGCGAGGGAACTCGGCGCACATCTTTCAGATATTAAGACACTAGAACCTCCGCCCGGTCGTGTTGTTGGCACGCCCACGACCGGCGAGTTTTCCTGGGGAACATTCATGCGTGCGCTGGCTGCGTATGCAGATACGTCGGGTCAGCGAGAATTGGCCGGGCGTGACCTCGCGAAGTGGGTGGGCCAGATTGGTCTGATCGAAGCTAAGGGCGGCGGTAAAGCGTTCTCACAACTTTATGCGGCCTTAGCGCTGCGCCACTTTGGTCGCGATCTCAAGACCAATGCCCTGTGGTTAAGTCTGACGCCCGAAGAGCAAAAATCCTGGCGCTCACTCCTCAATCCGGAACGCTTCTACGATCCACAGACGAATAAAGTAATTAACTTGCCCGAAAACTATCTTGGCGTTGCGGCCCGGATCGCGAGTATTGGTTACGAGTTGGGTATTTCTAAGGACCGCACCTTCCTCGACAAGTTAATAGATCGCTCCGCTATTCAGTTTACTAGCGGGGCGCTTTACTCCGACGATGCGCCGCCCACCGGTCGGTACGACCGCTATTCAAACGAGTATGCTCGATACATCTGGGAAGCAGCCGAGATGGCCGGTCGAAAAGACATTCTCGAGAAACTGCGCCCCTCGTTAACCAGGCAAATGCGATTGTGGTGGGATGTGGTCTCGGAAGATGGGTATGGGTAAAACTGGGGCCGCAGCCAGGGCGTGGTTAGTTACCTCGACACGCCGGAGATTGCGGGATTCCTGGCGCTACATTCGGAGTTTCGACCGGCGCCGCTCGCTGATATCGCCGCGCTCTATTATCAGGCTTGGCGTTATCTGCTTCACGACTACCGGGACGAGACGCACTTGCTATCAATCTTCGCGTTCGGTCGTGGCAACTATGCCTACATAACACGCGAGCGAGAATGGCAACAAACCACGGGCTTCTTTGGCAAGCTCGCCAACTCCCATACTCTTCTCATGAAAGCCCTCGAACGCGAGGGTATCGCCGCGTTTCCGGTAGTCCCGACTTTGCCCCGTGTTGCGCGTTTTGAGTTCTTTCATCAGAACGCCGAACGTTCGGCAGGCGTCTGGGTCGTACGTCAGGGATCATTGCGCTTCGCTTTACCGCTCACAACTGGTCCAAAACCCGGTATCTCCGATTATCTTCCATCGCCGCACGGCTTACCTGGCTTTGCCTCACCGGTGGAACAAACCTATCCGGCGTTTACGCCCTATATCGAATTGGCAGACGGTCGGACAGTTGTTGCTTCAGATGGGGCTGATGTTATTGAGCCTTCCGCAGATGGCCAGATGTTGCGTGTGCGTTGGAACCGTTGGGCGCTGGTGGGTGGCAAGCCCGGCGAGTGGATCGATGTTGGCTTATCAAGTGAAGTGGTGTGGCGTATTGAGAACGGAACATTAACGCGCGAAGAAAGTTTGATTGCGAATAAACCGCTCGACATTCGTCGCTGGCGACTGGCCATTCCAACCACTTATGCGACCGTTGAGACGGAGTTCAAGAACGGCAAGCGACTTGATCGGTTCACGTCAAATGATGGCAGTCTGCAAGTGCAAATGGTGAGTGCTACATTTCCGTTGACTACGTCGATTGTCGCTACCAGCGATAGTCCATTAGGACGAGGAGTGCATGGCGCGATCCCGCTGCACCTGCTATTTGAATCGCAGAATGTTGGTTTGCAGCCAGGCCTACCCTTCCAGTATCGGCTTGCTGTGACACCACATACCACAAGTTATGAGGGAAATTAATCGGAACATTTTCACGGGAGATTTTTTATGAATCAAGAAGTCACATTCGCCGAAATAAAACCGGAAACATGCTTTGTACCGGGCACTCACCAGGGGAAGGGCCGTCGCACCGCCGTAGCGCCGGGTTCGACTGCTGCGCGTTACCTTCACTACGGGCGTATTACGATGGAAACAGAAGATCCTTCCGTGATTTTTGCCAACAACGATCACGAAACAGGGCTCATCTGCTTGAATGGTAGTGCGAGCGTAAGTACAGATGGGCAGTCATTCCACCTTGAGCGCTACGATGCGGTCTACGTTCCTCGTGACTCTCAGATTCAAGTTGAGGCAAGTGGCGTGGCCGGCTGCGACCTGGCCGAAGTGTCAGCTCCGGTCTCACAGCGGTACGCGGTGAGGTTCGTATCCTATCAAGAAGTGCGAAAGAATCCGAAGCTGCATCTCATCGCCGGTAAGCCACCGGCCGAGCGCGATTTGAATGTCTTGATCGGCGCAAATGTTGAGGCCGGCAGGATCATGGCCGGCGTCACCTTTTCAAGACCTGGGAATTGGACTTCATGGCCGCCGCACGAACATTCGCGATTGCTTGAGGAAGCTTATCTATTTATCGATATGCCGGCGCCATCTTTTGGCGTGCAATTCGTTTACACAAATCCCGAGGCACCGGAGCTCGTCCAGGTTGTGCGCGAAGGCGATTGTGTGTTGATGCCGCAGGGCTATCACCCAAATGTCGCGGCACCCGGCGGGCAGATCAATTTTTTGTGGATGATGGCGGCGATTAAGGAAGGTGAAGACCGCCTCTATGGTGTCGTCAATGTGCAGCCGGAATATGCCGCAGGTGGGTCTGGACTCGAAGCAGTTGCAGGAAAATAAAGGAAACAGAAATGTCTACCACTTCCCCAAATAAAGCCGAACAAGCAGCGAGCGACTTAAACAGTGGAATCGCAAAACATTTGAACTGGTCTAACGTTCCCGTGGAGCACCCTGGCGAGGGTATCGAGCGACAAATGCTCGTGGGACAACGGTTAATGATTTGCCGCTTTCGTTTTGCGCCATTCCTGGTTACGCCTGAACATGAACATCCGCACGAGCAGATGACGATTGTTGAGCGCGGACGCGTTCGTTTCTTTATTGAAGGTAAAGAACAGATTGCCTCGGCGGGTGACGTCCTGCATTTTCCTTCCAATTGCTGGCATGGCGCGACAATGATGGATGAGGAAGTAGTGTTGCTCGACATCTTCTCGCCCTTAAGAGAAGATTTTCTCAACGGTAACCACGTCGAAGTACAGTCGTAAGGAACAGTCATAGCTTGATTCTGGACGCCTTCAAACTGCACGGTCGCGTCGCTTTAATCACCGGCTCATCTGCTGGCCTGGGCGCGGCCATCGCTATCGCACTCGCCGAAGCTGTCGCTCAGGTCACTTGTCATGGCAACACCCGTTCGCCGGATTCGACCTGCGACAAAATCAAAAGTGCGGGTGGTGTCGCTCACCCGGTAACAGGCGATCTCGGCCAGCAACAAACTCCACGCATACTCGTGGAGGCAACCCTAAACAGATTCGGCCGCCTCGATATTCTGGTCAACAACGCCGGCACTATCCGGCGTGCCCCCGCCCTTGTTTACACTGAAGAAGATTGGGCAGCAGTACTCGAAATTAATCTCTCGAGTGTTTTTCGCTTGTCACAGCTTGCAGGCAAACACATGATCGAAAGCGAGCATGGCGGGAAGATAATAAACATCGCCTCCCTGCTTTCGTTTCAGGGCGGGATAACTGTGCCCGCCTATGCGGCGTCGAAAGGCGGCGTTGCGCAATTGACTAAGGCCCTCGCCAACGAATGGGCGAGATACAAGATAAACGTCAATGCCATTGCGCCGGGCTACATGCGCACAAGCAACACAGCTGCGCTGCAAGCCGATGAGTCACGCAATCGACAGATCCTCGAACGCATTCCCGCCGAACGTTGGGGTGAACCTGAAGATCTAGCCGGCGCAGCAGTATTCCTTTCTTCACCGGCGAGCGACTATGTTAACGGCCATGTCCTGGTTGTAGATGGGGGATGGTTGGGCAGATAGAATTCAATTGACGAAATATTACCTCACCTTCGCGCGGTACCTTCCAGCCCAATAACAGACCGAAGTCCGCTGGTGTCTCCTCATAATGTCGACCGAGAATTGGTCTTACCCATCGCTGAGACAGTCGCTTCAATGGTAAGAAAAGTTTCTTGACATACCGCGTCCTCCTGAGTCAGAATCGGCCGCCCTGGGATTAATAAATTATAGGAATTTGCCCGACCTTTCGCTCCAAGTGGTAGAAAAACCAATGCATAGCAGGAAAGATGGCTGCATTTGAAGGTTCGAACCAACAGCCGAACTGAAGGTTTCTGCATGTACTCCGGCTGTCACCGCAGTGGTAAAGTGGTCATACCGCATGCTTGCTTCAGAACGATTTGGCCACTAGCTTAGAATCCTGAAATGTCCGTCATTTGACTGCGTTGCAGGTGGCAGTACTTAACGAGAAGCCATGTGCAATCGTCATGGGATGAAACTAACTAACATTGTTTGCTTACTGATTCTGTTCAGCGCGGTAGCGATATCTGTTGCCGGTCAGACGACGCCCTTGTCTGAACGCATGGCGGCTACGGCTATGAACAGTCTCTGGAGAGATGCGACTAAGAATGAATCAGGCAAACCGGCGAAATGGACCTACGATCACGGCGTCGTTCTCAAAGGCATTGAAGGAGTGTGGCTGAGCACCGGCGACGGCAAGTACTTCAGCTATATCCAGCAGGGAATAGATCATTTCGTTAACGATGATGGCACGATCCGCACTTACGCGCTCGCAGACTACAATCTCGACAACATTTTCCCCGGGAGAAATCTACTGCTTCTTTACAAGGTCACGGGCCAGGAGAAATACAAACAGGCCGCGGCGCTATTGCGCGAACAGCTAACCGGACAGCCGCGTACATCCGATGGTGGTTTCTGGCACAAGAAAATTTACCCTTATCAGATGTGGCTCGACGGGATTTACATGGGCGAGCCTTTTTATGCGGAGTATGCCGCTACTTTCCGTGACGCCGCTGCCTTCGACGATATCGCTAAGCAGTTTGTTTTGATGGAACGTCACGCCCGAGATCCAATAACCGGACTGCTATATCACGGTTGGGATGAGTCGAAGAAACAGCGGTGGGCGGATCCCGCCACCGGACACTCGCCCAATTTCTGGGGTAGAGCAATGGGCTGGTATGCGATGGCGCTGGTCGACACGCTGGATTACTTCCCGCGGGACCATCCGCAAAGAGTAGTGCTGCTGGCGATCTTGAACCGTTTAGCCGCGGCGATTGAGCAGTATCAGGATCCCGGCTCCGGTCTCTGGTACCAGATCCTCGATAAGGGAGCGGAGCAAGGTAACTATCTGGAAGCTTCCGCTGCCTGCATGTTTGTCTACGCGCTGGCAAAAGGCACGCGCAATGGTTATTTAGCGGATGCTTATCTCAGTGTTGCTCAGAAGGGATACAAGGGCATAGTCGATCGATTTGTTAAAACTGATGCGAGTGGGCAGCTGAATCTCGAAGGCACTGTGGGCGTCGCCGGTCTTGGCGGAAATCCATATCGCGATGGGAGCTACCAGTATTATCTAAGCGAGAAAGTCGTCACCAACGATCCGAAAGGTGTGGGGGCGTTTCTATTGGCGAGCAATGAAATGGAGATCGCCGGAAAGCAATCTGTCGGGAAAGGTAAAACCGTTACGCTGGATTATTACTTCAACAACGAAGTAAAGAAAGACTCAACGGGTCAGGTTGCTCCCTACCACTACAAGTGGGAAGAACTGCCAAACAGTGGATTCTCTTTGTGGGGTTACCTCTTTCGAAGCGTTGGCGTCAAAACCGAAGCGCTAAGAGATGCCCCAACGCTTGCGAATCTGAGGAAAACGAATGTCTACATCATCGTCGATCCTGACACGAAGGAGGAGAGTGAACAACCAAACTTTATTGAGCCGGAGCACATTGAGGCCATTACAGAGTGGGTAAAATCAGGCGGAGTTCTTGTTCTGATGGGCAACGACGTCGGTAACGCCGAGTTTGACCACTTCAATCAACTCGCCGCGCGGTTTGGCATCCAATTCAACAAGGACAGCAGAAATCGTGTGCAAGGAAATAACTTCGCCGCTGGAAAACTTCTCGTACCGTCAGCTCACCCAATTTTCAAAACGGCAACGAATCTATATCTCAAAGAAATTTCCACGCTCAGGGTTGTATCGCCGGCGCGGGCTGTACTGGAGGATAAGGGGGATGTAATCATGGCAATAACCAAACTCGGAAGGGGAACAGTGTTTGCGGTGGGCGACCCGTGGCTGTACAACGAGTATATGGACGGACGCAAGCTCCCCGCTGACTTTGATAACTATAAGGCCGCAAACGATCTGACGCGTTGGCTAATACAACAGGCGGGCTTGAAATAGAGGGACGTGGAAAGGTTCTGAGAGAAAGCGGTCCTATCGGACATGAGGATGAGTGATCTAGACGCAAGCATATTCAAGACGATCGATGCAGATAGGCGAGGCACTACCTCCGAAGAAGTAGTCTCGCAACTCCGGGAGATGATTCACAGCGGTGAACTGCGTCCAGGCGATCGCCTGCCGCCAGAAAGAGACCTGGCCAAATTGCTTGGAGTCAGCCGGCCGACTTTGCGTGCGGGGATAAGCTCGTTGGCTGCGGTCGGCGTGCTCCAGCCGCGTCGTGGCGCGGGAACGTTCGTCGTAGAATCTGAGGGGCCGCCGTCTCTGGACAGCAGTCCTCTTCGGTTGATGGCCGCACTGCACCGGTTTGCTCCCGCCGAAATGTTCGAGGCTCGTCGTTCTCTCGAGATGGCAATCGCTGGTCTTGCCGCGGAACGCGCGACCGGCGATCAATTAGCTTCCATGTCTGAAGAGTTGACCGGTATGTTTGCCTCACTCGACGAGCCAGAGCAGTTTCTTGTTCACGACATGCGCTTTCATCAGACAGTTGCGGCCGCATCCGGCAATCGAATTCTTACAGCGCTGATGAACATGGTGGCAACAATTCTCTTTGAAGTGCGAAGCAAGACAGTTAAGCGAGCTAAAGACCTCAAAGAGTCGGCCGAGATGCACCGCAGTATTTATCGAGCAATCCGCGAGCGCAATTCGGAAGCTGCTCGCGACGCCATGCGCGACCATTTGGTGCTTGCACAGAGGGCTCAAGAGTCGGAAGAGGAAGAGAACCTGATGGCATCGCAGGGCAAAAGCACGAGCAGCGAAATTCCAGGACGGAGCACATGAGCTGCCGGCAGAACTTCCGCCAGAAACGTCGGAGTGGTTCTGTTCGACGGAGACCCATGCGGTCAAATGGTTTGGCGGGCCTCTCTCACTATATCCACAAACTGACGCGCCCGTTCCGTGATTACACTATCCTGACCTGCGCGAAGTGCCTTGATATCTACCAGATCCGCACCCACACCTAACGCGCTCGCCCCGGCCTTGATGAAGTCCGCCGCGGTTTTGAGTGATACGCCCCCGGTCGGCACAAACTCAATCTGTGGCAGTGGAGCTTTGAGGGCTTTGATGTAGCTCGGGCCACCCAAAGCACCGGCCGGAAAAACCTTCACGAAGTCGGCGCCGGCTGTCCAGGCTTGGACCACCTCAGTTGGCGTGAGTGCCCCGGGAAGAACGGCGATACCATAACGGCGGCAACAAGCGATGGTCTCCAGATCAAGCGATGGACTCACGATAAACTGCGCTCCAGCGAGAATGCAGGCGCGCGCGGTTTCCGAATCGAGTACGGTGCCGGCACCAACCAGAGCCTCCGTTCCGTAACGAGCAGACACCTTCTCAATCGCGCCGAGCGCTCCAGGCACAGTCATCGTTATTTCCAGCACGGAGATTCCACCTTTGCGAATGGCATCAATCGCGCGGATGGCCTCATCTGCCGAACCTGCGCGCACAACCGGAACCACGCCAGTTTCTTTGATCTGTTGAATGACGTCTGATTTATTCATTGTATTCACATTATCTGGCCACTCGCGCCGTGCCGCCTTTCATGACGCGCTCAACTTCCTGAAGCGTCGCCATGGTTGCATCACCCGGCGTGCTCATCGCCAGCGCGCCGTGAGCTGCTCCGCACTCCACAGACCACTGCGGTCCACGTTCGGTTAAGAAGCCGTAGATCAAACCTGACGCGAATGAGTCGCCGCCACCAACGCGATCCAAGATCTCAAGGTTCTCCCGGACAGGCGCCTGATAAAGTTTGCCTGCGGTATAACAGACAGCCCCCCAATCATTCATCGTTGCCGTCCTGGCGTTTCGCAGTGTGGTCGCGACGACCTTGAAGTTGGGAAACTCTCCGGTCGCGCGTTCAATCATGCGTAGGAAGTTCTTGATTTCCAGCTTTGAGTGATGTTCATCCTGGCCTTCCACTGCAAAGCCAAGCGCGGCCGTGAAATCTTCTTCGTTGCCAATCATTACATCGACCAGCGGCGCCAGTTCGCGATTGACACTCACCGCCTTTTGCTGGCCCCCAATCGATTTCCAGAGTGATTCTCGATAGTTGAGGTCGTAGGAGATGATCGTTCCGTGGCGTTTGGCGGCTGCCATTGCGTCACGAGCAACTGCGGGCGTGGTTTCAGACAATGCGGAAAAAATTCCGCCAGTGTGAAACCACCGTGCTCCCTCGGCGCCGAAGATTTCGTCCCAATCAATATCACCCGGTCTTAGTTGAGAGACCGCCGTATGACCACGATCGGAACAACCGGCGGCTGCCCGGACGCCGAAGCCGCGTTCGGTAAAATTCAGACCGTTGCGGACGTTGCGTCCAACGCCGTCATACTTCACCCACATCAGGTGTGATTGATCCACACCGCCCTGGTAAATCAGATCCTGCACCAGACGGCCCACGGCATTATTAGCGAGCGCGGTCACGATGGTTGCGTCCATTCCGAAACAGCGCTTCAGGCCGCGCGCGACGTTGTATTCACCGCCACCTTCCCAAACTTGAAACGTACGCGCGGTATGCACACGCCCATCCCCTGGATCGAGTCGGAGCATTACCTCGCCGAGGCTTACAATGTCCCAGCGACAGTTCTCCTTCGGTTTGACGACCAACGCTTCTGACATTGATGTTCAGCTCGCGACAGTATCCAGATTGGCTGGTTCAAGTCGCGGCACCAGAAGTTGAATGACAGCCAGGGCAAGGAGATAAGCGCTTCCTGCCATGATGAAAATCGAAAAGTATGAACCCGTATACTGGAGGATTAAGCCAACAGCAGTTGCGATGAGCATACCGCCCACTGCGCCCGCCATGCCGCCTATTCCTACCACGGAGCCGACAGCCCGGCGAGGAAACATGTCCGAACTCATCGTAAAAATATTGGCGCTCCAACCTTGATGTGCTGCAGCAGCCAATGAAACCAGGGCCACTGCAACCCACAGATTCGAAGCACGGGGCGCAAACACGATAGGCACGACTGCCAGGGCACAAATGAGCATCGAGAGTTTGCGCGCTTTGTTAACGGTCCAACCGCGCTTGATCAGCGACGAAGAAAGCCAACCGCCTCCTATCGATCCGATGTCTGCCGTGACATAGATCACCACCAGCGGCAATCCAATTTGAGTGATGTTCAGACCATAATTCGTATTCAGAAACTTTGGTAACCAGAAAAGGTATACCCACCAGATTGGATCCGTGAGGAACTTGCCAATTGCGAAGGCCCAGGTTTGCCGGTGCGGCAATAATCTCGCCCACGGAATCCTGGTGGAGGGCTCGGCCGGGTCCGATTGAATATACGCGAGTTCGGCGGGTGTCACTTTCGGGTGCTCTTCTGGCCTGCGGTAGGTCATTAGCCAGAAGATGAGCCAAATGAAACCCAATGTGCCGGTAATAACAAACGCCCACTGCCAGCCATAGTTGACTGCAATAAACGGCACTGCCAGAGGTGCAACAATAGCCCCGACGTTTGACCCGCTGTTGAAGATACCCGTTGCGAGAGCACGTTCCTTTTTCGGAAACCACTCGGCCACCGTTTTTATTGACGCGGGAAAATTGCCCGCCTCACCGAGTCCGAGCGCAAAGCGCGCCACCCCGAAACCGAATGCCGAGCGCGCCATGGCATGACACATTGCGGCTACCGACCAAAACGTAACGGCGAAGGAAAAGCCTTTGCGAGTGCCAAACCTATCCATCAAACGGCCGACGCCCAATAGACCGATGGCGTAGGCTCCCTGGAACACAGTATTGACGTAGCCGTACTGCGCTTCATTCCAGCCAATTGTAGCTTTGAACGTCTGATCGGTTGCTAATATCCCCAACACCTGCCGGTCTATGTAGTTGATCGTTGTCGCAAAAAACAGCATAGCGCAGATGACCCAGCGATAGTGGCCTACCTGTCCGGAGATGCCTTCGACGACGCCAGCAGCTGATGCGATCACACTGGCGCCTGCTACCTGTGGTGGCGAAATGTCTGACTTTGATTTTGGAAGAGTTGCCGCTTTGATCGTATCGGTAACATCGTTCATGTCTGATCTCCTGCTGACAGGTAAGGGTTCGCCGGATCCTTCGTAGAGAAAGCCAGACTAAATCTCCCTATTGATTAACTCCGCTGGCCAGAAAACCGCCGTCAACCACCAGGACTTCGCCGTTTACAAAACTTGCTGCGTCAGACGCCAGGAAGACCGCCGCACCGGCCAATTCCTCAACATTTCCAAATCGACGCATTGGTGTGCGCAATAAAAATTCCTGGCCACGTTCTGTTTCGTCCAACAGCTTTTGATTAAGTGGGGTGCGAAAAACGCCCGGCGCAATGGCGTTGACGCGGACGCCGCGCTGAGACCATTCAATCGCCAGCGATTTTGTCAACGAGGCGACCGCCGCTTTGCTTGCCGAGTAAGCTGCTACCTCGTAAAGCGCGACAAACGTTGAGAGTGATGCAATATTGATGATGCTTCCGTACTCGCGCTCCAGCATGTGTCGCCCGAAAACCTGGCAAGCACGCAGAGTTCCAGTCAGGTTTGTTTCGAGAATGTCGTTCCAATCCTCTTCAGAAACATCGAGCGTGGGAGTGCGCTTGGTACGTCCGGCGGAGTTTACCAGAATATCGACCTTGCCAAAGGCGCTAATACTTTCAGCCAACACACGCTGCAGAGAGGGGCGATCTGAGACGTCTGAGGTGATGCGCAGGGATCGGCGTCCGCGCTCCTCAATATCTCCGGCTGCGGCTTCAACCTGCTCCATCCGGCGGGATGTCGGGATAACGTCTGCCCCGGCTTCGGCCAACCCACGTGCAATTGCACGGCCGATTCCTGAAGTGCCCCCGATAACCACAGCGACCTTGCCATTAAGCTCCATAGGAGAATAGCTCATAAGTTGTAGATTTCGACCCCCATTATTCTTTTGAAGTGTCGTCGGCGTTTTGGGGGCTGCAATATTAACCGACTCGGGCTCGAGTTGCGGTTTCCGCGAACCACAGCTCTGAGCACAGCGGGGCTATATATTGGCTAAAGGTTAGACCACTTCTGGAAAAATCGCCTATTGTGTAACACCTGTGGTTAATCAGCGTCAAGTCCTAAAAGTGATGAGCCCAGTACTAATTAGCCAGTTTTATTTGCCCTCTTTTGAGCAAAAATGTCACTTGTGTAGTTTTTCCCAGCATGTTAAAGTCGCAGCGTGTCCGCTATTCGTCAGTACAGTGTTGGTCGTCGCTTGGTCGGCGGTAATGTTTGGCTTGGAGATGCAAAGGCAGGCGACCAGGATGTTTCTGTCCCATCGCCGACAAGCAAACTTGAATACGAGGTAATGCCTTCAGAAGAAGCCGTCGGCCGCGCCATGTTTGATGAAATCGAAGGCGCTGCCCGTGCCAGGCAAGGCCCACTCGTGATTATTCTGCTTGGGGGCAGAGGTGCGCAGGCGTTGCATCGTCTCATGGGCCAGGCTGCGCAATCCGGTGAAAAGGATTCGCTTTTTGAGCGGCTTCATGTTTTTACGCAAGACGCCCTGGCGCCTATGCGTATGGATAACAGTTTTAGCTTTGTGCGTGACTTCGAACGACTTCTGGGCAAGGATTTCTTCCGGAAGGTAAAAAGCTTTACGTGCATGCGCACGGACAGTGATGATCTGGAAGGCCATCTGGCCAGGTACGTGGAGAACCTGGAAGCACTGGGCGGCATAGACATCTTTTTCCTGGGCCTGGGCCCAGAGCCGCGAGGCGCTTCCCACCTTGCTTACATTAAGCCCGCTTCAGGCGCAATTGCCTCAGACGTTGCCGGCGTAATCCCTATCTCCAGTAGCATCCTTGAGCACCATATCACCAAATTCAAAGCTGGGGGCAGCATGGTTAGTGAACGAGACGAGGTTGAGTGTCGCGCAGCCACGCACATCCTAACTCTTGGACCGGCAGCGATTCTCGGCGCAAGAAGAATTGTGCAGTCAATTGTGGATGCGAGTACTGCACCGGGGAAGGTTGAGAGCTACCGTCAGTTATTGAGCACAGAGATCTTCACTGATCCGCTGCGTCGCGCGCAGCAGTTGGACGAAAATCCTGGTTTATGGCTACGGCTTCATTCCAATGTGAGATCATTGATCCTGGAAGACGTCTTATCAACCCAGTGATCAGGAAAGTAATCATTATGCCTGGCATCGATATTCCCCAAGCTGCTCTGATTAGCGAGTACGCAATTATTGTTGATTCTCATGACAATGTCGCCGTTGTAAAAACCGCGACCTCGCCTGCGCTCGAAGTGATCCTGCCTGAGGGGCGAGTGCTTCAGTTGCGCAGCGCGGTGGAACCTGGGCACCGCTTCGCCACGCGCGACATTCCTGAAGGCGAGTTTGTGTTGCAGTTTGATCAGCCAATTGGCACCTCTCTGGGCATACTGGAAGGCGAGCAGATTACGCACGCGAATATGTCCAACGAAGTGCCGATTGTGCGCGATCTGCCGGAAAGCCTGCACACGCCACCTCCCGACTACCTCGCTGAAACCGAGCGGCGGACGTTTATGGGCTTTCGCCGGCGGGATGGCCGCGTGGGTACCCGC
>WNFY01011102.1_pt1 | contig 17317 bp, 15 predicted proteins | sample 5400091 | NCBI WGS metagenome assembly WNFY01 (sample SAMN13153364, study PRJNA577476) | soil metagenome | isolation source: 60 cm soil or saprolite under grassland replicate 1 | place: USA:California | collected 2016-06-15
TCGATAATCATATCTTGACATTATATGGAGATGGATCGCTCTATGCCATGGATATACAGAGCGGCGCTGTGGCAACTATTGTTCAAACAGGGGCGTATGCTCGTATCATCGCAGTAGTGGGTGTAGGTAAAATATAGATTAAGAACTCGCCTGAGTCGCCTGGTTTTTCTGCTGTTTTGTCTGTTCTGCATCGCCTATCTCATCGCGGTTATAGGCGTTGCCTTTGATGTCACCCTGAGCGCAGCGAAGGGTCTCTCGCGCTGGGCAGAGCGTTCCGCTGGTTGTCACCCTTGCTGCTTCCCCGGGTGTCACCCTCTCTCAAGGGTAGGTAGTTTGTGAAACGAGCAGGGAAGCGGGTTCGTCCCGTAGGGGCGGGGGTGGCAGGGAAGAAGGGTGGGGACCCTTGGGTCGCCCCGCGTCCTGTTCCCCTGCCGCTTCCCACCTGCCCCCATGGGCGACGCAAGCGCTCCCACTCCACTCCTCATCTCTCCCGCCCCTACGAACGTGACGATCTGCCCCAAATACCTGCTGTTGAGAGGGTGTCACCCTTGCTGCTTCCCCGGGTGTCACCCTGAGCGCAGCGAAGGGTCTCTCTCGCGTGGTGCAGGAGATGCTTCGCGGAGTTTACACTGAGCGTAGCGCATGTGTATGGATTACCCACATCGTCGGGTGGTGACGGTCAGGACATCGTGTAGCAACCAAGCAGTGATGTACTCGTCCTTTCACCGCTCGCTTGCCATACGATGTGCTGGCACTTCCCCACTGACGATGTGGGTAATCCATACACGCATGTGCTCAGCATGACAGGACGGCGCTCAGCAGGACAGTTCAAGTATGACCGTGCTGCCGCGTTATCGCATCGCACTCGTACACTCGGGCGCAGATCTATCCGTGATGGTGTAAGACCGGTGTACGTCTAGTGGAGGCTGAATCATCAATTCCTCTTAGGGATGCATCTCCGCCTCAATGTAATAGCGCGTCTACCTACGGTCAGGCAAGTTGCAAGGAGGTATCTTGTCCTAAATTTGTCTGCGATTTGACCTGGGAATAAGCAGCAGCGCGAGTAGCATACCGGCAACGAGACCACCAATGTGATCCCAGATGCCAATGTTTGTGGCGGAGAAGCCAATGAAAAGGTTGAGTCCCAGCCAGAAAAGCCACTGCATGATAGCGCCTCGTCCATACGCGCCCATGTTGCGGCGGTTCACAAAGTAAAAAACGCCCAGCGCACCAAAGACGCCAAAGATGGCTCCGGAAGCGCCGGCATTTACGACAAGGCCTGATGGGTTCAAAAAGTAGGTGAATATACCTCCAAGTATACCGGATCCCAGGTAAATGACCAGGTAACGCCATTTCCCAAAAAAGATCTCGACTACTGTTCCGATGAAGAACAGTGAAAGCATGTTCACCCCGAGGTGCACTAAGTTAAAGTGCAGAAACATGGCTGTGAAGACACGCCAGACCTGCCCTTGTTGCACGAAGATGTTGACCTGCCCTCCTGCATTGACAATCGCCTGCAAACCCTGATCGCTCGAGTCGAAACTAATGGTCTGATTTATCAGGCTGAGAATAGCGTACACGATCACATTGATTCCAATGAGGATGGTGGTCACGAAACGTGGATTCTGGCTGATCGCGAAGCGAGTGCGAATAACCTGTCGCTGCATGGTGTTCGGCCGCGACCAGGTAGGGATCGTCTCTCGTTGTGCCATACCGTTTTCCCCAGTTGAACCTGTAGAACTACTTTCAGGCGTAGGTACCGGGCTATAGCCGGGCGCGGTGGGTACCGGACCATAGCCGGGCGCAGTGGCCGGTTCCAGGGGTGGGAAGCAATTGTCGAAGTGCATGCCATGGGAGAGGCGAGCAGCGCGCGAACGTGCTAACCCCGCATCATAATCCTGCCCGGTTGCGCGCAGCAAGTAAGCTCGTAAGGCATGCACATACCCTGAGCCTGGGTCCTGGCTAATAACCGCGTCAACGTCCTGTAGCGCGCGATCATAGCGGCGGTCAAGCAAATTGAGTAACGCATTTGCCAGGGTGCTTTCGACCCCTCCCGCCGGCTGCAACTCTTGTACTTTACGGCAGGCCATATAGACAACGCCATAAGAACCAAGCGCGAGGTTTGCCTCTGCCAGTCCCAGGTGCACCATCGGGTTATCTGGTTCAAGTTGTGCAGCGTGTGCATAAGCAATAGCGGCTTCGCGTCCCTGTCCCTCTGCCAGAGCTTGTTTCCCACGCTCCAGGTATGCCTGAATATCTGTTTGTGCTTCCAAAAAATTATCCTCCAATGAAAAGTCGGGCAATGATTGCAAGTATTAGTGTACCTGTTATCGTCAATAGAGCCAAGGGCCACTGGCGCGATAGGCTATGTGTATCTACTAACGTCTTGTTATCTGACAACGTATACCGTGGAGTAAACCACAAGCCGAGCAGGCATCCACTTAATAAGCCACCTACATGCGCATAATTATCAACGTTTGGAACAAACAGCCCTATGCTTAGATTCACTACAATCACAAAGACGAGCCAGAGCAGCGCCGAGATACCGCCATTACGAAAAGCCCTGCGGTGTATGAACACGAATACGCTATAGGCTCCTACCAGGCCATAGATAGCGCCGGAAGCTCCAACGCTGACTTCTTGTGGCATAAAATAATAGCTAGCGATGATACTGATGGTGCCTGTCACGAGATAAATGAGTAAGAAGCGCGTATGTCCTACCAGGCGTTCCAAAAAGACGCCCAGTACTACAAGGTTGAGCATATTCAGCCCGACATGCAGCAGGTTCGCGTGCAGAAATATTGGTGTGACAAAACGCCAGTATTGCCCTTGATTGATCAGGTCATTCTCTTTTGCTCCAAACGCAATCAAGACATTGCTCAGTGCATCATTATCCTTGTCCTGGATGCTGATTGCATTGTTCATAGTGACTATCATACTATCGTGGAAGGTATGTGCGCCAGTTGCCAGGGCAAATTGATAAGCAGTAATACACCAGACGATGATTGTGCCAAGAGTAATGCTCCACGTCACCCACGAGTAGCGTGAAAGCCCATGTGCATTTCTATATTTACTCAGTGCAGCCTGATAGCTGATTTGGGTGCTTAGCTTGCGAGATGCTGTAACATTTTTGCTATGGATATTGTCCACTCAGTACCCTCAAGGGAACCTGGCAGGTGGTATTTCCCACCTATTCCCGGCCCCTATACTCATTATTACGTTTATGGCAGGAGAATGTAGCAACTTTATACGTATTATAGCTGATATCTGGCTTCTAGCTTTGCTTATGGGTTATAATCAAGTCATAGCAAGGAAATACATTTGTTGAGAGAGGTGTACAATGAAAAGTACATTGCGGAATGCGATCATTATCGCCGTCATTGTTTTGATACTACTCTTTATTGGATTCATCCTCGCTGCGGTATACGATGTGGTGCTCGATGTCCTCTACGTCTTCCTGATCGTACTGGCCGCCATCGCCATTACATCGACCGCCTACCTTATCTACTCGATTATGCTACTTAATCAAACAATCATAACATTGCGCGACGAGATGAGACCTCTTATTGTATCGGTCACTCAAACTGCCGATATTGTCAAAGGTACTGCGAAATCTGTCGGCCAGACCGCTACGGCCATCAGCAGCACTGCCGAATTGACGAGCGAGTTTGCGCTTGATCCGAGCATACGCGCAACCTCGGCTGTCGTCGCTGGCCAGCAAATGATCCGCGTGTTTTTTGGGAGAGGCCGCGTCCGGAGTAGGGCTGAAAGGCGGCGTCAAGAGCAGTCAGAGGCGCTAAAAGCCAGCAAGGAAGGAGGAGATTAAGATGCCTATCTACCTGGCTAGTAGTGACCCATTGGCCGTATGGGGCCAAATTGCAGCCATCATCCTGCTGCTATATCTGCTGGTTTTTATCGTGATCGCCCTGGCACTTGCCCTGGTTTTGCTCCTTGGGATGAGCTGGGTGCGGGAAAAGATCGAGTTGATCAAGTTAATACGGCCAGTGGTGAATAACGTCAATACGACCACACAGTCTGTTATCGACGGTACCCTCGCGCCGCCCAGGGAGGATGAGAATCAGATCATACGTACCGCGATAGAAATACCTCCATATATACATACTCTTGAGAAACAAGTGGATCAGGGCAGTAGCCTTGTAGCCGGTACCGTCATCGAATTACGCGCTCGCACGTTAATGACGAAAACAATGCTTAAAGCGTTCTTCTTACCCGGTTTGACCAATCGTCCCCAAAATCAGCTTGAGGCAGAAGGCACTGGTTTTAGAAGCCCCGACTATCGCATTTTAATGGAAGAGCAGGCTCCTGAAGATCGGTCTACTACGCCAGGCCCTGAAAATGCGGCAACCCCTTAACTACATACAGCAGTTCGGGCATTTTCAACGAAATGCCCGTCTGTACCTCATAAGCAATGTCCTGAGCGGCGTGACAACAGGCATTCTCCTGGTCCTCTATAACCTCTATCTGTTCTCACTCGGATATGGCGCCGATTTTATTGGCCTGGTGCTCTTTGTGGGAACAATCGGGGCCGGAATAGCCATCTTTCCGGCAGGAATATGTATAGATCGCTTTGGCGGAAAGGCTGTCGTGATCTGTTCGAATTTGCTCATTGGCTTCGCTGGCATAGGGCAGATACTCTTCCGTCAACCTGTTCCTCTGCTGGTCAGCGCCTTCATTGCTGGTATCGGCGGGGCTGGCACCCTCGTGGTGAACGCTCCATTCCTCACTATCAACAGTGCGCCCGGCGAGCGTTCACATCTCTTTAGTCTGAGTATTGCGCTTGGATTGGTGACGACGGTCGTGGGCAATAGTATTGGTGGCATATTACCCGTATATTTCCGCGGCCTTTCCTGGCTGATGGGGCCGTTACCTCCATGGCTTGGCCTGGTTCTAGCAATGCAGCCCAGCCCTCGTTCCTACCAGCTATCCCTGCTCTTTGCCGGTGCGATCGCTATTCCTAGCCTTGTTCCCCTCTTTATGTTAGAAGATCGTAGGCCACCACGTCAATTTCGTGGTGCCACCAGGAAGACTCCAGGCTCTCTCTCTTTCCCGACCCCTACGTGGTTGAGCAACAACCTCCTCGTATCGATTCGTTCAATAGTATGTAGCGCAATCTTTTTCCTTATTCTGGTGCAGGCGTTTATAGGGGCTGGAGCGGGCCTGTTCTTCCCCTACTTCAATATTTACTTTGTGCAGCAGTTGAATGCCTCTCCAGCTCTTTTTGGTCTGCTTAGCGCAGGCGCTACCGCCATCACTGCGCTGCTCACCCTCATTGCACCCTGGTTGGCCAGGCGTATTGGCAAAGTGAATTCAATTGTCTCAACACAGGTATCCAGTATCCCGCTCCTGGTTACGATCGGGTTGACCCCAATCCTACCTGTAGCCGCCATACTCTACCTTTTCCGTCAAGGACTGATGGATATGTCCAACGGGGTTCTACAGGTCTTCTCGATGGAGGCTGTCTCGGAGCGAAAATCAATTCAAGCCAGTAGTAACAGCAGATGAAGGACAATCGGTGGCTCCAGCGTCAGAAGACCCGCATGTGACTTCGAGCAAGCTCCTTCACTTCTCAGCACAACACGTCATTGAAAAGGGTCGAAATTCAGATCACTTCCATGCGGTCTCAAGCAAGGTGAGAACAGGCATCAGTAGGGTTTCACTTACGCCTTTTTTCAATGGTGGGCTGTACTTAACAATGCCGTGACGTGGCGTATTTGCTTCCTTCTGCGCAGAGGTGCAGCGCGGGCAGTTCGTGGCAGCTTCCTTCTAGATCAGGTTTGGCCGCTACGGCTATGATCCTGAGGATACAAGAACTGAGCGCTTTCTATCACCAGCATGCGCCCAATCTTGACAGAACCGGTCGCAACGGCACCACGGCGTAACTCCTCCGGTCTGCTCCCGCGTTGGCGGGCAACATCTCGTCAGGCAGGCCGTTGCGCCGCGCGACCGCGCCCAGGTAGCGCGCGCTATCCTTGACCTGGCGCTGGCTCCGCTGGCGGCACGACGAAGGTATTGAACGAGTCGGCTGGGAGCGTAGGCGCGATGATCCTGCCGCCGATCATCAGGCGAACCGGCAGCTCTTCGCTGAGGTCATTCTGCATGACGACCACGAGACTCCCATCCGGATTGGCGAAGGCGAGCTGGTTTTCGTAGCCGTTGTAGCTGGAAGTCTCAAGTACTCGCGCGCCCGGCCTGACGAAATGGCTCACATGCTTCATCAGGTAGTACTCGTGGTTGTAGACGAACGTCTTTGCTGTGGTGTCCACCGTCACCAGCGAATTCTGCGCCCACCCCCAACTGCTCAGCCCTCCCTGCTGCATGGACAGGTTCCAGTACAGGTACGCGCTCGCGCCGTTCCCCAGGTAGTGCTTCATCTGCGACCAGGCGTACCGACAATACCGCCAGTCGTTTCGGCCGTCCCCGCACTCCTGCTCGGTCTGGTAGAGCCTGAGATCCGGGTGGAGGCGGTGGATGACGGCAATGGCCCGCTTCCCCGCCCACTGAACCCCCGCGCCCTTGATGTATTTGCCCGCCTCGGGGTCGCTCAGGCTCACCTCGATGAGCCGGTCATCGGGCCGCTCCAGCGTCCCCACGAAGACCTCCACCCCGCGCTGGGCCATCTCGGGGCCCAGGTACGCGATGAAACGCGCGAGGCCCTCGGGGGTCCAGGTGCAACTGGGGAACACCTGCGGGGAGTTGAACTCGTTCTGCGGCATGACCATCCCGATGGTGATGCCCTGCTTGCGGTACTCGTCCACAAAGCGGCCGAAATAGGAGGCGTAGGCGCGGAAATAGCGCTCCTCCTGGAGAAACATGTCGGTCCCCTCTTTGCCGACCTGGTCAGGCTGCAGACCGTTGCTCACGCTCTGGAACCCCGGTACAGGCATCGCTGCCGCGTAGTGCTTGTTGGTCTTCATCCAGGTCGGCGGGCTCCATGGCGACGCCCAGAGCCTCAAGTCGGGCTGATGCGCGAGCGCACTCCTGATAAACGGGACGAGCGTCTGGAGGTCGTTGGCAATGCTGAAGTGCTCGAGGGCGAAATCACCCGGCACCTCATCATACGAGTACCAGCCGCGCGAGACATCGTTGGCGCCGACCGGCATGCGGCAGAGGGTGAAGTTGGCGCCCACTCCTGGGGCAAACAGTTCGCGGAGGACGCCGTCTCGCTCCTCCGCGTCGAGGACGGCGAGTGACATCCAGCCGAGCTCGTTGAAGCTGGCGCCGAACCCCTCGATCAACTGCCGCGGGCTCTCCGTCCGCACTATCACGTTCGGTACGCTGAAGCCTGTCTCTACCGCGAGCTCCTTGCGCATGAGCCATGGCGCCGTCTGGGTGGTGATGACCCACGTTACCTCCTGCGCCGCAGTGAGATGGTGTGGATACATAAAAGTTCTCCTTTCTGGTTGTCTATACTGTCGTGTACGACAGTTCGGCGCCGCTGCCGCAGGTGGCCCGCTCCTCCAGCGACCGGGCGGCGACGATTCGAGCGTTGCGATTCTACATCAGGACTTCCTTTCGCAGGTACGTGGCGCGACATGGCGGGCAACACGCGGCACGCGGACCGAGACGGGCAGGACCTTAGTACAGCACGGCATTGAAAAGGGTTGCCAATCAGGCTGCTGGAAAGCAAGTAGCCTGAGCTTTACACTTGGCCATGACTTTGGCAGCAGACTTGGTAGACCAGTTGAACGGATGCGCTTGAGCATTCCATTCGGAGACATATGCCATAAGCCGCTCGGCCAAGTGATCCAGGGAAGCGAAGTCGCTGATGCGCAGTCGCTTCCGTTGGAGAATGCTAAACCATTGCTCCACCTGGTTCATCCAGGAGCAATGCGTCGGCAGGAAGTGGCAGACGAAGCGTGGATGAACTGCCAGCCAAGCCTGAACTTGCTTGCCTCTATGGATACTGGCGTTATCGAGCACCAGGAAAATGCGCCGAACCGAGGCTTCGATCTCCCGATCGAGCCCGGTGAGCAGGGTGATGAATTCGGCTTGACGTTTGCGTCGTGCCGTTCGAGCAGAGACCTTGCCCGTTCGTGTGTCAAAAGCCGCAAACAGATGCAGAGCTCCGGCACGCTTGTACTCATGCTCCACACGGGTTGGCAACCCTGAGCGCGTCGGTTTGGTTGGGGCCAGACGAGGGCGTGGCTGCAGATTGGTCTTCTCATCGACACACAGGACTCTCTCCCATTGAGCAAGCGGGTGGGTGTAGAGCTCAACCAGAAACCTCACCTGCTCGGCAAACTGCTGATCACGAGGGACCTTGGGAGAGAGCCACAGGTGGGAGCGCCACGGCTTGAGTTGGTGAGAGCGCAAGATCCGCCCAACGGTTTCAGGGGAAATGGTTTGAACGATGCCGTCGGCTTTGAGCTTGCGAGCCAAGTCGGGACAATCCCACTGGGAGAGCGAGCGACCCCTGTCGTCAGGTCTTTCACAAGCAAGTTTCACGATGTAGAGGGCCACTTCCGGTGAAAAGACGGGAGTGCGGCCAGGTCGGGACTTCTCGTCCAGCCCTGCCACTCCACGACTGTGGAACCGCTTGGCCCATTTGCGGAGGTTGCGTTCTGTCAAACCAACCCATTTAGCGGTATGAGTGTAGCTGTGGCCTTGCTCTAACAGCAACATCGCCCGAGCGCGTTTGGCTCGCCCGAGTGGCGTTTTCTGACGCTGCAACCACCCTCGCAGAGTCACACGTGTCTGCTGGCTCATCTGGCTCATCAGTGCTGCGTGGCGACCGCGCATGTTCACCTCCTGGGGTATGGGGAAATCTGTTCGCTCTAGGTAAAGAACAATGCAAGGACCACTCTCAATTCCGACCCTTTTCAATGCCGTGCTGTACTCAGCAGAGCGTCCATACATGTGCAGAACCAGGTCTTCATAGAAAAAGAAAAAACGAATATGAGACCCACAATCACCAGTGGATTGTGGGTCTCATATTCTCCGTGACCTTATTTCTTCATTAACTTGATGAAGATAATCGACAGTTCATACAAAAAAGTCATCGAGACACCCAGGAAGATGGGGCTGTAGGGGTCCGCCCCAGGTGTGATGACTGTCGCTGCAATCCACATACCGATATAAGCAGCCACCCGTTTCTTTTTCAGGGTCTGCGAAGAAATCAAGTCTACCTGCGCCAGAAACGTCAGTACCAGTGGAACTTCAAAGACAATGCCAAAGGCCAGCAAGAAAAACGCAACAAAGGTAAAGTAATTGCCGGCCGTGATCAGCGGTGCAAAACTATCCGAGGCAAACGTTATAAACCACTGCACCGGATATTGTAAAACGAAGAACCCCACCGTAACCCCTGCCGCGAAGAGAATCACCCCGACAAAGATGAAGGGTACGGCGTATTTTTTCTCTTTGACAAGCAGCCCCGGCGAGATAAAAGCCCATGTCTGGTAGAGTACCACGGGCAGTACCAGGATAAAGCCAAATGCGATAGAGATCATAAGATAGACAGTAAAGCCCTCTGTTAATCCTGATACAACAAGCTTACCATGCGTCAGTGTATCCGCCGCCATTTTCGGCAGAGGGAGTTCTAAAAGGGTCAGGATTTGTACGCGGAAGATGAAGGCCACAACAGACCCCACCGCGATGGCGATGAGCGATTTAAAGATGCGCCATCGCAGCTCTTCCAGGTGCTCTATGAGGGTCATGGAAGAATCGTCCATCTCCGGCAACTTTTTGGGGCCGAATATGAGGAGGGCAATAACAAGGATGATGACCAACTCTGGGATATGAGTTCCAAACATGATGGAATTCCTTTCTTAACTTGTGTGTGCTTCCTGAATATGGAGATTGTCGATACTACTCAACACTACGTTCAATATACTTTGTTGGATGATAGCTGACCTCGCGCTCAAGAAAATGCCACATCTCGCTTTCTTCCGAGTGCCAACCAGTGTAAATTACGGCAAAACTGACTGTGTGGTTTCTTGATTGGCAAGGGCTGTTTCAAGCACCTGCAAACCTTCCAGGCCTAACCACAACATGCCCATTCCTGCCTCGCCTGCACCTTTCACCACCAGCCGGACAGCTTGTCGCCGGTTGAGGCGCTTCTGTTGCAAACGAGTTTCGGCTAGTTGTGCCCTACGCGTCTCTTGAGCCTGCTGACGGACAGAGGCGTATAACCGCTCCTCCATTCCGGCGGGTACAGGGGCTGTATTACCATAGTGGCGTAATAGCAGGGTTTCGATAGGGTTGCTCTCCATAATTTCTCCGAGAAATTGAGGAAGGCGTATCGAGTAGCTCTTCTTCGTCTGCTACACAGCTCTCAACACGCCCCTCATGGTTTTGGCGGGTGCCCACCTGTCCCTGTGTAATGCTCGTACTCGGGGCAGGTGTGCCATTGTCGTTAATCTGTTCTCCATTTTCCAGGACATACAGCCGTTGGAATTGTTTCCGTGCTCGCGTGAGACGTTGCCGCACAGCCGCCTCTTGCAGATCGAGCATGCGTGCAATTTCGCTGGTTGAGAAATTGCCAATAACCGAAAGCAACAGGCACTCGCGTAGCGTTGCCGGGATCTGTGCCATTGTTCGCTGTACGGCGTCTCGCTCCGCGATCAGGTCCGCCGGGTCTTCGCTTTCACCAGCTCCATAGCCTGCTGGCTGCACAGGCGCTGCCCGCTCATTCAGCGTTTCTATGCCAGTATCGTAGGCTTTTTCCGTTGTTTGTGTGCCTTTCTGTAGATGTGAGAAAGGAATAAAACGGAAAAGTCCGCGACGCCGGCGCTGCATCCGCACAGTATTGAGCGCGATACTCATCAACCAGGCCTTTTCGCGAAACTGGCTGCCACTCGCGGTACGAGCGGCATCGATAGCTTTTAATGCCTGGTGGAAGGTATCCTGCGTGAGATCCTGACTTTCTTCCCGGTCGCCCGTCATGCCATAAATGGTATGAAAGACCAGTTTCCCATATTTCTGAATAAGCTCTTCTACTGCCTGATCAGCAGGAATCATTTCCACAACAACACTCTTTTTCGCGTCTTAACTAGGCGCTTCAGTAATGAAGATGCATGAGAATGGGGAATTGTGACATCAATTTGCCAGGAATGAAGAAAACTGGATAAGTGGACAAAATAACTCCCACGTAGTACGTGATATGTTGTCCACTTACCCAATTTTTATGATTACCGCAAGTGTTCTTCTATGTAGTCCTCGGCCTCCTGGACCGTCGTGATCTTCTCTGCATCTTCATCTGAAATTTGAAGCTTAAACTCTTCTTCCAGAGACATAATGAGCTCAACTAGATCAAGTGAGTCGGCATTCAGGTCCTCAACAAAAGATGCGTTGGGAACAACCTCACCTTCATCAACACCAAGTTGGTCGACGACGATCTTTTTGAGTCGCTCAGAGACGGTTGCCATTATTTCACCTCGCTTTCCGCTTTTGGGGTGGGCTGTTGCTGTGCCCGATTAAATATTGTGCCGAGAACGCCATTAATAAATCTGCTGGAAGTGTCACTGCCAAATTGTTTGGCGAGTTCCACTGCTTCGTTAATGGCGGCCTTAGCTGGTACCGTATTATTAAACAGAATCTCATAGATTGCAAGTCTAAGGATGTTTTTATCGATTCGGGCCATTTGTTGTAATGGCCATTCGCGAGCCGCACTCTGAATATGCGCATCGATATCAGCAAGATGGTCACAGACACCTAAGACTAATTCGCTGGCGTATTCCGCCACCTTTGGTTGGAGATGGCGATCTTCGACATGACGCTGCAAGACCTCTGCGGGTGTATGTTGGGCGGTGTCGTATTCGTAGAGTGTTTGCAGAGCGATCATTCGTGCTTGTCTGCGTATCCCTATTGGCATGGTATCCTCGCATAGTTGCTAGCTATGTTGGCTGCGCGTGAGTTTAGCTGTGTTAAAACAATGTATTGACTATGGACCCGGTGACGTGTTACATGACATCCTGAATGTAGACATTGACCTCGCGTACGTGCATGCCGACCATGTACTCAAGTGCTGCAGCGACCTCCTCCTGGACGGCGGAACCAGCATGAACGATGTCAACATCGTTTGCTACGACAATGTAGAGATCCGCTGTGACAGTAGTATCTTTAATTGTCAAAGCTACTCCATGTTTGGGAACTTCACGACCAAGAAGACGAGACCACTGATCAGTTGCCTGGGCCATGCGAATAACACCTGGAACTTGTAGTGCTGCATTAATCACGATAGTTGAGAGTACCTGGCGCGCAATTCGTACAACCCCTAGCGGTTCAGTTACCATTGAGCTTTTCTCCTTTTAGAGAGTACGTACGTCTCCACGCTTTTCTCACGCTGAAAAACTGATCGGTGCTGTTTCGTGCTGTACGTCATTGCGTCATGTACGCCACCAATAAGGCTTACTGCAACGATATGCGCTTTTCCGGTCTGTGTCAAGTACACCATCCAAATCGGTTCCCGATAATATCAGTAAGCACGATGGTTGCAGACAATTCATAATCGGGATGAGCATCCAAGTTAACAATATCTTAACAGCATTATACCTCATGTACAAGGCCCATTTCACGCAATGTCATCGTCGCTTTTTCGATATCCGCCGCGCTACTGATACTAACAGTGGTGACGCCCTTTATAATCCGTTTGACCATACCTGTTAACGCCTGGCCAGGACCGATTTCGATAAAGACAGTAACCCCCGCGCCGGCCATGTATTCTATGGTGCGGATCCACTGTACCGGAGATGCTATCTGCTGGGCAAGTTCGTCGCGAATAGCCTGTGCTTCGCTGAGTGGGGTAGCATGAATATTGCTGATGATCGGTATAGGTGCATTCTGTATGGAGGAGGCCTGGATTGCCTGAGCCAGCCCAATGGCGGCTGGCTCCATGACGGGTGAGTGGAATGCTCCACTTACCGTGAGTGGGATGACGCGTTTTGCCCCATTCTTTTTCGCCAACTCCATCGCTGCCTGCAATGCATACTGTTCACCTGAAATAACAATCTGCCCTGGCGCGTTGAAATTTGCTACGATTACTCGTCCCAATCCCGCATGTGCCGGCTTGCCGCTGTCATCTGCCGCGTAGTGAGCCAGCGCCCTGGCCGTCGCTTCCTGACAGACCTCTTGTAGCTGTTCCGCGTCCATACCAATGATTGCTGCCATCCCACCCGGGCAAATCGTTCCTTCGAGATGCATTAATCGGCCGCGTTCCCGTACCAGCCGTACCGCGTTCTTGAGATCAAATGCTCCGGAAACGACCAGGGCGGTAATCTCCCCAACGCTATGACCCGCGGTATAGCTCGGAACAAGAGGGAAGGACCAGGAATAATTGAGTGGGGAGAGGGCTTCTTGAAATGCGGCTAAAAGAGCAAGGCTCACAGTTACAATTGCTGGCTGGGCATTGACCGTATCGCGCAACGTCTCTTCCGGTCCCTGGAAACAGAGTGTGCTGAGGGAGAACCCTGACGCTTCATCCACCATCTCGAAGACCTGGCGCGCCGCGGAAGATGTCGCAAAAACATCAGCACCCATCCCTATGGATTGGCTACCTTGCCCGGGAAAAAGAAAGGCGACTTGTGCCGTCATCATGCTTTACTCTTTATGAAGTATGAGGGGACAGCAGGCAAACGAAACCCTTACTGTCCCTCTACAGGTCTTTTAGCTTTTCTTTGTGCGTGGCAAAAAGACCTGGCGATTGCGGTACATGCCGCAGTTCGGGCAGGCATGATGTGAAAGCCGGGGCCTCTTGCAATTCGGGCAAGCAACCAGTTGAGGCAATTTCAGTGCCTGGTGCGCCCGCCGCTTACCCTTGCGGGCATGTGATGTTCGTTGTTTTGGTAATGCTCCCATTGATTCGTTTCTCCTCTTCCACCAGTAATATGTCCTGACTGGAGATCAGGCAAATCTACCTGTGTTATGGTGACTCTGAGCCGTTTTGTAATAATTTTTCAAGTACGCTAAAGCGTGAATCAACTTCTGGCTTGCAATCGCAAGGTCCAAGATTGAGATCATGTCCACATTGTGAACAGAGTCCTGCGCAATCTTCCCGGCATAGAGTCGCCATCGGAATTGCAATCAGTACATTTTGTCGTATCGCCTCGGTCAAATCAATCAGGTGGTGATCGTCGATGGGGAAGATATCTTCCTCGTCTATTGGAGGCAGTGCTAAACCAGTAACTATGTCGACTGTCGGATAAAATTGCTCCATAAAAGTAACATACATCGGCTGCTCGAATATCTTCAAGCAGCGGGTACATGAAAGCTCGAGTAGCAGATCCACCCAACCATCAACGAGTAAACCCTGATTGGTGCGACGAATACGTACATGTCCATCAAGTGGGCCAACTACTTTGAGGTCTTCATCGAGTTGGACATCTTCTTCATGAATTGCATACTCGAGCGTTGTCCCGACAGAAGCCTTCATAAGCTGCGCCACATTATAAAGCATCGTCTCTATTTCCCTTCTCAATTGAGAATAATGTAAAGTTGGCAGATAAAATAAGCTATGGCGCAACCTTTGATCGTAGATGCTGTGCTTCTTCTCTGTGGTGCTCGTTTATTATAGACAAGCCTCACAAGTGTGTCAAGTCCTGCCTCCGATTGTCTGATAGAACTGATGCTGGAAGATTTCTCCGGTATCTGGTTCTATTTGACTGTCTGGGGACTCAAAAAACACGAAACATGAGGGGAAAAGAAGCTCCGCAGGCTCAACCATTAAGAACCTGTTCTATGCTGACCGTCCCCGCCGAACCATCAACGGTGATCTGCAGGCCCGTCGAGATGCGCTCTGTGGCACCCGGCACACCAACAACCGCCGGGATGCCATACTCGCGGGCGACGACAGAGCCATGTGACATAGCCCCACCCATTTCCATCACCAGGCCAGCCGCCGTGAGAAAAAGGGGCGTCCAGCCAGGATCGGTCGAGGGCGCTACCAGGATTTCTCCTGGTTCCAGGCGAGCGCCAGTCGGGTCAAGTATCACACGAGCCTTCGCGGTCACGACACCTGCTGAAGCTGGCGTTCCGCTCAATGTACTTTCTGCGGAGCCTGTTGCCTGTGTTGCCTGTGTTGCCTGTGGCTCCGCAGATGGCTCGGTGCCATCGGAGAGCAGGAGGCGCGGCACGTGGCGGCGATGCAACTCGTACTGATAGTTGGCGCGGCGCTCACGTACGACAGAACGCATATCTGCTCCGGCCAGGGCTGCTCGCGCCTCAGGGAGAGTGATGAAGAAGATATCCTGCGCTTCCTCCAAATGTCCAGCTTTCGCCAGTTCCTCTCCAACGGGCCACAGCAATTCACGACCGCGCGCCATCAATTTCACCAGATAATACTTGGGTGTCTCCCGCAAACCATACAGGTCGCGCGTTCGTCTCAGGCAGAAACCCACCAGCAGGCCGCGCAGCCGTCCTTTGTGGGCTGCGCGTCGTGTGAGATCAACCACCATCGCTTCGGCCTCTTTCGCCCCGCGACGGAACTGCACATCGGGAGCCAACTCCGGGTTCCTGAGCTGGAGGTAGTTGGCAAGTGCGCCGATGATATGGGTTGGATCCTCTGACCAGCGAGGCAGGCCGAGGTCGATCTCGGCAATACTGCGATGACCATAGATGGCCAAAAAGTTTGCCAGGCCCTGTTGCAATGTTGAGGGAAGAGCCCCATTGCGGTAATCCTGTGCCAGCAGCTCAGGTGATGTGTTTTGCAAAACTTCCGCGGCGCCCTGGTCAGCGTATATCTGTTGCGCGAGCGCCCAGAGAGCCAGGTCCATTTCGGTAGTCACATTGTATGGAAGTCCCCGCAGTACTGTCTGTCGTTCGGAATCCTGAGTAAGGCCATCCAGCAGCTTACCTGCTAGCGCAAAGGCTCCTATTCCGGTTAGCATAACTGGCAAGATGCTGGATAGCACACGCGGTGGGTTTCCAAGGAAGAGGCGCTCAAGTTTCGCCAGGCGATCAGCGCTGCTAACGTTCGTTGGTATTTCACTCTGTGTTAGCAATCGTACTTCCAGTCTCTTGATACGTGCCCGTGCAGCTGCCGGGCGAAAAAGCGCCTGTATAACGTAAAGCGGCGCACGCATACGCATGATTAGGCCGAACATCGTGCTGAAGACAACCCTGCGCGATACTGCAATTGGCGTCAGGCGGGGATCAGCGGCGATCTGTTTGAAGATGGGGACAGAACGTGCCTCCATAAATTGCAACGCTCGTCCCATAAGTTCGCGTCCAAGAGTGCTACGCAGGATAGGTGCCGCGTCAATGAAGAGGCGTTGAGCTGCCTCAGCGAGGAGAACAACCCCCATCAGGGGATCCTCAGGTGGCTTCCCTATAAACGTGCCGACTGACGAAGTCACCAGCCGAAACACCTGGATACCCATCGGGGTGAATGGCTGGAAGACGCCCTGGGCAACGTTGATCGAGAAGTAGACGCGCAGGATATCATCTGTGTCTGGCGCTCCAGCGGGCAAAGGGTAGAGCGTGGTAATCGGCCGCGCCTGCGTTAACCAGAGCTTACCAGAATCATCAATCGCCCACTCGGTGTCCTGGGGTGCGCCATAATAGCCCTCTACTCTTGCCCCCAACGCTGCAAGAGCGCGTACCTGGTCGTCGGAAAGGCAAGCCTCGCTACTTTGCGCTGCCAACTCGACTCGCTCCGTGCCGCCACCTGGAGTGGCTTGAATAGCAATCCGTTTGTCACCAGGACGGCGCTCGACGATTTCGCCCGTGGTAGTGTTCACAACGAAATGGTCCGGGTTGACCGCGCCTGAGACAACCGCCTCACCTAAACCAGGGCTGGCATCGATCACAGCCTGTCTACGACGTCCAGTTAGTGGATTGGCGGTGAAAAGAACGCCTGCCACTCTTGCCTCAACCAGACGTTGGACAACGACCGCGAGACGTACGCTGCGTGGATCAATCCCGTTGCTTGCGCGGTAACTCACGGCACGGTCCGTCCAGAGTGAGGACCAGCAGCGCCGCACTGCATCAAGGAGCGCATCAATACCAGCGATATTGAGATAGGTATCCTGTTGTCCGGCAAAGCTGGCAAAAGGCAAATCCTCTGCCGTAGCAGAAGAGCGTACCGCCACAGCGACAGACTCCTCTTTGTTCCCCTTCCCCAATAGCTGGTACGCCCTGGTGATTGCTTCAACAATATTGTTTGGTATGGTGGTCGCCAGGAGACTGGCACGCACAACGGCGGCATAACCTTGTAAGCGGGTGGTGTCGTCGCTACGAGTAACGGCGAGTTCATCAAGTATAGGCTCAAGACCGATCCCATCCGTTATGAGGGCGTAGGCGTTAGTCGTCACACAGAAGCCCTCAGGGACAGGAAATCCGCCGCGAGTCAGTTCGCCCAGGTTTG
>WNFY01004488.1_pt1 | contig 17305 bp, 10 predicted proteins | sample 5400091 | NCBI WGS metagenome assembly WNFY01 (sample SAMN13153364, study PRJNA577476) | soil metagenome | isolation source: 60 cm soil or saprolite under grassland replicate 1 | place: USA:California | collected 2016-06-15
GGAAGAATTTTTATGGCCACGGTGCGATCCAATTCGGTATCCTGGGCCAGATACACTTCACCCATTCCGCCCGCGCCGATCTTTGAGCGGATTTCGTAGCGTCCAAGTTTAGTGCCGGCATCAAGACTCATTTTTCCGCTATGTTTTTCGCGTAGGAGAGTGCCTGCTCCAGTGTCATAGCGAGTCCGTGTGACCAGGCTGCGGCCAAAGCTTCCTCACTCAGCGCGGCGCGCGCGGCTGTTTTGGTGCGAGCAGATCTTGTCTGTTCTATAGGCGACAGCCCAATATTGAGAGCTTCATGCAAACTCTCAGACGCGCCTGCTAACTGCGCAGCTCGTTCCGGTTGGTTCTGTGCCAATGCTACGTTTGCCAGACTTTGCAGGCATTCGATCTGGCCGTGCTTGTCTCCGATTTCAGTCCGCAGTCGCAGGCTCTCATTTACCAAAGATGCGGCTCGGTCGAGTTCGCCTTCCGCGCTTAGTATGTTTGCCCGAATACAAAGCGCGTAGGCTACGCCGTATTTATCGCCAATCTCCTCGAAGAGCGCGAGACTTTTTTCCACAAGATCAGCTGCGCCAGCTCGATCGCCTTCTTCGAACTTAATGTCGCACAAAATGCGAAGGCTGAACGCGAGATTATACTTCGAGCCGATTTCATTGCTCGTCGCAATACTCTCCTTTAGCAGAGCCTGCGCTTCATTTTCCTCACCCTGCTCGTGCAACACATTAGCGAGTATGAGGGATGAGAACGCGAGAAGTTGTTTGTCGCCTACTTGCTTAAACAAGGCCCGGGCTTCGCGAATCAGTGAGATACTCTGTTGGTAATCGCCCTGCTTCTGTAATGCCCACCCGAGATTGGTCAAAGCAAAGGCGATGGCTCGTTTGTCGCCGAGCTCGCGACGTAAAGCCAAGCTTTGCTCGTGAAAAAAACGGGCGGCCGCAAAGTCGCCCTGATGATGCGCTACCCATCCAAGATTATTCACCGCGTGGGCCATGCCCTGTTTGTTGCCCAATTCGCGATGAAGTGTCAATGCCTCGGCAGAAAGTGAACGCGCAGCGGCATAATCGCTCTGACGCCATGCTACCCACCCGAGGTTGTGAAGTAATGTGGCGATTCCTTTCTTATCTCCTATCTCCCTCCAGATTGACAGGCCCTGCTCGAACAGGCTGCGTGCGGCCGTGTAGTCACCCTGGTTTTGTGCCAGCGTTCCCGCGCCTGTGAGGACTTTCGCCCGAGACTCTGTTTGAAGTGGAGCTGCGGACAAGATCTTATCCATTTGCTCACGTCCTTCACTCAAATAACCGCGCACGAGCCAGAAACGCCAGAAGGCCCCGGCCAGTCGCAATGCGATCTGACTCTCACCATTCTGCAAAGCCCAATCTAGAGCCGCGCGAAAATTGTCGTGCTCTGCCTGTAGGCGATCGAGCCACATCGCTTGATTCGCGCCGAACAATTCCGGTTCGGCTTCTTCCGCGACCTCAAGAAAATATTCGGCGTGATTACGCTGAACTGCCATCGCCTCTCTCGAAGCTTCTAATTTTTCAAAGCCATACTCTCGAATAGTCTCTAGCATGACGAAGCGGGGCTCGTCGTTCGATTGTTCTTTCTGGCGGAGCAGGCTGTTGTCGCTCAAAGAGGTCAGGCCTTCTATAATGTCGATGTCACCTTCGCAGGTTGCGGCCGAAACTGTATCCGCCGCTTGCAGATTAAATCCCCCAGCGAAGACAGTCAGACGGCGAAACAGTCTTTGCTCCGCTTCATTTAGCAGATCGTAGCTCCAGTCAATTGCTCCGCGCATTGTTTGTTGATGCGCCGGCAAGTCACGCGCGCCGCCGGCCAGCAGCTTGAGCCGGTTTTCCAACCGGGCCAGCAGAGACTTGGGCGGAAACAGCTTTAAGCGAGCCGCGGCCAGCTCGAGAGCCAGTGGCAGCCCATCAAGACGAATGCAGATTTCGGCCACGTCGCGCGCGTTTTCGTTCGTGAGCGCGAACTCAGGCTTCACGGCGCGCGCCCGCGCGACGAATAGCGCAACGGCACTGCATCGCGAGAGCGCCTCAAGAGGCGGCAAGTGCTGAACGTTGGGAAGCTCCAACGGCTGAACGGGAAATTCGTGCTCACCGCGCAGATGCAACACCACGCGACTTGTAACGAGAACCTTAACGCGCGGACAGGCAACGAGTATCTCGGTTACCAGCGGCGCAGCCCCGACGACTTGCTCGAAGTTGTCCAGGACTAGCAGCATTCGCTTATCCCGCAGGTGGCGCTTCAACGTTTCCTGAATCGAAGTCTCGCCAGATTCTTTGAGGCCGAGTGTTTGCGCAATAGTGGCCGGGATCAAATCAGGATCGGTGATCGCCGTCAAAGGAATCAGGAAGACTCCGTCGGCGAAGTCCGGAAGCGAATCTGCCGCAGCTTGAACGCCGAGGCGCGTCTTGCCCGTGCCTCCCGGACCAGTCAACGTCAGCAAGCGCACGTCTTCGCGTCGTAGTAGTTTTTCGATCTCAGCCAATTCGGCGGCGCGGCCAATGAGCGGAGTTAGTTGATCCGAAAGATTGTTAGGAGGACGCTCAGCAGATTGTGACTCACTGGTCGCGCTCGTTATTGCCTCACGCTCTGCACCTGTAACAGTTCCTGCCGCGCTGAAGCGGAACTTCGCAGAGATTCTCGGTTCGCTTCCCCAATCCAACTTGCGCTTGAAGTTCTTTAAGTCAGAGCCCAGATCTTCCATCGTTTGATAGCGCTGCTCCTTAGTCTTCGCGAGCGCTCTCATGACAATGCCGTTCAGTTCGGCCGAGACTTCACACCGATCGTTCAATGGCGTCGGGTCGCGCGTCAGAATCAAGGTCATCACATCTGCGGGCGTGACTCCCTCAAATGGTTTGCGTCCGGTAAGCATTTCATAGAACACAACGCCTAAACTCCAAATGTCGGCGCGTGCATCTACAGCCAGCCCGCGCGTCTGCTCTGGCGAGAGATAATGAAGAGTGCCAAGAACCATGCCGGGCGCGGTCTTCACCAAAGTTGCCGCATCACCGCCGGCCAGCGACGCTTCAGTGATTTTGGCTACGCCGAAGTCCAGAACCTTCACGTAACCATCGCGCCGACGCAGCATAATATTCTCCGGCTTGATGTCGCGATGCACGATGCCGACCTCGTGCGCCGCTGAGAGTGCGGAGGCAACCTGGATGATAACTTCGAGCGCTTCGCTGCTCTCTATCTGGCCGCTCATCATGCGATCACGCAGTGTCTCGCCTTCGACAAACTCCATTGCGATAAAATGAATGTCTCCGTGAACAGGGCTTGGATCCGCGCCGTCGCGTGGCGCCGGGGCACCTCCGATTTCGTAAATGTGTGCGATGTTCGGATGATTGAGCGCGGCCGCAGCTTTGGCTTCCTGCACAAACCGCCGCATGCGATCCTGATTAGCCGCGAGATCCGCAGGCAGAATCTTCAAAGCAACTTTACGATCGAGCTCTGTGTCCTGAGCCAGATATACCTCACCCATTCCGCCCGCGCCGATTTGCGAGCGGATTTCGTAACGACCAAGTTTTGTACCAGCGAAGAGCATCGTTAATTGTTTACTGTCGCGCTAGCACGCGGGCGCGCCGACCCGCACCGTAAGTGCCAACCAGAGCCGTGCCATCCGCGCGGCAGAAGACGAGCCCATCGTCACTCTCAACGCGGTTGCAGATTGGAAGCATTTCATCTTTGGAGATGTTTAGAGTTCAACCTTTAGGTTGCCGCTCCGGATCGAAGCAAGCCAAAGCTTGAACTCTCAACTTCACTGCGGCAATCCGAGACGCCGCACCAGGTCAGCGAAGCGTGGATCGGAACGCAGGCTGTCCCACCTTGGCTCCACCTTGAGCCAGGTCATATTAAAAGAGCGCTCGTCATAAGCCTTTTCCAGCCAGGCGAAAGCCTCGTCCTTGTCACCCAAGCCCGCATAGATAAGGGCTATGCGATCTGCAGGCACATATTGTCGAACTGATAAATCCTTCATCTCACTGAGCAGTTTCTGCGCCTCGCCTTTGTTACCGGTCACCGCATAGACATGGGCGAGTCCGGACAACGAAAAGTACCATTCTCGGCTTCCCTTCAGATTGGTACCCTTTTGAAATCCAGTAATGGCTTGATCGTACATCCGTTTTTGTTCATAAGCCGCTGGAAGTTGTCCGTGCGCTGGGGGAAAGTCCGGGTCCAGTTCAAGAGTCTTTTGATAGTATTCGATCGCTTTGTCGTAGTCTCGCGCGTAGAAGAAGCCTAACCCCATTTCAAAAGTAATGATGGGGGACAGGGGGTCCAGTTCCAGTGCACGCTTCCCCTCTGCTATCGCCTCGGGGGTGCGTCCCATTGCTTCTAAATATCCGCAGTACCATTGGTGAGCTATCGCATAATTAGGATTCAACTCGATTGCCCGCTGAAACTCACGTTCGGCGCCCCTCCAGTCCCAATCGTATGTAGTCATGGCACGGGCTAATGAGGTGTGGGCTTCGGCCAGTGTGTCATCTAATTCCAGTGCCTTCATCGCCGCCATTTTCGCTTTGGGAATTTTTTCTCCTGGCGGCAGCATGTAGGCCGGCACAACGTAACAGTCAGCCAAACCGGCGTAAGCCAATGCAAAGCTCGGGTCACGTTCAATTGCCTGATTGAAGTAGTCGATTGATTTCTTCAGCGCCTCGTTTGTTCGTTTGTGCCATTGAAAGCGGCCCTTCAAATAGAGTTGATAGGCTTCATTGCTCTCGGTGTAATGTTTGGCCAGCCCTTGCTCCTGGCCGGAAACCTTCAGCCTGAGCTTGTCGACGATTTCGCGCGCTATCTCGCGCTGGGTTTGAAGCAACTCGGACATCTTCCGTTCATATTGCTCACCCCAGAGCAACTTGTTGTAACGAACATCCACCAGCTCGGCGCTGATCGTCAGGCTGTCGCCGCGCTGAACAATCCTGCCTAACAGGACTGCATTGACCCCAAGCTGGTTGCCGACTTTGACTGGATCGATCTCTTTATTTTTGTAAGCGAAGACCGAACTTGTAGGACTGACTTTCAGGTTCGGTAGCTGCGAAAGCCGATAGATGAGCGACTCTGCCAGACCGTCGGAAAGATATTCGGTGTCCCCGTCAGTACTTCTGTTTTGGAATGGCAGAACGGCAATTGACTCGATCGCTACTTCGTTGTTGCGGGCATGCAGATACATGCCGAGTCCAACCGCGCCAGCAGCAAGCACCATTAGAGCAACAGCCAACGCGAATTTGTGTTGCCTGATTCGAGAAACGATGTATTCAGCGCTTGAGGGTGGTTGAGAGCTTGGAGTGCTGGCTTCAGACGGCAAGATCTGACCAGGCGATACTATTCCGCCTGAAGGCGGTACTCCGAACTGCGGCGATGTGGTTGTATCAATGCCGGTCGCGCCTGCAAGATCGCGCCGCAACTCTCGCAGTTCGATGGCGACATCCTTGATTGTTTGATAGCGGTCTTCGGGATCTTTCGCCAGGCATCGCCGCACAACTCTTTGCAGATCATTTGGCGCGTCCGGGCGAAAATCGCTGATCGGAGTCACCGGCTCGCGGATGATCTTGTTAAGCGAATCAACAGCATCTTTGCCGGCGAAGGCCTTGTGCCCGGTTACCGCTTCGTAGAGAATGCAGCCGAACGAGAAAATATCCGATCGTTGATCGATCTCTTTGGTCTTGCCCTGCGCTTGTTCCGGTGACATATAGCCAACGGTTCCGAGAACGACCCCAGGCGTTGAATGCTGTTGCAGGATTGCGGTAGCCAGTTCACTGGCTGCTTCGCCTGTGTCGACGGAAGATTGCTGCGGCTCGATTAGTTTCGCCAGGCCAAAATCCAGAATCTTGGCGTGGCCATCGCGCGTCACCATGATGTTGTCCGGCTTCAGATCGCGATGCACAATGCCGGCTGCATGAGCCTTTGCCAAACCTTCCGCGACGTGCTGCAAGTATCGTAAAAGCTTTGGCATATCTGCCTGGCCGCTATGAATGACTTTGCGCAATGTTTGACCATCGATAAATTCCATCGCGATAAAATTCTGGCCCTCGGCCTCGCCGATCTCATAGATGTGCGCGATGTTCGGATGATTAAGTGCCGCGGCAGCCTTTGCCTCGCGGACGAAACGGTCCATGCGGTCACGATGTGAGGCGACGTCAGCAGGCAGAATCTTCAACGCCACCTTGCGTTCAAGCTTGGTATCCTGCGCCAGATAGACCTCACCCATGCCGCCCGCTCCGATCTTCGCGCGGATTTCGTAACGGCCAAGTTTTGTGCCTGACGCTAACGTCACTTCTTCAGCTCCGCCGTCCAGTTGACGACAAGGTTCATGGGCGCAGAGCCTCCTTCGCCGACTGTGGCGACGATGAAGCGTTTGCCGTCGGGGGTGACATCGTAGTGAGCGTTCGGCCCGAACCCGGAATGCGGATCAAACAGTAGTTGGATGTTGCCGATCTCAAGGGCGGAACCGTTGGCTTTCACCTCCGCCGCCATCAGCTTGCCCTCAGAGAGAAAGAAAATCTCTTTACTGTCCTTGCGCCACACAGCGTCCTCGCCTCCGTTCGTCGAGACCTGCAACTTGCCGCCCGGCCCGGGGAAGGATGTGACATAGACTTGCCGGCTACTTGACTCGTCCGAGTCGTACGCGACGAAGCGCCCGTCGGGGGAGAACCGGGCGCGCTGCTCGTTGAACTGTGATGTCTGTATAAACGGAAAGGGCTTGCGCTCGCCCGTGAACGGTAAGACCCAGATGTCGCCTTTGCCATTCGGCCCGTCCGACCTCGTATAAGCGAGGAAGCGCCCGTCCGCTGACCACGAGGTGGGACGCTTATATTCGTCAGACTCGAAGAGCACTTCCTCGTTGCGCGCGCCGCTCGCATCCTTCTGGTAAATGTCGTACACGAAGCGGGCTTTTCGGTCTGAGCTGAAAGCGATCGAGCGGCCGTCAGGCGACCAGACTGGGTTGCTATCGAAGGCCGGATCGAAGGTAAATCTCGTCTTCCGAGTCAGGGCGGAGTCGTAGAGCCAGAGGTCGGTACTTCCGGCCTGTATATCGAAGAGCATGGCCACGACCCGTTGTCCATCCGGTGAAATATGCGGGCTCGCGCCGAAAACCGGCTCGCCTGACTTGCCCGCCTGTTTGCCGTCGCGTTCGAACCAGATGAGTTGGGTCACGGAGCCTACCGAAGTGCCCCTCTGGAAGGCCAGGACTCCGTTCTCTGAAACGGAGAACGTCGCTCTGACCTCAGAAAGATTCATCTGCACCTGTTCGGCGATGGGCACAGCCTCGCCCGACAATTGCAGGCTCGGCACGTCGAACGGCTGGGCCATCAGCGCTCCGTCGCGCCAGAAGAGCAGGTGACCCGACGCATAGATCGCGTAAGTATCGTCGTTCAGAATCAACTTGTACTCGCTCGAATCGAGCGAGCCGACATAAATGCCGTTGCCCTTATCCCGTGCGTAAGCAGTTGTACTTCCGGCGCGATAGAGGAAGTGGCGGCCGTCGGGCAGGAAGTAAGGGAAGTGGTACACCTTCTCCTTGCGCGACTGATCCAGAGGCAGGGCGGCAGGCGCGCCGCCCGCTTGCGGAACGCGGTACAGCGGGCTAAGGATGTCGGGAGCGAAGACGATCACGCCGTCGCGGTTCCACGTCCCGCCGCGGCCATTCGGCGCGTTGCAAAGCGTCTGTGGGGAACCGCCCGCGGCCTCAATCTTCTTGAGTTTGCCGTTCGCGAAAAATGCTATGAAGCGGCTGTCGGGCGACCAGAAAGGATAAGACGCCCCTTCAGTCCCGGCGAGCGGTTGCGCCGAGGACGCCCCGAGCGGCCGCAGCCAGAGAGATTGCACACCATTAGCGCCGATGGCCACGAACGCGAGCCGCAGCCCGTCGGGAGAGATCGCCATCATATTGAAGTACAGCAGGTGCGCGTTCTCCGGGGGAGCGATCGTCGCGCGGACAACGTTCGGGAGCGATGCCGGAGCATTACGGAAATACAGGAAGACGAACGGCAGCGCTGCGATCAGCGCCAGCGCCAAAAGTGCGGTAACGAGCCACGGCAACTGTTTTCTGATTCGCTCTCGCGCAGGCACTGAAGTCATCGCCGTGATCGTTTGGCTGGAAGCCGCCGAAGAGCCTGAAATGGCTTCGAGCGCGAACGCCAGATCGCGCGCTGAATGAAAACGCGCTTCGGGATTCTTCTCGAGACAGTGATTCACCAACCGTTCAAGCGCGGGAGAGATGTTCTGGTTCGTATCTGACAGATCAGCTGGGTCCTCTTTCAGGATCGCGCTCATCGTGTCGGCAACCGACTCACCGTGAAAAGCACGCCGGCCCGAGAGCATTTCATAGAGAATCGCACCGAACGAGAAGATATCGGAACGATGATCTACGGCTTGGCCGCGCACCTGCTCTGGTGACATATAGCCGGCCGTCCCGATGACGATTCCCGGACCCGTATTGACACGCCTGGTAGGAATGTCTGTCTGCGATTGACTCACATCAGCTTGAATGAGCTTTGCAATTCCAAAATCCAAAAGCTTCACGCGCTCATCTTTGGTGATGAAGATGTTGTCCGGCTTTAGATCCCGGTGGACAATTCCTTTCGCGTGCGCCGCGGCGAGGCCATTGGCAATCTCCAGGCCGTACCCGATTGCACGACGCTGCGCCAGTGCCATGCCACCCATTCGCTCGCGCAGAGTCTCGCCTTCTAACAGCTCGGCAACGATGTAAGGCGAACTGTCATGTGTGTCGATGTGATAAATGGCCAGAATGTTTGGGTGATTGAGCGAACCCGCTGCCTGAGCTTCCTGTTCAAACCGAGCGAGACGCTCTTTGTCGGCGGAAAAAGCAGCAGGCAGAATCTTGATTGCTATCTCGCGATTCATCTTTGGATCGTAAGCGCGATACACTTCGCCCATGCCACCCGCGCCAATCTGCGAGTGGATTTCATAACGGCCTAATTTGGTTCCGGCGGTGAAGCTCATTAACATCTTTTCCATATCTCGCTGCGGGGCGAAATTCAACTAGTGTCCCGCTTTGACAGGGCCCAGCCACTTTGCGCGTGATTTCGCGGGTGGGCTCCCGCCTTTTCAAAATAGGACACTATGCAAATTTACTCGCGCCTAACCGGCCCCAGCGTTTCGTCCAGCCACGCGTTCATTGTCGGCACAAAGAATTCCGATGGCGGTATGTGCCCACCGTCAAACACGATTAATCGTTTGAATCGTCTCAACCTGACGCTGCGGCATCATTGTAGGGTTTTTCCCGAAGAGGACAAGACTTGATGACCTGAAATCGACTAGTCAGGGGTGCCTGGCCACACCAGCGGAAGAATCAAACTCAACTTTACAATTCAGTTTTCTATAGTGCACCGATTTACGTTATGTCTTTTGCTTGAGTGATGGCATTAGCAAAGTCATCGCGTGTCGAACAAAATTGAATCTCCTGTTCCATTGTTTGGCGGGCTTGCTCACTTCGCGATCAGTCCGATGTTGGCGATAGTTGCGCCCCTCATCATCGACGGTACCGCGCAGACGTATAGCACAACTCCAGGCGCCGCGGCTCGGGCTTCAAAAATTATTTTGCCGAAATAATCAGTGACATAACCAAGCTTCATACCCTGCTCGACATAGGTTCCCCGTTTTACGAGCGGATAGAAGATACCTGTTTGATCACTCGCGACCGTTACAACCTTTTCAATCCAGACAGGATGCTCGACAAACGAGGCTGTGCCCGGCAGCATCTTCAGATAGCGCATGACATTCAGGCAGCCGTTTATGAGCGCGTTCAGATCATCCGTTTCCACGGTGCCGGCGTGTCCCGCTTCAGCGGTAATCGATGGTTTGCCGCGGGTGGTGGCCGTGTTTTCCAGATATCGCGACGCCTGCGGATCTTTGGGGCGATCGGTTGAGATGATTATGTGATCGAGGCCGAAAGCCAAAACCATTTCCCGCGAGATCCGATCCTGCTTCTCATCGCCCGTTTTCGTCCAGTAACTGTACGGCCTCAGACTTTCGTCCAAATCACCGCCGTGTAAATCGATTAAATGATCACACTGCTCGACAACTTGTTTGGTGATCAGGTACGAAGCGCGCTCAGTTTGTGTACCGCTCATATTGCCGGGATAAAAGCGATTCATGCTTTTCTTATCCACTGGATTCACGTGAGGAACTTTTTGTTCGAATGACTGAATATTGATTAGCGGCACGATTATTATCGTTCCCGATACCTGTGCCGGATCAAGTAAACTAATCAATTTTTCGAGCGCAATTATTGAAGTGTATTCAGTACCATGCGCTCCCGCAACGAGCGCTAACACCGGTCCGGGTTTCATGCCTCGGACAATCACAACCGGGATGCTCAATGCAGAGTCCGTAGCCGCCGGGACTTCAATCGTCCCGGTAGCCTTTTCGCCGCGCGCGGCTGAGGCTGTGCCCACGGTGAAGCGCTCCTGCGCCACGGTTGAAACGCCAAGCGTCAAAAGTAATGCCGCAATTAAAGAAATTCTCATGGGTATTTTTTCAGGGCAACTTTACGATCCAGTTTTGTATCGAGCGCCAGATATACTTCACGCATTCCACCCGCGCCAATCTGCGAGCGGATTTCGTAGCGGCCAAGTTTAGCGCCTGGCGCAAGACTCATCGCCGAATTGCTTGAGAGCTGAAAGCAGACTACCCGAAGTACGGAGGAGATTCTAACTGCGTTCTATCAAGCGTACCAGAGTCGATAGAGCGGAAACGTCGTTTCATTTTGAAATTGGCCGGCGGCGGGCGCGCAGATAGACACGCACCTCATCAGGTCGCGGATTCACGATGTAGACGGATACGCGCCCATCGGGCAGTGTCTCAATGGTTGCCGGCGAGGCCAGTGCGGTCAGGTACCAGCCCGGTGGCAGCACCACCGTGTTGCGCAAGCGGCCAAAGCTCCGATCCCAGACCAGCTCATCACCATCCAGGTAATAGCTTTTAGGATCCGCGTAGGTTTCTTTCAGGCGGATCCGGTTGGTTGTCCCGGGCGCAAGCGGACGAGCCAGATGCGTGACCACAATCTCAGAATCGTCTTTGATCGCCTCGCCGATCGGCAGCTTGCGTTCGGTTGCCTGCTTGCCGTTGATGATTTCCCACTTCAACTTTTCGCCGCTATCGAGATCGATGCTCTCCGGATCAGACACGTGGCTGCCCGCACGCACTACGTTGAAATAGTATTGCTCGCCAACTTTACGGATCGTGTAGTCGTGAGCGATGCGAAACGCGTGCGACTCAGGAGATTGCAGTTCGTAGATGATCTCGCGATCCTGATAGGCACGTTCAGAAAGTGGCGGGTTCTGACTTTGACCGGCGCTGCTCGCGATCAGTGAGCAACATCCAAGAATGCTCAGCGCTATAATTGGAAGCCGAAGTTTCATATCTTTTTGCCCGAGAACTCTGAAAAATTACTTCGGCGACACTGGTTTCCTCGCCCTGATGGTGACTTCCAGTTGGCCGCCGCTTCCTGGATTCACGAAAGCCAACTTCAAGCGACTATCGGCCTCCATCAACACCTGAGCCGCCACGGAACAGGAAACGATTTCATAGCCGGCCGGCAGCACGACGCTGTCGCGGGGAATTCCCAGCGGACGTTTGAAAACGATCTGATCGCCTTCCGTGTAATAGCTCTTGTCGTCCTTGTACGTCTTGATGATTGCGAGGCGATACTCGCCGTTCGCAGGGATGGGATGGGCCAGAAACACCTTGATGTAGTGACCGAAGGCGCTGAGATTCTCAGCCGGCCAATCCGTCTTAGCCTGCGAGCCGGTGACCACCTCGAACTTGAGCGGCTTTCCGGTCGCAAGGTCGATTACGGACTCGTCGCTAGCTTCGCTGCCTTCACGAATTTGATTGAAATGAAACCGCGCGCCCACCCGCGTCTCAGTTACTTCGTAATAGATTTTGAACTGATGACTTTCGGGCGCCAGCAATTCATAGCGAGTATAGGTGTCGGCCGAAATGAACTGACTTCGCGCCGAGGCGCACAATATTGTCAGCACAGCTAAAGCGGTGAAAGATTTCGATCTCTTAAACATTTCCTCGGTTCAATTCTGAATTTCAGTCAATGGGAGCGATCTCTCTAAATTACTTCACATCGGCAAGCCGACGCGCCGAACAAGATCTGCGAAGCGCGGTTGCGATCGCAGCCCATCAAGCGTGGGGTTTGTCTTTAAGCTGACCATTTGCATATCGTGCTGCTCAAAAGCTTTGTTGAGCCATCTGAATGCTTCATCGATTCGACCCAGCGCGGCGTTGATTTCGGCGATGGAATGCGGTGATACGTTCAGGACTCCGGGCAACTGACCGCTTTCGCCCGAAGCCGCAGTTAACTCATCCAGGAGCTTAATCGCCTCGCTTCGCTGGCCGGATTTGGCGCAGGCATGAGCGATTACGGCTTTCATCGACATCTCGACTGGCGTAACTCCTTTTGAAAGATCCAACACCTTTTGATATTCCGACATCGTCTGCGCGTACGAACCTTGTTGCAGGTAAACGTTGCCCAGCACGCTGTGAGCCGCCGCGAAATTAGGTTCCATCTCGATAACCTTCTGAAGCTGCTCGACTGCAACGTCGTAATTGCGCGCCAGATACGATGCCAGGGCCGGCGTCATGTTCATCAGCAGCGAGAGCGGATCAAGCTCGACTGCCAGCCTGGCTTCGATCGCAGCCTCTTCATGCCGGCCAATGTTGGCGAAGTAGATTGCAGACCAATGATGAGCTTCCGCGTAATTTGGACTCAGCATTAGAGCTTGTCTGAACTCGGTTTCAGCGCCGGCGAAGTCCCAATCATAAATGAATTTGAAAAATCCAAGTGAGGCATGAGCTTCGCCGAGCGTCTCGTCAAGCTTGTTGAAATAGTAGCGACCCTTCAGATAAAGCTGATACGCCTCGGCGTTTTCAGTGTGACGTCTGGCCAATTGTTGTTCTTGTGCATTCGTCAGCTTCAAGCGCAGCTTCTCTGCAATCTCGTGAGCGATCGTTTCCTGTATCGTGATAGTGTCTTCATGTTTTCTAACGTACTGTGCGCCCCAGATATGGGTGTCGTCGCGCGCATCGGCCAGCTCAACACTGATGGAAATCAGATCGTCATGCCTGGCGAGGCGGCCCGTCAGAACGGCCTGTACCTTCAATTCTTTACCTACGACGGACGCATCGGTTTCGCATCCTTTATAACGAAACGTCGAATTGCGCGACATGACTTTGAGTTGCGACAACTGGGACAGGTTATGGATCAAATTCTCCGCGATTCCCTCGCCGAGGTACTCAAGACCCGGATCGTTCGCTACGTCAGCGAACGGCAGGACGGCTATCGAATTGATTGACGGTCTCGCGGGTTCCTCAGTCACTTCCTTTACATTGGCAACGAAGCGATAGCCTCGCCAGGGAACAGTCTGAATGTATTTACTGTCGCGCGGCCGCTCGCCGAGCGCATTTCGCAGAGTTGAGATATTTCGCGCGATGTTTCCTTCTTCGACGGCAGTATCGGGCCAGACGAGTCTGATCACCTCGTCTTTGCTCAAAATGTGTCCTTTGTTTTGGACCAACACCAGCAAAATGTCGAAAACTTTTGGCGTTAGCGGGACCACTTCGCCATCGCGCAGCAACCGCCGCTCGCGCGCATCCACGCGAAATTGACCGAACTCGTAAGTCGTTTGTGTTTGCCAGAACACTTCGATTTCTGCTTTGAGTTTCCGAACTCTTTCCGAAACCTTTCCGAACTTGCAAAGGACTTTTGGGCTGCTCTGGAATTATCTTCCTGGCTTGAAAACAGTCGCGGTGATTCTATTGAAAGACCCGCGATGGAGCAACAGGATCGAATCACCAAAAGGAGCTAAATCAATGAGCGAAGTCGAAAGAGAAATACGGAAACTGGAAGAAGAACTGACGCAAACGGAGATGCGACTCGATTTCGATGCTCTCGATCGCATCTACGCCGATGACATTATGGTTACAGCGCCGATTGGTATCTGCGTTGACAAGCCGGCAGTTATGAATGAAGTGCGCCAGGCTGCCGAGAAAGCTATCGTCGGACGATACGACAAAGACAATCTAAAAATCCGTGCATACGGCGACCTGGCCATTTCGAGCTACCGCATGACGGCCTGGGCAACGTTCGAGGAAAAAGAGATCAAACGCGCGTTGTGCATCACGAACGTATGGATGAAGCGCAATGGCCACTGGCAGATCATTGCGAGACACACGGCCAGTCTGCCAGGTGACACGCCGCCGGCGGAAATATGTAGCTGACCGTGCGTCGTCGGATGCCGTCAGTTAGAGTCATCAAGGAAGAGCAGTTACTTATCCCCTCGCTCGAAGCCAGGGTTGAAGTCCCATGCGGCGCACAAGGTTGTCATAGCGCTGGTCACCGCGAAGACTGTCAAAATTAGGCCACCATGTAATAAATGGCAACTGACCGCTCCGTTGCTGAAAATCTTTCTCGAGCCAGGCGAATGCTTGATCCTTATCACCGAGTCCGGCATAAACAGTTGCCACAAAGAACCCGATCGCCGCGTGTTTTGCATATCGATTTTCGATTTCCTTAGCCAGAGCAAATGCCTCTGCTCGTTTTCCAGTTGCCCCGTAACAATGTCCCAGGTTACCCAGGGCCAGACTTGCCCTGCCGGATGAATCGACAGCTTTCTGAAACTCAGCAGTGGCCTCTTCATAGCGCCGTTGCTTAAGATATGCCCAGCCCATGTCATTGTGGGCGATCCAAAAACCTGGATCGAGTTCAACAATCTTCTTGTCCTGTTCGATAGCCGAGTTCAAATCATTCTTGAGCAGATATGCAAACGCAGCATTGGCGCTGATAAGGGGCGAGAGAGGATCCAGTTCCTGGGCTCGTTTGATCTCAGTCATAGCCTCATCGAAGCGCGACCTGGTCCTGAGATAGAGGGCAAACCACTGATGTGCAGTCGCATAGTTGGGGTTGAGGCTGATCGCGCGTTTGTATTCGTTCTCAGCTTCCGGCCAGCGCCACAACTGTTCATAAATTTTCGCTGAAGATGTATGCGCCTCGGAAAGGGAGTCATCGATTTCCAGCGCGTGGTCCGCAGCAGTTCGGGCTTTCGGCAGCAGTTCACTTGAAGGCATACCTGCATTTTGTTCCAACAGTGAATAGGAATCAGCAAAGCCTACGTAGCCGAGGGCATAATTTGGATCTCGATCAATTGCCTGTTGAAATTCTTCGATTGCTTTCATCAGGGCCTCGGCAGTGCGCTTGCCCTGGAAGTAGCGTCCTCGTAAGTAGAACTGATAGGCCTCGGCATTTTTCGTATCGCGACGCGTAAGCTTCTGTTGGTCCTCGCCGGAGAGTTTCAATTTCAGCTTGTCGATAACTTCGCGCGCGATAGTTTGCTTAACGGACAGCAAATCAGATGCTCTTCCTTCATATTCATGGCCCCACAGCTGGGCGCCGGTGCTCGTATTCACAAGGTCCACCTGGATGTTCAAAGAATCTCCCAATTGCCGAACGCGACCCATCAGCACCGCGCGGACGTTCAACTCGCGACCTATGGCCTGGGGATCAACCTCTTTACCTTTGTAGCGGAACGCGGTCGTGCGGGCAATGACTCGCAACTGTTGCAACTCAGTCAGGCTGTTAATGAGCGCCTCCGAGATTCCATCAGAGAGATATTCCATGTTTGGATCATTCCCGGTATTTGCCAGGGGCAAAACTGCTATTGAGTCAATCTCACCGGCGGATCTCGCAGAATAGAAACGGTAAATCAAACCGGCGGCCATTGCTGCGGCCAGGACCATCAAACCGATGATCAAATTTCCCCGGCGAGATTTGCTCCGCCGCCACAAGCTGTCAGTGACCGGTATCGTTTGCTTAGCTTCTCCGCTTGCCGTTGCGTCAGCCGGGGCCGCAAGATTCGTGTCTGGCGTTCCGGAGCGTTCCATTTCTGCGGCCAATTCCAGACGCGACTTCAGTTTCTTGAGATCGAGGAGCATGTCCTTCATCGTCTGGTATCGTTGCTCTCGGTCTTTGTGCAGCGCCTTGTCGACAATGCGCTCGAGCTCAGGCGGAATCTCGCGCGCATAGCGGGCCAGGGGTGACGGCTCTTTCTCGCTCAGAATAGACGCCAGGATTTCATTTGTATTCGAACCTTCAAATGGCAGACAGCCTGCGACCATTTCGTAAATCAAAACTCCGAGGCTGAAGATGTCCGTGCGCGCATCCACTTCACTTCCGCGAGCTTGTTCAGGGGACATGTAGAGCACAGTGCCCATGACCATTCTCGGGTCGGTGTTAACAGCAAAGCGCGTAGGAGCCTCAGTATCAACCAACACTGACGGCGCTCGCTCCGTGAGTTTCGCCAGCCCAAAATCCAACACCTTCACGATACCGTCGCAACGTACCATAATATTCTCGGGCTTGATGTCACGATGAATGATACCCGCCGCATGCGCGGCGGACAGGGCGCTGGCGATCTGTGTGGCGACATCAAGTGCTTCACGGAGCTTCATGGGCGCCCCGATCATGCGGGCGCGCAAGGTCTTGCCATCGATGAATTCGGTCGCGATAAAACGCGATGGTCCGATCGACCCGATCTCGTAGACCGTGAGAATTTGCGGATGATTCAGACTCGAAGCGGCTTTTGCTTCCTGAATGAATCGCCGCAGACGCTGCCGGTCCGCAGCCAGAGTTTCCGGCAGAACCTTGATCGCGACCGTTCGATCCAATTCCGTATCGACCGCGAGATAAACTTCGCCCATTCCGCCTTCACCAATCTTCGAGCGGATTTCGTATCGACCTAGTTTGGTGCCAGGAGCAAGGTTCATTTCGGAGGTTAGAGGCCGGGTTTCGCCAGCCCGAAATCCAGAATCTTCGCGTCACCATGACGCGTAATCATAAGAATTTCATAGTGATCCAGTCTGGTGCCTTTAATCAACGTGATGCTCCGTTTTCCGAATGCGCATTCTAGCTGAGTTCGTGAGCGAGAGGCCAGAAAAAGGCTTTCTGCTTAAAATGACCAGGCGCATATAGTACCATCCTCGGAATTTCTTCAAAGGAGATTCGCATGCGACCAAATTTCCTCTTGTTATTCCTGACGGTTTGTTTCTCTCCGTTGTTGAGTCACGCCCAGACCTCGCCACAGCGAAATTATCCGGCGCCCGTCGAAGGCGACTACGTCATTTCCAACTTTCATTTTCACAGCGGCGAGACATTGCCTGAATTGAAGATGCACTATCGCACCATTGGTACTCTGCAACGTGATGCTTCCGGTGCCGCGCGCAATGCGATCCTTATCGGGCACGGGACGGGCGGAGC
>WNFY01012108.1_pt1 | contig 17300 bp, 15 predicted proteins | sample 5400091 | NCBI WGS metagenome assembly WNFY01 (sample SAMN13153364, study PRJNA577476) | soil metagenome | isolation source: 60 cm soil or saprolite under grassland replicate 1 | place: USA:California | collected 2016-06-15
TCCGGGCCCGGCCTGTGTCCGGCAGAAGTTCCTTGATAACCGAACGGACCCGCGGTGACTCGTCTTCGACCAGCGAGATGAGCCGGGCGAGTGCGCGGACGTCCCCGGCCTGGGCCTTGCCCAGCTCGGCGGCGCTAGTCTCGGCCACGGGCCGGCTAGCCGTGGACCCGGAACAGCAGCGCCTCGCCCTGGCCGCCGCCGCCGCACAGGGCGGCCGCGCCGAGCCCGCCGCCGCGGCGGCCGAGCTCGTAGCACAGGTGCACCGCGAGCCGGGCGCCGGAGGCCCCGATCGGGTGGCCGATGGCGATCGCGCCGCCGTTCACGTTCACCACGTCCGGGCCGACGCCAAGCTCGCGCATTGACTGCAGCGCCACCACCGCGAACGCCTCGTTGATCTCGATCAGGTCCAGGTCGGAAACGGCCAGGCCGGCCTTGTGCAGGGCCTGCTTGACGGCGTTGGACGGCTGGGAGTGCAGCGAGTTGCCGGGGCCGGCCACGTTCCCGTGCGCCCCGATCTCTGCTATGACGTTCAGCCCAGCCCGTTCGGCATATTCCGCGGACGTCACCACGACGGCGGCCGCACCGTCCGAGATCTGCGAGGCGGTCCCGGCCGTGATCGTGCCGTCGGTGCTGAAGACCGGCTTGAGCCTGGCCAGCGTCTCGGCCGTGGTGCCGGGGCGGATGCCCTCGTCCTCGGTCACGGTGAGCTGCTCGCCTTTGTGCCGGACCGGGACGCCGGCGATCTCGGCGGCGAACAGGCCGTTCTTGGCCGCCGCGGCGGCGCGCTGGTGGGACAGGGCGGCGAACTCGTCCTGCTGCTCGCGGGTGATGCCGAGCTCGCGCCCGCTCCGCTCGGTGGACTCGCCCATGGACAGGTGGTCGAAGGCGTCGGTCAGCCCGTCGAGTGCCATCGAGTCCTCGGCCGTGACCGGCCCGTACTTGTAGCCGGCCCGGGAGTTCAGCAGCAGGTGCGGCGCCCTGGTCATGGACTCCATCCCGCCGGCCACCACCACGTCGTGCTCGCCCAGCCGGATCAGCTGCGACCCGAGCGCGATGGCGTCCAGGCCGGACAGGCACACTTTGTTCACCGTCAGCGCTGGAACAGACATGCCGATGCCCGCCGCCACCGCGGCCTGCCGGGCGGTGATCTGCCCGGCGCCCGCCTGCAGCACCTGCCCCATGATCACGTACTGGACCTGCCCCGGCGCGACCCCGGCCCGCTGCAGCGCCGCCGCGATCACGACGCCGCCGAGCTCGCTGGCAGACTTGCTGGCGAGGGCTCCGAGCAGGCGGCCTACCGGTGTCCTCGCCGCCCCGGCAATGACCGGCTGACGTGAATCGCTCATGTCTGCAACGATACCTAGTGGTATCCGGAAGGAGATCATGGTGCTACCGCTGCTGACCCGCCTCGATCACGTCGGCATCGCCTGCCGCGACCTGCGCCGTGCCATCGACATGTACCGGGAGACGTTCGGGCTCGGAGTGCTGACCCTGGAGGAGAACGAGGAGCAGGGGGTCCGCGAGGCCATGCTGGCCGTCGGGCCTTCCGGTGCCGGCCCGGGTTCGCTGGGGGTGGGTTACATCCAGCTGCTCGAGCCGCTGTCCCCGGACACGCCGGTGGGCAGGTTCATCGCCCGGCGCGGCGAGGGGATCCACCACGTCGGGTACGGGGTCGCGGATATCAGAGAAGCCCTGGCCACGGTGGCCGGGACCGGCATCAGGCTGGTCGACGAGCGGCCCAGGCACGGGTCCATGGGAGCCTCGATCGCCTTCCTGCACCCGGGCGATCTGGGGGGCGTGCTGACCGAACTCGTACAGCCGCTCAGCTGAGCGTGGTGCTGGGCGTGATGCTGAGCGTGATGCCCCATACTGTCGATAAGGTGATTTAACCGGACGGATAGGATAGAGAACTCTGAAGGACCCGCCAAATCACCCGAGTAAGAGTAGTCTGCCTGTCACCGGGCGAGAGTCGTACCCGCCATGGCTGACACCCGCCGTAAAAATTCCGTCGCCTTCACGTCTAGCCAGGATTAGGCCATATGCAATCGGACATTGACGCCCAGCTGACCAACTTCTTCGAAGAGGCCCCGCCGCGCGAGTTCGCGACGGTGATGCGCGGCTACGACCGCCATCAGGTCGACGAGCACATCAGGCAGATCGAAACCGAAGTGCGCCAGCACCGCGAGCAGACCCAAGGGCTGCGGCAGCAGCTGACGGACGCGCATCGCCAGATCCAGGAGCAGGAGCGCCCCACGTACTCCGGCCTGGGTGCCCGTATTGAGCAGTTGCTCAGGCTGGCCGAGGAACAGGCCACCGAACTGGTCCAGGCGGCCAGGTCCGAGGCGAACGAGATCAAGGCCGCGGCCAAGGTCGACGCGGCGGAGTTCCGGGCCGCCGCCGAGAACGAGGCCACCGAGCTGCGCGCCAACGCCAAGCGCGAGACCGACGACCTGCGCGGTGCGGCCGAGCGCGAGGCGGACTCGATCCGGACCACCGCCCGGCGCGAGGCCGACGAGCTGACCAACACCACCGAGCGCGAGGTGGCCAAGCTCCGCGCCACGGCGGACCACGAGGTCGCGGACAAGCGGGCCGGGGCCGAGCGTGACATCGCCAAGCTGCGGACCAGCACCGAGCGCGAGGTGGCCCAGCTGAAGGCCACCGCCAAGCGGGAGCGGGACGAGATCCTCACCACTTCCAAGCGGCAGGCCGACGAGATGCGCAGCCAGGCGCAGCGGATCCTGGAGGAGAGCGAGGCGCAGCGGGCCCAGGCCGAGGCCGAGTTCGAGATCCAGCTCGCGGCGCGGCGCGAAGAGGCCGAGCGGCAGGAAGCCGAGCGGCTCGCCGCTGCCCAGTCCGCCACGCAGAAGCTCGTCTCCGAAGCCGAGCAGCGGGCCTCCACCGCCGAGCAGCGGGCCGCGAAGGCGTCCGCGCAGGCGGACCAGACCCGGCGCGACGCCGACTCGCACGCCCGGCAGCTGGTGTCTAATGCGAAGAAGAACGCCGACCAGATCGTGTCGCAGGCCAAGGCCCAGGCCGATCAGCTCCTCGCCGAGACCAAGGCCGACGCCGAGCGCCGCCGCGCCGCCGCCCAGCGCGACGTCGACGAGCTCACCCGGCAAAAGGACAGCATCGCCACCCACCTGGCGCAGGTGCGCCAGCTGCTCGGCGGCCAGCTGCTGCCTGGCATGGACGCCGCGACGATGCAGGCGCCGGCCGCCAAGCCGGCCATCGCGGCGGAGCCGGCTCCGGCCGCTCCCCCGACCCAGGTGGCTCCGGCCGCCCCGGCGGCTCCGGCCAGCGCGCCGCGCAACGGCAACGGCGGCTCGGCGCCGCCCACCGCCGTGCAGCCCGCCCAGTCGGCCAGCCACCAGGCCACCCAGGTCTCGTCGGCGGCTGCGGCGGCTCAGCAGCGGCCCGCCAACGGCGGCTCGCCCGCCGCGACGCAGGCCAATGCCAAGCAGGGCGCCAACGGCAAGGAAGACGACGAGGACTGGTGGACTGAGTAGGGCTCAGTAACCGCTAGCCGCGTTCTGCGAAGGCGCGCGCCGGACCGCTTCGGCGGGAGGGTGCGCGCCTTTGTTTATTGTCTTGTTTATTTTTATTGTCTATTCGGCTAGGTGACCGGCACGATGGCGGCCGTGATCAGGCGGCCGCCGGCGATCTGGAGCAGGCCGAGCGTGCCGTGCGGCTGGCGCCTGCGATCGGTGGGCGATCCCGGGTTGAAGATCCGCAGCCCGGGCGTTCCGGGCGTTCCGGGTGCCCCAGGCGCTCCGGGCGCTCCGGGCGCGGACTCATCGAGCGGAATGTGGGAGTGCCCGAACACCACGAGGTCCGCGCCGGGGAACCTGCGGCGCAGCCGGGTCAGCCGCCCGGCAGCCGCGCCGCCGTCGTGCACCATGTTTACCTTCAGGCCGTCGAGGTCGAGTTCGGCGGTCCTTTGCGCGCCCCATTCGGCTACGTCGGGGCCGTCGTTGTTGCCGAGCACGGCGGTCACCGGGGCGTACTCCGCCAGTTCGGCGAGAACCGCGGCGGTGCAGACGTCGCCCGCGTGCAGGATGCGGTCGGCCGTGCGCAGGTGTTCGGCCACCCGCGGCGGGCAGACCCGCCACCGGCGCGGCGCGTGAGTGTCAGCCAGCACGACGACCTGCACGGAACCATTGTCGCTGGTCGCTTGTCCGGCCTCCCCCGCCGCCCCGGCGCGCGATGGGGATGCCGCGGGTGGGGCGGGGGCAGCGAGGGCCGGGAATGCGGCGGCGCGGGCGGGAGTGCGACGGATACCTACCGATATCGTGAGCGAGGGCCCACGCATGGTCACTTCGTGGTGGTTTCGCCCGGCTCGTCCACGTGGCGGGTGTCGATGTCATGGATGGTCGGCATAACCGAGGTGAGGGCCCCGCTGACCTGTTCGGCTGCCTTCCGCCGTCTGTGCTTGACCTCCGCCTGCTCCGTCGCGGCGACGAGCCGCCGGGTGGCGTCGAGGCGGCGGCGGTTGCGTTTGGTCGTCTTGATGGCCCGGTCGACGGCGGCGGCCAGCAGGCAAACGAACAAGAGAATAAGGACAGCGATCAGGACTCCCACGGGCATCTTCCGTTCCGGTGTCCGGGCCAGGGTGATGGCCCCAGTAAAGCCGGTGCTCACAGGATTCTCCAAACCGTACGTCTGCACCTATCTCGGGCGAGTGCGGCTGTGTGACTGCTACGATTCTCGCTCCGGCGCCCCAGCGTGCCGGCCTGCAAGGGGAAGTGGGGCCACCCGGTTGAACGGGCCGGGTGGCCCGAACACCAGCCCGCGACCAGCGATGATGTCGGCTAAAGCGGCGGCAGCGGTTCGGCTCAGCCGCGCAGCAGGCCGAGCAGCCAGCCCGGCCCCCGGATCTCCGCGCCGACCGCCACGCACCTCTCGCGCAGCCCTCGATCTGCGGTCACGACCACGCGCCGCCCGGGCTGCTCGCGCACCACGGCGACGATCGCGTCGTCCCCCGAACCGGCCGCCTGGACCACGCGCACCTCACCCGGCCGCACCGGCCGCAGGCCCCCGTCCGGCGCGGCTCTCCCGTCCGGCGCCGCTCTCCCGTCCGCCGCATCCGCCTCGGCTCGCGCGGCTGGCTCGGCTCGCGCGGCTGGCTCGGCTTGAGCCAGGCGGGCGGCGGCGGCTTTGGCCGCGCCCTCAAGCACCATGACGAACCCGGGAGCGCCCGCCCGTTCGGTCCCTGTCTCCCCCGGCTCGTCCGGCAGGATGGCGCGGCCGCTGGCGGCCAGCCGGGCTATGTCGGCGTGTAGCCGCACCGCGGCCCCGGCCCGGTCCCGCCACCAGCCATCGGGGCGCGAGCCCATCACGTTGGCGACGTCTACGACGATTGTCACCGGTTGCCCGCCGATTCCCATCTCCTCCGCACCGTAAGCTGGCCGCATGGCAGATGCGATACTCGCCCGGCAAATCACCGAACAGGTCACCAGGCTACGGCAGCGCCAGACGGCCCCGCTGATCCTCGAGCTCGACCTGACCGACGGGATCGGGGAGGGCCCGGTCGGTGATCCGCTGTCGGCGATCTTGTCGCGCCGCAAGGCGCGCATGCAGGACATCGTCGATGGCCTGCGGCGCGCGGGCCGGGACGACCGGGTCCGCGCCCTCGTGGTCAAGGTGGGCGGCGGCCGGATCGGGCTGGCCCGGATGCAGGAGCTGCGCGAGGCGGTCGGCGTGTTCCGCGAATCGGGCAAGCTCGCGGTGGCCTGGTCCGAGACCTTCGGCGAATTCACCCACGGCAACGTGCCGTACTACCTGGCCACCGCGTTCGACCGGATCTACCTGCAGCCGTCCGGGTCGGTCGGGCTTACCGGCGTGGCGGTCGAGCAGCTGTTCCTGCACGACGCCCTGGCCAAGGCCGGCGTCGCCTTCCAGAGTGCCAAGCGATACGAATACAAGTCCGCCGCCGACAACCTGACCGAACGCGGCTTCACCGGACCGACCCGGGAGGCCGCCGAACGCCTGGCCGCATCCATCGCCGAGCAGATCATCGCCGCGATCGCCGAGCGCCGCGGCAAGACCGCGGAGCAGGCCCGCGCGCTGCTCGACCAGGGGCCGTTCCTGGCCGAAGACGCCCTCGCCGCGGGCCTGGTCGACGCGCTCGCCTACCGGGACGAGGTCTACGCGGAGGTGCGCAAGGAGGCCGGGCCGGACGCGATCTTGCAGTTCGTCGCCCGCTACCAGCGGTCGCACACGCTGACCCAGCGAGCCAAGAAGCTGCCCAACCCGCGCGAGCGCTTCGTCGCGGTGATCTACGCGACCGGGCCGATCAGGCAGGGCCGCAGCGGCCGGAGCCCGGTGGGCGGCAGCTCGATGGGCTCGGACACGGTGGCGGCCGCGCTGCGCTCGGCGACCTCGGATGACCGGGTCCGCGCCGTGCTGCTGCGGGTCAACAGCCCCGGCGGATCCGCCGTCGCGTCGGACACGATCTGGCGTGAGGTGGCCAGGACCCGCGCGGCGGGCAAGCCGGTCGTGGTGTCGATGAGCGACGTGGCGGCTTCGGGCGGGTACTACATCTCGATGGCGGCCGACATCATCGTGGCGCAGCCGGGCACGCTCACCGGGTCGATCGGCGTGATCGCCGGCAAGCCGGTGTTCGAGGAGGCGTTCGGGCGGATCGGCATCACGACCGATTCGGTGTCCGTGGGCCGCGGGGCGACCATGTTCGCGCCCACGCACCCGTTCAGCGAAGACGAGTGGCAGCGGATCAACAACTGGCTCGACGCGATCTACCGCGACTTCACGGAGAAGGTGGCCTCGGGCCGCCGGATGACGGTGGAGCAGGTGCACGAGATCGCCAGAGGGCGGGTCTGGACCGGCGCCGACGCGGCGCGGAACGGCCTGGTCGACGAGCTTGGCGGGATGTCGGCCGCGGCCGAGATCGCCCGCCGCCGGGCCGGGCTGCCTGCCGACGCTCCGCTGCGCGCCTACCCCCGGCTGACCCCGTTCGACCAGCTGCGAGCGCCGGAGTCGAGCGAGTCTCGCCCGGCCGCCGCGGCCACGCTGGACCTCCGGTTCGCCGACGCCTGGGGTCCCGCCTGGCGGTTCGCCGCCCAGGCCGGCTTGTCGCCGTACGGGCCGCTGATGCTGCCGGGCCGCTGGACAATCAGATGACCGAACGGACCGGCTTTCCCGCCCCGGTCACCCCCCACGCCCCTCGGAGGGTGTGACTGGCGTGGACACGGGGGCGGACCTGGCGGGGGTTCGGGCGGCCTGGGCAGGCGCGGTCACGGCCGCCCGGATGAGCCGGTCACGCGGTTCGCGGTGACGCTGCTCGCGGCCGGACAGCGGGTGCTGGCCGGCCGGTTCGCCGCCTCGGGACGGCCCGCGGCCCGGCTGATGCTCGACGACGTGCCGCACCGGCGCGGCCCGGGCTCCGGGGCGCTGATCCCGGAGGGCGGCCTGGCCGCGCTGGAGTGCGCGGCGGAGCGGCTGGTCACCGCCGGAGACCACATCCTGGTTATCGCTTATGTCACCGGCGTGGTCTATGTGGCCGGCTTGGGCGAGCCGCTGATCAGGTTCCGCGGCCGTTACCTGCCGGCCCGGGTCGGTAGCGGGCCGAGCCCGGGCTAGCGGGCCGGGCGGGGCTAGCGGGCCGGGCCCGGGCTGGCCGCGCCGGGCCCGGGCTGGCCGCGCGGGTCAGGGAACCGCGCCCGCGACCAGCCTGCCTGCCTGCCAGACGGCGGCGATCTGCGGGACGGCGGGGCGGTAGGCCAGGTAGGTGTGCGACGGTGCGTCCAGCAGGATCAGGTCGGCCCGGGCCCCGACGCCGAGATGGCCGATGTCGGTCCGGCGCAGTGCCCTGGCGCCGCCCGCGGTGGCGGCCCAGACCGCCTCCTCGGTGGTCATCCCCATCTCGCGCACGGCGAGCGCGATGCAAAACGGCATGCTGGACGTGAACGAGGAGCCCGGGTTGCAGTCGGTGGCCAGGGCCACGACGGCGCCCGCGTCGAGCAGCCGGCGCGCCCGCGGGAACGGCTGCCTGCAGCTGAACTCCACGCCGGGCAGCAGAGTCGCGACCACCGGAGTCGAGGTGAGCGCGTCCACGTCAGCGTCGGTCAGGAACGTGCAGTGGTCCGCCGACGCGCCAGGTCGACGTAGCCGGCCGGGTCGGCGGCGAACTCGGGCGGCACGACGTGCGCGCCGAGGTAGGTCACCTCGGGGGTGACCTCGGCCGCCAGCGCCAGCCCGCGCGCCTCGTCCGGCACGGTCAGCCCGTATCCGGACTTGCACTCGAACGTGGTCGTGCCCTGGCGGAGCATCTCGGCCGCTAGCCGCCGGAGGTTGGCCCGCAGCGCCCCGTCCGAGGCGGCGCGGGTCGCCTCGACCGTGCCCAGGATGCCACCCGCCCGGTACGGCCGGCCCGCCATCCGGGCGGCGAACTCCGCGCTGCGCTCCCCGGCGAAGACCAGATGCGCGTGCGAGTCGGCGAACCCGGGCAGCACGGCCCGCCCGGCCGCGTCCACCACGTTGTCGGCGGCGGGCGCGCGCGACGCCGGGCCGGTCCAGGCCACCTTTCCTCCGGCGATGACCAGCGCAGCGTCGGTCATCGCGGCAAAGGAGCCCGGCTTGCCGTCGTTCGGCTCGCCGTCGTTGCTGACCAGTTCACCGATCCCGGTGATCAGCGTGCTTTCCGCATCGGACACAGCACAAGCTTCCCACTAGTCCCGCACCGGCCAGCACGGTGGCGCGGGGATGTTCACCGGGGCCATGCCTTTGGGGGCGGCACGTCCCCCGAACGTCGCCCGGGCGCATGCCCGGTTTACCCCTGGTGTTGCTGCGCTCGTTCCCGGAGACCGGACTCAGGTCACGCTGGCACCATCAGCATCACGTCTGTGTGTGCCGGGCCAGCTGGAACGCCATGAAATCCCCACTGAGATCGGATCCAGTGCGTTCTGACGCAGTGAAAGCTGGGTTCCACGGCGTACAGCAGCAGGCCGATCTTCATGATCAACTTAAGCTCAGCGATATCGAGCTGGGGCCAGCATGAAGGCGGCATCCACGTCATACGACCTGGTGTGGGTGGTGCTGGAGTGACAAAGCTCTCGAATAACGCCGCGCAGCAACGACATTTCCATGATCGCGAAGACTCTACTACTGCATAGGGTAGTGAACCCTTCGTGATCATGGCAAGGCCACGCGCGGGCGCCGGGGCGCTGGTGGCGAAGTGCTTGGTGTTGCGGGAGCGTCCGTTCTCGCGTCCTCGCCGCGGGCCGCGCGACCGGCCACATAACCGGGAGTACCCCATTTCGCGCCTGCGCGACGCCTCCCGGGGGCCATGCGGCTCGAAGGGCCGCGATCATGCGGACGGGGAGGCGACAGGGGGAGGCGGAGGGGTGAGGGGAGACGGAGGGGCAGGAGGAAGCGGAGGGGTGAGGGGAGGCGGAGGCGCGGGGGATGGGGAGGTAGACACGGGCGGGAGGCGGAGGGGGGTGCGGGTGAGGTCTTCGTAGAGCTTGATCGGGAGCATCTCGCCGCCGGCGTCGCCGTACTGGGCGCGGGCGCGGCGGTAGACCTGCTCCACCACGGCGCTCACCTCCGCCGGCACCCCCGCGTGGCCGGCCAGGTCGACGGCAAGGCCGAGGTCCTTGCAGGCCAGGGCGAGCGCGAACGAGTCGTCGTAGTCGCCGGCCTCGAGCACGGACAGCACGTCGCGCTCGAGGAAGTTGCTCGCCGCGGGGCTGGCCAGCAGGCACCGGCGCAAGGTGGCCAAGTCCACCCCGGCCCGGGTGCCGATGGTGAGTACCTCGGCCGTGGCCACCAGGTGCGCGAACCAGAGCAGGTTGATCATGAGCTTGACCGTGTAGCCCGCGCCGTGGCCGCCCACGTACAAGATCCGCTCCGGATCGCCCATCGCCTCCAGCAGCGGCCGGACCCGGCGGAAGACCGGCTCCTCCCCGCCGACGAAGATCTGCAGCGTGCCCGCCCTGGCCCCGGCGGCCATGCCGCTCACCGGGGCGTCGAGGACGGCCACGTCGCCGGCCACCGCCCGGACCCGGTCCGCGACGGCGGGGACGCTGGTGGACATGTCGATCCAGACCGAGCCCGGAACCAGCCCGGAAAGCAGGCCGTCCGGGCCGAGCAGCACCCGCTCCACGTGCGCGGGGGCCGGCAGCATGGTGATCACCGCCTCGCGACCCGCCGCGACCTCGCGCGGGGTCGCGGCCCAGCCGGCCCCGGCGCCCTCCAGGCCGGCCGCTGCCTCGCGGCGGAGGTCGTGCACGAGCAGGTCGTGCCCGGCGGCCAGGACGTTGCGGCTCATGGGGGCGCCCATGAAGCCGAGCCCGATGAAGCCGACTTTCATGCTGCGCTCCGGGTGGGTTACGGGAGGAAATCGACGCAGGGCACCGAGGCGGGGAACCCGGTCCGTTCGGGATAATCCTGCGGTGAAGAACGGGTTGGCCGGCTCGTGCCTGGCGGCCAGGATCTCGTCCAGCTTCGGCGCGCCGGTGGCGCCGTTTTCCAGTGCCTTCCTGGTGGCGGCCCGGTTGTTCTGGTAGACCAGCGCGGCATCCCGGGCGGCGGGGTTGACCCAGATGGCCGCGATGAGCAGCAGGTCCTCGGCTTCTTCCGCGCTGATCACGCCGTCGGCGACCGCGTCCGCGACGCCGCCGGCCACGCCCGCCTGGGCCGCGCCCCAGGTGAGGTCGCCGTGCCGCTCGTCGGCCATGGCCGCCTTGTTCACGAACAAGGTCAGCGGCTTGACCGGCAGGTTCGGCCGCAGGATCGTGACGAAGGCCGCGTGTCCCGGCCTCGGCATGGCCAGTGCCGTGGCCCAGGCCGTGCCGACCGGCCCGTCGCGGCCGCCGAGCACCGTGTTGATGTGCGCCGCCTCGGCGCCCTCCCCTACGAAGCTCTCGCCGATTAGCACCCGTGATGTCCGGTTCTGGTCCTGCATGGGGGCATCGTATCCAGCGGTCTTGGCTGCTCAGGCGGCCGGGGTCAGGGTTCCCCTGGTAACCAGCTCGACCAGCGGTTCCAGGTCGGCCGGCAGCGTGCCGTCGGTGTGGGTGAACGGGACGAGCTCCCTGATCATCCGGTAGGCACGGCCGGTGCCCAAGCCGAGCTGACCGGGCGCGCGCAGGTCGATGGCCTGGGCCGCGACCACGAACTCGATCGCCGCAACCCGGGCGGACAGGGCGATCATGTCGGCCAGCCGCCGCGCGGACAGCGGCGCCATCGTGGCCCGGTCCTCGATGCCCTCGCCCTTCACCGAGCTGGCCAGCTCGTAGGAGACCGGGTGAGCCAGCGTGCGGGCCTCGACGGTGATGGCCTGCCCGGCCACCGCCAGCTCGGCCAGCGCGTCGTCCGGCGAGCCCACGCCGGCGGCCAGGCCGGCCGGGAGCCCGGAGTACGGCGCCTGCAGCAGCTTGACCGCGCGTTCGTTCGCGCTGGTCACCACCGGGGCGAGCGCGATGCGCAGGAAGTCGAGGGCGGCGGCGAGATGGCCGATGTCGAAGTTGCCGACCGACACGATCCGGCCCTGTTCACTTCCGGGCCCATTTCCGGGCTCTCCGGGCTCATTTCCGGCGGGCACCTTTCCGGCGGGCACCACGACCGGGTTGGACTGCGAGGAGTTGAGCTCGATCTGCAGGATGTTCATGACGTAGCCGAGCGCGTCCCTGGCCGCGCCGTGGATCTGCGGCAGGCAGCGGAAGGTCAGCGGATCCTGCAGGAACCTGGCCGCACCCGGCTGCCACAGGTAGCTGCCCGCCAGCAGCAGCCGCAACTGGTGCAGCGTGGCGGCCAGGCCGGGGAACGGCCTGATCTGCTCGATGACCGGGTCCAGGCAGGCCACGTTGGCGCCGAACGCCTCCAGGTCGAGCGCGCCCGCCACGTCGAACACCGCCAGCAGGGCCCCCGCGTCGGCGGTGGCCAGGCAGGCCCAGGCCGTGGTGAAGGCGTTGCTGCTGACCAGGGCGAGCCCCTCGTTCTCGGCCACCTCGAAGCCGCTGCGGGTGATAAGGCCATGAGCAAGGTCGGCCATCGGGCCGAGGTCCCCCTGGCCGATCGAGCCAAGCCGGCGCACCGGCGGCGCGAACCCCTCGTTCAGCAGCGTGACGATCATCTCGGCCAGTTCGGGACGGACGCCGGTGACGCCCTTGGCGTAGCTGTTGGCCAGGCAGAGCATGGCGCCGCGGACCACGTCGGCCGGGGCCGCGTCGCCCTGGGCGATCCTGTGGTTGAGCACCAGGCGGTGGTTGAACCGCTGCCGCGCGGCCGGGTCGAGCAGGTACGCCTTGCGCTCGCCCACCCCCGTGGTCAGGCCGTATACCGGCTCGCCGCCGGCGAGAACGTCCTGGACGATCGCACGGGACCGGCGCATGGCGGCGATTGCCTCCGGCGCCAGCACGACCGTCTCGCCGTGCCGGGCGGCCGCCACGACCTGCGTAACAGTCAGGTCACTTCCATTCAGCGTGATCGTCATTAATTGCTCACCCATCTATAACTGAGCTAGGCTTTGCCGCCCGGGGGGGTTCCTCGTGTGGCGACCCAGTATCAAGGAGGCCAGCGATGGCTATGTTCCTTCTGAGGCGCCTCGGCCTGATGATCCTTACGTTGTGGATTCTTAGCCTGATCGTATTCTTCGCGGGCCAGATCCTCCCCGGTGACCCGGGTCGTGCCATTCTCGGCAACCTCGCCACGCCGAGCGCCGTGCAGAGCCTCGATCACACGCTCGGGGTGGACCGGCCGCTGCTGACCAGGTACCTGAGCTGGCTTGGCGGGCTCCTGCACGGGAATTTCGGCATCTCGTACACGTACCGGAGCGCGGTCGAGCCTTTCGTCCGGGCGGCGCTCATCAATTCGGTCAAGCTGGCCGCGCTGGCGTTCGTGATCGTGGTACCGCTTGGCATCATCGGCGGCGTGATCGCGGCGCTTTACGCGGGCCGCGGAGTGGACCGGACTATTTCGGTAACCGGACTTTCCCTCGCCGCGATGCCCGAGTTCGTGACCGGCATCGTACTCATCGTGATATTCGGCGTGGAGCTGAAAGTGCTGCCGGTGACCGCTTCCGCCGGGGCCGGCGCGGGCGTCTTCAACCAGTTCCGACATTTGATCTTGCCGGCCATACCGCTCGTCCTGATCCTCTTCGGTTACATTGCCCGTATGGCCAGGGCGGGGACCATCGAGGCACTGAACTCGGACTACGCCAGAACCGCGGTGCTGAAGGGCCTGCCCCAGACGACCGTGATCAGGCGGCACATCCTGCGGAACTCGCTGCTGCCGACCATTACCGTCATCGCCACCCAGACCGGGTACCTGATCGGCGGCCTCGTGGTGGTCGAGACGCTGTTCAACTACCAGGGAATCGGGAACCTGATCTTCAAGGCCGCTCAGGCCAAGGACTTCGCGATGCTGGAAGCGGGGGTGCTCACCATCGGAGTGGTCTACGTACTGGCCACGCTGGCCGCTGACCTGCTGCTGATCGCGCTCAACCCGCGGCTGAGGGTAGGGGTGAGCAGTGACTGACATCAGCGCCGACGCCGGCGGCGCGGCACCACTCGAGCCCGGAGGGCCGCTCAGCTCGCTTCCCGGCGCGGGGGGCCCGGTGGTGATCGTGGCCGCGCCCCAGCGGGTGGACACGGCCCGGTGGCGGCTGCTGCTGAGCCGGCCTACCTTCGGAGTCGGCGCCGCGATCGTCCTGTTCTGGGTGGTGTGCGCGATCTTCGGGAAATCCTTCGCGCCATACAACCCGCTCGCGCAGAACCTGCTGGCCAACAACACCGGGCCGTCCGGGGCGCACTGGTTCGGCACCGACCAGCTCGGCCGGGACGTGCTGTCCCGGGTGATCGTCGGCGCCCGCGTCATCCTGGTCGTCACCCCGCTGGCCACCATCTTGGGCACCATCCTCGGCACTGCCCTTGGCCTGGTCATGGGCTACTTCGGCGGCGCCACCGACCTGATAGTAGGGCGGCTCATCGAGGCCGTGCTCGCGCTGCCGTTCGTGATCATCGCCTTCCTCTTCATCGTCGCCGTCGGCTCGTCCACCGGGGCGCTGATCGTCATCATCGGCTTCGTCTTCACGCCGCTGATCGCGCGGACGGTGCGGGCCGCGGTGCTGTCCGAACGGCACCTGGACTACCTGTCGGCGGCCCAGCTGCTCGGCGAGAGCCGGACCCGGATCATGTTCGGCGAGATCCTGCCGAACATCATGCCCACCATCCTGGTCGAGTTCACGGTCCGGCTCGGCTACGCGGTGTTCGCGGTAGCCACGCTGTCCTTCCTCGGATTCGGGGTGCAGCCGCCGACGCCGGACTGGGGCTCGGACATCGCGGCCAACTACAGCGGCCTGCTGGCGGGCTACTGGTGGCAGGTGCTGTTCCCGGCGCTGGCTATCGCATCGCTGGTAACCGCGGTCAACTTGATCACGGACTCGATCGAGCAGGTGCTGAACGCATGAGCAAGCTTTCGGCCGAGATGGCAGGCGGGATCCCGGAGACGGGCGGCGACAGTCCGGCCCTGGTCGTCTCGCACATGGACGTCACCTACAAGGTGCGCGGCCAGGACCGCCTCGCGCTGCGGGACGTGTCGTTCTCCATCGCCCGGGGCGAATCGTACGGTCTGGTGGGCGAGTCGGGTTCGGGCAAGTCCACAGCGGCACTGAACCCGTCGATCCGGGTGGGACGGCAGATCGCCGAGGTGTTCGAGCTGGCCGGCCAGTCCTCGGGGGAGGCCACGGAGTCGGCCCAGGACATGCTGGGCAGGGTGCAGATCTCCGATCCGGCCCGGGTGATGCGGCGGTATCCGTTTGAGCTGTCCGGCGGCATGGCCCAGCGGGTGGTGATCGCGATGGCGCTGGCCGTCTCGCCGTCGCTGCTGATCCTGGACGAGCCCACCACCGCGCTGGATGCCACGGTGGAGGCGGAGGTGCTCGACCTGGTCGCGGCGCTGCGCCAGGAGTTCGACACCACGGTGCTCTTCATCAGCCACAACCTGGCCGTGATCGCCAAGATGTGCGATCGGGTCGGGGTGCTCTACGCGGGCGAGCTGCTCGAGCAGGGCCCCGCCCGCCAGGTCTTCGACGACCCGCGGCACCCGTACACGGTCGGGCTGCTGCGCTGCATCCCGCGACGCGGGCAGCGCAAGGACCGCGACCGGCTGGACACCATTCCCGGCTTCCTGCCATCGCCTGGCCACGCGCTGACCGGATGCGTGTTCGCGCCGCGGTGCGCCCTCGCGCAGGACCGCTGCCGATCCGAGTCGCCGCCGTTCTTCGATGTCGGCGACCTGCGGACGGCACGCTGCTTCTACCATGACCAGGCGCCCGACCTGCCGCGGGCCACGCCCTCATCGGCGCCAGCGCTGGCCACCGACGGGCCCGGCGGCCCGATCGTGGCGGTCGAGAAGCTGTCGAAGACCTTCCCCGGTGGCGTCCAGGCGCTGGCCAGCGTGGACCTGACGGTGCTCAGGGGCGAAACACTCGGCCTGGTCGGCGAGTCGGGCAGCGGCAAGACCACGCTGGCCCGGGTCCTGCTCGGGCTGACCGCGCCGGACCAGGGCTCGGTCGTCACCCTGGAGGACAAACCGCTCAACCCGCAGGCGAGGCACCGGCCACGGGAGATCCTGCGCGCGCTGCAGATCGTGTTCCAGAACCCCGACTCGGCGCTGAACCGGCGACACTCGGTGCGCAGCCTGATCAGCCGCCCGCTGACCCGGCTGGCCGGTCTGTCCGGAACGGCGCTGCGGGACCGGCTGGCCGAGCTGATCGCGTCGGTCCGGCTCGAGGACCGTCACCTGGCCCTGCGTCCCGGCCAGCTGTCCGGCGGCCTGAAGCAGCGGGTCGCGATCGCGCGCGCCTTCGGCGCCCGGCCCGACGTGGTGGTCTGCGACGAGCCGACCTCGGCGCTCGACGTGTCGGTGCAGGCGGCCATCCTCAACCTGCTGGCCGACCTGCAGCAGCAGGAGCACGCCACATACCTGTTCATCTCGCACGACCTGGGCCTGGTCAGGTACCTGTCCGACCGGATCGTGGTGCTGTATCTCGGACGGGTGATGGAGGTCGGCCCGGCGGAAACCGTCTTCAGCGGACCGCACCACCCGTACACCGAGGCCTTGTTCTCGGCCGTTCCGTCGCTGGACGGCCAGCGTCCCGACCGGATCAGGCTGCACGGCGATATCCCCTCCGCGGCCGATCCGCCCGGTGGGTGCGTGTTCCACACCCGCTGTCCGCGCAGGCTGTCCACCGGGGTCTGCGAATCCACCGAACCCCCCCTGCTCGAAGAAGAGCCGGGTCACCTGATCCGCTGTCACATCCCAATCACCGAACTGCGACAACTGCAGCTAAACGAACCCGCCCCATCCCAGGGAGGCTCTGCATGACTCGGAAGATCGACCACAAACGCCTCGGGCAGCTTCGCGAGGGCCAGGGCGAGATCGCTAACCACATCATCGACGAGTTCGCCGCCGGACGGCTGTCCCGCCGCGACTTCATCCGCCGCGGCACCGTCGTCGGGATTTCCGTGCCGCTGCTCGGGTCCATCCTGGCGGCCTGCGGCAGCAGCGGGTCCAGCTCGTCGCCGTCCGGCGGCTCCTCCTCGGCCTCGGCCAAGCCCGGCGCGGTGATCAAGGCGGGCATCGTCACGCCCACCGCGGCCATCAACCCGGTCACCGTGGCCGACCAGGGCGGCCTGGACATGCTCGGGCAGACCGGCGAGTACCTGTGCCTGTCCACCCAGACGCTGACCCTGCAGCCGGTGCTGGCCACCGGCTGGACACCGAACAGCAAGGCCGATGTCTGGACGTTCAAGATCCGCCAGGGGGTCAAGTTCCACAACGGCCAGGCGCTGACCGCCGACGACGTGGTGTACACCTACCAGCTGCACACCAACCCCAAGGGCGGGTCGAACGCGCTGTCCGCCTTCGGCGGCGTGCTGCTCCCGGCCGGCGTGAAGAAGGTCGACGACTTCACGGTGGAGTTCCACCTCAGCGCCCCGAACGGGAACTTCCCGTACCTGACTTCCTCCGACAACTACAACATGATCATCATCCCGAAGGGCTACGACCCGGCCAAGTGGGAGAGCACCTTCCTCGGCACCGGCCCGTTCAAGCTCGGCTCGTACACGCCGAAGTCGGGGGCCACCTTCACGCGTAACGAGAGCTACTGGGGCAAGAAGGCGCTGCCCTCGTCGACCCAGTTCACCTTCTACGACACCCAGAACCCGTCGATCCTGGGAATGACCGGCGGGACGATCGACGTGCTCGGGCAGTTCGCCGTGTCCGGCGCGCAGGAACTGCTGACCGGCAGCTACAACATCATCAAGCTGAAGTCCAGCGCG
>WNFY01005997.1_pt1 | contig 17295 bp, 16 predicted proteins | sample 5400091 | NCBI WGS metagenome assembly WNFY01 (sample SAMN13153364, study PRJNA577476) | soil metagenome | isolation source: 60 cm soil or saprolite under grassland replicate 1 | place: USA:California | collected 2016-06-15
TCAGCCTGCTGGGCCGCCGATGGACGTGATCCTGGTACATGACGCGAGGCTGCAAGTCTCGCAGGGCGCTCTAGTGCCCCGCAGCAGCGAAGCCATCGATGCAGAAATCCAGAAGACCTTCAAGGGCTTCACGCCGTTCAACGACGGCTGGGGTGTCGTGAGTCGCACAGCACTGCAGGGCATCGTTCGGGACAACGTGCGCGTCATCTGGGTGCATCACGACCCGAGTACGCGAGACCTCTCCGCATTGCAGGCACATCCGGAAATGGTTGTGCTGCCTTGGGTGCGACAGGCTCTCGTCGCCAGCTATCCGTCATTGCTGGCACAGCGCAGCGGTCCGCCGCTGCAGCTCTGGTTTGTCATCACCTCCGACAAGCAGGTTGTGCGGAGCGTGCAGCGTGCCGGCGGCGACTCGGCAAGGGTCGGCATGCGTGAAATCCGGGCCACATTCCCGGAGTTGACCGAATCGACCATCAATTCCTACGGCATCTTGAACCGGCGCGCGCTGGGCGGTCTGGTTCGAGACAACATCTACGTCGTCTGGGTGAAGCTGCGGGAAGGCGCGACACTGAGCTCGTTGATGGACGTCCTCAAGGTCCTCTATGACCCCAGCGCCGTTTTCGAGCGGGTCCGTGAGAAACCGAGTTTCCTCGTTCCCTACCTCGTGATCTGCGTAGTGCAGGTCGCGATCTACTTCGCGAACATGCCGTTCCTCAGGGCCGGGATGGCGGCGCAGATGGCGTCGCGCCCCGCGGGTGGGCCCGATCCGTCGAAGTTCCTCTGGATCGGCGCGGTCTTCATTCCGGTCGGGTTCGCGATCGGCCTGCTGATCGGGGCCGGTCTCTTGTGGGTGCTCGTTTCGGTCTTCGGCGGTGAGGCAAAGTTCGGCAGCCAGATCACCGGACCGCAGGACTTGCAGCCCGCGCTCGGCCTCGATCTGCTCGCACCCGGAGCCAAAGGGTTCGTCGGAGCGGTGCTGAAATCGATCAATCCCTTTAGCATCTGGGGACTCGTGCTGACCGCGATTGGCGTCTCGACGACGCACCGCCTGTCCAAGCAAACGGGCTACATGGTCGCGACGGTTGCGTTCTTGATCGGCGTGATCATCGCCGGCGGCGCGGCCGCGGTCTTCAAACGGTAGCGCGCGTCCGGCTCACGACGCCCGCCTCCTCGAGAGCCGCCTGGGCCGCGGCGAGGCGGGCGATCGGGACCCGGAAGGGAGAGCAGGACACGTAGTTCATGCCGGCGCGGTGACAGAACTTCACCGAGCTGGGCTCGCCGCCATGCTCGCCGCAGATCCCCACCTTCAAGTCGTGCCGCGCGCTCCGTCCCAGTTTCACCGCCATCTCGACGAGCTTCCCGACGCCGACCTGATCGAGCACCTGGAAGGGATCCTCCATCAAGATCGCGTGCTCCACATAGAACGGCAGAAACCGGCCGGCGTCGTCGCGCGAGAGGCCGAATGTCGTCTGCGTAAGGTCGTTCGTTCCGAACGAGAAGAACTCGGCCTGCTTGGCGATGTCATCGGCGGTCAGGGCGGCGCGCGGCAGCTCGATCATCGTCCCCACGAGGTACGGAACCGCGCGCCCCTCGCGATGGAAGACCTCCTCGGCGACGCGGTGAACGATTTGGGACTGATTGACCAGCTCCCGCACGTCGGCGACGAGCGGAATCATGATCTCGACCGTGACCTTCTTCCCTTTGCCGGCGACATGCCCCGCCGCCTCGAAAATGGCGCGGGCCTGCATCTCGGTGATCTCCGGATACGTGATCCCCAGGCGGCAGCCGCGGTGGCCGAGCATCGGATTTGCTTCGATGAGCGAGTGGATGAGGCGCTCGAGCTGGGCGCTCGGCACCTTGGCATGCTTGGCGAGCGCAGCGATCTCGGCGTGCGTGTGCGGCAGGAACTCGTGCAGCGGTGGATCGAGCAGCCGGATCGTGACCGGGAGGCCGTCCATGACTTCGAAGATCCCCTCGAAGTCACCGCGCTGAATCGGGAGGAGCTTGGCGAGCGCCTTGCGGCGACCCGCTTCGTCGGATGCGAGGATCATCTCCCGCATCAGGGTGATGCGATCGCCTTCGAAGAACATGTGCTCCGTGCGGCACAACCCGATGCCTTCCGCGCCGAACTCCCGCGCCCGGCGCGCGTCGGCGGGAATATCGGCGTTGGCTCGTACGCGCATCCGTCGCTTCGCGTCCGCCCAGGACATCAGGCGGTCGTACTCTTTTCCCGCCTTGGGGGTGACCAGCCTAGCCGCACCGAGGATGACGCGGCCCGTCGTCCCATCGACCGTAATTACCTGACCCCGCTTGACCGCACGGCCATTGACGCGGAATCGGCCGGCGGAGGGATCGACATCCAGCTCTTTCGCGCCCACCACGCACGTCTTACCCATGCCGCGCGCGACGACTGCTGCATGGCTCGTCATTCCGCCTCGCGCGGTGAGGACAGCGCGCGCTGCCACGATACCATGGTAGTCCTCAGGCGACGTCTCGGGGCGCACGAGGATCACATCGTGGCCCTTTTTCTTGAGCGCCTCGGCTTCGTCGGCATCGAACACGACCTCGCCGGTCGCCGCGCCAGGCGAGGCGGGGAGCCCTTTGGCCAGCACGGTCACGCTGGAGCGTGGATCGACCATGGGATGGAACAGCTGATCCAGATCCTGCGGCGGCACGCGCTGGATCGCTTCGTCTTCTGTAATCAGCCCCTCGTCCACCATTTCGACCGCAGTCCGAACCGCCGCCATTCCCGTCCGTTGCGCGCGACGCGTCTGCAGCATGTACAGCTGGCCGTGCTCGAACGTGAACTCCACGTCCTGCACGTCCTTGAAGTGCTTCTCGAGTTTCGTCCCCAGGCGGTCGAGCTCGCGGTAGATCTTGGCGAGCTTGCCGCGCTTCATTTTCTGGATGGGCTCGGGCGTACGCGCGCCGGAGACCACGTCCTCGCCCTGCGCGTTGGTCAGCACGTCGCCGTTCAGCACGTGCTCGCCTGTGGAGCAGTCTCGCGTGAATGCCACGCCCGTGCCGCAGTCGTCGCCCATGTTGCCATAGACCATGGCGACGACGTTCACGGCGGTTCCCAGGCTGTCAGGAATGCCGTTGACCTGGCGGTAGTCCTTGGCACGCTTGGTATGCCAGCTCTTGAAGACCGCTTCAATCGCGCCCCAGAGTTGCTGCTGCGGATTGTCCGGGAAGGGGTGGCCCGTCTGCTTCTTCACGATCGTCTTGAAGTCGTGCACGAGATCGTGCAGGTCGTCGGCGGGAAGATCGATATCGCGCTTGACCTTGCGACGGGCCTTGGCCTTGTCGAGCTCCTCCTCAAAGGGGGCTTTGCCGATGTCGTACACGACGTCGCCGTACATCTGCACGAAACGGCGGTAGGAATCGTAGGCGAAACGTGGATTCTTCGACCCGGCGATCAGCCCTTCAACCGTTTGATCGTTCAGGCCGAGGTTCAGAATCGTCTCCATCATCCCCGGCATCGACACCGCCGCGCCCGATCGCACCGACACCAGGAGCGGGTTCTGCGCGTCGCCCAGGCCCTTCTTCGTGACGCGCTCCAGGTGCTTGAGATGGCGATCGACTTCAGCGCGCAGCGCGGCGGGGAAGGTGCCCTGCTCGAGGTAGGTGATGCACAACTTGGCGGAGATCGTGAACCCGGGCGGAACGGGCAGGCCCAGATTGGCCATCTCGGCGAGCCCGGCGCCCTTGCCGCCGAGAATGTCGCGCATCGCCGCCGAGCCATCGGCGCGGCCGTTGCCGAAGAAGTAGACGTGCCGTTCGACGGACATATCCTAAAACTGGAGGCGTTGCCCCTACACGGCCATGGTCACCTGGAGAGGGGCGGATTGGCGGGCACGTTGGGTGTCGTCGGGAATGGCGGTGGGGTAGTGGCCGGAGAAGCAGGCGTCACAGAACTCGCCCTGATCGCCTCCCATGGCGCGCGTCATGCCTTCGAGCGAGAGGTAGCCTAACGTATCCACCCCCAAATGCTTGCGAATCTGCTCCAGCGAATGGCTGGAGGCGATCAGCTCCGCCTTGGTTGGCGTATCGATGCCGTAATAGCACGGCCCGGTGATCGGCGCCGAGGCGACGCGGAAGTGGACCTCCTTGGCGCCGGCCTGGCGAATCATCTGCACGAGCTCCCGGCTCGTCGTACCGCGGACCAGCGAGTCGTCGACCACGGCCTGCGTCGGGTTGATGAACGTGCGTCCCACGTAATGGTTGCGGATCAGCGCGTGCTCGAGCTTCAGGCCCGACTGCTCGGCAAAGCCCAGCGCCATCGCGTTGGATGAGTCGGGAACGGAGAAGACGCACGCCGCACCCGCGGCGGGATGCTCGCGCGCGAGCTCGCGGCCGAGCGCGCGGCGTACGCGATCGACCGAGCGCCCGAAGATCGTGCTGTCGGGCCGCGAGAAGTACACCAGCTCGAAGATGCAACGCTTGCGGGGTTTCGCCGGCAGGGCCGGCAACTTGTCGATCTCGGGTGGCGAGCCTTGAATGCGCAGGAATTCGCCCGGCTCCAGCTCACGCACCGTGGCGGCGCCGATCAGATCGAGTGCGCAGGTCTCCGACGCGACGACGTAACCTTCACCGAGTTTGCCGAGCCAGAGCGGGCGGAAGCCGCGCGGGTCGACGATGGCATACAGCGTCCGGCCGATCGTGACGACCAGCGAATACGCGCCTTCGACCCGCTCCAGTGCATCGAGCAGCTGATCTTCGGGCTCGCGCGCCTCGGAGCGGGCGATCAGGTGGATCAGCACTTCGCTGTCCGACGACGTCTGGAAGATCGAGCCCTTGGCGACCAGATCGGCGCGGAGCGAGTCGGCGTTCGTGAGGTTGCCGTTGTGCGCGAGCGCCAGCGGCCCCTCGTGATACCCGGCGAGAATCGGCTGCGCGTTGGCGAGGACCGAGGAGCCGGCCGTCGAGTAGCGCGTGTGCCCGATCGCCACGTCGCCGGGGAGATCCGCGAGCACGCGCTCGCTGAAGACATCCGAGACGAGTCCCATGTCGCGATGTGCGCGGGCCACACCTGCTCCATCCACCGCGACGATGCCGGCCGATTCCTGGCCGCGGTGCTGCAGGCTGTAGAGCCCCAGATAGGTGAGGCGCGATGCGTCGGGGACGCCCGCTACGCCGATGATGCCGCACATCTTGCGATCAGTCTCCCATGCGTCGAGGAATGGCGTTGCAATATACGTCCCGGAGCCGGCTGACAGGCTCCTCTACGCCGCCGTCTCGCAGGGTGATGCGGAAGGCGCCGTCGCGCGCTCCCACCGTGCCGCAGCGCAGCGCCGCAACGCCCAGCTCGCCGGCCAGTGCCTGCACCGCGCCGGCGCGCTCGGGGGAGCACGTAATGACGGCTCGGCCATGGGATTCGCTGAAGAGAAGCTCGTGCGTCGTGAGTCGTGCGTCGTGCGTCGTTAGATCAATGTCCAACCCAAATCCGTGTTCCTGATATGAGCCGCCCATGGCCACCTCGGCGAGGGCGACACCCAGGCCGCCGTGCGAGCAGTCGTGCGCGGAGCGGAACAGGCCGCCCCCCCGCTCGGCGCCGGTGACGAGCAGCTCGATCAGACGCTGCTCGGCCTCCAGGTCCACGCGGGGCGGCTGGCCTCCGAGAAACTCGTGACACACCTCCCAATAGGCTGAGCCGCCCAGCTCGGCGCGTGTTTCACCCAGGACGAACACGAGGTCGCCGGTTGCACGCGCGTGACTCGGCACGGCGCGGTCGGCACGCGTGAGCAGGCCGATCATCCCGACGACCGGGGTCGGATCGACCGCGCCCGTCGGACTCTCATTGTAGAACGAGACATTGCCGCCGGTGACCGGCGTACCCAATGCGCGGCAGGCGTCGGCGATGCCGCGACATGCTTCGCGAAACTGGTGGAAGACGGCGGGACGCTCCGGGTTGCCGAAATTCAGGCAATCGGTGATACCGAGCGGCCGTGCCCCCGTGCATGCGACGTTGCGCGCGGCCTCGGCGACGGTCGCCTTGCCGCCCTCGTACGGATCGAGGCGCACGTAGCGGCTGTTGCAGTCCGTCTTCACGGCAATGCCGAAGTCCTCGTGCCGGACGCGGATCACGCCGGCGTCGCCACCCGGCGGGATTACGGTGCAGGCCTGGACGGTGGAGTCGTACTGTTCAAACACCCATCGTTTGCTGGCAACCGACGGTGAATCCAGGAGCTGCAGCAGCGCTTCGGAAGGAGCAGGGAGCAAGGAGCGAGGAGCAGGATGCGCCGCGCGAAGTGCCGCGATCCGCGGATCCTCTGTGGCTTCCGGATAGTAGACCGGACAGTCCTCGACGAGCTGTCGCCCGGGAATCTCGACGACGACGTTGCCCTGCCAGCTGCAGCGATACATGCCGTCATCCGTAACCTTCCCGATCGGTGTCGCGCTGAGCTCCCACTTCGCGGCGATCGCCTGGACCTCCTTCACGCGATCGCTCTTCGCCACGACGAGCATCCGCTCCTGCGACTCGGAGAGCAGAATCTCGTACGGCGTCATCCCCGGTTCGCGGGTTGGGACTCTGGACAGGTCGATCTCGACGCCCACGCCGCCGCGCGCCGCCATTTCCGCCGAGGACGACGTCAAACCCGCGGCGCCCATGTCCTGAATGGCGACGATGTGCCCCGAGGCGATCAACTCGAGGCTCGCTTCGAGCAGCAGCTTTTCCGTCAGCTCCTTCTCCTTCAGCACGCCGACGCACATGGCGTTCACCAGCGGGTTGCCGGAATAGCCGGCCGCGAAATCGACCTCGCCGCCGAGCGTGGGCACGCCGACGCAGTTGCCGTAGTCGCCGATCCCGCGCACCACGCCCGCGAACAGATAGCGATTGCGCGCCTCGTCGAGCGGGCCGAAGCGCAGGCTGTTGAGCAGGGCGACGGGGCGGGCTCCCATCGTGAAGACGTCGCGGAGAATCCCGCCGGCACCCGTGGCCGCCCCCTGGTAGGGCTCGACCGCGGACGGGTGGTTGTGGGATTCGATCTTGAACGCGACCGCCCAGCCGTTCGGGAGCCGCAACACGCCGGCGTTCTCCCCCGGTCCCTGGACGACCTGGGGTCCCGTCGTGGGAAATGTCTTGAGGACCGGCCGCGAATGCTTGTAGGAGCAGTGTTCGCTCCACAAGGCGGAGAAAATGCCCAGCTCGGGGAACGTCGGCGTCCTGCCGAGCATGGCTACGATGCGCGCGTACTCTTCGGGTGTGAGGTTGTGCTCCTGCACCAGCTCGGGGGTGATGACGGGGTCGGTCACTTCCGCGTTACGCCCTTGACGACCGCGCGAAACACGCGGCCGAGCACATTGGGCGCGGAAGTCTTCATCAGCGCCTCCGCCTCGCCGGCGTCGAACCAGACGCCGTGACAATGCGTGCACTGGTCGATCTGGATCCCGTCCCAGTCGTGCGTGATGAGGTCATAGCCGCACTTGGGGCATTTCATGTAGTGCTTCTTGCGATCGCTCTCGGCCGCGGCTTGCTGCACCGCGGCGCGCTGTTGCCGCAGCAGCTCGGCGTCGCGGCGCGCGAAGTATTCGTCTTCGTTCTTACTCGGCTTGTCGTGGCTCATGGTGGAGACGCCGGAGGTACGATCCGGAGCGTGTCGCCGCCGGGGTTCGCGACCGGAACCCGTCCCGGCGGCGAGGACGACTCGCCGGAGTAGCCGTGGCCGTCCCAGCGCACGATCGCATCCACCACACGGCCGTCTTTCAGCGTGACGACGTCCATCGTGCCGCACGTGTACTCGCAGCCGTTCTGGTAAAAGAGATACGTGTATTGGCCCACGCGCCGCACGGCCGCCGGTGCCGCCCACAGCTCGTAGACTTCGCGCTCGCTCATGCCCGGATTGACGGTGCCGGTGTCGTTGGAGACGTAGGGCACGTCGCGCGTGACCGCCTGAACCTGCGGCGCCGCGGGCGGGCGAGGACGCTGCGCCTGTTCCTGCGGCTGGGCGGCAATGTGCTCCGCAGTGTCAGGCGCGGGCCGCGCGGGCGGCGGGGTGGTGGTTTGCGTCGCCGTGGACCGGCCCCGCAGCTTGTCCCACGCCAGCTTCAGTTTGGCTTTCGCGGCGTCAACCTGGTCACACCCTGAGGTGGCGACCATCAACAGCGCGCATATCGCCAGCGTGCTGCGTCGCATTGCGAGCCTCCAGAGAGAGGAAGACGCGGGCGCCATCCTGACCACCTAGGACCTGCGCGTTACGGCGCTCCGGGTGCGGCATAATACCTACGACGTTGCGGCCGGGGTTGCACACACCGGCAATATCGTGCATCGACCCGTTCGGATTCTCGGTGACGTAGCGCAAGACCACCTGGGCATTGGCCTCGAGCTCCGCCGCCGTCTCGGGATCGGCCACGTAGCGCCCATCGCCGTGCGCGATCGGCAGCGTCAGCGCTTCGCCGCGCTCGTAGCTTCCCGTGAACGGCGTGTCGGTAGCCTCGACGCGCACCCGCACGGGGCGTGACAGGAACTTGAGATGCTCGTTGCGCATCAGCGCACCGGGCAAAAGTCCCGCCTCGCACAGAATCTGGAACCCGTTGCAGATGCCGAGCACGGCCCCACCGGCGCGCGCGTGCGTCGTCACCGCCCTGAGCACCGGCGAAAACCGGGCGATGGCGCCCGAACGCAGGTAGTCGCCGTAGCTGAATCCGCCGGGCAGGATCACCGCATCGGCCTGTTGCAGGTCGGTATCGCGGTGCCAGACGAAGTAGGCGTCCGACCCCGCGGCCCGCGCCGCATCGAGCGTGTCGGCATCGCAATTCGAGCCCGGAAAGACGACTACTGCGACACGCTGCATTCGTAGTCCTCGGTCACCGGATTGGCGAGCAGGCGGTCGCACATCGTGCGGGCTTTTGCCGCCGCTTCTTCACGGGTTGCGGCCTGGACCTTCAGGACCAGATGCTTGCCGGCCCTGACACTGGCGACCTCACCGAAGCCGAGCGCCTGGAGCGCGTGCTGGACCGCCTGACCCTGGGGATCGAGCAGCGCCGCGCGCGGCATCACCCGGATCTCTACCGTGTACGCGCTCATGCTGCTCCCGGGCGTCGGGGCCCCCCCCCTCCCGCGCCGCCGCGATACGGCTGGTCGTTTTCATCGATGACAATCGGACCGGCGATCTCCGCCTCCTCGTCCTCGGCGGGCGCCTTGAAGAAGCCCAGCAGGATGGCGCGCCCTACGCCGTAGAACATGTACCCGATGCCCAGCGGAAACAGGAACACGTCGTGCTTCCAGATGCCGAATACCAGGATAACAACAATCAGCGCGAGTCCCAATAGTCCGCGGGCGGTGCGGAAGCCCGCGCGCGGCAGTGTCGCGTAGTGGACATTGCTCACCATCAGGATCGTGAGGCCGATCATCAGGAACGTGAGGACCAGGTGCCACGGCAGGCCGCGCAGCGACGTGTAGAGGGCGGTTTGCGTGAACGGATAGTAGGTGGCCAGCGTCATCCCGGCGGCGGGGGAGGGCAGGCCGATGAAGTACGTCTTGGCGCGTCCCGCCTGCGTCACGTTGAACCGCGCCAACCGGATCGCCGCCGCCATCACGTAGAAGTAGCAAAAGATCCACGCCGCCGGGCCGCCGCTCACGAATTCGATCTGATACATAAGGAAGGCGGGCGCCACGCCGAAGCTCACGATATCCACAAGACTGTCGAGCTCGGCGCCGAACCGCGTGCCGGTCCCGGAGATGCGGGCGACGCGGCCGTCGAGGGTATCGAGAATGCCGGCGTAGACGATGAACCAGGCGGCGCGGTAGAACTCGCCGCGCGTCGCCAGCACCATCGCCCAGATGCCGAAGAACAGATTGAAGAGCGTGAACAGGCTCGGCACCACGATCACGACCCGGCGGAGCGGCAGGGGCGGCGGTCTCATGCGTACTCCGCCAGGACCGTGCCGCCGACCCGCACGCGATCACCCGGTTTGACCTTGACGACGGGTCGCGCCGACAGCGGCAGGAAGACGTCGGTGCGGGAGCCGAACCGGATCAGCCCGAGACGCGCGCCCTGGGTGACGCGGTCACCCGGCTGCGAGTCGGTGACGATGCGCCGCGCAATCAGGCCGGCGATCTGGCGCACGAGCACCCGTCCCCGTGGGCCGCGCAGGCCGATCGACGACTGCTCGTTGTCGAGGCTCGCTTTTTCGGCGGCGGCGTGGAGGAACTTGCCCTGGTTGTAGTGCACCAACTCGACGGTCGCATCGACGGGGGAGCGGTTCACGTGCACGTCGAAGACGGACAGAAAGATCGAGATCCGCACCGCCCGCTCCTTCACATACATCGGCTCTTCGATCTCGGTCACGTGCACGACGTGGCCCTCCGCAGCGGCGAGGACGTACCGCTCGCCACGCGGGCCGGGCCGAATCGGATCGCGAAAAAAGGCGACGACCCAGACCGCGACGACCGCCAGCAGCGCGGCGAGCGGCCACCACAGCAGTGCCGCTCCGACCACCAGCGCCCACGCAACCGCGATGAACGGCCATCCCTCTCGCGCAATCCTCACTCCAGCGCTTGCCCCGTGATCCGTCGGTACGCGTCCCGGTAGCGCGCGCTCGTTGCGGCAACAACTGCCGGCGGCAGGGCAGGCGGCGGAGCCTCACCATTCCACTTCCCCTGCTTCTTCAGGTCCGCCAGGTAGTCGCGCAGTGGCTGCTTGTCGAAGCTCGGTTGGCTACGCCCCGCCTGATAACGGTCAGCGGGCCAGAAGCGTGAGGAGTCGGGCGTGAGCATCTCGTCGATGACGAGCAGCTCGCCGTCGGCCGTCGTGCCGAATTCGAACTTCGTGTCCGCGATAATGATCCCGCGGTCGGCTGCATACGCGCGACCCGCCTCGTACAGACTCAAACTGGCGGTCCGCAGCCGTTCCGCCGGCTGCCGGCCGAGGGCGCGCGCCACGTGCGCGAACGTGACGTTCTCGTCGTGCCCGGCTTCGGCCTTGGTGGCGGGAGAAAAGATCGGCGGATCGAGACGCGCACTTTCGGTCAGTCCTCGAGCCAATGCTTCACCGGCCAGCGTGCCAGACTGCTGGTATTCGGCCCACGCGGAGCCGGAGATGTAGCCGCGCACGACGCACTCGAAGGGCACTGGAGTCGCGCGGCGGGTCAGCATCGCGCGACCGGCCAGCTCACCCTGATGCGAGCGAAGCGCCGGGATGCGCGCAACGATGTCGTCGACATTGGCGGTGAGACAGTGGTGCGGCATGACGGACGCGAGCCGGCGGAACCAAAACGCGCTCATTTGGGTCAGGACAGCGCCTTTGTGCGGCACGGCCTCGCGCATCACGACGTCGAACGCGCTCACGCGATCGCTGGCCACCAGCAGCAGCGTCGCCTCGTCGACCTCGTACACCTCGCGCACCTTGCCGTGGCGCAGCAGGGGCAGGGGCAGCTGGCTCTGGACCAGCACTCCTCCGGTCATACCTCAACCTCCGCTGCGGCCGCCGCCGGGGCAGCCGCCTGAATAGAGCGCATCAGCTCGGGGATGACGCGATCGAGGAACTCGTCCACCTGCTGCGGCGCCCGGCCCACGTACGCGCTGGGATCGAGCTCGTCCGCGGTCGTGCGCACGCCGAGCCGCTTGAACTCGGGCGTCTTGGCGAGACGATCCAGCAGATCGTCGGATCGTCCCTCCTTCAGGCTCTGGCCGCGGATGACCTCGTGGAGCTGTTGGCGGTCCCCGCCGGCCTTCACGCCGCGCATCAAGAGGCGCTCGGTGGCGAGAAACGGCATCGCGCGGGCGACGTGCTCCGCGATCGTCTCGTCACGGACTTCGAGGCCCGCCGCCACGTTGGTGGCGAGCACGAGGATCGCATCAGTCGCGAGAAATGCTTCGGGAGTCACCAGCCGGCGGTTGGCGCTGTCATCGAGCGTGCGCTCGAGCCACTGCGCCGCCGCGGTGTGCCAGGCGTTGCCCTCGAGCTCGATCACGAAGCGCGCGAGACTCGTCATGCGCTCGGCGCGCATCGGATTGCGCTTGTAGGGCATCGCGGAAGAGCCGACCTGTTCGCTCTCGAACGGCTCGAGCAGCTCGCCCTCGTGCTGCAGCAGGCGCAGATCCGTGGCGAACTTCGCCGCCGATTGTGCGATCCCCGACAGCACGGCCAGCACCTGTCCGTCCAGCTTGCGCGTGTACGTCTGTCCGGTGATCGGGAGCACTTGTTCGAATCCCATGGCGCGAGACACGCGCTGGTCGAGCTCGGCGACCTTGCCGTGATCGCCCTCGAACAGGTCGAGAAAACTCGCCTGCGTGCCGGTCGTTCCCTTGACGCCACGAAACCGCAGCGTGCCGATCCGATTGAGCAGCTCTTCGGCGTCGAGCGCGAAGTCCTGCATCCAGAGCGTGATGCGCTTGCCGACCGTCGTGAGCTGCGCCGGCTGGAAGTGCGTGTACGCAAGGCAGGGCAGCGCACGATGGCGGCGCGCCAGCTTGCCCATCGCCACGAGGACCGCGCCGATGCGCCCCAACAGCAGCTGCATCGCCTCGCGCATGAGCACAAGATCGGCGTTGTCCGTGACGAAGGCGCTGGTCGCGCCAAGATGAATGAAAGGACGGGCGGCCGGCGCCTGATCGCCGAGGTGGTGGATATGCGCCATCACATCGTGACGCAGCCGTCGCTCGTATTCCGCGGCCTTCTCGAGGTCGGCATCGTCGAGATGGGCCCGCAGCTGCGCCAGCGCGGCGTCAGGAATCGCGAGGCCCAGCTCTTTTTCCCCCTCCATCAGCGCGAGCCACAGCCGGCGCCACAGGCCGATACGGCGGCGCTCGCCCCAGAGCGCCTGCATCGCGGGAGAGGCGTAGCGCGCCGAGAGCGGCGAAACCCAGCTCAAACCGCGGCCTTCGCCCGCGCGACCAGCTTACTCCAGTCGGCGAGGAATTGATCGAGGCCGCGGTCGGTGAGTGGATGCAGCAGCAGCTTCTTCAGGACGTCGGGCGGCAACGTCGCCACGTCGGCACCGATCATCGCCGCGTCAATCACGTGGCGCGGGTGGCGCAGCGACGCGGCGAGGATGTCCGTCGCGATGTTGTAATTGTCGAAGATGACCCGCGCTTCGCGGATGACCTCCATCCCCTCCTGCCCGACGTCATCGAGCCGTCCGATGAACGGGCTCACGTACGACGCGCCCGCCTTGGCCGCGATGAGGCATTGGATGCTGGAGAAGCAGAGCGTGACGTTGGTCCGGATTCCCTCCGCGGTGAGCCGCCGCACCGCCACCATCCCGGACTCGAGCATCGGGATTTTGACGACGATGTTTTCGGCGATCTTCGCCAGCTCCTTGCCCTCCTTGACCATCCCCTCGGCGTCGACCGCGACGACTTCCGCCGACACCGGTCCTTCGACGAGCGAGCAGATCTCCTTCAGGACGTCGCGCGGATCGAGGTCGCCCGCCTGCTTGGAGAGCAGCGAGGGGTTCGTCGTAATGCCGTCGATCAGGCCGGCCTGTGCGGCCCAGCTGATGTCCTTGAGGCTCGCGGTGTCGAGGAAAAACTTCATGACGGTGACGCCTCGGCGTAGAGGTCCGGTGGATACTGCACCGCCTCCAGGTACAAGCCCTGGGGCGGAGCGGGCGGACTAGCCGCCAGATTGTCGGGTGCAGCGAGCAAACGGGGGAAATCCGCCGGCGGGCGCCAGCCGAGGGCGATGTCGACCATGGTGCCCACGATGAACCGCACCATGTGATGCAGAAACCGATCGGCCTCGACCGTGAACGCCATCCCCCCCCCCGCGATGTCCGCACGCGGCGCCCAGTGCGCAAGCGCCACGCGGCATCGGTAGTGGGCGGTGTTCGCGCCGGCCGCAGCCAGGCCGCGAAAGTCGTGTTCACCGACGAGTGCCGCCGCGGCACTCTCCAGGACGCTGACGTCGAGCGATCGACCGAGCGCCCATTCGTACGGCTTGCGAAACGGCGACGCCGCGGCCTCGTCGGTGCCAATCAGATACCGATAGCGCCGCGCGGTGGCGCTGCGCCGTGCATCGAAACCGGGCCGCATCAGATGCACCTGCTGCACCCAAATCTCACGCGGCAACAGGGCGTTGAGCGCACGCCGCAAATCCGCCGGCCGGGTCGCCCAACGTGCAGCGCCCGGGAAGCTCACCGCTTGGCCGAGCGCGTGGACGCCCGCATCGGTCCGGCCTGCACCGGTCGCAACCGTCTTGTGACCCATCAACCGCTCCAGCACCGCTTCGAATTCGGCCTGGACCGTGCGGTCGACCGGCTGCCGCTGCCACCCTGCGAAGCCACCCCCGTCGTATTGGACCACCGCGAGGAAGGGGCGGCTTGTCACGATGGGAAAGATGCAACTCGTTGTCACTATTTGACAAGGGTGATAGCCTTAATCCCTCATGGATGCCTCGCCATTGCGCCGCGCCCTCACCGCACTCGCCAGTCGCGAATCGCTGTCGGACGAGCAGACCGCGGAGGTGTTCGGCATCGTCATGAGCGGCGAGGCGACCCCGGCGCAGATCGGCGGCCTGCTGATGGGGCTCCGTGCGAAGGGCGAGACGGCCGACGAGCTGGCCGGCGCGGCGCGCGCGCTGCGGAATGCGATGATCCGCGTCAGCGCGACACAACCGCATTTGGTAGACACGTGCGGTACCGGCGGCGGCACCGTTCCCACGTTCAACATTTCGACGGTTGCCGCTTTCGTCGCCGCGGGTGCGGGCGCGGTCGTCCCCAAGCACGGCAACCGCTCGTATACGTCGCGGTGCGGTTCTGCCGACGTGCTCGAGGCACTCGGCATTCGCATCGTGCTCGACGCCGCGAGCGCGGGCCGCGTGCTGAACGAAGCCCGCGTCGTCTTCCTGTTTGCGCCGAGTTTTCATCCCGCCATGAAACACGTGGGGCCGGTTCGCCGGGAGCTCGGGACACCGACCCTCATGAATCTTGTCGGCCCGCTCGCCAATCCCGCCGGCGTCAATCGGCAGGTGATTGGTGTGGCCGAGGCCGATCGCGCCGCCATCGTCGCCGAGGCACTCGTGCGACTCGGCGCCGAGCACGCGCTCGTCGTGCACGGCCGGGTCGGGATGGACGAGATCTCCCCGCACGGCGTCACGGACGTCTGGGAGGTGAAGGACGACACCGTACGCACCTGGGAGATCGATCCCGAACGCTTCAGGCTGGGGATCAAGGACGTGGGTGAGCTGCAGGGCGGGGAACCGGCGGCGAACGCCGAGCGATTGGAGCGAATCCTGGGGAATGGATCGGCGGATCCAGCCGGGCTGGCGGCCGTGCTGCTCAACGCCGGGGCGGCAATCTATGTCGCGGGGATCGCGAGCTCCCTGGCCGAGGGCATCGGCCGGGCGCGCGAGGTGGTCGCCTCCGGAGCGGCGCGCGCGGCGCTCGATCGGCTCCGGAAGGCGACCGCTAGTACTTCCTGATGACGCCGACGACGACACCCTGCACGATTACGTCCCGCTCGTTGATGCGCAGCGGCTGCATCGATTCGTTGGCCGGCTGCAGTCTGATCCAGCCGCCCGGCTCGCGGAAGTAACGTTTGACCGTGGCACCCTCTCCGTGGACGAGCGCGATGACGGTTTGCCCGGCGTCGGCCTGGTTGCGCTCCTGGACGACGACGTAATCGCCGTCTTTGATGTGCTCGTCGATCATGGAATCGCCGCGCACCTTGAGGACGTAGCTGCGGCCGCGCCGCGGCAGGAGCTCATCGGGAACGGCAATCGTCTCGTCACCGGTAACCGCCTCGATGGGATGTCCGGCGGCAACGAGTCCCAGCAAAGGCAGCTCGGTGGCTCCGGTCTGTCCCTTCGGCGGGACGACCTCGATGGCCCGGCTCTCGTTGTGGGTGCGCCGGATGTAGCCCTTGCGCTCGAGATTGGTGAGGTGCTCATGTACCGTCGCCAGGGACTGGAATCCGAATTGGCGCGCGATTTCCTCGAAGCTGGGGGCGTACCCCTTCTCTTCGATATGCTTGGCGATGTAATCGAGAATCTCGCGCTGGCGGCGCGTAACCGGCATGTTGGCTCCCGAAGATATACCGAAACGTAATCTACCCGAATAACGCCCGAACGCAAGGATGCCTGGTAACCAGCCCCGACCGACACTCGACGCTATTCTGGCGGTAACCCGCGCCCGCATTGCGACCCTTCAAGGAAGCGCCACGGAACTGGAACGGCGGGCCGCGGCCGGTCCGCCGGTGCGGCTCTTCCTGGAGCCAACGCCGGCTGTCGGCCTCATCGCGGAGGTGAAGCGGCGCTCGCCGTCGCAGGGCGCCATTCGAACCGATCTCGACCCTGTGGAGCACGCTCAGGCCTACGTCCGAGGCGGGGCCGTGGCCGTTTCCGTCCTCACGGATGAAGCGCACTTTGGAGGATCGCTCCAGGATCTGAAACGCGTTGCGGCGGCGGTGCATGTCCCTGTGCTGCGCAAAGACTTCATCCTGGATGAGCTGCAGATAATGGAAGCAAGGGCAGCAGGAGCCAGCGCCGTACTGCTCATCGTGCGAGTACTGACCGACCGGTTACGCGCGCTGGCGCAGGCAGCTCGCAAATGGAGGCTTCAGACCCTGATCGAGATTCACACACTGGCTGAGCTCGAACCGGCGCTCGCGGCAGCCCCGGATGCCATTGGGGTGAATGCGCGGGATCTCTCGACGTTCGAGGTCGATTTGCGGCAAGCGGAAACGGTGATCGCGAGAGTCCCTCGCGATATTGCCGTCGTCGCCGAGAGCGGCGTCGAAAATCGGGCGGATGTCGAGCGGCTCGCGGCGGCGGGTGCAGATTTCGTGCTGGTGGGAACGAGCGTCGCGCGGCAAGAAGATCCGGAGACAGCGGTGCGAGCGCTGGTGGGAGTCAAACGCCAAACAGGAGTTCGCTCGTGATGTGTTCACAGGCTAAAGCCTGCGCCCAACACATCACTGTCCTTAAGGACAGTGCAAGCCCGGGCCCACGCTTCAGAGTGGGAAAATGACGGCAACGGAAACAGGTCGGTTCGGCCCTTACGGCGGCCGTTACGTTCCCGAGACGCTGATGCATGCGCTCGAGGAGCTCGCCGCCGTGTACGATGCGGCGCGCGGCGATAAGCGATTCTGGGCGGAGCTGGACGGGCTGCTCAAGAACTACGTCGGCCGCCCCACGCCGATCACCGCGGTCCCGAGACTATCCGCGCAGGTTGGCGCTCAGGTTCTTCTCAAGCGCGAAGACTTGAATCACACGGGCGCCCACAAGATCAACAACACGCTGGGCCAGGTGCTGCTGGCGCAGCGCATGAAAAAGCGGCGCATCATCGCGGAGACGGGCGCAGGGCAGCACGGCGTCGCGACCGCGACGGTGTGCGCCCGCTTCGGCCTCGACT